>Ga0137415_10004525_pt1 | contig 13758 bp, 14 predicted proteins | sample CZODoug3_1_1_16f_FD_183082 | JGI IMG/M metagenome (GOLD analysis project Ga0137415, IMG submission 183082) | Vadose zone soil fungal communities from Angelo Coast Range Reserve, California, USA - CZODoug3_1_1_16fungal (Hybrid Assembly) | ecosystem: Environmental > Terrestrial > Soil > Vadose... | reverse complement strand
ACCCGGCTGGTCAGCTCCCCGATGGTCTGCTTGTCGTGATACGCCATCGGCAGCCGCTCGACGTAGCCGAACACGTCAGCGCGGATCCGGGAGGTGATCCGCTCGCCGGCGCCGTTCATGAACCGGTCGCCCAGGTAGTCGAACAGGCCGGAGGCGACGGTGATCAGCAGTACGGAGACCGCCGCGACCCCCAGCATGGCGAGCGCCGAGCCGCCGAACCACTGCGCCACGTGGTGCAGCACGCCGCTCTTCTTGTCCCCCTTGAGCAGGTCGTCGATCACCAGGGCCAGCGGCCACGGGGTGGCGAGGTCGGCGGCGAGCTCCAGGCCGCGCATGGCTACACCGGCCAGCAGCGGACCGCGCTCGGGGCGCGCGTAGTCCTTGAACCGCCACAGCTCGCGCAGCGTGCCCACGTCCCGGCGGGGCAGGTTGTCGATCGCGCCCGGAGTACTGTCGACGGTCTGGGTACTGGCGGCTTTACCACCTGACCTGGTGCTACTCATGATCTTCTCCTGGCTTTCGCCCGCGACCCCCTCGGTCACGGCGGACCCCGGCGGTGTCCGGTCAGCCGCCGCGGCCGGGGCCGCCTGCGTATATCCCGTGACATCTCGAACGAGAACCATCACAACACTGTAGCGCTTACGCTCACAGCGGGGACTTAAGTGTGACCCAAACCGCCAGAGGTGCCACATGCGCTACGCTGTTGACACTATGCGAGCAGATGCGGCACGGAATATCGACGCGGTCCTCCAGACGGGCGCCCGCCTCCTGGCCGAGGACCCCAGTACGAGCATCGCCGCCATCGCGGCGGAGGCGGGGGTCGACCGGCGCACGGTCTACCGGCGCTTCGCGTGCCGGGAGACGCTGCGTGACGCCGTGTTCCACACCAAGCTCGACGGCATCGAGGCGGTGCTCCGCGACTCCCGGCTGGAGAGCGCCCCGGTCGCGGTCGCGCTGCACCGGTTCGTCGAGGGCATCATCGCCGTGGTGCGCCGATACCCGATCGACCCGGAGCTGATGGCCGACGACGCGAACTCCTATCAGCGCATGCTTGACCAGCGCAAACAGGTCGCGAACTTCATCCAGCGCGCGGTCGACGAGGACCTGATCAAGTCCGACCTGCCCGACGGCATGGCCGCCGCCCTGCTGCAGAAGATCATCGCGCTGTTCGCGCGGCAGTACTGCCACCTGTCCCCGGCGCAGGCCGCGGACATCGTCGTGGACACGTTCCTGAACGGCATCGGCAGGCCCCAGTAGGACCTGTGAGTGACGAGTTGGGTCAGCACCCAACCCGCCACTCACGACGCTCAGCCGACGGTGGCCCGGATGTGCCGGAGCACGTCGTTCGCCGCCTCCATGTGCAGCATGTGCCCGGCCTTGACCAGGGCCAGCTCGACCCCGTCCGGCACCGGCAGGATGCGATCCTCGTCACCCCAGACCACGGTGACCGGCACGCCGGCGACCTTGCCAAGCAACGCCGGCAGCTCGATGGCCTGACGATCCCCGGCCAGCAGCGTGCCGAGCAGCGTGTGCAGCGCCTCGGCCACCCCGTCCAGCCGCTTGTACTTCAGCAGGTCGTCCACCAGCTGCCTGGTCACCTGTGACTCGTCCGCGAACAGCCGCCCGAGCAGCGGCTTGAGCTCGCGCCGGGACGCCGCCGCCGCGAAGCCCCGCAGGTACTCCGCATCCGCCGCCGAGCCGAACCCGGCCGGCGCGAGCAACGTCAGCGACGCCACCCGGTCCGGCGCGGCCGCCGCGACCGCGGCCACCACCGCGCCGCCCAGCGAATGGCCGACCAGGTGCGCCCGGCCCGCCCCGACCTCGTCCAGCAGGCCGAGCACCACGGCGGCCAGCGTGTCCAGCGAGCCGTCGCCGACGTCCTTGCCCGACTGGCCGTGCCCCGGCAGGTCCAGCGCGTACACCAGATGCGTCTCGGACAGCGGCTGCTGCACGAACAGCCACGAGTTCTTGTCCCCGCCGAACCCGTGCACCAGCACCACCGGGTCGCCGGCGCCCGCCACCGCACCGCCCGCCACCGCACCGCCCACTGCCTCGCCGAGCGTGAGGTAGGAGATGGACCGGCCGTCGATCAGCACCGTGCTGGGCGCCACCTCGTCCTCGGCGCCCAGCTCACCGGACTCGAGCTGGGCCCTGGCCTCGGCGACCACGGCCTCGATCTCGTCGTCGGACACCTCGGCCGGCGCGACCACCGCCAGCGTGGCGCCCACCGGCAGGTCCACCCCCGGCTCGGCCACGATCCGGCGCAGCGGCCCCGCCAGCGGCGACTCCAGCGTGCCGGCGATCTTCTCGGTCTCGATATCGGCCAGGTCGTCGCCCTTGCCGACGAGGTCGCCCTCGCCGACGAACCACTCGATGATCTTGCCGGTCTTCATCGAGAGGCCCCACTTGGGCATCGTCAGCCGCTGGATCCGGTCATCAGTCACTGTTCGCTCCGCAAGCGTCGCTCAGCCATGGTGTTCGCTCCGCAAGCTCCGCTCAGTCATGATGTTCGCTCCGCAAGCGTCGCTCGGTCATGATGTTCGCTCCGCAAGCTCCGCTCAGTCATGATGTTCGCTCCGCAAGCGTCGCTCAGCCGTCACCTTGACCAGTCCACCGCGGTCTTCACCGCGCCGATGACCTTCTGAGCGTCCGGGATGAACAGATCCTCCAGCGAGTCGGCGAACGGCACCGGCGTGTGCGGCCCGGTGACCAGCTGGATCGGTGCCCGCAGCGCGCCGAACGCCTCCTGCGCCACCGAGGCACCGATGTCCGACGCCATCGAGCAGCGCGGGTTCGACTCGTCCACCACGACCAACCGCCCGGTGTTCTCGACGCTCTCCAGGATGGTGTCCAGGTCCAGCGGGCTGGTGGTGCGCGGGTCGATCACCTCGGCCTCGATGCCGGCGGCGGCCAGCTCGGTGGCGGCCTCGACGGCGATGCCGACCATCCGGCCGATCGCCACGATGGTCACGTCTGTTCTGTTAGGAGGACCCTCGCGGACGATGTTCGCCTCGCCGAACGGGATCGTGTAGCTCTCCTGCGGCACCTCGCCGGTGGTGTCGTAGAGCATCTTGTGCTCGGCGAAGATCACCGGGTCGTCGTCCCGGATGGACGCGATCAGTAGGCCCTTCGCGTCGTACGGGTTGGACGGCGCGGCCACCTTCAGCCCGGGTATGTGGGTGAACACCGACAGCAGCGACTGGGAGTGCTGCGCGGCGGCGCGCAGCCCGGCGCCCCACATGGTCCGGATCACCACCGGGGTGACCGCCTTGCCGCCGAACATGTAGCGGAACTTGGCCGCCTGGTTGAAGATCTGGTCGAAACAGACGCCCATGAAGTCGATGAACATCAGCTCAGCGACCGGGCGCAGCCCACCGGTGGCCGCGCCGATCGCCGCCCCGATGAACGCCGACTCCGAGATCGGGGTGTCCAGCACCCGTCCCGGGAACTTGCCGTACAGGCCCTTGGTGACGCCCAGTACGCCACCCCAGGCATCCATGTCGCCCGGGGCGCCGGTGCCGCCGACGTTGTCCTCGCCGAACACCACGACCCGGGGGTCGCGCTCCATCTCCTGGGCCAGCGCCTCGTTGATCGCCTCGCGGTAGCTGATGCTGCGTGCCATGACCATTCCTCCCTGTGCCCCTGGCTCAGTGCGAGACTCAGTACGAGACGTAGACGTCGGTGAGCAGGTCGCCCGGGCCCGGTTTGGGCGCCGCCTTGGCCTCCACGACCGACCGCTCGACCAGCGCCGCGATCTCGGTGTCCACGGCGTCCAGCTGCTCGGCGGTGAGCTGCTCGGCCTCGGTGACCCTGGCCCGGAACCGCTTGAGGCAGTCCAGGTTCTCCCGCGCGTTGGCCACCTCGTCGCCCCGGTAGAGCTGCTGGTCGCCCTCGAAGTGGCCGAAGTACCGGGTGAACTTGACCTCGATCAGCGTCGGGCCGCCACCCTCCCTGGCGCGCGCGACCGCCTCGCCGGCCGCCTCGTGCACCGCGAAGAAGTCGAAGCCGTCGACGATCACGCCCGGCATGCCGAACGCGGCGGCTCGGTCGGCGATGTCGTCGGTGGCCACCGACCAGGTCGACGAGGTCGCCTCGGCGTAGCCGTTGTTCTCCGCCACGAAGATCGCCGGCAGGTTCCACACCGTGGCCAGGTTCAGCGACTCCAGCGTGGTGCCCTGGTTGGAAGCGCCGTCGCCGAAGAACGCCACCGCCACGCCGCCGGTGCCCAGCTGCTTGGACGCCAGTGCCCGCCCGCAGATCAGCGGCGGCCCACCGCCGACGATGCCGTTCGCGCCGAGCATGCCCTTGGACAGGTCGGCGATGTGCATGGAGCCGCCCTTGCCCTTGCACGAACCGGTGACCCGGCCGTAGATCTCGGCCATCATGGCGATCGGGTCGACGCCCTTGGCGATGCAGTGGCCGTGCCCCCGGTGCGTAGAGGCGATCGCGTCCCTGTCGTCGAGGTGGCTGCAGACGCCCGCCGCGGACGCCTCCTCCCCCGCGTAGAGGTGCACGAAGCCGGGGATGTCCCCGCTGGCGAACTCCTCGTGCACCCGCTCCTCGAACTCCCGGATGGTGCGCATCGTGCGATAGGCCTGGAGCAGGGCGTCCGGTCCGAGCGCCTGGGTCACCTGACTGGGCAAGGTGCCGGTCATGACATCACGATCCCTCCGTCGATCATGACCGACTGACCGGTCATGTAGTCCGAATCCGGTCCGGCCAGGTACGAGACGAACCCGGCCACGTCAGCGCCGTTTCCGGGGGTCTGCACCCTTTGCGCTGTCATCGCTCCTCCTTCTCCGGCCGCCGCTAGGGGTGGACGAGGATCTTGACGTGCTCGTCCTTGTGCTCGATGAGCTGCCGGAAACCGCCGTCCACCAGCTCGTCCAGCCCGATCCGGGCGGTGATGAACTGGCCGGCGTCGACGGTGCCGTCGGTGAGCAGCCGGATGGTGTCCGGGTGGTCGCCGCAGTAGGCCAGCGACCCGAGCACGGCCACCTCGGAGATCACCAGCGAGTTCATGTCCACGGTCGCGGCGTGGCCCCAGATCGCGACGTTCACCACCGTGCCGCCGGGTCGGACCGAGCCGATCGCGCTGGCCAGCACCGCGTCGATGCCGGCGCACTCGAACGCCACGTCCGCGCCGGCACCCTCGGTCAGCTCGCGGACTCGGGCCGGCACATCCACCTGGGTCGGGTCCAGCACCACGTCCGCGCCGGCCCCGGGCGCTTTGCCCTTGCGCGCGGCGGCCGGTTCCACCGAGATGATCTGCCCGGCGCCGGTGGCCTTCAGTGAGGCGATGGTGACCAGCCCGATCGGGCCGGCGCCGAACACCACCGCGGTGCCGCCCTTCGGCAGCGCGGACAGCCGGACCGCGTGGTAGCCCACCGCCAGCGGCTCGACCAGCGCCCCGAGGTCGGTGCTCAGCTCGCCCAGCGGGTGGATCCACCGCTGGTCGACCACGCAGCGCTCGGAGAAGCCGCCCTGCGAACCGGCCAACCCGACGAAGCCCAGCGAGCGGCAGATGTTGTACCGCCCGGCCTGGCAGGCGGAGCAGGTACCGCACACGTAGTACGGCTCCACGGCGACCCGGTCGCCCACGCTGACCCCGGAGACGCCCTCTCCCAGCTCGGCGACCGTGCCGGCGAACTCGTGCCCCATCACCACCGGCAGGGTCTCGCCGGTGAGCGGGTGCGGCGAGCCGGGCCGCGGGATGAACAGCGGCCCCTCGAGGAACTCGTGCAAGTCGCTGCCGCAGATGCCGCACCAGTCCACCGCCACCTTGACCTGGCCGGGGCCCGCCTCCGGCTCCGGTACTTCGTCGATCCGGATGTCCCCGCGCCCGTGGTACCGCGCTGCCTTCATCTGGCCTCCTGATAGCTCTGGTCGGTCTGGTCCGTCTGTTGTGGAGCCGGGGTGGACAGCAGCAGGCCGCGCTCGGCGGCCCTGGCCAGCACCGCACGCACGTCGAGCACGACCGGGCCGTGCGGGGTGAGCGTCACCGTGACCGGGCTGCTCGGGCCGAACTCGAGCTCCCGCTCGCCGTCCACCGCCACGGTGCCCCGGGCCATCGCGCTGGTCACCGGCTCGCCGGCGCGCAGCGGGGCCACCTCGAGCAGGCCGACGGGGGCGAGTACGCCCGGCGCGACCGGGGCCAGCACCCGGCGCGGTGCGGTCCTTGCGTTGGCCTCGGCGTCCGTCACAGCACCGGTACCGGCCAGTCGGACCCGCACGCCGTGCGGCTCGGTGCGCCCGGTCGGGGCGATGAGGCCGGCGATGCTGGACAGGCCGATGGCGTGCGGCTCGGCGAACGCGCAGTACAGCTCGCGCAGCGTGCCGACGTCCCACAGCGCGCGGGCGCCCACGTGCGCCACGGTGCTCAGGCACACGTCGACCAGCGCGGCCTCGGTGCGCCCGCCACTGCGCACCCGCAGTGCCTTGGCCCGGTAGGTGGCCTCGTCCGGGGTGACCCGCCCGGTGGCGAGCAGCGCGGCGGCGGTGCCGGCCACGGTGGCCTCCCACATCTCCGGGAACGCGTTGTTGGTACCGGTGGACAGCGGCAGCAGTGGCAGGTCGGCGCACTCGGTGGACGCCGCGCGCACGGTGCCGTCGCCGCCGAGCAGCACAAGCACCGCGACACCGCGCTGGCGCATCCGGCGGACCAGCCGGCGGGTGTCCTCGGCGTCGCCGGTGGCCCGCTCCAGCTCGCAGAACTCCAGCTCCGGCCAGCGGCCGTCCCGGGCGCGGCGCTTGCCGGCGGCCCGCAGCACGCCGGCCGCCACACCCATCGCGTCGGTGGACATGCAGACCCGTTCGACGCCGAGCGCGCCGGCCGCCGCGATCAGCCGCAGCGCCATGTTGGTCTTCTCCGCGTTCGGGAACACCGACGCCCGCGCGACCAGCCGGCGAATGTCCCGCCCCGACATCGGGTTGGCGATGATGCCGATCGCCGACCCGGGCACCGGCGGGCCGAAGACGGCCGACGGCACCATGCCGTCGGTGTCCCGATCTCCCGGCATCCTCAGCTCCTTTGCTGCCCGCCCGCCGTGACCCAGCTCACCCGGCTACCCGGCCGGAAGCAACGGTTGCAGCGGGGTTGCAGGGCTGCGCGGAGCCGGAACCGCCCGGTCGGCGCCTCTGGGCGCTCGGTCGGCGCCCCCGAGCGTCAGCTCCGGCGCGCCGCCAGCGCGCGCACCCCCGGGGCCGTGGAGCCCGCCACGAAGGCGGACCCGGCCAGGTCCGGCAGCCGCACGTCGACACTGGGCGCGATCCGGTACGGCCGGGCCAGCAGCAGCCCGCCCAGGTTCCGCCGCAACCGGGACAGCTCGGCGCGCACCGTGACCAGGTGCTCGCCGTCGCCGTAGAGGGCCCGGCTCAGCTCGGCCGCGTTCATCCCGACCTCGCCCGCCATGGCCAGCAACAACAGCAGCTCGGCCGGCCGGGTGGAGAGCGGGTGCAGCCACCGGTTGGTGCCCTCCACCACGGCTCGCGCCGGCCGCACGTCCAGCTCCAGGCTCAGTGTCAGCCGGTCCGGTCGATTCGCGCTGGTGGCCGAGTCCGCCGCGCGCAGCAGCCAGCCCCCGGGCACCGCCTCCGGCCGGCACAGGCCGACGCCGTGCACGGCCAGCGGCTGGTCCGGGCGGGGCACCGACACGCGGTCGACCGGCGCCATCCCGGTGACGGCGGCGACCCAGCCGTGGTCGTCGACCACCAACGCCGGGCCCGGCACGCCGGCCAGCAGCGGCACGCCGACCGTGCGCAGCGCCTCCAGCCGGCCCTCGTGCAGGTGCCACAGGCTGGACTCGGCCAGCTTCACCGCCGTGCAGACCAGGGCCACCGTGGTCGGGTGGACGGTCTCGGCGAGGCCGGTCACGTCGACGACGCCGAGCAGCTCCCCGGTCCTCGGGTCGTGCACGGGGCAGGCGGTACAGGTCCACGGGTGCTGCCGGCGGACGAAGTGCTCGGCGGAGAACAGCTGCACCGGGGCGGCCTCGGCGAGCGCGGTACCGATCGCGTTGGTGCCGACGTTGCCCTCGGACCAGACGGCGCCCTCGGCGAAGCCCAACCCGTCGGCGCGGTGGCGGACCTTGGTGGCGCCCTCCCGCCAGAGCACCACGCCCTGCGCGTCGGTGATCACCATGATGTGCCGGGCGTCCTCGGCCACCGCGGTCAGGCTGGCCCGCAGCAGTGGCAGCACCCGGCTCAGCGGCGAAGCCTGCCGGCGCTGCTCGACGTCGTCGGCGGCCATCGGGGCCGGCGGGTCGGCGAGGTCCGGGCTCACGCCGTACTCGCGGACCCGGGTCCAGGACCGCTCGACCAGGCCACGGGGCCGCGCCGGCGGACGGTCACCGGAGAGCAGCGCATCGTGCACCCGAGCGAGCATGCGGGCGTGCCGACCGAGGTCGACCCCGGGCCGGACCGCGCAGACGCCTTCGTCCACCGCCATACCTCCGCCGACGGCCACCACCGCCCGTGGCCCAGCCTAGGTAGCCACTGTGGTGGACGCCAGAGCCGGTTCGGCCCGCCCCGTGATCATCAGGCGTCGGGGGGTGCCGAGCAGGACGCCGCCGACGATCACCACGCCGGCGACCAGCTCCATCCAGGTCGGCCGCTCGGCGAGCAGTACGAACGCCAGCGCGATGCCCAGCACCGGGACCAGCAGCGAGTACGGCGCCACCACGCCGGCCGGGTAACGGGACAGCAGATACGTCCAGATGCCCTGGCCGAGCACGGTCGCGCAGAGCACGAGGTAGCCGAGCGCGGCCAGTCCGGGCAGGCCGGCCGGGGTCACCGCGACGGCCAGCGCGGCACCGATCGCCCTCGGCCCCTCGACGAACCAGGACAGCAGGAACAGCGGCACCGGTGGCACCACCGACATCCACAGCATCATCCGCAGCGGGTCGTCGGACTCGGCCTTGCGGCTGCACAGGTTGCCCAGCGCCCAGCCCAGCGCACCGAGCAGGCACAGGGTCAGCGGCAGCAGCGGCGCGACCAGCGAGCGGGCCACCGCGATCACGACCAGCCCGGCCACCGCGGCGCCGATCCCGATCGCCTGCCGGCGGCTCAGCCGTTCGCGCAGCAGCAGGGCCCCGAGCAGCACGGTGAACGGCGCGGACGCCTGCAGCACCAGCGAGGCGAGCCCGGTCGGCAGGCCGCCCGCCATGGCCAGGAACAGGAACGCGAACTGGGCGGTGCCGAAGCCGAGGCCGTACCCGATCAGCCACCGCCAGCGCACCGATGGCGGCCGCACGAACAGCACGGTCGGCACCGCCAGCACCAGGAACCGCAGCGACGCCAGCAGCAGCGGCGGAAAGTGGTCGAGCCCGTAGTGGATGGCCAGGAAGTTGCCACCCCAGAGCGCCGCGACAACCACGGCCAGCACACGATCCCGCAACGTCACCCGTCCAAACTCGGCGCTGCGCACTGAAAAGACAATCAATAATGTCTACGAGCACTGTTTAGAGTTGCTTCATGGATGTGCGACGGTTGCGCGTGCTCAGGGAGCTCGCCGACCGCGGCTCGGTGGCGGCGGTCGCCGACGCGCTCTCGTTCACCCCGTCGGCGATCTCCCAGCAGCTGCGCGCCCTGCAGCGGGAGGTCGGCGTGGTGCTGACCGAGCCGGCCGGCCGGGGTCTGCGGCTCACCGAGGCCGGCCTGGCACTGGCCGGGCATGCCGACTCCGTGCTCGCCGCGCTCGCCGAGGCGGAGGCCGCCGTCGAGCGGTACCGGTCCGAGCCGACCGGGGTGGTGCGGGTGGCGATGTTCCAGTCCGCCGCCCGGCTGCTGCTGGCCCCCGTGCTGCACCGGCTGGGCGGGCTGGCCGGCATCGAGGCTCGGTTCAGCGACGTCGACATGACCCCCGCCGAGGTGCCCGGGCTGGCCGCCGGCTTCGACCTGGTGGTCGCGCACCGCGACGAGCACGCCCCGCCGTTCGCCACCGACCGGTGGGAGGTCACCCACCTGCTGCGCGAGCCGCTCGACGTGGCCCTGCCACCGGGGCACCGGCTGGCCCGGCACCCTCGGCTGCGGCTCGTCGACCTCACCGACGAGCCGTGGATCAGCGTGCAGGAGGGGTTCCCGGTGGACGACGTGCTGCGCTCGATCGCGCTGCGCACCGGCACCCAGCCCCGGATCGTGCAGCGGATCAACGACTTCGGGGTCACCGAGGAGCTGGTGGCCGCGGGGCTCGGCATCGCGCTGCTGCCGCGCTACTCCACCGACGACCGGGGTGGCCGGCGGCTGGTCCGGCGGCCGCTGGCCGAGGTGCGCGCGGCCCGGCTGGTCGAGGCGGTGGCCCGGCGCAGCGCCCTGGTCCGGCCGGCGGTGCGCGCGGTGCTCGATGCGCTGCGCGCCGAGGCCGACCAGGTGGCGGAGCCCGCCCGGGTGACCGCGCAGGCCTCGGAGGGTCACGGTTAGAGTGCCGGCATGCCTGACACCGGCGCTCCGGACCCCGACGGAGCAGAGCCGGGCGCCGATCGAGCCGCCGCCCGCGCCAACCTCGAGGCACTGACCGACGACCCGCACCCGTCGGTCAGCCGCGCCGCGCTGGCCGCCCAGTACCCGTCCTGGGGGTTGGCCACGATGGGCCTGCTGGCGATCGGCCTGCTGATCGGCTACCTGTCGCTCGACACGCTCGGCTCGGCGATCAACCAGTGCGCCCAGTCCCCCGGCCTGCTGGTCTGCCGGCACCGGATGCACGCGATCACCGTGGCGCTGCCGGTGGCCACGCTGATCGCCGGCCTCACCGTCAGCCTGATCGGCGGCCGGGTCGTGCTGCGCCGGGGCGCGTCCCCGCTGCTCGCCGCCGGCCTCGGCTGGGCGGTGTTCCTGATCGGCACGATCGTCGCGTACGTGCTGGCCGGGCTGCTCTGAGCGCCGACCCGACCGGGACGCTGCCCGACCTGTTGCCGGGGCCGGACGACCCGCCGATGCGGGTGCTGTTCTGCGGCATCAACCCGGGTCTGGTGTCGGCGGCCACCGGACACCACTTCGCCCGCCCGGGCAACCGGTTCTGGCCGGCGCTGCACCTGTCCGGCTTCACGCCGACGCTGTTGCGCCCGGAGCAACAGACCGTGCTCCCGTCGCTCGGCCTCGGCGTGACCAACCTCGTGGCCAGGGCGTCCGCGCGCGCCGCCGAGCTCAGCGCCGAGGAACTCGCCGCCGGGGGCCGGCTGCTGCGCCAGCTGACCGAGCGGGTGCGGCCGCGCTGGCTCGCCGTCGTCGGGGTCACCGCGTACCGGGTCGCGTTCGCGGAGCCGAAGGCGGCGATCGGCCGCAACGAGCGCCGGCTCGGCGCGACCCGGATCTGGGTGCTGCCCAACCCCAGCGGGCTCAACGCGCACTGGACGCTGCCCGCGATGGCCGAGGAGTTCGGCCGGCTGCGCGCCGAGGCCGGCTGAGCGCCGAAGCGGCCCGGCCCAGAACGGCGGTGACCGACAACGGCCGAGCAGCCCACCGCGAGTCGGGGATCTTGTCAGGGTGAGTCGCGGATTCCGTCAGGACCATTCGGGCAGTCCGCCGCCGCGCCCGCCCGACCGAGGTCCCGCCTCGACGCCGCGCACCTTGCGTGGTTCCCGCGCACCTCGCACCGTGCGCGGGAACCACGGAAGATGCGCGGCGTCATGGCGCAAGGTGTGCGGGAACCCAGGACGGTGCGCGGGGAACCTGGGCTGAGCGCGACCTGGCCCAGACACGCGCTAGGCGACCCGCTTGCGGGCGCGGAACGCGGCGGCCTTCACCCGGTTCTGGCAGGCGGTCGAGCAGAACCGTCGGGTGCCGTTGCGCGAGGTGTCCACGAACACCCGGTCACACTGCGGCGCGGAGCAGACGCCCAGCCGGTCGGACATCGGGTTGCCGAGCACGATGGCCAGCGCGGTGGCCATCGACGCGGCCCAGCTGCGCGCCCAGCTCGCGTCCGGCGCGTGGAAGTGCAGGTGCCAGGGCTGCTCGCCGTGCCGGGACAGCACCGGGGCGGCGAGGGTGTCCGCCATCAGCCCGTTCACGGTCGTGCACGCGGTGTCGGCGTCACCCGCCTCGACCGCCGCGAACACGGCGTACATCCGGTCGGTGTAGCCGCGCAGCTGGGCCACGTCGTTGCTGTCCGGGGCCCGGTGGGACGACCCGACGCGCCCAACCAGGACACCCGCGAGATCCTCCGGCCGCTGTGCCCCCGGGTACTCGCGACCGCGCTGCCAACCGGGCGTGAGCACGTTGACCGCGCCGACGGCCACCGCCACGACATCACTCATGTGACTGTCGAACTCCACTTGACCAGTCACCCCCGGGGTTCCTAGTGTCGTCACTGTCCAAAAGATTATCGACAGTAACGGAGCCGACGATGGCGACACCCGCGAACGAGGTCCGGATCGTGCCCGAGGCAGCGGCGGAGTGGATGGACCGCTGGGACGCCCAGCAGGAGGGCTACGTCGCCGACCGCGAGGAACGGTTCGCGGTGCTCTCCGACATCGTCGCGGCCGCGGTCGCCGGTGTGCCGAACCCGCTGGTGGTCGACCTCGGTTGTGGACCGGGCTCGCTCGCGGCCCGCCTGTCCCGGCGCCTGCCCGGCGCCACGTTCGTCGGGGTGGACGCCGATCCGCTGTTGCTCGCCATGGCCCGGTCGCACTACGGCTCGGTGGCAACCTGGGTGGAGGCTGACCTGGCCGATCCGAGCTGGGCCGACGCACTCCCGGGCCCGATCCACGCGGCGGTGTCGACCACGGCGCTGCACTGGCTGCTCCCCGACCGGCTCGCCGCGCTGTACGGCGTCCTCGCGGAGCGCACCGCCCCCGGCGGGGTGTTCGCCAACGGTGACCACCTGGCCCTCGCCGACGACGGGCTCACCTCGCTGGGCGAGGCCGTCGGCGCGGGCCGCGCGGTGCGCGCCGGAGTCTCCGGGCGGGAGGAGTGGGCCGCGTGGTGGGACGCCGTGCTGGCCGACGAGCGGCTGTCCGCCGTCACCGCCGGCCGAGGCCGCCCCCGGGCCGCGAGCAGCTCGGCCCAGGACGCGTCCGGCGGCGCCGCCTCAGAGGAGGTCAGCTCGGACAAGACCGAGCACCACCACGGCAGCAACCGGCTCAGCGTCACCGACCACGTCGAGCTGCTGCGGGCGGCCGGCTACTCCGCCGCCGCGCCGCTGTGGCAGGTCGGCGACGACCAGGTGGTGGTCGCCCGCCGCTGACGCCGCCGCCGCGCCCCGATCAGATCAGATCAGACGGTGGAGGTCGCGGGCTGCTCGGCGACCGGCTGCCGGGCCGGCCGGCGCCGCCAGGCCAGCCAGAGCAGCATGTACACGGCCATCGTGATGATCACGTAGCTGGCGCCGATCGCCTGCTGCAACACCGACCAGGTCAGCTCCGCGCCGTTGCCGTGCGGCAGGAGCTGGAAGGGCGCGACCACGAAGGTCACCGCGAGCACGGCGGTGACCACGGCCCACAGCGTCGAGCGGGCCCGCCAGGCGGAGACGCCGGCGATCAGCAGGGCCGGCGCGATCCACACCCAGTGGTGCGACCAGGAGGTGGGCGAGACGAGCAGCGCGACCCCGGCGGTGACCACCAGCGCAAGCGGCCGGGGCGCCCGCCGGATTGCCGGCGCGGCCAGGAACAGCAGCACCGCGGACAGCGCCAGCCAGCCCAGCTTCAGCTCGAGCCCGCCGATGCCGGCGCGGGCGAACACCGCCTGGAACGTCTGGTTGGTGAAGAACGGCGAGCCGCTCACCCCGCTGACCCCGGACATCCCGCCGCCCCAGTACCGCTGCGAGGC
>Ga0137415_10004524_pt1 | contig 13763 bp, 11 predicted proteins | sample CZODoug3_1_1_16f_FD_183082 | JGI IMG/M metagenome (GOLD analysis project Ga0137415, IMG submission 183082) | Vadose zone soil fungal communities from Angelo Coast Range Reserve, California, USA - CZODoug3_1_1_16fungal (Hybrid Assembly) | ecosystem: Environmental > Terrestrial > Soil > Vadose... | reverse complement strand
GCGCTGCGCCCGTTGCCTCGCCGCGCTGATCCTGCTGCTCAACCTGGGTATGGAGCTCGTCGTGTTCCAGCCCGCGAACCCGGTGCACACCCTGCCACTGCAGCTGTCCGACCTCGCCCCGTACGCCAGCGCGTATGCGCTCTGGTCGCGCCGGCCGTGGGCGTATTCGCTGACCTACTACTGGGGGATCACCTTGAGCACCCAGGCACTGTTCACCCCGGTGCTACGCGGGTCCGACTTCCCCAGCGTGTCCTTCCTGGCGTTCTTCACCATCCACGTGCTGGTGGTCTGGGCGGCGATCTACCTGACCTGGGGGCTCCGGCTGCGTCCGGACTGGCCCGGCTACCGGTTCACCGTGGCGGTGACCGTGAGCTGGGCGGCGGCCATGGTGGCGGTCAACTCGCTGGCCGGCACGAACTACGGGTTCCTCAACGCGAAGCCACCGACCGGGTCGCTGCTGGACCTGTTCGGCCCGTGGCCGGAGTACCTGCTGCCCGAAGCCGCCGCGGTGCTGGCCGGGTGGGCTCTGATGACCGTCGGGTGGCGGCGCCGCGCCCCGCACCCACCGCGCGAGGTGCCGTCCGCGTGATCCGTCAGCGCTTGCGCGGGCGGGCGCCGTGGGGTACGCCGGAGGCTGTCGGTGCTGGCGACGCGGTCCGAGACGGTCGTTGCGCCTGACGTACGCTGCCACGCCACCAGGACATGACCAACTCCAGTAGCAAGCGGGGAGTGCGCACGGTGCTCGTCTGCAATGTCCTCGGTGCGATCGAGGTACAGGTCGATGGCGCCACGTTGGAGTTGGGCGGCCCGGTGCCGAGGCGACTGTTCACCGCTCTCGTTGCCGCGGAGGGCAAGCCGGTCTCGGACGACCGGTTGATCGAGATGGGCTGGGGCGCCGACGCGCCCGCGCAGGCCGTGTCGGCGCTGCGGGTGTGCATCTCCCGGCTGCGCCAGGCGCTGGGCAGCCGGGCCAGAGCGCTGCTGGAACGCCACCGGACGGGCTACGTACTCCGGTTGGGGCGGGAGTCGACCGATGTCGCGCGGTTCTCAGCTGCCGTCGAGCGGGCGAGGGCGCTGGTCACCCAGGGGGAGGCCGGGTCGGCAGCGCGGGCGCTGACCGAGGCGCTCGCGCTCTGGCGGGGTGAACCGTTTGCCGACCTGGGCGACTCCAACGCCGTCCGGCCGGCCCGGGCCCGGTTGCTGGAGCTGCGGGAGTCGGCGGTGGACGAGCGGTCCGCCGCGTGGCTCGCGCAGGGCGACGCCGCGCGCGCGGTCGCCGAGCTGGGCGCCGCGGTGGCAGCGAGTCCTTATCGGGAGCGGCGTTGGGAGCTGCTGAGCCTCGGGCTGTACCGCTGCGGCCGGCAGGGCGATGCGTTGGCGACGCTCCGCACCGTCCGGGCGTTACTGGCCGACGAGCTGGGCGTCGACCCTGGCCCACGACTACAGGAGCTGGAACAGCGGATTCTCGGCCAGGACCCCCTGCTGATGCTCACCGGGCCCGACCAGTCGCCCGACGGGACCGACCAACCTGCCCCGCTCGGGGGGACCGAGCAGCCCGCCCAGCCCAGCAGGTCGGCGCGGGCGCGAGGTCGGCGGCTGTCCACATTCCTCGGGCGTGAGCGTGAGCTGACGACCATCGAGACCGCGTTGCGCGGGGAGCGCCTGGTGACACTGGTCGGGCCGGCCGGGGTGGGGAAGACCCGGCTGATGGTGGAGTACCTGGCGATGCAGCCCGACGGCGACGGCCCGTGGCTGGTGCGCCTGGCGGATGTGAGCCGGCCCGAGGTGCTGGCGCAGGCGGTGGCCGACGCGATGGAGCTGGCCGAGACGGCCGGCGAGCCGCTGGCCACGCTGCGCCGCGCGCTGGCCGTCCGTCCGGGGCTGCTGGTGTTGGACAACTGCGAGCACCTGGTCGACTCGGTGGCCGAACTGGCCCTCGAGCTGCTCGGCGGCTGCCCCGGACTGCGCGTCCTGGCCACCAGCCGCGAGCCGCTGACCGTGGACGGCGAGATGTGCCTGCCGATCGAGCCGCTCTCGCTGCGGGACCGGGACGGCTCGGACGGCCCGGCGGTGGCGTTGTTGTTGGACCGGGTAGCCGCGGTGCGTACCGGTTGGGTGGCGTCCGCCGAGGAGCGGACCCACGCCCGGCAGATCTGTACGGCGCTGGACGGTTTGCCGCTGGCCCTGGAGCTGGCCGCGGCCCGGGCGCGGACGCTCGCCCTGGGTGAGATCGCCGAGCGCCTGGACGACCGGTTCGCCCTGCTCGGTGCGATCCCGCGCGGATCGCTCACCGTGCACGCAACCCTGCGCGCCGCCATCGAGTGGAGCGTCGAGCAGCTGCCCGACGCCGACCGGGCGTTGTTGTTCCGGCTCTGGCCGTTCGAGGGCGGCTTCACCCTGGACGCGGCCGAGGCGGTTCGACCGGCCGAGACCTCCATGCTCGAGTCGGTGTCCACGCTGGTGGCCCGGTCCGTGGTCATCGCGGATACCAGCATGACACCGACCCGCTACCGGTTGTTGGAGACGCTGCGCGCCTACTGCCGTGAGCACGACCCCGATCCGGCCGCGAGCCGCGAGGCGCACGCCCGCTGGTGCCGTGAGCTCGTTGCGCGGTGCGCGCCCGAGCTCGATCGGCCGCGCACCGGCCATGTGCCGAGGATGTTGCGGCGCGAGCTGCCGAACCTGCGCGCGGGTATTGCGCACGATCTCGTGCACGATCCGGAGGCCGCGCTGGGCACGGTCGGTCCGCTGGACCGGTTCTGGATCAACGGTGGGCACCTCGACGAAGGTCGCCGGCTGATCGATGCGGCGCTGCGGGCCGCACCGCACGCCTCGGCCCTCGACCGTGGTCGCGGGTACCTTGCCCGGGCCAGCCTGAGCGCGCTGACCGAGGACATCGCACAGGCGGGCGGCCAGTACGCGGAGGCGATCAGGCTGGCGAACACCTCGACCGACCGTGAGCACCGCGTGTTCTACGGGCGGATCATGTTCCGGCTCGCGCTGGGCTCGATCATCTTCAAGCTGGCCGACGCCGCCAAGGGCGCGGCCGAGGAAGCACTGGTGGTCGGCCGGGAGACCGGTGACGACTGGATCATCGCCAGCGGGCAGGCGATGCTCGGCGCCGCGCTCGTCATGCAGAAACGCGAAACGGAGGGCGAAGCGCTGCTCACCGAAGCGGCGCGGCTGGCCAGCGACTCCCAGATCTTGTGGACGGCCGGTTGCGCGGAGCTGTTCCTGGGGTGGGCGGTACTGCGCCGCGCGGCGGCGTCGACGGACGCCGACGGGGCGGCGCGCGAGGCAATCGACATCCTGTACCGCGCCGTGCAGCGGTTCGAGCAGTTGGAGGACGTGACCTTCTCGCTGACCACTCTGGACACCGCCTCGATGGCCCTGGCGATCGCCGGGCAGCCGGCCGACGGCGTTCGGTTGCGGGCCGCGGTGCACCGCCACTGCGCACGGCTGGGTATTCCCGCGGACTACCTGCGCCGGCTGCAAGCGATCGTCGACGACCTTCCCGCGATCCCGGTGCTCGATCCGGCCGAACTGGCCGAGGCCGCGGCGCAAGGAGCCGACCTGACCTGGTCGCGGATGGTTGCGCTGCTGGCCGCGCACAGCACCGGGTCGATCACTGAGGAGCTGGCCCAGCGTGTCTGAGCAACCCGCCGACCCCGGGGTTCACGCGTCGAGTACCTGGCCCTCGCGCCGGATCACCGGCGGCTGGACCGACCATGGGAAGTTGATCCACTTGTCGGTGTACTTCCAGGTGTACTCGCACTTCACCTCGGAGCGTGACTTCTCATAGATCACCGCGCAGCGCACCTCGGCGACATGGTCGGCGCAGAAGTCGCGGACCAGCTTCAGGGTGGCGCCGGTGTCCGCGACGTCGTCGGCGACCAGGACGGTGGCGCCGGTCAGGTCCACCGCGTTCGGCACCGGGGGGAGCATCACCGGCAGGTCGAGGCGCTCGTCCACGCCGGTGTAGAACTCGACGTTCATGACGTGCAGGTTCTTGACGTCCAACGCGTAGCCCAGCGCACCGGCGACGAACAGGCCGCCGCGCGCGATCGACAGGATCAGGTCCGGGGCGAAGCCGTCGTCGGCGATCGTCTGGGCAAGCTCCCTGCTTGCGGTGCCGAACAGGTCCCAAGTGAGCTCTTCGCGCTCCAACGCGCCTCCTACTGACTGGCTACTGACTGGGTAGCTCACTGTGCAGGAACCCGGTCATCAGGGTCATCACCTGCTCGGTCGACCACGGTAGCGCGGCGGAGGGATCGCCCGCCTGGACGGCCAGATCGCCGTGCCCGGCACCTTCCAGCACATAGCGTGTGCTCGCCACCCCGGCGGCGCGCAGCGCGGTGTGCAGTATCAGTGTCTGGCTCGGTGAGACGAACGTGTCGGCGGAACCATGCATGAGCAGGAAAGGAGGGGCAGCGTGGTTGACATAGGTGATCGGATTGGCTCGAGCCACGGCTTGCGCATTGTCGAGCACGGACTTCCCGGCGCCTACTCCGGCGTAGCGCGCGAGGTTATTGTCGGCCGAGTAGTTGGCTTTCTGGGCGGCCGCGTCGAAATCGGCCGCAACCTTGGAGTAGTCCGACGGCCCGAACTTGTCGAGCACCGCCTGCACCGCGCTGCTCTGATCAAGGTTTGCGCCGACGTCGAACTGGGGCATGCCATTGGTGACCCCCACCATGGAGACGAGATAACCCCCGGCGGACTCACCCCACACGCCGACCCGGTTCGGGTCGATCTGGTACTGGTCGGCGTGGGCCCGCAGGTAGCGGATGGCCGACTTGACATCGGTGACGCCGTCGGACCAGATCGAGCCGTCGGGCACCGTACGGTATTCGACGCTGGCCACCACGAATCCAGCTTCGGCGACATAGGTGCGCTGATTGAGTGCAAGATTCTTCGGCGCTATCATGAAACCGCCGCCGGGGACATAGACAACCAGCGGCTTGAGTCCCGGGGTCTTGGGTGTCAGAATGTCCATTTTCAGTTGTTTCGGCGCGCCGTTCACCGTCGGGCTCGAGAACACCACATCCGAGAAGGTGTCCACCACGACCCGGCCGCATTGAATTTGGACCCCAGTCAGGTTGGTGAGTACCGTGCTGGTACTGGTATCGCTGGGCGCTACCGTCTTGGCGGTCGTTAGCGTCATGGTGTGCGTTTGACCTTGGCCGGTGGGAGGTTGATTCGCCCCGCTTTGGTTCTCCGGGCAGCTGTGCAGTGCCGGAGTACCTGCCGGTGACGAGGAGGGGGCCGAGGCGCTGGTCCCTCCCGGGGCCGAACAGGCCGCCAGCGCGGCTAGGGCGGCCAAGCCGGTCAACGTACCGATCAACCGCTGGCATCGTGCCATCGCCGCACAGTTCCTTCCGGGCCCCGCACTCAAAGTAACTTATACATTCATAAGTAACTTAGCAGGGTCTCGCCGGCCGCGCCACGACCCCCGACGCGAAGTGAGTCGCACAAGTCTGCGCGGACGGTTCCTGGGCTCCGGCCGCCGTCGCCGAGATCGACACCACGGCTGTTATCACACGCGGAAAACAGCCATCGTGTCGATCTCGGCGAAACGGCGCCGGGACCATGCTCCATGGATCACGCTGGTGGGTGTGTGGGGTAGTGATGACCTGGCCGAAGCTTGGGTTATCGGCGAGGCACGCGATCTCCGGCCGCGGCGCGGGTGTCGCGTTGGCGGGTGCGCAGGCTGCGGTTTTTCATCCGGTTCCCGCAGACGGCCATGTCGCACCACCGTCCACGTCGGCTGTGCGAGCGGTCGTAGAACGCCCAGCCGCACTCGTCGTTCCCGCACGCCTTGAGCCGTTGCCAGGTCTGGTCCAGCTGGGCGTCACGGATGATGAGCAGGATTCGCAGCCAAGCATCGTGCAGCCCGGGACCTGGCTCCGCCTCCAGGTGGACCGCGCCCCTCGGGTCGATGCGCAGTCGCGGTTGGCACTGTTGCGCGAGGGTGACCAGCGGCTCGAGGTCGCGTGCGCTCGACCGAGGGGCGCCGGCGCCCCGGACCAGGAGGGCTCGGATGCTCTCCCGCACCTCTCGAGCGGTGCGCAGCTCGCCGGGTTCCAGGCTGTCTCCGGCCTCCAGCAGGCCCGCGGCGGTGAACCAGCGCCGCGCGGGCTCGGGCTCCCGCAGGAGATCGATGTCGGTGTCCGCCTCGAAGGTATTGACGAACGCCTGAACCACCAGCAGCGGCATCGGCGCCGGTTTGGTCTCGATGGACGGCACCCACGGTGGCAGCGACACAGCTCCAGGTTAGCCGGCGTGACCCCTAAAGCGCATTGACAGGTCTCCACGTGACCGGCAAACTCTTTTATATGGTCACGGTTGCACGGTTCGGGTTTCCCGGCGAGCCAGCCGAGCCGGGGTCGCCGGGGCGAGTCCTGGTGGCGTTGAGCGGCGAGGGCATCGTCGAGCGCGGGATACGCGTGCGAGACCGGCTCGAGGCGCGGCTGCGAGCCGCCCAGCTGGACCGCCGGCTGGCCCGGGGCGAGTCGGCCGAGTCCAGCGTCGCGCTGGCGCTGCGTGCCGCGAGGCTCGTCCGACCGGCGGCCCGCCGAGACCTCGCCCGAACCGTCTGGCGCGTGATGGCGCTGGCGCAGCGGCCACCGTCGGTGAGGACGGCGGTCCGCGTCTGCCGTCCGCACGTGCGCGCCGCCAACCAAGAACTGCTGGACATCGGCGAGCGCCTGGTGGCCAGCGGCCCCGTCTCTGCCTACGGCGTCGCGCGGCTGAGGGCCCTGCTCGCCGATGGCGCCGGTCCGCTCTACCAGCCCGGCAGCCCCGACCATCTCGGTGCACTGCTCCACCAGGTGCGCGCCGCGCTGGACGTGCTCACCCCGCCGCCTACCGGCCCCGGCGGCGCCACTTCCTGACCGGAGCGCCCAGGCTGTCGTAGCGCGGGGCTCGTGTTATCAACTCCACAGGAGGCAGGTTTTCGGGCGCGGAGAAGCTGCCTGCCGCGGAGTTCGGTAACAGTGGTGGGTGCCCCTGGCTGGGCGCCCGCGCCGGCCCGCGCGCCGCGGACACAACTGCCCACCGACGTCGCGCATCTTCCGTGCTTCTCGCGCACATCGCGAAGCGCGCGGGAACCTCGGCCGCCAGTGCCTCGGCACCCCGAAACGGACCGGTCAGCAGCGGGTGAACGTACACCGGGATCGACGAAATTCTGGATTCCTCGAGCAAACCAGAATTTCGTCGATCTCGTCGATTCGAGCGCGGCCAGGGCACGAGGAAGCTGCGCGGCGGCCACGGAAGGTGCGCGAGAGCCACGTAGCGCGAGTCCGAGCGGTAACGGCCGGTCACGCCCGCACCGATCCCCCGACGATCCGGCGCTGCCACCCACCCGGATCCTGGTACACGTGACCGCCGAGACTCATTGGCACGCCGGGCACGCCGACATCGTGCGGGAGCTCATCGACGGAGCCGTCGGCATGCGGGACGGCAACGACAACATGGCGCCGGGGGATCGGGCGTGGTGGGAGAGTTATCGCCGGCGGGTGGAGAGCGCGGCGCGCCGCGCGCAGGCCCCCGCGGTCTCAGGGTTGGACCTCGCCGTACGCGACGACGGAGAGGAAGCGGATCGGTAGGGAGCGGAGTTCCTTCGGGCCGTGGGCGCCCTCTCCGTCGAGTTGGAGGGCGTCGCCGGGTCTCAGCGTGTAGTCGGCCTCGCCGTGGCTGTACACCATCTCGCCGTCGAGCATGTAGAGCAGCTCGGTGCCCGGATGCTGGAAGAGCGGGAACTCCTCGCTGCGTTCGGTGAGGGTGACCAGGTGGGCCTCCATGCGTTTGTGGGGGCCGCGCAACGCGCCGAGCAGGGTGTAGTCGTGGCCGACGCGGGTGCCGCGTTGCACGATCCGGGCGCCGGCGCCGGCCGGGGTGAAGACGGCCTCGCGCGGGGTGTCGGCGCCGCGGAACAGGGAGGTCACCGGCACGTCGAGGGCATCGGCGAGCCGGGCGACGGTGGTGAGGCTGCAGGAGGTCTGCGCGTTCTCGATCTTGGAGAGCATCGGTTTGGAGATGCCGGTGCGCTCGGCCATGTCGGCGAGGGTGAGTCCGGCGGCGTGGCGGCGGGCCCGAACCTGGGTGGCGATGGCGCGTTCCAGGCGGCCTTCGTCGGGGGTCGGGATGTTGATCTCGCGGGCCGCCGGGCCGTGGTCGGGCGCGGCGGGCACGCGCCGGGGCTCGCTCACGTGCGTTCCCATCGGATGTTCAGCGCCGGGCGCAACGGGCGTTCCCATCGGCCGCTTGTCACCGCGCTCACCGCGCGCTCCCGTCGGCCGCTCCGTACCGGGCTCACCGCGCGCTCCCGGGGATCCAGTCCGTGCCCGCCAGTGGGACCTGGGCCATCGCGGCCGCCTCGATGGTGAGCGCGACCAGGTCCTCGGGCTCGAGATGACGAAGGTGGGACTTGCCGCAGGCGCGGGCCAGGGTCTGCGCCTCCATGGTCAGCACGCGCAGGTAGTTCGCCACCCGCCGGCCGCCCTCGACCGGGTCCAGCCTGGTGGCCAGCGCCGGGTCCTGGGTGGTGATCCCGGCGGGGTCGCGCCCGTCCTGATAGTCGTCGTAGAACCCGGCCGCGGACCCGATCTCGGCGTACTCGGCGGCGTAGCGGGGGTGGTTGTCGCCCAGCGCGATCAGCGCCGCGATCCCGATGCTCACCGCGTCGGCGCCCAGCGCCATGGCCTTGGCGACGTCGGCTCCGGTGCGGATGCCGCCGGAGACGATCAGCTGGACCTTGCGGTGCAGCCCGAGCTCGGCCAGTGCGCGCACGGCCTGCGGGATCGCGGCCAGGGTCGGGATCCCGACGTGCTCGATGAAAACCTCCTGGGTGGCCGCGGTGCCGCCCTGCATGCCGTCCACGACCACCACATCGGCGCCGGCCGCGACCGCGAGCTTGACGTCGTAGTAGGTACGGGAGGCACCGATCTTGACGTAGACCGGCTTCTCCCAGTCGGTGATCTCGCGCAACTCGAGGATCTTGATGGCCAGATCGTCCGGGCCGGTCCAGTCCGGGTGCCGGCAGGCCGAGCGCTGGTCGATGCCGGCGGGCAGCGTGCGCATGGCGGCGACGCGGTCGGAGATCTTCTGGCCGAGCAGCATCCCGCCGCCGCCGGGTTTGGCGCCCTGCCCGAGCACGATCTCGATGGCGTCGGCCTTGCGCAGGTCGGCCGGGTTCATCCCGTACCGGGAAGGGAGGTACTGGTAGACGAGGCGGGTGGACTGGCCGCGTTCCTCCGGGGTCATGCCGCCGTCGCCGGTGGTGGTGGACGTGCCGACCTCGCTGGCCCCCCGGCCCAGCGCCTCCTTGGCCTGGGCGGACAGCGCGCCGAAGCTCATCCCGGCGATGGTCACCGGGATGTCGAGGTGGAGGGGTTGCCGGGCGTTGCGGTCACCGAGGACCACGTCGGTGTCACAGCGCTCGCGGTAGCCCTCGAGCGGGTAGCGCGACATCGACGCGCCGAGGAACAGCAGGTCGTCGAAATGCGGTAATCGACGTTTGGCACCCCCGCCTCGGATGTCGTAGACGCCGGTCGCGGCGGCTCGCTGGATACCGGCGATGGTGGCGCGGTCGAACGTCGCGGACTCGCGCAGCGAAGGATCGATCACGGGCGCTCCTAGTACGACCTAGTACGACGCCGAGTTGTGCGCGGCGAAGTGGTAGAGCGCGCGCGCGGAGCCGAAGCGGCGGAACTCGCCGGCCTCGCCCCCCAGGCCCGCCTTGGCGAGCAGCTCGGCGAGTTCCGCCCGGTGCTCCTCGCGCATCGGTTTCGGCACGCAGTCCGCACCCAGGTCGCCGACCTTGCCCCGGACGTAGAGCCGGGCCTCGTAGATCGAGTCGCCGAGCCCGTCCCCGGCATCGCCGCACACGACCAGCCGCCCGGCCTGGGCCATGAACGCGCTCATCGGACCGACGTCGCCGCCCACCACGATGTCGATGCCCTTCATCGAGATCCCGCAGCGCATCGACGCGCTGCCCTCGACCACCAGCAGGCCGCCGTGGCCGGTGGCGCCGGCGGACTGGGAGGCGTCGCCGTGCACCCGCACCAGGCCGGACATCATGTTCTCCGCGACCCCGGTGCCGACGTTGCCGAACACGGCGATCGTCGCGCCGTCGTTCATCCCGGCGCAGTAGTAGCCGGCGTGGCCCAGGATCTCGACGGTCACCGGATGGCGCACACCGGCGGCGAGAGCGTGCGCCCCCTTGGGCCGCAGCACCTCGTAGCGTGCCGATGACGGTGCGTGCAGCTCGGCGTTCAGCTCGCGGACCGAGGAGACCGCGAGATCGAACGTGTGCGCGGTGCTCGGGCCGGTTGTCACCTCTGCCATGTGTAGACCTTCTCCGGCTCGGGCTCGTAGATGCGGGCGGCGTCCACACCGGGCAGCTCGGCCAGCGCGCGGAACTCCGAGGCCATGGCCACCCAGGCGGCGGTCTCGGCGATGACCGCCGGTTTGCACGCGATGGCGTCGCGAACGACCGCGAATCCGTCCGCGCTGGTCACCAGGAGTGTGTAGAAGCCGTCGAACCGCTCGCACAGCGCTCGCAGGGCTTTGTCCAGGTCGTCTCCGGCGGCGAGCCGGGCGGCGACGAACCGGGCGCCGACCTCGGAGTCGTTGTCCGAGTCGAACCGCGCGCCGCCGGCCACCAGCTCGCGGCGGATGGTGGCGTGGTTGGCGAACGACCCGTTGTGCACCAGGCACTGGTCCGGGCCGACCGAGAACGGGTGGCAGCCCGCCGGCGTGACCGCCGACTCGGTCGCCATGCGGGTGTGGGCCAGCCCTTGCCAGCCCCGCGCGTTCGCCAGGTCGTAGGTCGCGGCCAGTTCCCGAGGGTGCCCCGTTCCCTTGTAGACGGTCAGGTCGGTACCGGCGCCCACCACCAGGGCCTCGGGTGCCGCCGCCCGCACGGCTTCGACCAGCGCATCGACCGCAACCGGAGCGGCGAGGATCGTGGTGGCACCGGCCTCGGTCACCAGGATCTCCGGTGAGCCGGGCAGGCCCGCCCAGCGCTCTGCCCTCAGCTCTGCCCTCAACCCTGCCCTCAGCTCGGCCGGCGCGTCCAGCACCGACACGGCGGCGTGACCCTCCGGGCAGCGCCGCCGGTCACCGTAGACAGCGACACCGGCGGAGTCCGGCCCGCGCTCGACGACCTGGCAGAGCATGGCCGCGAGCAGCGCCCCCAGCTGGGGGTACAGCGCTGGATCACGCAGGTGCAGCCCGACGATCCCGCACACGGGCCGTCTCCTTCCGATGAGTGTCGGCGACCGGGCGTACTAGAAGGCGGTCAGGTAGCGGTCGTGCTCCCAGGAGCCGACGGTGCCGTGCCAGTCGAGGAACTCCTCGCGCTTGAGCGCCGTGAAGTAGTCGGCGACCCCCGGGCCGGCAGCGTCCAGCGCGCCGCCGACGACCGCGTCCGTGGCCAGGGCTTCGGTGGCGTGCAGCAGCGTCGGCGGCAGCTCGGGCCGGGCACCCGCGTCCCCTCCGGCGCCGGGAGCGCCAGGATCCAACTTGCGGTCGATCCCGTCCAAGCCGGCCGCCAGCGCTACCGCCATCGCCAGGTACGGGTTCGCCGAGCCATCTCCGCCGCGCAGCTCGATGCGGTCGCCTTCCGGGATCCGGATGTAGTGGGTGCGGTCGTTGCCGCCGTAGCTCGCCCGGCGCGGCGACCAGGTCGCTCCGGACCGGGTCGAGGTCGCGCCGGACCGCTTGTAGGAGTTCACCGTCGGAGCCAGCACCGCCTGCATACCCGGTGCGTGCTCGAGGATCCCGGCCATGAACCAGTAGGCGAGCTCCGACAGGCCGAAGGAACGAGCGTCCTCGCCGGCCGGGAACAGCGGGTCGCCGTCCCGCCACAGCGACAGGTGCAGGTGCAGGCCCGAACCGGTGCGGTCGGCGAACGGTTTGGGCATGAAGGTCGCCGTCATGTCGCGCTGCTCGGCGAGCACCGAGATCAGGTACCGGGCGGTGATCACTCGGTCCGCCGTGGTCAGTGCATCGGCGTAGGCGAAGTTCTGCTCGAACTGCCCGTTCGCGTCCTCGTGGTCGTTGGCGTAGTTGCCCCACCCCAGGGCGTTCATCGCCGAGGACACCCCGGTCAGGTGCTCGTACATCCGGGTCAACCCCCGGGCGTCGTAGCACGGGCGCGCCTGGGTGTCCCGCGCGTCCGCCGGGCGGAGGCCGCCGTCGGAGTCCCGTGAGACCAGGAAGTACTCGACCTCCGCGCCGGCGAACAGCGCCAGCCGCGCGGCCCGGGCCCGCTCCAGGACCGCTTTGAGGATCACCCTCGGGGCGAAATGCCACGGGCGCCCGTCCACGTGCGGGTCGCAGTGCACCAGGGCCAGGCCCTCGCGCACCCAGGGCAGCGGCGTGTAGCTGGCCACGTCCGGTATCGCGATCAGATCCGGGTCGCACGGTTGCTGGCCGATGGCGCCGACCGCGTAGCCGGCGAATCCCACGCCGTCGCGCTGCAGCTCGCCCGCCGCCTCCACCGGTACCAACTTCGCGCACGGTTTGCCCGTGAGATCCACGAACAACGCCAACAGGAACCGCACCCCGTCCCGGTCCGCGCGGTCGGCGAGGTCAGTGCCGGTTTCGGTGCCGGTTTCGGTGCCCGCCGGTGCGACGGTGTGTGGCGGCGCGGTCGACACATCGGTTGCCATCGCGGACTCCTCGCTGTGTTCCCCGGAGCGTGTTCCCAAGAGGAAACAAGGTATCGCAGTAAGAAAAGTCGATGGTTACGCCGGTGTCAACCCACTCCGCGCTGTTTCAACTCCGCGCTGTTTCAACTGCACGCTGTGTCAACTCCATGCCGCGAAGTCGGCTTTGCGGATCATGCAATGCACGCCCTTGACCACGTCCACCACCTGGCTGATCTCGAAGTCGGCCGCCGCTGACAGGTAGGCCATCGCGGTCTGCCGGTCGAACCCGAAGCGCTCGGTCAGGAAGGTGATCGCGTTGCGGACGCACTTGCGCATGGCCTCGTCCAGGCTGACGTCCAGCCCGGTGGGGATCCAGTGGCTGGCCGATTCGACCACCGGGGTGCGCAGGCTGCCCACCGCGTGGGCGATGCCCGGGCCGGAGAGCACGGTCAGCCGGAGCGTGGCGCGCAACGACGCCTCGAGTGCGGTGAGTGCGACCTCGCCGTTGCCCTGGGCGTAGTGCGGGTCTCCGGTGTAGAACAGCGCGCCGTCGACCGACACCGGTAGGTAGAGCGAGGTTCCGACCTGCGCCCACTTGATGTCGATGTTGCCGCCGTGGTCACCGGGCGGCACCGAGTGCACCGGCTGCTCGGTTGCCGGCGCCACGCCCATCAGGCCCAGGAACGGGTCCAGCGGGAAGCTCGCCCGGCGGCCGTCGGTGGCCGCCATCCAGCTCACCATCCGCCCGCCCACCAGGCCGACCTCGCAGAACTGCCAGACGCCGGCCGTGCCCTCGGGTAGCTCACCAGGCAGGGCCCCGTAGCCGTGCCGGCTACTGACGAAGCCGTACGGGGTACGCGGTTCCAGCCGCAGCATGTCGATCCGCAGCACGTCCCCCGCGCGGGCACCGGCCACCGCGATAGGGCCGGTGACCACGTGCGGGCCGTCCTCGGGGCCGTTCGGGATGGCGCTCGCGGCGATGTCGATGGCGTCGCGCGGCACGTCCGCCGCCTTGACTCCGTGTCCGCCGAGGAAGCCGACCGGGTCACGGCCCTGGTCGGCCAGGATGCCTTCGTGGCTGAGCGTGTCGATCGTCACGGTGTCCCCGGA
>Ga0137415_10004523_pt1 | contig 13767 bp, 13 predicted proteins | sample CZODoug3_1_1_16f_FD_183082 | JGI IMG/M metagenome (GOLD analysis project Ga0137415, IMG submission 183082) | Vadose zone soil fungal communities from Angelo Coast Range Reserve, California, USA - CZODoug3_1_1_16fungal (Hybrid Assembly) | ecosystem: Environmental > Terrestrial > Soil > Vadose... | reverse complement strand
CCCTTCGATCCGAGGGACATCGACGATCGGGCGGTGAACCATCGACCTTCAGCACGGGCGATTTCCTCTCTCGATGAAGTTCGGCGTCCCAATGAAGAAGACGGTGCGCCCCTCGACGCGAACGAGATACTGAAATACCTCGGCCACTTCGTACTTGTTGAACGGCATCGGTAGCTTGATATCGCGCGGGATGGTCCCCGGGCGGTCTCCTCCCGCAAGGCCGTGGAGGCCGCGGACGGGGTGCACGGAAAATGGACCGATCGCGAACGTCTCACCCCCGCGCACCAAGATGAATCGCTGCTCTGGAACACCGGCGGCGCGTGCGACGTTCAACGTGCTCTCCGAGCCGACCAATGTGGCGCCCGTGCGCTTCGCAATCGACGGAACGTCGAGCAAATGATCCGCGTGCGAATGCCCAACGAGGATGCCTTCGGTGTGCGCGGGCGCGTAGCGCGCGATCGCCGTTTCGTCCGGCGAGACGAGAGAGGTTTCGTCCTCGGGGTAAAAGCGCGAAAAGAACGGGTCGATGAGCAACGAGTGCGCGCCGTCGGCCACTTGCCAGCCCGCTGCGCCGAGATACGTAAGGGTGACGGGCGCGGCAGAAGATGGGGTCGGCGCGGACGCGCTGGGAGCTCTTGCGCAGGCGAGAAGGGAGAGCGTCAGGGCGGCAGCGAGCGATGGAATAATGGATCGGGGTGGCATGCGAAACCTCGTTGGTATGCGCGCGGGTAAACGGTGAACGCGCATGCGAGCGTCTCTCATCCACGATCGCCGCGGCGTCGCAGAAATTCGGATCAGTGGGCGGTTTTGGAGTTCCAGCGCACCGGCACGTCGACTCGCCATTTCACCGTGGCGAAGGGCGGCCACGTGCGCGATCATACTCGCGTTGAACGGTCGCTTCTTGCTGGGATATTGATCGCACGGGTCAAACGGGCGCCAAGAGAATATGATAAGCGAAGACGTAGCCTGCGCTCCAAGCGACCTTGCGCCAGGCCATTCCGGCCTTGAGGGCGCCCCGAATGTAGACGAGCGAGAGCGCGATGACGACGGCGAGTTCAATCCACCAGGTCCTCACGGGCCCGATGCTGATGCTCCACAAGCCCAAGCCCAGGTGCAACGATGAATGGGGGTACAGTGCCAAGTCTTTCCGATGAGTCAGCATATCCAATACGAAGTGCGACATCACCGCGAGCCATAACGCGATCGCCACACGTCGCCCCCGGGCTCGAAAGCAGAACGAAAAGACGCTCGCCCACAGCACGCACATCATGAGCGAATGGGACCAATCATCGAAGAATACGTCAGGCTGCGCCGGCTCGACCCCTGCGAGCGCAAGGACGGTCCACACGAAATCGGGAACGAAGACTCCGAACATCAGCGCGGTGGTCGGGGCTTCGGGAACCCGGCTCTTGATGACGAGACCCACCGCGTAATGTGCAGCGTGCATCAGCGCCGCTTCTCATCGCACCGATCGTTGAGCCACGCCAAAATGGGAATCGGGAAGAGAATGAGGACGAGTTCCACGACGGCCGCCGCAATGGTCATGGGACCATTGTCGGTGCTGTATCGCGCCCGCGCAATGCCGATCGACGAGGTGGATTTCGCGCGCCACGTCGGTGTCAATCGCGCCTTTCGGCCTCTCGAGAAGCGGTAGCGCTCGCGACCGTAGCCCGCTTATTTCCATCTACAAGTGCGCCTGATCGAGGATCATGCGCTGCGATTTAGCGCGAGCCACCCAGTAAAATCAATTCGATTTCTTTCGCGGAACAAGACGCCGGCCACGACCGATAGTATTTGCAACGCTCGTGAATCGAGGTTCCCTCATGCGTCGCTCCATCGCCTTGTTGGCCATCTTTGCCTGCGCTTGCGCCGAAAGCAGCGCCACGAAACCTGCGGCGCCCCCTTCGCTCACACCCGTGGCGTCGGTGCCCGCGCCCGACGCGCCGCCCCACGGCCCGCGGCGCGACGTCGTCGAAGAAGACGTGTTTGGCATTCATCTGGTCGATGCCTACCGATGGATGGAAAAGCACGAAAACGCGACCGAGGTATCTCAATGGCTGAAGGCCGAAGGCGAGCGCACTCGCCGGCACTTCGACGCCATGCCCGACCGCGCGAAGCTGCGCGAACGGGTGCGCGACCTGGGCATAGCACAAGCATTTGCTGCCTCGGTCAAGCCGATCGGGGACCTGCTCTTCTACTTCAAGACCGAGAAGGGCGCTGACCTGCGCAAGCTCGTGGTCCGTTCGCGCGATGGGCGTGAGCGCGTCCTCGTCGATACCGTGTCCATGCACGGAGCTGATGGCAAACACGTCTCGATCGACGATTTCAAACCATCGCCCGATGGGAAATGGGTCGCCTATGGTCTCGCCGAAGGCGGTGGCGAGGTCGCCAACGTCCACGTCCTCGAGACGAAGACCGGCCGCGTCCTGCCGGATGTCCTGCCCCGCATGTGGGGAACCTACGAGGTCGCGTGGCGCGCGGACAACGCCAGCTTCTACTACGCGCAAATGGCGCCTGAAGACGAGGTCAAGGGAGGCGATCCCCAGCTAAACGGGCGCGTCCGGCTTCATCGCCTCGGCGAGCCCCCGAGCCAAGACGTGGTCGTGCTCGGAAAGGGCGCCGATGCCGGGCCTCACTTCGCACCGGAGGAGGAGCTCGAGATCAGCACGTTCGTGGGCTCGCCGTGGGTGATCGGTGCGGCGAGCGTCGCGGGCGCCGAGCGACGTATTTTTGCCGCGCGCGCGAAAGATCTCGCCGCGGGCACAAACGGAAAATCGCCGTGGACCACGATTACCGAATACGGCGATCACATCGAAAACTTCACCGTGCACGGCAACGATCTCTACGTGGTCACGACGAAGGGTGCGCCGAACCGGCGCGTCCTGCGTGTCTCGCTCGAGCACCCGCGCGTCGCGGATGCCGCGGTCGTGGTCCCCGAGAGCGCGGACGTCATCCAGAACGGGCTCGACGACGAGCCTTCGGTCGTGGCCGACGCCACGTCGCTCTACGTGCACTCGAGCCACGACGGCCGCTCCCGGTTGCGGCGGCTGTCCTTCGCCAAGGGGGCCATCGAGGACATCCCGCTCCCGTTCGACGGCTGGATGGGGGCCATGATCGCCGATCCGCACCGCGAAGGAGTCACCGTGGAGCTCGAGGGATGGACGCACGAGACTCGCCACTTCGCGTTCGATTCGAAATCGCGCACCTTCGAGGATCGGGGGCTGACGGAACCATCGGGCATCGACACGACGCCGTTCGTCACCGACGAAGTGGAGGCCAAGAGCGCCGACGGCACCCTGGTGCCGCTCACGATCCTACGCCGCAACGATCTGCCGAGAGACGCAGCGCGCACCACGATCCTCGACGGCTACGGCGGCTATGGGATCTCGCATTCACCGCGGTTTCGCCCATACCGATTCGCCTGGCTCGAGCGCGGCGGGGTTTACGCCATCGCGCACGTGCGCGGCGGTGGCGAAAAAGGGGACACGTGGCGGCGAGGCGGTACGGGACCGAACAAGCCGAAGGGAATTCAAGATTTCATCGCCTGCGCCGAATACTTGATACGAGAGAAATACACCTCGCCGTCGCGCCTCGCGGCGACCGGCGCGAGCATGGGGGGCGTTCTCATCGGCCGCGCGATCACCGAGCGGCCGGATCTCTTCGCCGCCGCCAACATTTATGCGGGCGTCGTGAACGCGATGCGGTACCTCCAAGGGGAGAACGGCGCATCTCACAAGGTCGAATTGGGCACACCCGACAGCGAAGCGGGCGCACGCGCCCTCCATGCGATGGATGCATTCTACAATGTTCGCACGGGCGTGAAATATCCCGCCATCATGCTGGGCACGGGCCTCAACGACGGGCGCGTATCGCCTTGGATGTCGGCCAAGTTCGGCGCGCAGCTCCGCGCCGTGAACGCGCCCGTGTGGTTGCGCGTGGAGAGCGACGAAGGGCACGGCATCGGTTCCACCCGCCGCCAGCGCTTCGATCTCTTCGCCGATGTGTATTCATTCTTTCTGCAGCAGATGGGCGACGCGGGTTTTCGCGACGCGCAGGTGGCGGCGCCAGCGGCACCACCTTCATCTCATTGACAGCATCACCAGGGTCTCCGATGCTTAATCGGATAGCACGTTTGGTGATTTTTGGGCACCAATGATGTGACATAAGCGCACTTCACGCACGAACGGCGAGGCGCTATGAATTCGCAAAAGCCAAGGAAGGTCGGCATGTACGCTATTACGGGAATTACCGGCAAAGTCGGCGGTGTGGTCGCTCGCACGCTTCTGGAGAACGGGCAATCGGTCCGCGCTGTGGTGCGCGACGCCGGGAAGGGCCGATCATGGGCCGAAATGGGCTGCGCGGTTGCACTCGCGGAAATGGAAGATGCGGCGGCGCTCGTGGCTGCTTTCAAGGGAGTCGACGGCGTCTTCATACTGCCGCCTTCCGAATTCGATCCGGCACCCGGGTTCCCCGAGGCACGCGCGGTCATCGCCGCGGTCAAGACGGCACTCGAAGCAGCACGTCCGAGGAAAGTTGTTTGCCTTTCGACCGTGGGAGCGCAGGCGACGCAGCCGAACTTGCTCACCCAACGGACGCTCATGGAGCAGGCGCTCCGGGAACTGACCATTCCAGTGACCTTTCTGAGGCCGGGCTGGTTCATGGAGAACTTCGCATGGGATGTCGCCTCGGCGCGCGACGGCGTCATTGCGTCCTTTCTTCAACCGGTCGACAAGCCCGTTCCGATGATCGCGACCGCGGACGTCGGCCGCGTCGCGGCGGAGCTCGTCCAGGAGGAATGGCACGGATGTCGGGTCGTCGAGCTCGAAGCCGCTCACCGCATCACTCCGAATGAAGTCGCCGCCACCTTCGCCGAGATCTTGGGCCGCCCGGTCCGCATCGACGCAGTCCCCCGCGAGACTTGGGGCAGCTTGTTCAAGTCGCAAGGAATGAGGGATCCGATACCCCGCATTCAAATGCTCGATGGCTTCAATGAAGGCTGGATCGAGTTCGAATGTGGTGAGTCGGGTTCGATGAAGGGCAAGGTCGCTTTGGAGACGGTACTCAGGGGATTGATCGAAACCGAGGCGTGATCACTATCTCCTTCGGCTTTCCATGGAGCGTCGCCAGCCGCCGAGAAAGATCTACCGCGGAGGCGGAGGGTTGGTTCCGTCTCCGTTGATGGTGCCGTCTTGGTGCGCGGTGTTCGAGGGGCCGAGCCCGGGCCAACCGTCGTTGTCGGGCTTTACGTTCGGAGTCGCCGACCACATACTGCTTTCGGGACTTACGCCCCAGGTGGCGGACGCGGGATTTGCCACTTTTGCATCGGCGCCCGATTGGCTCGTTTCATGAGAATCATCCGATCCGTCACTCGTGTTTGCCGAACAAGCCACCATCAGAGACGTGGCCGCCAATAGAAAAAAGACTCTCTTGTTCACGTGATCTTCTCCTCGATATGTTGAAGTCGCTGCACGGTTCGTCGTTCCCGTATCGCATCGAATGCCCAGTCGAATGCGAAGGCCGTACCGTCCGCGTTTGATCATCGAAGCGGGGCTATTTCGGCAAATGGGAGGGTTTCCGTCACGCCGGAAGAGGGGCTGATCCATTCCATCATACCATGAGCCATTCGATCATCCGCGATTCCGGCGGATCACTACGCACCAGCCCGGCGGCGCCGACGAGTCGCGCGCTGCGGGGGACGCATATTCCTCATGCCGCTGCGCAACGGGATTGCCCGTGCCAGTATCACTCTCGCGCGATTTGCGCGGCGGGACGCCGCGGTGAAAGCTTCGGGATGGGTCCTTTTCGAAATGAGCTCGAAGCCTCCCATGCCCGCATCTCCCAACTCGAGAGAGAAAAAGAGGAGCTCGAATTCCGCAATCTCGAGCTTCAGAATCGGTTGAGGGAACAGCGCGCGGCTTCGCGTCGGCTTCACCCCATGTGGTTTGCGATCATTCCCGCCATCACGGCGGGATTCATCACCACAACGGCAGTGTTCATCGGCACCTTGCGCCCGACGTGCCCGGATATGAACGAGGATAGCTCGTCCTTCGGTGGAATCGGGATCGCCCCACGGCCTGCGCCTTCGGCCCGTTCGCCCAGCCCCCTTCTCGATAAAGTGCCGTCGCCGCTCGGATCGCCGAAGCCCGCAGATGCTTCGCCGTGCATCTGCGCTCACGGCGATCCGCTGTGCGACTGCTTGTAGCTCAGCTTCGCTGTCCCACGACCGTGACGAAGTAGATCCGCACCGGGAACTTCGGCGGGCCGTCCAGGTCGGGGTCCTGAATCCCCGCCGCGACGATTCGGTCGAGGGTATCCATTCCGGCAATCACATGGCCGAGGATCGTGTATTGCGGAGCGATGTTCGCGTGCGAGTGGACAATGAAAAACTCGCTCCCATTGGTGCCGGGGCCCTGGTTCCCCATCGCAACGGTACCGCGTGGATACGTCTCCTGGCCGGTCACCTCGTCGGGAAATTTGTAACCCGGGCCGCCCTCTTCCTGGCGAAGAAGGTCGCCGCATTGCAGAACGCCGAGCCGGGCCGAGTTGGTGAGCCGGAAGCACTGCGTATCGTTGTAGAACCAGCTCCGTGTAAGATGCACGAAGTTGTACACGCCGCACGGCGCGTTGGTGCGGTCCATCCGGACGACGACCGGGCCATAATTGGTCAAAAACGCGATGTCCACCGTACCGTGCGCCGGGGCTGTCGCCGGCGGCACGCTGACCGGTCTCGCCGCGGGGTTCTCCGGCGTCGGCGTGAACTCGCAGCGCGCCACCCCATCGCCGTCCAATGTCTCCAGAGAATCGTCTGGCTCGGCGGCCCGGCTGGAGCTGGCGGTCAGCGTGGTGGCGGCGAGGGCGGTGGCGATCACGGTGGCGAAGGTCTTGGGCGATCGGGACATGAGTGACAGCGTAATTCGAGATCCGGGCGGCGGCACCGATTTTTTTGCTCGTTGTCATCCTCTCATCCCTTGTTGTCGAGCGAACCACAGGGCGGGAGCGACATGCTAGCTTGCCGCACGAAAGCGGTACGTCTTCCATGTCGTCGAAAGATCGTTGGCTTACCCGAGGGGCCTTTCTGACCGTCTCCGTCCTTCGCGGTATCGTGCTCTTGGCGGGGGCTACGTTCGTCGCATTCTTCGTTGACGTCGTCGTCGCGCGCCTGCGCTTTCCCGTCGACATCGAATTCATGATTGGCGCCATCCTCGATCATGTCGAACGGGTGCAGCAGCACCTGCCTCTCTACGTCGCGCCGTCTGCCGATTGGGTTCCGTTTCTCTACCCTCCAGGTTATTACTGGTTGAGCGCCCTCGTCGGCCGCTTCACGCCCCTGATGCTCGCATGCAGAGTCGTGTCCCTCGTCGGCACGGCCGTCGCGGCGGGCAATGTGGGAATCCTCGCCCGGCGGATCGGAGCCTCGCGCTTTTGGTCGGTGACCGCCGTGGGACTCTTCTTCGGAGCCTATTCATTTACCGGATATTGGTACGATATCGAACGGTGCGATTCGCTCTTCGTCGCCTTGCTCAGCGCCTCGGCGCTGCTGCTCTCGTGGGAAACGACGCCGTTGGCAGCGGCCGCGGGAGTTACGCTCGGGCTCGCGTTCTTCGTCAAGCAGCCGGCTTCGCTCTTTCTGATTTGCGTCACCGTCGGTCTCTTTCTCGGTGCATCGAAAAAGCGCGCCCTCGCTTTCCTCATTCCGGGCGCGGCCATCATGGCGGGCGGTGTCGCCGCGCTCGATGCCGCCACCCATGGGTGGTATTCGTTTTATTGCTTCAAGGTGCCCGCAGGTCACGGCATCGAGCCGGAGTATTGGCGGGAGTTGCTCCTCGAACCGTTCGAGAAGGTCGTCCCGCTGATGCTGGTGACCTTGACTGCCTTTGGTTTTCTCGCCCGGGCGCTCCTACGTCGCGTGAAGGGCGCGGCGAAGAACCAGGACGGCCGCACCATCGTGTTCGGCTCCTGGATGCTCGCGGCGTTCGTCTCTTCAGTCATGAGCCGGCTGCACCCTGGCGGCGCCCTCAACGTGTTCATGTTTTGGTCGACCTCCGCGTGCGTCGCAACCGCCGTCGTGGCCACACATTTGGAAGCGCGGACCTCCGCGCGATCGGCGCTCTGGGGCGCAACCGGCGCCGCGCTGGGCATGCTGCTCGTCCTCTACCAGTTTGCGCGATTCAACTATGACCCCAAGTTGGTTTCGCCGACGCAGGCCCAGGTCGATGGCGCGGCGCTCATCGCTGGCCGGATTCATGACCTCGAACGACGCGGCGAGGTCTTCGTCGAGGGGCGCGGTCATCTTTCGACCAAGCGACATTTGCACACGGCTGCCATCGTCGACCTCGTACGCGGTGGGTTCGACGCGCCGGCGAGCCTCGTGAGCAACATCGACCATCGCATCTACGCCGCCATCGTTCTCGACAAGATCGACGCGCTGAAGATGCGCTCCTCGCGAGAAACCAATGTGCGCGATCTACAGCCGAATCTCCTTCGGAACTATTTCATCGCAGAGCGCCTGCCCGACGTGGCATATCCCACCATCGGCTTTTACTCACAACCGACTTGGGTCTTCCTTCCGAGAAGCGCACCCCTCGAAGGCATCTCCAATGACGAACTCGTACGACGCGCCAACACCGAAGCAAGCGTGGCGGAAGAGCAAATGAACCGGCCAGCCAAATGACCGCCATGACGAAGACGGAACGTGCGATTGAATCCCTTCACGAGAACCCCAGGACGCCGTCCGCGACGGTGCCATATCGCAGCATCAAGAGGTCGAGCGCGTAGTTTTGATAAAGTTTCCACGGTGCCACGTGGCCCTGCTTGGGTAATTTAGCCAGCGCTCGCACGACGTAGCTCGAAGAAAAGTCGATGAGGGGTCGCTCCGCGAGGCGCGGGTCGCGGCGAGGCGTGCACTGCCGGTAGCCCTTCCGGTCCATGAAATTCAGGAGCCGGCAGACGTATTCGCAGGTCAAGTCGCTCTTGAGCGTCCACGATGCGTTGGTATACCCAAAGGCAAACGCAAAATTCGGTATGTCGCTGAACATGAGACCCTTGTAACTCATGGTGTTCGCGACATCGACTTGCTCGCCGTCCACGGTGATCGCCACGTTCCCGAGCATCAAGAGACTCAGTCCGGTGGCGGTGACCACGAGATCCGCCTCGAGCTCCTCACCGGATTGCAGCGCGAGCCCCTTCTCGGTGAAGCCCGCGATGCCATCGGTGACCACCGACGCGCGGCCGTCGCGGATCGCCTCGAAGAGGTCACCGTCGGGAACGAGGCACACTCGCTGATCCCAGGGATTGTACTTGGGTTTGAAATGGGTATCGAGATCGTAATCCGTTCCGAGCTGGCTCCGAAGCTCCTTGGGAATCAATCGTTTGACGAAGTCGGGCGTTCGGCGACTCAGCTCGAAGAAGAGCATCGAACGCAACACGTTCTTCCATCGGACGGCAGTCTGGGCTACGCCATCTGGCAGGTGACGGCGAAGATAGTCGGCAATCGCATCCCGCGCGGGCACGGACACGATGTAGCTCGGCGAGCGTTGCACCATGACCACGTGCGCGGCCTTCCTGGCCAGGGCAGGCACCATGGTGACCGCCGTTGCGCCGCTGCCAATGACCGCAACGCGCTTGTCCTCGTACGTGATGTCGTCGGTCCACGCCTGCGGGTGCACGACGCGGCCCGCGAAACGCTCCCTGCCCGGGATGTCCGGGGTGAAGCCTTCCGCGTAGTCGTAATAGCCGCTGCACATGAGAAGGAAGCTGCACGTGAAATAGACGGCATCTCCAGAGGGCAAAATCTCGGCTTCGATCGTCCACTTCGTGTCGTCGGCGGACCAGGATGCGCTCTTCACCCGATGGCCAAACCGGATCTTCGAATCGACGTCGTATTCCCTCGCCGTACTGCGCACGTAGTTCAGGATGTCGGAACCGTCGGCAATCGACAGGTCGCCGTCCCAGGGCCGGAAAGGATAGCCCAAGGTGTACATATCGGAGTCCGAGCGGACGCCCGGATAACGGAAGAGATCCCAAGTTCCCCCAATGCATTCGCGCGCCTCTAGAATCGTGTAGCTTTTTCGAGGGCAATTCTCCTGGAGGCGACATCCGGCGCCGATGCCCGAAAGTCCGGCACCTACAATCACGACATCGAAGTGTTCCATGGGGTTCACAGCAAATGTGTATCCGCTTCTCGAATCGAAGTGTAGTCGCTCGTCGGTGGTGTGATGGGCGGTCACGCCGCGCTTCTCGTGGCGGCCAAGGATCCACAAATTCGCGGCGTGGCGAGCATCTGTCGCTTGATCGACCGGCGGTCTTTCGTCCTGCCCCGGGCTTTCCAGTCAAAGCTTCGACTTGACGTAACGGTACTCCTGGGTGCGTCCACCGAAGCCATAGGCTTCGGCCCTTACGTCCTGGACATAGATGCAGCTCTCCTCGTGCAAGGGTCCCAGAAGCTTGTCGAAGGCGGCGAAGCACTCTGCGATGTACTGCGCCTTCTCGTCCTTGGTGTTGGTGCCGTCGACCACCTTGATATCGAAATAGAAACTGTTCTTGGCCTGCGCGGCGAGGGTAGCGCCGCCGACGATCCAGTTCTCGGGCGGCACGTAGTCGATGACGATCGCGGTGAGATCGCGCTTCTTGCGCAGGACGCGGGTGGTGAGCTCGAGCAGGGTCTCCGAGATGGCTCGCGTCAAGGCGGGGCTGGCGGGCTGGCTGACTTTGACATTGAGAATGGGCATGGGAATCTCCGTAAAATTAGTTAGCTACGCAACTGTTTGAACAAAAAAAAGGACCTGCTCACTTGAGGACCGAGCAGACGTTCCGGACTTTGCGAACGGTATCGCTGAAGTTCTCCTTTCCGATCTCGCGCTGAATGCGGTGGGTAACCTGGCCGCTCGCGACATTGAGCGCGGCCTGGATCTCTTGCGCCGCGGGGGTGGGGTGGACCGCCCAATGACGCGCATCGAATGCCGCCGCGCGTCGCTCGATGAACCCGAGGTTTTGGAGACCATCGAGCAGCCGGGTGGCCGTCGGGCGCGCAATGGTGAGCTCGGAAGCGAGTTCGTGCTGCGACAGGCCGGGCTGGGCCAATACCAGCCGGAGCAGAAAGCCCTGAGGCGGCGTCAGGCCGAAGGGTTTGAAGGCCGCTGCCCACTCGCGCTCCACCACGCGGGCCAGCGCGGTGGTGTTGAAGTACAGGCAGTGTTCGAACATGAGAAGAAGCCTAACGCACGACAGTTAGCTATGCAACTATTTTTGCTCATGGCGTCTTAGCGTGTGCTGGCGTTGGCGATGTAGGCACCCGGCCACTGGATCTCGCGCAAGAGCATGTACTCGATCGCCTTTTCCTGCGGCGAAAGGTCGCCGGTGGTGCAGGCAGAGGGGAACGGTGCACCCCGGCCAATCTGGTCGCGCGTCGCGCTGCTTCCGTGAAAGTCGACGAAGACCGCTCCGCCGCAGATCGCCGCTTGCCCGATGGGCACGGTGTACGACATGATTTGCACCGCGGAGCCCCCCGATTTGCCGTTCGCGTCGACGTAACTGGGAATCGTGGCCCAAGCATGCGCATTCGTCGACACGGCGCTCAAGTCGTCCCTGGGCGCGGTGATGTCGAGCTGCCCGTGGGTCGTCGTGCCGCCGGCGGACTGAAGCCAATCCGCAAAGGCAGTCGCCTGCACGTAGCCCGTGTTGATCGACGCGGTCTCCTTTTGGCCGGCACCCACGGTGCCCGGCGCCGTAACCCACGTCCCCAGCGCCTTCACGGCGGCGGGACCATGGCTGAACCAGTATTGATGCTGATGGTTCGCAAACACCCGCCCGCCGCGGCTCTCGTAATCGTAAAGGGCGGTGAGCGCAGTTTGCGGTTTACTCTCCGCATTGACCGCCCCCTCGCACGATAGGATCACCGCATCGTAAGGTTGGAGGGTACCGACGCTTCCCCAGAGCGACGTGGAGGGTGGGAACGGCGCACCGTTGTCGATGGCCGACGTGAACGCTCCCGTCGCCAGACTGGAGCCGGCATCGGTGACGGCGTCCTCGCCTTTGTACAGATGAATGCGTCCTGCGCCGCCGCGCGTGGAAAATTCACTGTCGGCGATGCCCATGCGGCGCAGCGTGCATTCGAGCGAGTCACCCGCGCCGGTGCTCAACGCGATGAGCGGGATGTTGCCCTCGAACTGAGTGCGCGGCAGCCGTGAGAGGTCCTTGGACACCGTGGTCTCGCGGCACGCCGCGGTCTCCGGCTGCAAGTCGACGGTGATCTCACGTCGCCATTTGCCGACCTCGAAGACCACTGGGATCTTGGATCCCACCGGCATGTTCCTCAGTTGGAATCGTCCACTGGTATCCGTCAGTGCAATGCTGACTTGGGACACACCCTTCGGCGGCCCGCTGCACGAAGCGCCGCTCACGATGGGCGCAGGCGACCCATTGGGGACATAGACGAACGCGCTGTAGACAGGCAGCTTTCCCGAGGGATCGTAGACGGTGCCGGTGAGCGTGGTGTCGCCGCCATCCGGACACGAGACCCGCTGGTCGCAGAGCGGGCAAGTTTGGGATCCTCCGTCGCCGAGGGGCGAATCGGCGCCATCCGCAGAGCCCCCGCCACCGTCGTCCCCCGGCTCACCCGCCGTATTGGCGGATGTAAGCGCTCCCGACCCGCTGCTCCCACATCCTGCGGCGATGCCCCCTATCGTCGCCGCAGCGACGACCGACAGGACGAAAAACGCGGACCGATGACGCATGAGACCTCCTCTGGTCCCTTACGAAAGAACACCGGGCTTCCCTTTGGTCGGGACACGAAAATGATCGAATCGATCATGGCGAATCCGATCCGCGACGCTGATCGCGCCGATCATGTTTTCGCTTTCGAGCGCGACATCCCCGCTGAAAACGCCGACCGCAGGACCGCCTGCGGCATGGTCTCCATGTTGCAGTTGCACGCCACTTCAGCCGGTGTCGACGCCGGAAGGAGAATGCCATGGGACCCTTGGACGGGATGCGACGGGTGTTGCGCGGTGGGGCCGTGATTGCCGTGGCCGGCCTATCGCCATTCATCCTTCCGACGACGGTCGCGGCGGAGACGGCGAGCGTATCGCCGGATGCCACCTCGCTGCCCGCTTGTCCATTTTGGTCAAACGTCACGCCGCCCACGCGAACAGACTCACCGTTCAAGGCGCCGCCGCAGCTCGCGCCGCCGCTCAGTCTCAGCGGACGTTTGTCGCCGCCCTCCGGCGTGACCGGAACGTTGAGCGGCGGACAGGTCGCGCTGACCTTCAATCGCGTCGCGGGCGCCAAAGCTTATCGCGTCTGGCGAAATGGCCAATCGGTGGCGTGGGTGAGCGATTGGGGCCAAGCCGCATTGACAGCCACGGACACCGCCCCTTGCCAGCACGCCTTTTACACCTTCATCTCCATGGTCGACGAAGGCGGCTCCGATGCCGCCATGGGCCGCCTCTCGCATCCTTTTCAACTCGGCGACAACGGCACGCTGGCGCCATGGGCCACCCCGGTGGGCTCGAAGATCACGATGATGGTCACCTCCTACAACGACGGTGGGCAAACAGCATCGGCCTACACGACCAAACCCGGAATTTGCGCCGTCGACCCGCGCGTGATCCGATCGGTGAAAAGAATGCTGTGGCAGCCGACACAAGAAGCTGAGACGACATGAAGCCATCCGGCAAGACTCTCGAACCGCCCGCGGGTGAATTCCCTTCCATCCCTTCTCGCAGCCTTCTGTATCCTTTGGCGCCATTAGCGTGTGGAACGTCATTAGTT
>Ga0137415_10004520_pt1 | contig 13770 bp, 13 predicted proteins | sample CZODoug3_1_1_16f_FD_183082 | JGI IMG/M metagenome (GOLD analysis project Ga0137415, IMG submission 183082) | Vadose zone soil fungal communities from Angelo Coast Range Reserve, California, USA - CZODoug3_1_1_16fungal (Hybrid Assembly) | ecosystem: Environmental > Terrestrial > Soil > Vadose... | reverse complement strand
CGGCCGCGCATCCGCTCGAACCGGATGAGCACGTCCTGCGTCACGTTGTTCAGCCCCTGGCCCATGTGCAGCACGGCCGTGACGTTGGGCGGGGGGATCACGATCACGTACGGCGGCTTCGGTGAGTCTACCCGGGCCGTGAACACGCCGCGCTCGACCCAGCGCCGGTAGAGCGGGCGCTCGACGGCGTGCGGGTCGTACTGGGGAGAAAGGTCGAAGCGCGTGGCGGTCATTCCTTATAATAGACGGCTAAAGGAGCTTGCGGAGGTTGGTGGAGATTAGGGGAGGTTGTGACGCCAACGGGACCAACCTCCCGAACCTCCCGAACCTCCTCTAACCTCGCCCGTCCTCCCCCATCCTGCTAGAATTCTCTCCAATGGCCGACGAATCTAGCGTCCTTCCGACCAGCCGCATCGCGCGCTGGTTCGCCATCGCCGCAGTGATCGTATTCACCGTCGTGCTGTACTTCCGCGACGGACGCCGCGTGCTGCCCTTGACCGGCACACCCGCGGCCACCGGCCAGCCGGCCAACTAGTCTCATGCCCTCCGAAATCCGCGTCACGCTCCCCGACGGGAGCGAGAAGCGTGTCCCTGCCGGTTCCACGGGCGCCGACCTCGCCACGGCCATCGGGCCGGGGCTCGCGAAGGCGGCGCTCGCCGCACGGGTGAACGGCAACGTCTGGGACCTGTCGCGCCCGCTGCCCGACGGGGCGAAGGTGTCGATTCTCACGGACAAAGACCCGCAGGCGCTGGAGGTGCTGCGCCACTCCTCGGCCCACGTCCTGGCGACGGCGGTGCGGCAGCTTTTTCCCCACGCGCAGATCGGATTCGGCCCCCCGATCGAGGACGGCTTCTACTACGACTTCGCGGTGGAGCGGCCCTTCGGGCCGGAGGATCTCGCAGCGATCGAAAAGAAGATGGGGGAGGTCGTCAAGGCCGATTACCCGTTCGTGCGCGAGGAGGTGGATCGCGCGGAAGCGAAGCGGCGCTTCAAGGATGACCCGCTCAAGCTCGAGCGCATCGAAGACCTCGGGCCGAACGAGGTGATCTCGGTCTACACCGACGGTCCGTTCGTGGACCTGTGCCGCGGGCCGCACGTGCCGAGCACCGGGCGGATCAAGCATTTCAAGCTGCTCAACGCCGCCGGCGCCTATTGGCGGGGCGACGAGCGCCGCCAGATGCTGCAGCGCATCTACGGAACGGCCTGGTTCACCAAGGACGACCTCGAGGGCTACCTGCGGCGCCTCGAGGAGGCCAGGAAGCGCGACCACCGGGTGCTGGGGAAGCAGCTCGACCTGTATTCGATCCAGGAGGACGTGGGCCCGGGGCTGGTGTTCTGGCACCCGAAGGGCGCGATGATCCAGCACCAGCTGCGGCGCTTCATCGAGGACACGATCCTGGAGCGCGGCTATTCGCTGGTCTACACGCCCAACGTGACCCGCGAGGAGTTGTTCCTGCGCTCGGGACACCTCCCGCTCTATGCGGCGAACCAGTTCCCACCCATGGCCGCGGGGGAAGGAGAGGCGGAATCCGTGCGCTATCGGGTGAAGCCGATGAATTGCCCGATGCACATCCTCATCTACGCCTCGCAGCAACGCAGTTACCGCGACCTGCCGGTCCGGCTCGCCGAGATCGCCAACGTGTACCGCAACGAGCGATCGGGGACGCTGCATGGGATGCTGCGCGTGCGCGGGCTCACGATGGACGACGCGCACATCTTCCTGCGCGAGGACCAGATCGAGCAGGAGATTTTCCAGCTCCTCGATATTGTGGAGCTGGTTTTCGGGAAGACCTTTGGGCTCTCCTACCGCCTCGACCTGGCGACGCGCCCCGACAAGAAACTGGGCACCGACGCGACCTGGGATCAGGCGGAGCGGGCGCTCGAGCAGGCCCTCAAGCACCGCGGCGCCACGTACCGCATCGACCAGGGTGGGGGGGCGTTCTACGGACCGAAGATCGACATCAAGTTCAACGACGCGATCGGCCGCGAGTGGCAGGGCGCCACGATCCAGCTGGATTTCGAGCAGCCCGAGCGTTTTGGACTCGAGTACACGGGCGAGGACAACCGGCCGCACCGACCGGTCATGATCCACCGTGCGATCTTCGGCACGCTGGAGCGGTTCGTCGGGTTCTTGATCGAGCACTTCGCGGGAGCGTTCCCGCTCTGGCTCGCCCCCGAGCAGGTCCGCGTGCTGCCCATTTCGGACGCGCAGGCGCCTGCTGCGCGCGCGCTACACGAGCGGCTGCGCGCGGCGGGCATCCGCTCGCATCTCGACGAGCGCAACGAGACGCTCAACTACCGGATCCGTGACGGCGAGCTGCAGAAGATCCCGTACATGGCGGTGGTGGGGCAGCGCGAGGCCGAGGCGGGCTCGGTCGCGGTGCGGGGACGGGGAGAAGGGAAGAAGCAGGTGGTGCTGTCGGCTGCCGATTTCGTCGCGAAACTGCAGGAAGAGGTTCGCACCAGGAGCCTGGTCCCGTTAGTTTGAGATCTGTGATCCCCGGGCTTGAACCCCGGGCTGGCGCCCGGGGTCGGTGAACCCCGGAGGAGACTAACTAACCCCGGGCGCGAGCCCGGGGTTAAACCGAAGGCCGGATGAGTACGAGCGACCAAACCACCCCCGTCATTCTCTCCGCCGTCCGCACCCCGATCGGCAGGTATCTCGGCGGCCTGTCCGCGCTGCCGGCGCCCCGGCTCGGTGCCCTCGTGATCCGCGAGGCCGTCCGCCGCGCTGGAATCGAGGACGGCGCGGTCGAAGAAGTGATCATGGGCAACGTGCTCCAGGGCGGTGTCGGCCAGGCGCCGGGCCGCCAGGCGGCGATTCACGCCGGGCTCCCGGGGACGATCCCCGCGCTGACCGTCAACAAGGTGTGCGGCTCGGGACTCAAGGCGGTGATGCTCGCCGCCCAGGCGATCCGCGCGGGCGACGAGCAGTGCATCGTGGCGGGCGGGATGGAGTCGATGTCGAACGCGCCGCACTACGTCTACGGGATGCGCGGCGGCATCAAGGCGGGCAACAGCGAGCTCGTGGACGGCATGATCCACGACGGGTTGTGGGACTCGTTTTCGAACACCCACATGGGTAACCTCGCCGAATACACGGCCAAGAAGGCCGGCGTGTCGCGCGCCGACCAGGACGCGTTCGCACTGGCGAGCCACCAGAAGGCGGTGGCCGCGATGGAGGCGTGCCGCTTCAAGGCGGAGATTGTCCCGGTCGAAATTCCCGGGAAGAAGGGGCCGACCCTGGTCGAGAAAGACGAGGGTCCGCGCAAGGAGACCTCGCTCGACGCGCTGGCCGCGCTCAAGCCGTCCTTCGAGAAGGACGGGACGGTCACGCCGGGCAACGCGCCCGGGTTGAACGACGGCGCGAGCGCGCTGGTCGTCACGTCGCTGGCGTTTGCCACGGCGCACGGCCTCAAGCCGCTGGCCCGCATCACCGCGTACGCCAGCGCCGGCGGCGAGCCCAAGGATTTGTTCTTCGCACCCATCGTCGCGGTGCAGAATCTCATGAAGAAGGCTAAGACCTCCATCGGCGATTACGATCTGATCGAAGCGAATGAGGCCTTCGCCGTTCAGGCCATCGCCGATGGGCGCGCCCTTGGCTGGGACTGGGACCGGGTGAACGTGAACGGCGGCGCCATCGCCCTCGGGCACCCGATCGGCGCGTCCGGCGCGCGCATCCTCACCACCCTGCTGTTCGCCTTGAAGGACCACAAACAAACAACCGGCCTCGCCACCCTGTGTCTCGGGGGCGGCAACGCCGTGGCCCTCAGCGTGGAGATGCTCTGATGCAGGCTCAGACCGCCGTCGTGTCCGTTCCGTCTCTCACCGGTCGGCGCGTGTTCGCCGTCCTGCTGGGCGTCGCCGTCGTGGCGATCGCGGCCCAGGTTGCGATTCCGCTGCCGGGCACGCCGGTCCCGATGACGCTTCAGCCGCTGGCCGTGCTGATCGTGGGCGGCCTGCTCGGGCCCCGGCTCGGCGCCGCCTCGCTGCTCTTGTATCTCGCACTTGGCGCCGCGGGGCTCCCGATCTTCACACCGTTCGGCGCGCCGGGCGTCGCCCGGTTGTTCGGCCCGACGGGCGGCTACCTGCTGGCTTATCCGATCGCCGCATACGCCGTGGGTCGGCTCGCGGGCGATGGGCGCCGATGGGCCCGACTGGGTCTCGCGGTGCTTGCGGGCCTCGCGCTCATTCACCTCGGCGGCCTGGCGCAGCTGCTGATCATCACGCACAGCCTGCGCGACGCCGCGCGACTCGGCACCTGGCCGTTCCTGCTGGGCGACCTGGCAAAACTGATCATCGCAGGCGCCATCCTGCGGCCCGCCCTGAGTCCCCTGCGCGCGCGCCTATGACGGCGCGCGGCTCGTTTACGGCATGAGCCGCGTCGCGGTGGTGGGCGCCGGCACGATGGGAAACGGCATCGCCCACGTGTTCGCCCAGCACGGCTGGGACACCACCCTGATCGACGTCGCGCCCGGTCTGCTCGAGCGCGTGATCGCCGTCATTCGCGCCAACTTCGAGCGGCAGGTGAAGAAGGGAACCGTCACTGCTTCGCAGCGCGACGCCGCGCTGGCGCGGATCCGGACCTCCATGAGCCTCGACGCGGTGTCGGACGCCGAGCTGGTGGTCGAAGCCGCGACCGAGCAGCCCGACGTGAAGTTCAGGATTTTCCGCGACCTGGACCGGCTGGCGCCGCCTGCCGCGATCCTCGCGAGCAATACATCGTCCATTTCGATCACCACCCTCGCCGCCCAGACCAAGCGCGCCCCCCAGGTGATCGGGATGCACTTCATGAACCCGGTGCCGGTGATGCCGCTGGTCGAGGTGATTCGCGGGCTCGAGACGCGCGACGAGACCGTGGCGAAGGTGGTGGACACGGCGAAGGCGCTCGAGAAGACTCCGGTCGTGGTCAACGACGCGCCCGGCTTCGTGTCGAACCGCGTGCTGATGCCGATGATCAACGAGGCGATCTTCTGCGTGATGGAGGGCGTGGCGACGCCGGAGGCGATCGACACGGTCATGAAGCTGGGGATGAACCATCCACTCGGGCCGCTCGCGCTCGCCGACTTAATCGGGCTCGACGTGTGTCTCGCGATCCTCGAAGTGCTGCACCGCGACCTGGGGGACGACAAGTACCGGGCGGCGCCGCTGTTGCGGACGATGGTGGCAGCCGGCCGCCTGGGCCGGAAGAGCGGGCGCGGCTTTTATGTCTACCGCGATTGAGCCGCCGGGCCTCTCCGAGACGCAGCGTCAGATCGTCGAGCTGGCGCGCGAATTCGCGCGCACCAAGATCGAGCCGTTCGCCGCGGAATGGGACCGTCGGGCGCACTTCGACCGCGAGGTGATCGACGAGCTCGGCCGGCTCGGCTTCCTCGGCATGTGCGCCCCCGAGGAGTACGACGGGATGGGGCTCGACACCGTCACCTACCTGCTCGCGCTCGAGGAGATCGCCGCCGCGGATGCGAGCGTCGCCGTCTCGCTCTCGATCCACAACGCCATTCCGACCACGATGCTGGTGCGTCACGGCAGCGCCGCGCAAAAGGACCGCTGGTTGAAGCCGATGGCGCGTGGTGAGGTGCTGGCCGGCTTCGCGCTGTCCGAGCCGGAGTCCGGCTCCGACGCCGCGGCGCTGTGCACGCGGGCGGTGCGCGACGGCGATCGCTGGGTGCTGTCGGGCACGAAGGCCTGGGCCACCAACGGCGGCACGGCCGACGTCATGACGGTGATGGCCCGCTCCGAGCGCGGAATCTGCGCCTTTATTGTGCCCACCGACGTCGCCGGTTATCGTCCGGGGAAGCCTGAGGATAAGATGGGCCTCCGCGCCTCGAACACGGTGGCGCTCGCGCTCGAGGACGTGCGCCTGCCGGCCGACCACCTCATGGGGGAGGAAGGGGAGGGGTTCGGGTACGCAATGGAGGGGCTCGACGCCGGTCGCCTGGGCATCGCGGTGCAGGCGGTCGGGATCGCGCGCCGGGCGCTCGAGCACTCGGTGGCCTATTGCGCCGAGCGGCGGCAGTTCGGCCGGCCGCTGCGAGAATTCCAGGGAGTGCAGTTCAAGCTCGCCGACATGGCGACGCGGGTCGAGGCGGCACGCGCGCTGACGCACTCCGTCGCGGCGCGCCGAGACCGGAGCGAGGACACCACCCAGCAGGCGAGCATGGCCAAGCTGTTCGCCTCCGAGGCCGCGATGTGGGTGACCACGCAGGCGGTGCAACTGTTCGGCGGGTACGGCTACATGCGCGATTTTCCCGTGGAGAAGCTGTTCCGGGACGCCAAGGTGACGGAGATCTATGAAGGCACCAGCGAAATCCAGCGGATCATCGTCGCCCGCGGTCTCTACCCCCGCGCCTAGTGCTGCTGCTGACCCCGGGCGCAAGCCCGGGGAAGGCGAGGGCTTCGATTTCTTCTCCCTCCTCGCCGAGCACGAGCACGAGCAGGTCAGCGCGTACTACGATCCCTCCACCGGGTATCGCGGCCTCATCGCCATTCATTCGACGGTGCTGGGGCCGGCGTTGGGCGGCACCCGCTTCTGGAATTATCAGAGCGATCGCGACGCCCTGATCGACGCGCTCCGCTTGGCGCGCGGCATGACCTACAAAGCGGCGGTGGCGGGGCTCAACCTGGGCGGCGGGAAGGGCGTCATCATCGGCGACAACCGCACCACGCGGCGCGAGGCGTTGTTCCGCGCCCATGGGCGCCACGTCGAATCGCTCAAAGGGCGCTACATCACGGCCGAGGACGTGGGCACCAGCACCGCCGACATGGAGTACATCAAAGCGGAGACGAACCACGTCACCGGCCTGATCGGCCGGTCGGGAGACCCGTCCCCCGTCACCGCCTTCGGCGTGTACCGCGGCATCAAAGCCTGCGTCCGCTACCGCTCCGGGTCCGACAGCCTGTCCGGGAAGGCCGTCGCTTTGCAGGGATGCGGCTCCGTAGGCTATCATCTGGCCAAGCTGCTGCATGCGGAGGGGGCGAGCATCACCTGCACCGACATCGACCCGCAGCGCGTGAAGCGCGTCGTGGAGGACTCCGCAGCCAAAGCGGTCGCGCCGGACGCGATTTACGACGTGCGGGCGAGCATCTTCGCCCCCTGCGCTCTCGGAGCGGTGATCAACGACGACACGGTGCAGCGGCTGCAGGTCGAGATCGTGGCCGGCGCGGCGAACAACCAGCTCGCCGAAGACCGGCACGGCGATCTGCTGGAGCGGCGCGGCATCACCTACGCGCCCGACTATGTGATCAACGGCGGCGGCCTGATCAACGTCAACGCCGAGCTGCACGGCTGGGCGCCCGAGCGGGCCCGCTCCAAGGCGGGAGAGATCTACGACACACTGCTGCGCGTGTTCGAGATCGCGCGCGAGGAGGGGTGCCCCAGCTACCGGGCGGCGGACCGGCTGGCGGAGCAGCGCATCGCCGCGATCGCCAAGGTGCGGCGCAACTTTGTCTGAGAAGATCTATGTGGGCGCGGACCACGCGGGCTTCCTGTTGAAGCAGAAGCTGGTGGACGAGCTGAAGCGGCTGGGCTACGAGCCCGTGGACGCGGGCCCCAAGGCCATGGACCCCGCGGACGACTATCCCGACTTCGGCCGCCCGGTGGCCGAGGCGGTGAGCAAGGGCGCCGTGAAGCGCGGCGTGCTGACGTGTGGGACGGGGCTGGGTATGGCGTACGTGGCCAACCGCTTTCCGCGGGTGCGGGCGGCGGTGGCGTGGAGTCCGGAGGTGGCGGAGCTGGCGCGCAAGCACAACGACGCGAACGTGCTGGTGCTGCCGTCGCGGTTCGTGAGCGAGGAGGAGGGGATGGAGATCCTGCACAAGTGGCTCGACACGGCGTTCGAAGGCGGGCGCCACGAGCGGCGCGTCGCGAAGATCGACGCATGATCGATCGCCGCGCCCCGCTCGCCAAGGCGGACCCGACCATCTTCCAGCTGATCCGCCGGGAGGTGGAGCGGCAGGAGCACGGGCTGGAGCTGATCGCGAGCGAGAACTTCGTATCGGTGGCGGTGCTCGAGGCCATGGGGACGGCGCTCACCAACAAATACGCCGAGGGGCTGCCGCGGAAGCGGTACTATGGCGGCTGCGAGATCGTGGACGAAGTCGAGCAGCTCGCCATCGATCGCGCCAAGGCGCTGTTCAAGGCGGAGCACGTCAACGTGCAGCCGCACGCCGGGGCGCAGGCGAACATGGCTGCCTACCTCGCCGTGGCGAAGCCGGGCGACACGCTGCTCGGACTGGCGCTACCGCATGGCGGCCACCTGACCCACGGCGCGCCGGTGAACTTTTCGGGGACGCTGTTCCGCGCGACGCATTACGGCGTGCGTGAGGACACGGGCCGCATCGACTATGACCAGGTGCGCGACGTCGCGCGCCGCGAGCGGCCGCGTATCCTGATCGGCGGCAGTAGCGCCTACGCGCGCATCATCGATTTCGCGACGCTCAAGAGCATCGCCGACGAGGTTGGCGCGATGTTCATCGTGGACATGGCGCACATTGCCGGGCTCGTGGCCGCCGGGCTCCACCCTTCGCCCGTGCCGCACGCGCACATCGTCACGACCACCACCCACAAGACCCTGCGTGGTCCGCGCGGCGGTTTGATCCTCTCCCAGGAGCGGTTCGGGAAGGACGTCGACAAGCAGGTGTTTCCCGGTCTCCAGGGCGGCCCGCTCGAGCACGTGATCGCGGCTAAGGCGGTGGCTCTGGGGGAAGCGCTGACCCCGGAGTTCAAGACCTACGCCGCGCAGGTCGTGCGCAATGCGCAGGCCCTCGCCGCGGCGCTGGTGGAGCGGGGCTATGCGATCGTGTCGGGCGGGACGGACACCCACCTGATGCTCGTGGACCTGCGTCCCAAGCAGGTGACCGGCAAAGAGGCGCAGGAGCTGCTCGACCGCGCCGGCATCACCGTGAACAAGAACACGATTCCCGGCGATCCCCAGAAGGCATTCGTCACGAGCGGGGTGCGCATCGGCACGCCGGCCGTGACCACGCGTGGTTTCACCGAGGCCGAAATGCTCAAAGTAGCGGAGTTCATCGACACCGTGCTCACGAACAAGGACGACGCGACCATCGCGCGCGTGAAAGCCGACGTGCGCGAGCTGGCCGACCAGTTTCCGCTGTACGCGCCGCCCCCCCCGGTGCGCGCGGCCGCGGTAGGAGGGGGCCATGCCCGATAGCGGCGGGTCTTCGGGCCGGTCCTCCCGCGGTTCGGGCTCTTTCACGGTGCATCCGGCGGAAGAGCTCGAGGTCTATTTCAACGAAGTCGCTCACGGCCGGCCGGTGGGCTTCGTCGCCTCGTCCAAGTGGAAGCCGCCGACCGACATCTACGAGACCGACGAGGCGCTGGTGGTCTACATGGACATCGCCGGGATGCGCTCCGAGGACTTCACGGTCCAGTACGTGGACGGCGTGCTGATCATCGCCGGCGAGCGCACCGCCCGGCGCCACGAGGGCAAGCCCCACTACCACGCGATGGAAGTGCAGGTCGGTCCGTTCGAGCGCCGCTTCCGCCTTCCCGTGCCGGTCGATCCGGAGAGCATTCGAGCGAACTACGAGCAGGGCTTCCTCGAGGTCCGGCTGGCGAAGCTTCCGGTCCGCCTCTCGGGCCCACAGTCGGTGCGGGTGCAATAAGTGGATCGTCTCCCCGTCCTGCCGCTCGGCCGGATCGTGGTCTACCCGCACGTCGTGCTGCCCATGGCGCTCACCGATCCGCACGCCGTCCAGCTGATCGACGAGGTGGTCCAGGGCAACAAGCGCCTGCTGCTCGGCGTGGTGCGGCCGCTGGGCGGCACCGAGCCGCCCGAGGGCGCCGTGATGCAGGCCCGCGCCGACGAGCTGTACGAGGTCGGCACGCTCGGCACCGTGGTACGCATGCTCAAGCTGGGCGACGGCTCGGTGCGCGTCATGGTGCAGGGACTCGAGCGGGCGCGGCTCGCCGAAGTGACGCCGATGGAGCACTGGCTGGTGGCTGGTTACGATACGCTCGTCAGCAACCTGCCCGAAGACGCCCGCACCGAAGCGCTGAAGCGCACCGTGCACGCTCAGTTCTCCCGCGTGATCGACATCGCGCCCTACCTGGGAGAGGAGCTGCACGAAGTCTTGGTCGGCATCACCGAAGGTGGCAAGCTGGCCGACTTCGTGGCCGCGAACCTGGACCTGGCCCTCCCAGCCAAGGCCGAGCTGCTGGCGATCGACGAAGTGAACCGGCGCCTCGAGCGGCTCGCCGAGCTGCTGGGCCAGGAGCTGCAGGTCCTCGAGGTGGGCAGTCAGATTCAGGAGAAGGTGCGCACGCGGCTCGACCAGAATCAGCGGGAGTACGTGCTGCGCGAGCAGCTGCGCGTGATCCGCCAGGAGCTGGGCGAGGAAGAGGGCGACGACGAGCTGACCGAGCTGGCCGGCCGGCTCGAGGCCGCCGGGCTCCATGAGGAGGCCAAGAAGGTCGTCGACCGGGAGCTCAAGCGGCTGCGCCAGATGTCGCCGCAGTCGGCCGAGTACCACGTGGCCCGCACCTACCTCGAGGTCATCGCGTCGCTGCCCTGGGGCCGCACCTCGGAGGACCGGCTCGATCTGAAGGCCGCCCGCGATATCCTGGACCGAGATCACTATGACTTGAAAACGGTGAAAGAGCGGATCCTCGAGTACCTGGCGGTCCGGACCCTCAACCCCGCGGCGCGCGGCGGCATTCTGTGTTTCGTGGGCCCGCCCGGCGTCGGCAAGACCTCGCTCGGCCAGAGTATCGCGGAGGCCCTGGGGCGACGCTTCACGCGCGTATCGCTGGGTGGCGTGCGCGACGAGGCGGAGGTGCGCGGCCACCGGCGCACCTACGTCGGCGCGCTCCCGGGACGCATCATCCACGCGCTGCAGCGCTGCGAGACCCGCAACCCGCTGTTGATGCTCGACGAGGTGGACAAGATGGGCTCCGATGTGCGCGGTGATCCGACGGCCGCGCTGCTCGAGGTGCTCGACCCGGCGCAGAACAGCACCTTCGTGGATCACTATCTCGAGGTGCCGTTCGATCTGTCGGGCGTGATGTTCATCGCCACGGCTAACAGCCTCGCGCCGATCCCCGACCCGCTGCTCGACCGGATGGAAGTCCTCACCTTGCCGGGGTACACGCCCGGCGAGAAGCTCGCGATCGCCAAACGCTATCTCCTGCCGCGCCAGCTGAAGGAGACGGGGCTCCAAATGGAGCGGGCGAACATCGCCGACGGGGCGCTGGAGCGCCTGATCGGTGAATACACGCGGGAAGCCGGCGTGCGCCAGCTCGAGCGGGAGATTCAGGGTGTACTCCGCAAGGCCGCACTCGAAGTGGTCGAGGGACGGACGGCGGCCATCAAGATCACCGCGAAGAACCTCGAGAAGTTCGCGGGACAGCCCAAGGTCCAGAGCGAGGTGGCGGGGCGGGAGGCCGAGGTGGGCGTGGCGACCGGGCTCGCATGGACGCCCGTGGGCGGTGATATCATGTTCATCGAGGCGATTCAGATGCCCGGGAAGGGGCAGATCACCCTGACCGGGCAGCTGGGAGACGTGATGAAGGAATCCGCTCAGGCGGCGTGGAGCCTGCTGCGGGCCCGCGCGGGACCGCTCGGGATTCCGCTGGACGCGTTCACGCAGACCGACGTGCACTTGCACCTGCCGGCTGGAGCGGTGCCGAAGGACGGTCCCTCGGCGGGGATCGCGATCGCGACGGCGCTGGCGTCGCTGTTGTGCCGCCGTCCGGCGCGCCACGACGTGGCGATGACGGGCGAGCTCACGCTGCGCGGGCGCATCCTGCCGATCGGCGGGCTCAAGGAGAAGCTGACGGCGGCGGCGCGCGCCGGCGTCAAGACGGTGCTGGTGCCGGCGCGCAACCAGAGCGACATCGTGGATGTCCCCGACGAGGTGAAACAGCTGCTCGAGATCAAGCCGGTGGAGACGATCGACGAGGTGCTCGAGCTCGCGCTGCTCGAGCCGCACCCGTTGCGGCCCGTTGCCGTGCGGGCGCGCCCTTCGGGACAGACCGAGGCGCGGCCGTGAGCGACTTCGCGACGCTCGAAGAGGCGTTCCAACGCATCGGGCGGCAGGACGACCGCTACCACGAGCGCGGTTACCTGTTCGTGCTGGCGGCCCTCGAATATGCCCAGGGCAGGCTCCCGGCGCGCCGGCACCTGAGCGGCGAGGAGCTCGCCTGGGCGTGCCGCGATTTCGCGCGGGAGCAGTTCGGGCTGCTCGCGCCGACCGTCCTCGGGCACTGGGGTATCGCAGCCACCGAGGACCTGGGACGCATCGTGTTCACGCTGATCGACGTGGGTCTGCTCGCGAGTCAGCCAACCGACAAGCTGCAGGACTTCGAGCGGGTGTACGAGTTTGACGAGGTGTTCCGGGCCGGCTATCCGTGGCCCGGCGTGGAGCGCGGATAGGTCGGATCGGGTGAAGGGGGGTGCCGCATGGACGACGTGAGGGAGTGGCCCGCCTGCAGAAAGTGCCAGCAAGGTCTCCTCATTCCGTTGTCGGACTATGGCCGCGACGGGGCGCCGATCACTTACAAGGCCTGGGTCTGCTCGAATCCGGAGTGCGGGTTCAACATCCGCATCGATAACGGGGAGATCTCGTTCGGTCGCGCGATCGGCCAGAGCTTCAAATAAGCTTGGACGCCGTGCGCGCGCCCGCCGTGAGCGGGCGCTTCTACCCGGGAACGAAGGGTGAGCTCGAGCGCACGGTGCGGGAGCTGCTCGAAGCCGTGGATGGGGCACGCCCCGGCCCGGCGCGCGCCGCCATGGCGCCGCACGCGGGCTATCTCTATTCGGGACTCACCGCGGCGCACGTGTTCGCGCGGCTCGAGATCCCGCCGATCGTGGTGATCCTGGCACCCAATCACACCGGGGTGAGCCGTGCGCCCGGCGGTGCGTCGCTGTGGGAAGCGGGCGCGTTCCGGACGCCGCTCGGCGACGTGAGCGTGGACGACGGATTCGCCCGCGCGCTGCTCGAGACGTCGCCGCTCGTGGGCCCCGACCACGCCGCCCACGCGTCCGAGCACGCGGTGGAGGTCGAGCTGCCGTTCCTCCAGCTCAAGCGCGCCGACGTGCGGATCGTGCCGCTCGTGCTGGCGTGGGATGCGTGGGAGGGATGCCGCGGGCTGGGTGAGACGCTGGCCGCGCTGGTGCGGCGCTGGCCCGACCGGGTGCTGCTGCTGGCCTCGAGCGATCTGAACCATTACGAGCCCGCGGCCACCGCGGAACGCAAGGACAGGCGGGCGCTCGATGCCGTCGCCGCGCTCGACGGGGCCGAGCTGCTGGCGCGCTGCCGCAGCGACCACATCTCGATGTGCGGCCGGGCGCCCGCGGCCACGGTGATCGCCGCCGCCAAAGCACTGGGCGCCGGACGCGGCGACGTCGTGCACTACAGCCACTCCGGCATGGTGACGGGGGACGACGACGCCGTGGTGGGATATGGAGGGGTGGTGATCCCGTGAACCCGATCCCCGTGCTGTCCGCGACCGAGGCCGCCGCCTGGGATTCGGCCGCCCGCACGCAGTACCGGATTCCTTCCCGCGTGCTGATGGAGACCGCAGGACGGGCCGTCGCGTACCTGATCGTGCGGGACTATCCCGCGGTGCGCACCCGCGGGGCGCTGGTCGTCGCCGGGGCGGGGAACAACGGGGGGGATGGGTGGGTCGTGGCGCGCGCGCTGCATGCGAGCGGCATCGCCGTCTGGGTGTCCGCGCTCGATCCCAAGACGGACGATGCGATCGACAACCGCGCGCTGGCCCGCATGGACGGCGTGCGCGAGACGGGCCG
>Ga0137415_10004519_pt1 | contig 13771 bp, 9 predicted proteins | sample CZODoug3_1_1_16f_FD_183082 | JGI IMG/M metagenome (GOLD analysis project Ga0137415, IMG submission 183082) | Vadose zone soil fungal communities from Angelo Coast Range Reserve, California, USA - CZODoug3_1_1_16fungal (Hybrid Assembly) | ecosystem: Environmental > Terrestrial > Soil > Vadose... | reverse complement strand
CAAATGCTCATATGGTGGCTGAGCGCGACACCGGTGCTCGAAACGCTCTTGCGCGACGCGCGGCTTACCGCTGCTATCGTCATGGGTCGCACGGTTGTGACGTCAGTGCCCGCGGGGCGATGGGACGTCCTGCTGATCGCGACGTTCATTCATTTCTCCCTTTCCGTCGTTTACGCGGCGATCGCAATGCTTTTCGTCGCGCGACTGAGTGCAATGCTCGCCATTGTGACCGGGTCCGTTTACGGCCTGGCGATCTACGCCGTCAATCTGCACGGACTTACCGCGATCTTTCCCTGGTTTTCGGTTTCGCGCGGCTGGGTCACCATGCTCGTCCATGTTGTCTTCGGTATAACCCTGGCCGGGGCGTGCCGCTTCCTTGCCTCAGCCGGAGGCGGCGGGCGATCGCCGTCTGAGCACTAAAAGCGCCTTCTCCAGCTCGCGGTGCTGAACAGTCCGGCACAGACTCCCTTAGCACAACGAAGCGATCTTGCGGTGCCGAGCCCGCTGGACGTGGGCGGTCCTGCCTACGCTGCAGCGCGAAGAATTTAGCGCTATCCCAATCACGAGTGTTTTCATCGTGCTGATCCCACGTGTCACAGTTGCCTCGCCGCCAGCAGCCCAGCGATGTCCACCTCGACCTCCGCGCGAGCAGCGTCGAATTGCACCATACGATGCGCGATGGCCGCTTTGTCTGCAGCCCTGCTGGCGTTCTCCAACTCGGCACACTGATCGCCCAGCGCCAGCGCCCCCACCGACCGTGACGACGACTTGAGCTTGTGGGCTATCGTGCCGACCTGGCGAGCGTCGCCGCCGGCGCAGGCCGTGCGCAGGTCCGACGTCAAGCTCCGGAGCGAAGCCAGATAATCGCCGAGCGACTCGAGCACGATCTTCGGGTCATCGCCTGCCAGGCCCTTCAGCACCGTCACGTCCACGGCGTGCACTGCCGGCGCGCTGCAGATGTCCTGCGGCTGGGCGGCGAACGGCGTCACTGCGCTCGCGATCGGCAGCCATGCGTCGAGGGCGGCCTTGAGCGCAGGCAGGCGCACCGGCTTGGTCAAGTATTCGTCGATGCCCGCCGCCCGGGCACGGTTCGCCTCGCTCTGCAGGGCGTTCGCGGTAAGGGCCAGGATCGGCGTGCGCCAGCGCCCCGCCTCTTCCAGGCGAATCCTCTGCGCGAGCGCGTAGCCATCCATCTCCGGCATGTGCAAGTCGGTGAACAACAGGGCGTACCCTCCGTTGCGCCAGAGTCGCAATGCTTCTGTGCCGTTCGCGGCAAATTCCGCCGCATATCCGAGGAGTCCAAGTTGATGCAGGATGACCGTCTGGTTGATCTCGTCGTCCTCGGCGATCAGGAGGAGCCTGCCCTGGGCGCGGGCATCGGCGATGCTGGGCGGTTGTGTCCTCTCGTTGGAGAGGTCCTGCGCGGCGCTTCGGTGAAATACTTCGATGGAGGCGCGACCTGCAGCCACCATCACCGCGCGCAGCAAGTCCTGGCGCCGCAGGACGTTGCCGTCGATAGTCACCGTGCCAGGGGCTCCCGCCCGAGGACGCCGATGTCGCCCTCGAGCGATGAGCACGCGACCCACGTCCGGCGGGGAAGTGATTGGCACGCGCGGTGCGGCTCGCTCCCCCTGGTCGGGGTCTGCGTCCTCGATTACGATGACCGGCGAAGCTAGGCCCGCTGCCGCTCGCGTTGCGGCCGCGTCATCGGCGGCCAAGTGCACGTGTGCGCCGGCATGCTCGAGATAGATCCGCAGGTCGGCGTCATCAAAGTTTTGGCTCTCGGTCACGATACAGTCGAGCCCGGAAAGATGCGCCGCCCAAGGCTCGCTCTGGTCTGCCGCGACTTCGAAGGGCAGAGTGACGGCAAAGGTCGAACCCTCGCCGGGAATGCTGGACACTGCAATCTCGCCCTGCATGAGGTCGACCAGCCTCTTGCAGATGGCGAGCCCCAACCCCGTTCCGCCGAAGCGCCGCGTGGTGGACACTTCGGCCTGGACGAAGGGCGAGAAAAGTTTGTCCAACGCCTCCGGTGCGATCCCGATGCCGTCGTCGGTGATGGTGAAAGTCAACCGCAGCGGCGCGGCACCCACAACCTCTACCCGCACCTTCACCCGGCCCCGCTGCTGCGGCCGGCCGCCGCTGAACTTGATGGCGTTGCCTAGCAGGTTGTAGAGCACCTGACGCAGGCGTATGCGATCGGAATCCACGCTTTCCGGGATCAACGGCGAAATGAACAGGCAGAGATCGACTCCTGCCCGGTCGGCCAGGGGCGCTAGCGAACTGCACAGGTCCTCGACGAGATCGACCACGCAAAATGGCGCGCGCTCGATCTCCAGCCGGCCCGACTCGATTTTGGAGAAGTCCAAAATTTCGTCGATGATGCGCAACAGGGCGGACGCAGACCTCTCGATCGTCCCGACCAACTCGGTTTGGTGCTCAGACAGACGGGTGTGCGCGAGCACTTCCACCATGCCAAGGATGCCGTTCATGGGCGTGCGGATTTCGTGGCTCATGGTGGCCAGGAAGGCCGATTTGGCGCGACTGGCCTGCTCGGCATCGGCCGTCGCCCGTTCGAGCTGCTCGACGAGCGCCGCGCGCGTCTCGGCCACTTCGCGCTTGGAGCGCTCAGCGAGGAGCGCGCGCTCGCGCGCCTCGACGTCCTCGGCGATGCGCCGGTTCTCCTCGAACAGCAGCTTGCGCCGGATCAGCGCGCGCAGGCGCGCCTTGATCACGCCCATGTCCCGCGATTTGCCGATAACGTCGTCGGCGCCTGCATCGAGCAACGCGCTGATCTCCTCGCGCCTTTCCTGGCCGGTCAGCGCGAGGATCATGAAGGCGTTGTCCACCGTGCGGCGCGACGCCACCATTCGGCGGCACACTTCGTCGCCGCTCATGTCGGGAAGCACCACGTCGAGGATCATGGCGTCGAACGGTTCCATCGCCAGACAGGCCAGCGCCAGCTCGCCGGTCTCGGCGGTTTTCAGCCGGTAGCCCTCAGGCTCCAGCTCGTTCACCAACAGCGCGCGATAGGTCGCGCTGTCTTCGACGACGAGAATCTTGGCTGACGAGAAGCGCGCCTCGGCGCTCGCCAACACTTCCTCGACGTTCGACTTGCGCAGCAGCGCCTGGATGCGCAGCAGCAGGATCTCCGGCTCCTCGGACTTGCGTACGAAGTCGTCGGCGCCGCTTTCCAGCGCCCGCGCCTCGAGGGCCGCATCTTCCTCGCTGGTGAGCAGCAGGATCGGGATGCCGCGCGTGTTCAGGTTCAGGCGTAGCCGCCGGCACAGTTCAACGCCCGGCACACCCGGCAGGTGCATGTCGGTGATCACCAGGTCGGGCAATTCGCGGCTAAGCTGCTCGAGGGCGGCTTCGGCCGAGCTCGCGACGCTGACCGCGAGGCCGTGCTGCCCAAGGAAATGCTGCAAGCGAAGCGCCTGCGTCTCGGAGTCTTCCACCAGCAGGATGCACTCGGAGGTTTTCTGTTTCACTGGTTCCTCTCACGTCCAGTCTTGGCCACGCCTACCGCGGCCAGGCCCCGCAGCGCCGCTGCGATCTCAGCCGGCGCGAGCACGTATCGCGCCGCGTCCAGCCGGATCGCCTCGCCCGGCATGCCGTGCACCGCCGAACTCTCCCGGTCCTGCGCAAAGGTCGGTGCCCCGGACTTCTTCAGTGCAAGCAGCTCCGCTGCGCCGTCCTTGCCCATTCCCGAGAGCAACACGCCCGCTGTGCCCTTACCGTAGACTTGGCGTGCGCTACGCAGCAGGTAATCGACCGAGGGGCGCAGACCGTTCTCAGGGGGCGCATCGCTCAGCACGATGCGCGCCCGCCGGTCGACGCCCATGTGGTGGCGGTCTGGCGCAACGTAGGCATGTCCCGGCAATATCACTTCGCCGTCGGTCGCGAGGTGCACGGGAAAGCCGGTCGCTTTGGTCAGCCATTGCACGAAACCGTTGAGAAAGCCCTCTGCGATGTGTTGCACAACGAGCACCGGCAGGGTGAAATCCTTGGGCAGTCCGGCGAGCAGCGCCTGGATCGCGAGCGGGCCCCCGGTCGATGCCCCGATGGCAACGATGTTCACGCCACACGGCGCCGCGTCGAACCCTTGGCGCGCCGCCCCGGCTTGTGAGGAGCTGTCCCGCGCCCGACGGCGGCGGACCAACTTCACTTCCGACATCAGCTTGAGTGTCCGAACAAGTTCGGCGACACTCGCCTGGTGCGCAGGGTCCCCGAGGCCGGCTGGCCGTGGCACCACCGCGAGCGCGCCCGCCTCAAGTGCGTTGAAGGTGGTGGCAACTTGGTCCTCGATCATGCCGCTCACCACTACGATCGGCACCGGGTTCTCCTGCATCACGCGCCGCGTCGCCTCGAGCCCGTCCATGCGCGCCATGTGGATGTCCATGGTCACGACGTCGGGCCGCAACTCGCGCACTGCGGCGAGCACCTCGTCTCCGTCGCTGACCGCGCCGGCCACCTCGAGGTGCGGATCCCCGCTGAAAGCGTTCAACAGGAACTCGCGTATGACCGGCGAGTCTTCGACGATTAGCACACGGATGCGGCGCGCGCTCACGACAGCCTCTGCAGCACTTCGAACAGGCGTTTCTGATCGAAATCCCGCTTCACGATATAGGCGTTCGCGCCGACGTCAACGCCGCGCTCGCGGTCCTCGCGCGAATCGAGCGCAGTCACCAGCACGACCGGCAATTCGGCGAGCCGCCGGTCGGCACGGATGCGCGCGGTGAGGTCGAAGCCGTTCATGCGCGGCATCTCGACGTCCGAGACAACGACGTCGAAGGGCTCGAGGCATAGCAGCGCCCAGGCCTCGACGCCGTCGACTGCGGCCTTCACCTGGTAGCCTGCGGCCTCGAGAATGTTCTTGAGAAGGCCACGCGCGGTGATCGAGTCCTCGACGATCAGCACTCGCCGCTCCTCGGCCGCCTGCGGCGTGGCAGATATGGCTGCTGAGACTGGCGCGCGCGCTACCCGGAGCGCCGACTTAAGCAGGTCATGGATGTTGAGGATGGGGGCGATCCCAACGTCGGCCAGAACGGTGGCGCCGAGAACGTTGCGCACCCGCTCGAGCGTCCGGCCGAGCGGCTTAACGAGCACCTCCCGGTCACCCTGTACCTCGTCGACCTCGAACGCCACGCGCATCGCCGAGGAACCGAGTACCAACGCGAGGAAACGACTGTCCGCCTCCGCGGCGCGTGCCGAGGGCGCAATCTCGAGTACATCTGCGAGCTTGACGAAAGGCAAATGCGTGCCGTTGATCGCGAGCATCGCGCGGTCCTCCACCGTCCGCAGGTCGTCGCGACGACCGCTCAGCACGCGCTCAATGCCCAGGGTAGGTATGACGAAGCTGTGATCGGCGACACGCACTACGATTCCGCGAAAAGTGGCGAGCGTGAGCGGGACCAGTAGTCGGAATGTGGTTCCCCGCCCCTCTCGCGTCTCGACCTCAATGGTGCCGCCGAGCCGTTCGACCTTTTCGCGCACGATTGCCAAGCCGAGTCCGCGACCGGACAGGTCGGTGATAATCGGCGCGGTCGAGACCCCCGACTGGAACATTAGCGGTAGCAGCTCCGCCTCGCCTGCACTGAGCGCGCGCTCCGCCGGCAGCAGCCCCTGCTTGATGGCTGAGGCAGCGAGGCGCTTGAGCGACACGCCGGCACCGTCGTCCGCGACAGTGAGCTCGACCTTGTCGCTTTCGCGGTGCGTCACCGAGATCCGGATCGTGGCGCGCGCCGGCTTGTCGCCGGCGCCGCGGCCGGAGGGCTTCTCGACGCCATGGTCGATGCAGTTACGCACAAGGTGCAGCAGCGGATCCTTGAGCTCCTCGAGGATGCGCCGATCGATCTCGAGTTCGGCGCCTTCGATCTGCAGATCCACTTCCTTACCCTGCTCGCGCGCCAGGTCGCGCACGACCTTGGGGAACACGTCGAGCAGCGAGCGGCATTCCAGCATCAGGACCCGTTTGACGTTCTCCAGCAGACGGTCCACCTTGCCGTCCGCTTCGCGAGCGTGGCTCGCCGCCCGACGGCTCGCGACCGAAAGCGCAGCCTCGAGCCGAGAGATGCGCTGGATATTCCACTCCATGAGGCCCGGCAACGAGTCGCTCTGGGGCGCCTGCCGCCCGTTGCCAGGCACCACAGCCAGAGCGTGCAGCTTCATCTCCTGAGCCGCCACTGTCCGCTGCCACGCCTTGCGCCACTCGGCGAGCGCGGCGAGGGCTTCATTGAGCACCGCGACTTGCTCGCGCGCCGCAATCTTAATCGGCAGCATCTGCTCGGCTTGTAGTAGCAGCGCATCGAGGCGGTGTACCGAAAGCCGAATGGTGTCGGCGGCCACGGGCGGAGGCAGCGCGGCGGCCGCGCCCTGCTCGGCGGGCGGTCCGTCTGCCCCCAGAGTGGGCACCCCTTTCACCATCTTGTCGAGCGTGTCGGCCAGCGCTGCGGCACGCGCCGCTTGCGCCGGATCGAACCCGCTTCCCATCGCGGCGAGCAAATCGTCGGCCGCGTCGGCTGCGCCTTGCAGCGCCACAAGCAGTGCGCTCCTGCTTTCGAGTTCGCCGCGTTTGAGTGCGGCGAATGCGCCCTCCATCGACTTGCAGAGGCGCCCGATTTCCTTTTGGCTTACCGCATGCGCGGCGGCTTTGAGGCTGTGGGCCTCGCGAAAAGCGACTTCCACGGCACGCATTCGCTCCGCCGGTGGCGCGCGCGCCATCTCGTCGAGGCGCGACGAGATGGCGTTAAGGTGCTCCCGCGCCTCGACCTTGAAGGTCTCGAGGAGCCTCGCCATGAATTCCTCGTTCCGGTCAGGCACCCGCGTTCTCCGTCACGCGTGCGAAGGGTCGGGCCGGGCCCCCTTCGGCTGGCACTGGGTTAAAGCGCCCCACCGCGGCCCGCAGACGCTGGCCGAGCTCGCCCAGCCTCTGCGTGGCGGCTTCGGCCTGGACGATCCCGGCGGCGTTCTGAGCGCTCGCCTGCTTGATCGACTCCATCGCATCGACGACCTGGTTCATGCCCACCAGCTGCTGCTGGCTGGAGGCCGCAATCTGCACGGCCGCCTGCGCCGCCTGCGCCACTGCCTCGGCCAGCACCGAGATCGCTTGGCCGGCCTGCGTCGATTGTTTCACCCCAGCCTCGACCGCTTTGCCCCCCTGCTCGGTGGCCAGCACAGCCTGGCCGGTCGCCTTCTGGATCTCCCCCAGGATGGACCTCACCTGCCCGGTCGCCTGCTTGCTCTGCTCGGCGAGACTCTTGACCTCCTGCGCCACTACCGCGAAACCCCGCCCATGCTCCCCAGCCCGCGCCGCCTCGATCGCGGCGTTCACCGCCAGCAGGTTCGACTGATCTGCGAGGTCGCTCACCGCCGCAATGATTTCCCCGACCGCCTGGCTCTGCTCCGACAGCTTCAGGATGCTCGCCGCTACGGCATCGACCTGCTCGCGGATCCGCTCCATCCCCGCTATCACCTCCTCCACCGCGCGCCGGCCCGCATGCGAGACCTCCTCCACGTGCTGCGCGCCTTCCGACACTGAGCGCGCCTTCTGGCTCGCAAGCTGAACCGTCTGCCTCACTTCCTGCACCGTCACCGAGGTCTCGCTCACCGCGGCCGCCGTCTGCGCCGCCGAGGACGACAAATGGCTCGTTGTCGCCAGAATCTCGCTCACTGAGGAAGCCAGAACATGCGCCGCTTCGCCCACCTCGCTCGTCATCTCGCGCAGGCGCTGCACCATCCGCCGAAAGGTCTGCACCAATACACCGACCTCGTCGTTGCGCTGCTTGTCGTGCACGTCTACGGTTAGGTCGCCCGCGGCGACGCGCGAGGCAGCCTCGGCGATATCGCGAAGCGGCCTTGCGATCACGGCATTCAGGCGCATCGAAACCGGCACCTCGAGCAGCAGCGCCCCGAGGGCGACTACCAAGAGCACCGCGCTGTAGCGCGCGAGCCGCGCAGCGACCGACTCGACCCGCGCCTGCACGAGGACCGTGCCTACTTGGCGCCCGGCCTCTCGAACCGGCGTTAAGACCGTCAGCTCGTCGCCCTCGTAGTGCGACCCGAGCGCCTGCGCTTGCGCCGGCAGCGGCGACGCCGTGCCGGGGCGCAGATAGCTCGCGAACAGTGCGCCGTCTCGACCGTACACGGCGGCCATCACGATCTTTGGGTTCACTTCAACTGCGTTGAGATATTCCTGCGCCGCCTTGGCGTCGTTGAACACTACGGGGGCGGCGATACTCGCGGCGAGGATGTCGGCCTGCGAGGACAGCTCGCGCTGGCGCTCGCCGCGATACGACTGATTGTCGTACACGAACATGATCGCACCGGCCACAAGCAGCACCACTGCGGCGCTGAGCGTGCTCACCAGCACGAGCTTCGTCTGGATTGGGAGGTCGAAGAGCCAACGCATTGCGGTCTCCTACAAGTCTCGGTGCTTCGCGCTCAGCGCCAAGCCGAGCAGCTTTGAGCTGATCGCGAGGCCGTTTCGCGCCGCAGCCGCATCGTCGATCTCGAAGCGCACGCGGTTGTCGTGAATCACGAAGTGGATGATCCCCGCGGCTGTTGCGCCACCTCGCGCAGCGTCGCTTACGGTGAGCACGGGACTGCCGCGCAGCACCTCGGCCATCTGCGCCGGGCGCTGCGCCTCCGAGCCGCCCAGGTAGGCGATGTGGCAGCCGACATCGCGCCCGATCGCCTTCACACGCCGCACGACGAGGGGACGATCGTTCGCGCGCTGCTCGCTCGCGGCTTTGTCGAGTGCCTCGCCGAAAGGATCTTCGCCAGCGATGCACAGGACGAGAGGACTCGTCGGCGATGCGAAGACGGCCTTGGGCCACTCGACGTACAAACCGAAACGGACCAGAAAGGCCGCTTTGACTCCGTTCTCGAGCTCGCTCTCGGCGAGCGCCGGCGCAGGCACCAGGGCGGCGAGCGATAGTCCGAGAAGCGTGGCCGCGCAACGATGCAGGAAGCCGCTTGAAGTCTGCGTGCTCATAATCAGAACTCCAGCCGCAGGTTGACGAACGCCGACCGCTCGATCTCGCTTCCCGTGGCCGTGGTCCCGAACTCGCGATGGCGCGAGTCGAACAGGTTGTTGCCGGTGAAGGACACCTCGACGCCGTGTGACACGAGCCACCCCACGCGGGCGTCGAATGCCGTGTACTGCGGCACACCCTGGCTGGGCAGCCCGTTGATCGCACGCAGCGCGAAATCGAGCTCGACGTTGTGCGCGAAATTCATGGCCGAGCGGGCGAAGAACTGGTACGAGGGATCGGTGCCGGCGGCCGCCAGGCTGGTGGTGTCTGCACTGCCCGGCTTGAGCCGCAGCATCTTCCTGAGCGCGCTGTAGCCGAGTGTTACGCGCCACTGGTCGCTCAGCTTGTAGCCTCCCCACGTCTCGACGCCGTAGGTTTCGCCCTCCATCCCGTTAGCTAACACCAAGCCCCTGCCGATCCGCTCGATGGTGCGCAAATCATCGTAGACGTTGTAGAAGGTCGAGATGGAGAAGGTCACCACTGGCGAAGGTTGCAGGCGGTAGCCCGCCTCGTACGCAACGAGCTTCTCGGAGACGAAGTCGGGTCCGCCTGCGATCACAAAGGGCGCACTCGCGGGGAAGAAGAAATCGCGATCGATCCGCGACGGCGTGCGCACTGCGCGCGAGACTGCGGCCCAAAGCAGTCCCTGCGAGGGTAGATTAAGCGCCATGCGCGCGTTCGGCTGGACCTCCAGCCCGGTGTAGTTGTTTCGCTCGAGTTTGCCACCGAGCGTTAGGTGCAGCTGCCCGCTTAGCGCGATCGTGTCCTGACCAAACACGTTCGCCAGGCTGAGGGTCTTCTGCGCCGGCAGGAAGGCGAGCAGCGGAGTGTTCTGCACGTCGTCGCGCAAGCTGCGGTAGCCCACGCCCCAGACGATCTCGTGGCCGGCGCCCCAGCGAAAGTCGTGCTGGGCTTGGAGGTCGGAGGTCTCCAGCGTCTCCCCGAAGGAGCCGGGGTAGGCGCGCCGCGTGTGGTCGAAGTAGGCCTGCACTTGGAGTGCCGAGCCCTCTCCGAGTTGGCGGTTCCAGCGCCCGAGCAGGTTGCCGCCCGAGATCGTCTTGTCGGCGTTGACCCGCTGGTGGATCGAGCCGTCGTACGCGTCGCCCTGCACCGTGAGCGCGTCGACGGAGCGGCCCCAGTCAAAGCGGAACCCGCCCTGGCGCTTGTTCCAGGAGTCCTGCGCGCTGCTGCCGTTAACGAGCTGCGTGTCGTCGCGGCTGAAGCCCTTGGCATAGATCCGGTAACTGGCGTCCTCGCCGAGCTCGCCGCCGTGACGCGCAGCCCCGGCGCGTTCCTCGTTGCCCGCGCCCAGACTCACGAGGCTGCCCTGGGTGTCCTTCGCGCTGCGCGTGATGACGTTGATGACACCGTTCACCGCGTTCGAGCCCCACAGCGTGCCACCGGGCCCACTGATCACCTCGATGCGCTCGATGTCCTCGAGCATCACGTCCTGCACGTCCCAGAAGACCCCGGAGTACAGCGGCGTGTAGACGGTGCGGCCGTCAATCATCACGAGGAGCTTGTTGGCTGTGGTGCTGTTGAAGCCGCGCGCCGAGATCGCGTACTGGCTGGAATCGACGCGCGCCACCTCCAAGTTCGGTGCGAGCCGCAGCGCCTCGGGCAGGCTGGTCGCGCCCGAGCGCCGGATTTCCTCGCTCGTGATGACGTATATGGCCGCCGCAGCCCTGGCGAGCGGCTCGGAGCGCTTGGAGACGGAGGTCACGTCGATGTCAGACAACTCCTCGAGCGACATGCGCGAGAGATCGACCGCGGGGGACGGGGCCACGCGATCCGTCCCTTTTGCACCCACCCCGAGCGTCGAGATGAGAACGGCCGCCATCGCGCTGCGACGCCAGCGCCCCGCGGCGACGGTTGGCCGGCAAGATTCAGGATTGGATTTACGCGTTGCGTTTGTCCGGCCTCCCGCCCCTGGCCGCGCGATAATCTCCCATTGTTTGTTACTCATTGCTATCTCTCCACCAGCTCGTTCACCACGAACGCGGAATCGCAAAGCACGCTGGCGGCGTCGAGGATCACCACACCCTCGTCGGTGAGCCCGCGCAAGAATCGAGCGTGGACGTCACGCAAAACGGGAGGCGGTGGAGTGATTCTGGACACCGGCACGGAGCGTATGCCGATGACGACATCGGCGACGATGCCGAATTCGCGCCGAGCATCGCGCACGATGACGGCGCGCGTCACGTTCGTAAGCCCCCGCGCTGGCATGCCGAAGAGCCTCTTCAGGTCGACGACTGGGCAGATCTCGCCACGAAGGTTGATCACCCCGAGCACCAAGGCCGGCGTGCACGGCACGGGCGTCAAATTCGTCAATGGGCAGACTTCACGCACGAAGGAAGTCTCGACCGCGTAGCTCTCGTTCGCCATCCGGAAGACAACGACCTCGATCGACTCGCCCGACACATCCTCCTCGGTAAGCAGCGCGCTCTGCGCGGCGCGTTCGCGCAGGATCCGGTCACTTACGCTGCGTGGCGGGGAAAGCGCGCGGTCCAGCGAGCGCTCGGCCTCGACAAGTTTCTTGCGAATCTCATTCCATTCGGCTCCAGCCATCGTCAACCTCCGGATTGAGTCAGCTCGGACATTGAGCTGATGATCGCGGTGAGGCGCCCGGCGGTTATGCCTTCGCCTTGGGCGATCTCCTCATTCGAGCCACGGCCGGCGAGGCTCGCCAGCGCGTTCCGCAGATGGCGTCTCGCGCGCGCTGCTCTGCCCTCGGCGCGCGCTAACATGCCAAGTGCGTAATGGGCCAGCGAGAAGTCCTGATCGAGGAACAGCGCGCGCTCAAGCGACACAACGGCCTCGCTGGGGCGGCCGAGGTCGCGCAGGATGCCGGCATGCACATAGTGCGCGACCGGGTCGAGTTTCTCGGCGTCCAGCGCGTCTCGCGACCATTCGAGCGCCGCATCCAGCCGACCCAGATTGGCGTGAATGCGCGCAAGAAGAGCCATCGCCATCGCATTGCCGGGGTGCCGAGCGAGCAGCCCCCTTGCCACGTCCGCCGCCGACTCGTAGCGTGCTCCGCGATAGAGAGCAAGTGCGTGGTCGAAGGAAGCGTCCTCTTCCGCTGCCGTAGCGTCGGCGTTTGCGAGCGGCAGCGCGGGGCACGCCTGGCCGGGAGCCGCCAGCGCCTGGACAGCGCGCGCAGCCTCGGGCGGCGCTGCCCGACTGGCAGAAGGATCGGGCGCGGCCTTGCGCAGGAATCCGACATCCGCGAGGCGCACGCTCGAAAGCTGCACAGGCCGCCCCGGCATCCCGAACTCCGCGGGGGCCAGCGCGAGCCAGCCGCCGTCCCCGAGCGAACGTTCGAGGCGGCCCAGTACCTGCGCGGCGCGCTCGGGCGTGAAGTACATGAGCACGTTGCGGCAGACGATCAGGTCCATCGCGCTGGTGTTGTTGAGCTCCGATGGGTATGCGTCCTCGCCCAGGTTCAGGTAGGCGAACCTCACTCGACGGCGCACATGGGGCACGACTTCCGACAAACCGTCAGACCGTGGACGGAAAAAACGCCTCCGCATGTCGTCCGGCACCCCTCGAAACGACCACTCGCGGTAGATACCCCGCTCCGCGGCCTGCAGAGCGTGCCGGTTGATGTCGGTCGCGAGCAGCGTCACGTCCCAACGGTCGAGGTTCGCGATCGCGAGCTCTAGCACCATGGCGAGGGTGTATGCCTCTTCCCCAGTGCTGCAGCCGGCGCTCCAGATTCTCAAGCTTCGCTCAGTTCCACCGAGCGATTCCCTGGCGCGCACCAACTCGGGCAACACGTGTTTGCGCAGTGCCTCGAAGCTCGCTGGGTCCCTGAAGAAATAGGTCTCCCCGACCGTTAAATGCGTCACCAGCTCATCGAGCAGCCCAGGAGCCGACCCACCCTCGCGAAGCCGACGGATATACTGCGTCGCGTTGCGGAACCGCAGCGCCTTCACGGCCGCCACCGCACCGCGCGCGAGGTCCGCGCGCCGCTCGTCCTGAAATGACAGCCCAACCCGCGCTTCCACAAGTGCGGCGAGCTCAGTGAGCTGCTCCTCGGGCAACTCAGGCGGATCGCGCCGTTCGGTGGTCATGAAGAGCCTCGTCCAACGCACGCTCTTCCGCCGAAGAAAGGAAGCGCGCCAAGTCGTGAATCAGAATGAGTCCGCTCGGCAATCGCCCAATGCCGGCGATCGCTTCCGCGCCCTGAAGTACGTGCTCGCTCCGCTCAATGAAGTCGGGGGGGCAAGACAGCACCTCAGTCGCTCCCTCGGTCAGTACCCCGAGGACGCGCGACGGCGAGCATGCAAGGACGATCTGGTCCTCGATCGCCACCTCGCGCTCCGGAAGCCCGAGGCGCAGCCGCAAGTCGCCGACCGGTACGATCCGTCCCTGCAGGCTGAAGACGCCACGGATCGCGCGCGGCGCTCCCGGCAGCGGCGTCAGCGCCACGGCGCGGACTACTCGCTCGACCGCTTGGAGCTCGATCGCGTAGCGCTCGCCGCTCAGCCGGAAGGCAACCATCAGCATGTTCTCCTTCATGGCGCTCGGCACCCTCGGACACGCGGCACACGCTTATCTAACGCCGGCACCTCCGGCAGGCTCAGCTGCGGCTGCTCCGGACTGCGGCGCTCCGAAATCAAAGCCGAAGCTGTGAAGCGCAGCGTCTTATGAATCAGGACCTTACGCGGGCCGTCCCAATGCCGATGCTGCGAATTGGGCGATTTCCCTTCCTCAATTGCGACAAGGCCGTC
>Ga0137415_10004518_pt1 | contig 13772 bp, 13 predicted proteins | sample CZODoug3_1_1_16f_FD_183082 | JGI IMG/M metagenome (GOLD analysis project Ga0137415, IMG submission 183082) | Vadose zone soil fungal communities from Angelo Coast Range Reserve, California, USA - CZODoug3_1_1_16fungal (Hybrid Assembly) | ecosystem: Environmental > Terrestrial > Soil > Vadose... | reverse complement strand
AGGCCATTCCAGCGCAACTGAGAGCACGTTAAATTACTGAAAACAGGTGAAAATCAGCGAGTGCAAACAGGGCAGGTAGGTTTAGCAAACCGCCGCATTCAGCCACTCTGCCACCTCTCCGCGGACGGATTCGGTCGAAACAGATCGACCGAATGACCTGAGTATATCATTAAACAGAGTTCGCCAAACGGAGTTGGTTTTTGTGATCAATGCCTATTTCCAGCTGACCGCTTGACTCTTCTCCTCGTCAAATGGGGTGAATCGGTTGTTCAGTCAGGATCCCGCCCTCGCGGGATGTGGATTCTTCCCTTTCGGATGTTTTGAACATAGAATGGCATTCGGGGCGAGTTGGGTCTCCGTAGAGGTGAGGTTAACACCGGCGAAGACGCCGGTTCCAATGACTCCCCTGCTTTGCGGTCCGAACCGCGAAAGTGGAGTAGCCCTCCCGCGAAACATTTCGACCCGAATGGGCGTATGTAGGGTAGAGGCAGTTGGTCTTGTATCTGTATCCCCGCGGAAGGATCGTTTTTGTGTATCAATTGAATTACGGTCTGCGGCGGAGGCTTGGCAATATAACGGCGGAGTGTTAGATCGAAAGGGAATCGAATGAAGACGTGGCATAAAGTGGCAATTGGCGTGGGCGCTGTGGTGGTGCTCGGCGGAATTGTTCTGTTCAGCGTGAACCAAGCAAATAAGGGCGTTGTCACCGTTCAAACGGCCAAAGTGGCCAATCAGGAGAGCCTAGTATCGCTGGTGACGGCCTCAGGCGAGATTAAGCCGACGACCTATACAAACGTGACTGCCCAGGGATATGGCAGAATCACCGAGATCTTTGTCAAGGAAGGCGACCACGTCAAGAAGGGTGACAAGTTGCTCCTGCAAGAGAATGTGCAGGCAAATGCAGACGTGCAAGCGCAGTCAGCGGCAGTCACTTCGGCAGAGTCCGGCGTGCAGGCTGCGGAAGCCAGCTATAAAGCAGCACAGTCGGATTTGATCTTGCAACAAGCCAACCTGGAGAAGGCCAAGCTAGATTACGACCGCGGCCAAGGCCTCTACAAGGATGGCCTGATTCCCAAACAGGATTTCGATCAACGGAAAACAATCTACGACGGGGCAGTGGCTACGGTCGACTCGGCGCGCGCGCGTGTGCAGTCCCTGAAAGCGCAATTGGATCAGACACGTTCTCAAGTGAATCAAGGCCGCGCCGTGCTGGTGCGGACGCAGGACGTTCTGCACAAGACCACGTACACATCTCCGATCAATGGGATCGTGAGCTATCTGCCAGAGCGCGTGGGCGACTACGTCGTAATGGGCATGCAGAACGCAAATGGCAGCTTCATCATGACACTCTCGGATATGTCGGTGGTGACAGCGGAAGTGAAGGTCGACGAGACGGACATCGTCAACGTGAAAATGGGCCAGGAGGCCGACGTGACGATCGACGCGGTGCCGGGAAAGATTTTCAAGGGCAAAGTGACGGAGATTGGATCGCAGGCGGTGCTGCGCAGCTCCGGACTCACAACCACGCAGACGACAACAAGCACTCAAGAAGCGAAAGACTTCAAGGTCGTTGTGACGCTGGCGAATCCGCCGGAAAATCTGCGGCCCGGTCTATCCACGACGGCCAAGATCAAGACGGCGGAACGGAAAAACGTCGTCGCCATTCCGATCCAAGCGCTGGCGGTGCGAACGCGCAAGGATCTGGAAGAAGCAGCCAAGAATGCAAAGAAGCAGGGCAGTTCCAATGTGACGCTGGCAGCGCCGCCTCCTCCAGCGCCGGGCGATCCCAAGAAGGATGAGGTGCAGGGCGTATTTGTGGTCAACGGAAAAAAGGCAGTGTTTCTGCCCGTCGAGACCGGCATTGCCGGCGTGACTGACATTGAGATCACCAAGGGGTTGAAAGCCGGTGACGAGATTGTGGTCGGCAGCTACAAGGCCCTGCGCACGCTGAAGCCGGAGTCTCAAGTGAAAGTGGACAACAGCGCGCCGAAGAAGCAAGACGATCAGCAGAGCTGACGCGCTGCTAAGGACCAGGGAGATTCGCATGCCTGTCGAGACACCAGCCGCAGATTCGTTCCGCGAGGATCTAGTCAGCTCCGGCGTAGTGATCAAGACCGAAGCGCTGGCCAAGGTCTATGAAATGGGCGCGGAACAGGTGCACGCCTTGCGCGGCGTGGACGTGGAGATTCGCAAAGGCGAATACGTAGCTATCATGGGACCATCCGGGTCCGGCAAATCCACACTGATGAACCTGATTGGCTGCCTGGATTCGCCAAGTTCAGGCAAGTATTGGCTGGCGGGGCGGTTGGTGAGCGACCTGGATGACGATGAGCTCGCTTACATCCGAAACAAGGAGATTGGCTTCGTGTTTCAGACATTCAATTTGTTGCCACGCGCGACGGCGCTCCACAACGTCGAGTTGCCGCTGATTTATAACGGCACGCCCGCGGAAGAGCGCATTGAGAAAGCGAAAAAGGCGCTCGAGCGCGTGGACTTGATGGATCGGATGCACCACAAGCCGAATGAGCTTTCCGGCGGCCAGAGGCAGCGTGTGGCCGTTGCGAGAGCACTCGTGAATTCGCCCTCGATCGTCCTGGCGGACGAACCCACCGGCAACCTTGATTCGAAAACGGGCGAAGAGATCATGGCGCTGTTTGAAAACCTCTACCGGCAGGGAAACACCATTATTCTCGTAACCCACGAACATGACATCGCGCAGCATGCGCACCGCATCATCTTCATTCGAGATGGCAAGATCGCTTCCGACGAGGCTGTCACGAAGAAATAAGCGGACAATTCGGCTCTTTCATTCCCTAGAAAACTGAATAACTTATCATCGTGAGCGAGAGCGCTTGTCGCCCGGGCGGTCTTCGAGTGCGGAGAGGTGCGGGCGGAATGGAAAGGAAGAGCCAAATGGCCACTGACACAGGAACCGGGCGGCAATCGCTGAGCAACGACGCCATGAAACTGGCTGTAGACAATGCGCAAAGGTATGCCCGAGAAATCTCTAAACGAAGAGTGGCTCCTTCCGAAGCCGCTGTGGCTGCACTCGCCGCTCTTCACGAACCTTTTCCTACGTCGCCGAGCGATCCAAGCGCCGTAATCGCGAGACTCGACTGCATTGGCTCTCCGGCAACGATGGCTACCACTGGAGGGCGTTACTTCGGTTTCGTGAACGGCGGAATGGTTCCGGTAGCCCTGGCCGCCAATTGGTTGGCCGCGACGTGGAACCAAAATGCGGCATTGCGCGTGATGTCTCCCATCGCGGCGGAATTGGAGGAAGTAGTCCTTCGCTGGGTTTGCGAAGCGCTCGGACTGCCTCGGGAATGTGCTGGTGGCCTGGTTACCAGTGCCACTATGGCAAACTTCACGGCACTTGTTTCGGCGCGTCACGCTCTTCTAGCCCGCGTGGGATGGGATGTCACTGCTGATGGGATGTTTGGGGCTCCGCCCATCGAGGTGGTGGTTGGCGCGGAAGTGCATGCATCGATCTTGAAAGCGCTGAGCCTGGCGGGATTTGGCAGGAAACGCTTAACCATCGTGGAAGCAGATGGCCAGGGACGAATGCGAGCCGATAAGTTGCCGCGCCTGTCAGAGCAGACAATTGTGTGCATTCAGGCGGGAAACGTGAATACGGGAGCGTTCGATCCTGCAGGGGAAATTTGTAAAGCGGCGAGAGAGCACGGCGCCTGGGTGCATGTGGATGGCGCGTTCGGTTTGTGGGCCCGGATCTCGCCAAAGTACGAGCATTTGACGCAAGGATTCGATCAAGCCGATTCGTGGGCCACTGACGCGCATAAGTGGCCCAATGTCGGCTACGACAGCGGCCTGGCCATCGTCAAAGATGGCGCGGCGCTGCGTGCGTCGATGGGCATTACTGCCTCCTACTTGGAACCAGGTACGCGCCGCGAGCCTATGCATCACACTCCAGAGGCGTCGAGGCGCGCGCGGGGCGTGGAGTTGTGGGCGGCGCTGAAATCACTCGGGAGGTCAGGGTTGTGCGCGCTGATCGAGCGGACGTGCGCTCACGCGAAACAGTTTGCCCAAGGTCTGCAAGAAACCGGCTTCGAAGTGCTGAACGATGTCGTGATCAATCAGGTGCTGGTGTCCTTTGGCACCTCCGAAGTAACACGCGAAGTGATCCGGCGCGTCCAGGAGGACGGAACGTGCTGGTGCGGAGGAACAGTTTGGCAAGGAAAGACCGCGATGCGAATTAGCGTGTCTTCCTGGGCGACGACGGAGTTGGATGTGGAACGCAGCCTGCGGGCAATAGTCCGCATCGCGAGAGAATGCACCGCGATGTAACGCACACGGGGCAAATGGGCTGTGCGGGAATCGCAGAAAAAAAGCTACCGGCTGTGCGCCGCGCTTGAGCTTTCAATTTCGGCAAAGGTCTGCGCCGCACTCAGATGAGTGCGAGAGAGCCGATCGTGCCAGGTGAGTTCATCTTCGTCCCACATGGCCCAAAAAAAGCCCAGAAAAAAAGTTCCTGCGGAAAGAATGTAACCCGCGCTGCGCAGAAGCATTTGCCTGGGCGTGGGCGGCTCGCCGGAAAAGCTGACGACCTCCAAGCTTCGCATCATCATGCCCGGAGTTGTGCCGCCGAAGATGGTGAAGAGGGCAAAGTATTGCAGATACACGATGGCGAACGTCGTGGCGTAAACCGCGGCGTTCAATTTGCTAAGCGTAAATTGGCCGCCGAGTGAGCCAAAAAGCATCAGGAATCCGCCATAAGCAAACAGCAAGCAGCAAAAATCGATCAGCGCAGCGAGGCGTCGATCGTCTATGGACGCCACGGGATGAAGCCCGGGCAGACATTTTCTCTTGTCTTCTGCGACCTGTGCTTGCGAGCCTGTCTCTGAATCCGGTGGCAGAGATACATCAATTTCCATTCGCGATTCTTCGAGAACCGCTTTCTTTGAAGGGCGGCCAATCGCGATTGTAAAGGAAAAATCCTCTTCAACGAATGCCGGAGGTTCAGCAACCACCACAGAAGCAGGCGGCTCTTTGCCCGAAGGGCTATCGAAAGTAAACTGAGACTGGGCCGAGTTCCGCGTCAGCTTTCGACGCCGTGTGCGATAAGCATCGAGACGCTGTGAGAGTTCGCTCCGCCACGCAGTGCCTTGTCCCGCCTGAGGCGAGACGGCAGCCGGAGGTTTGGAATGACCGGTCCCCGCCAAACCGAGGCCCGCGCCATCGAGATTCTCTCTTGCGGAAATATCCGAGATGTCTTCCCAGATAGAAGGACCGACCGAAAAGGATGAGTCACAAAAATTACACGCTTGTACGCTTGACGGCAGTACCGCGCCACACTGCGAGCATGTTTTAGTCACCGGTTAGTTTTGCGCTGCGGACGCTTCCACTCCGGTGAGGAGGGAACTTTGCTAGGATACCATCCGTCCGAATGTCAAGGAAAGAAAGAAGAGGGTCTATGACCAAAAAGACAGCAGATCAGCGGCGGTAAAACAGAAGAATGAGATTTCAGGAGTCCATTTGCTCCGCCAGCATCTCCCGGCTGAAAGAGATACGTCGTTCCAGGGCGACCGCGGCAAAGTAGGCGCACTGTCCGCGCTCCGATTCCGCCCAAGCCCTCATTGACGGAACAATCCGGGCGAGGGTCGAGCGCAGGAAGCTCAAGAGGCTGAAATAGGCGCCGATCGCCTGGACGCCGTTTCTGTCTTCTGGGCGCTCCGGGCAAAGTTGCAGAAGCTGCATAACGCGTTTGAAGTCATCGGCAGAAGCGGTCCTCTGGATGCCGGTAACGTCCTTTACTTCGGGCGAGAGAACCTGCTTCGAGGACACCGCAATGAGCGAGCGGCAGTAGGACACGAAGAATTGCAGCAGCAAGACAATCGAGCAAGCGAGAATGATCCCGGCCATCATCGGGGCACCACCGCCAGTCGCGAAGGTGCCAGGCGCGCCTCTTCAGGAACACGCCAGAAGGTATAGGCCCAAGACATAGGAAGGAAACAGCCAAACAGGGGCGTCAGATATTCGAAAAAAGAACCGCGCATGTGGTAGAGGTTCTGCATCGCAAAATTGGCCGCGAACAAGCTGAAGTACACGCCCATCGAGAGGATTAGTTGGATTAACCGCATGCGCGTTTCACGCATCTTCAAAACGGCGGCCCACAAGACATAGGTCAGAACAAGTCCGACGAAATAGAGATTCTGGGATAGCTCCACCACGAAATGCGTCACAAGCCTGGCACTGGATTGCTGGACGACGGCATAAGAAAACAAAGCGGTACCGGAAAGAAGGACCACGGTCCCGAGCCTGACATAGCGCGCGGCCTTGAGTTCCGCGAAGACGAGAGAGTACAGACTCACGAGAGCAAAATAAAGAGTGATGGTGAGGAGGGCGTCCGAATAGAAGTAGAAATAGAGGTATTCCTTGGAGGTAAAACCGTAATGGCTAAGGATGTTGTACCGAGCAATGCTGATCACTAACGAGGCGGCCGTGTTCACATTCAAAAAGAGATAGCGCCGGAGCGCGTCCTTCTTGAATGCACACACTAATACAGCTACCTCTAATAGACTGCAGATCAACCAGACAGCATACTCGTAAGGACCAAGCACGAATCCATCCTTGCCGCGCCCTGGTCCATCCCGCGAACGATCAGATCAGCGGTTTACTTCCAGGGTATCGGCGGTTGGGGCGCTCCACCCTGCTTCCAGGGTATCGGTGGCTGGGGCGCTCCACCTTGCTTCCAGGGAATCGGCGGTTGCGGTGCGCCGCCCTGTGCCATGATCAAGGAGCCATCGCTATGAGCGACGACCGCCGTTTTCAGGCCCATTGCCCCCACCAATACGAGCATGGTGAGGAAAACAACTACGAGTTTGCGTGACATTGTGCCTCCGAGGTGAGAAACAACCCGGAGGCAGTATATCTTTCAGCACATCAATGTCAAGCAGCTCAGGCGAAAAGCCTGTTCCGAATCAATACACACCGCCCCTCATTGCCTTTTCGATAAGCTTTCGCCTACCTGGCAGGTGGGGCAGTGCCCGAACACTAGGAGAATAGGTTTTGCGACTGTACGGGTCAACGGTACCGTAGTACTAAAAACTATAGGACTAGTTCCGCTCCTCACCCTTGACTCCTTGGCGTCTTTTCCCGTTTTGGTCCAAGCCCTTGTCGGGGGCTCAGTGGAGCTGTTAGCTAGAATCCCGCAGGAAGTCGGCACGGACAACGTCTTGACACATTCGCAGTCGAATCCGTAGCATGAAGAGTTGAGTTTTGCCGGCGTAGCTCAGTGGTAGAGCGAGGGTCTCATAATCCCTAGGCCGTGGGTTCGATTCCCCCCGCCGGCACCGCTTCCGTGTTCAATATCGATCGGGATCTGTGGTGGTATGCCCCGTTTCGAGCCCCCGAGTTTGGCGATCAACAGAACCGAGAGTAAGAGTGCAAGCAATGCACTCTTCTCTAGAGCGAGCGTGTAACAGGCCCCGCACACTGCCAGAAGAACTAGTGCGGCCAGAAAAACCTTCCGGTTCGGCACCTGACCCTCTGGGGCGTTCTCTGGCCCTTTTATGCCTGAGACGATCATCAGCACCAAGAGAGTGAGGACTATTCCGATAAAGTTGCCGGTAATTAATCCTGCGAAAAAACTGCTCATGAAATACCCCCGCCTGTATCGTGACAAAATAGCCCTGCATCGTTTCCGCGTCAACCAACTAGACCTTCAAATTGTGCAACTCGATTCTCACCGAGCTGCACGCATGATCAGTTCAGAGGTAGTATGCTCAACTCGCATCCCGGCGAATAAAATGCTCCCACAAACCGTGAAATCGCGCTTGAGAAACGGTTTACTTCACCCTGGCGGCTGGAGCTGATGATCAGATGCATGAATAATGACGCGGAGACTCCCAGCATCCTGCGTGAATCTGCAGTCGCTGTATTTTTCAACCCTGCCGCCGGCGGGGGCCGCGCGGGCTTTCATCTCGCACAAATCCGGAAATTGTTCGATTCGTTTCAAGTTCATTCGCAGTTTGTAAGGACAAACAGCGCCGCGGAGCTTGAGTCTTCTGCGCAGAATGCCATCTCACAAAAATGCCGCGTGTTAATGGCGATGGGAGGCGACGGAACCTTTCAGACGCTGGCGAATGCGGCGTTCGGGGCTGAGGTGCTCTTGGGCGTTCTTCCCGTGGGAGGTGGAAATGATTTTGCCGCCGCACTCGGATTGCCCGACGACCCCATCAAATCAGCGAAAGCCGTCCTCCAGGGTACTCCGCGTTTTGTGGATCTTGTGAGAGTACGCACGGCCGAGGGGCGGACGCGCTTGTATGTTGGTGGAGGAGGCATTGGACTTGATGCAAGGGCGGTGCACTTCGCGAGTGGTGCGTACCGGCGGCTTCCCGGTCGATGGCGCTATATTGCGTCAGCGCTGCGAGCGTTAGTGGGATTCGTACCTCTCGAAGTCCGTGTTGATTTCCCGGGGAGCGATCTCATTCCCCACGAAGCCAAAGTGTTGCTTGCCGCAGTGCTGAATTCTCCCACCTATGGCGGCGGATTGCGGCTCGCACCCGGCGCGACCGTTGACGACGGGTCGCTCCACGTTGTTCTGATCGAAGATATCGGCGTGTTCGAAGTATTGCGGCTACTGCCGCGGCTGATAGGAAGCGGAGAACTCCGGACTTCCCGCGTGAAACGCTGGCAAGCAAGCAAAGTGGGGCTAACAACCAGGAAGCCCAGCGGGTTCCATGGAGACGGCGAGATCCTCGGATCAACGCCGGTGGAAATCGAGCTGGTGCCTCGGGCAATACAGGTCTTGGCGCCTGCACTGTACTAGGGCGTTGTCCGTCGAAGGCAGCCCGAGCTACAACCACGGTAAACCCGCGGCCCTCTCTACTGAACCCAATCTAATACGAGCCCGGTGTAGCGTCTCTGGAAGCCCGCAAACTGGCCGAAAAAGGGCGACGTAATGTTGTTGAATACATCGTGCGGGTTTTGGCGATTCGTGATGTCGGTCGAATACACGCCGAGTCGAACCTTATGTCTCTTGGAACGCTCAGTGTGCGGTATGTGAAAGCCGAATTCGCGGTAAAGTCTTACATCAAGCGAGAAATAAATCGGGAAACGCTGGCTATCGGGAACACCGGCGTAGTTCTGCAGAACGTCCACATTTGAATACGGCAATCCCGTGTGCACGTCGGCCACTGGACTGATCACCATCTTCCAGGGAAGCCCGAAGAATCCCGAAGCTACAACCCGATGAGGAACGTCGGAAGACAGGACGCCGCTAGTATTCGGGCGGATCACCGGAATCTGGAAAGGGACAAGTGTGTCCGAGAGCGGGTTGAGGTCACCACGCCCCCGGCTCCAGGTGTAGGACAGGCTCATATCGGCGTGGTTGCCAAAGCGATAGTGGGCGGTGATATCAGCCTGGCGATAATTTGAAACTCCCGTGTTCCTTATGGCCAGCAACCCGCTCCCACTCGCGGTGTCAACCAATTGATCCAGAAGAAAAAGTCCCACGGTGTGGCTGTTGAGATAGCTAGCCCGTAGATTAAGATTCTTGCGGAATTGGTGTTCAAGCACGACGTTCCAACTGAATGTTCGAGGGCTTGATCCAGGGTCCCGCGGCGCACCAGGCACGGCCGGGGGCGCGCCTGAAATCAGATAGGTGTTTACTAGAACTACGGGCTGGCCTATTAGTGCCCCGGTAGAATTGAAGAAACTGAGCACACGCTCCTGATTGCTGGTGAAATCTGCCGCAAGCAAAGGCACATGCCCGTAGACCTCCGCAGCACCCGCACGAATTACTGTGTTCCCGCCATTCAGCGAATAGGCTCCACCGATGCGTGGCGCGAACGCCGCACTGCGGCCAATGGTTTGCGTGGACAAACGCGCACCGTAGTTGAGCGTCAAGTGGCTGTTCAGAGTCCAGTGATCCTGGATAAATTCTGCGATCTCCGAGTCTGTTGCGCTCAAGAGGCCGGGCCCTTGAAAGTCAATCCGTTCAACAACCGCGCCGTCCTGCGCCAAAATCTGGATTGGATGGGATATGCTCGTACCGTCGTAGCTGCGATATAGGATGTCCGCCCCAAATCTCACTTCATGGGCGCCGTGCCAGGACTTCCCAGAGAGCTGATACGCTGGCAGGACCTCCAGCTGGTTTGCCCTGCGGTTCCAACTATTGAAGTAATTGCCGCCCCACCCTTCAGGAGAGATTTCCATGTCGGCGGCTCCCTGCCCGTGGGCGTTACTATCGAAGCGGGTGTACCTAACCATGGTGTTCAGCAGTGCTCCGGACTCGAACTGATAGGAATCGGAGAAACCGCCGGAAACCCCGCTTCGACCATAGTTTGTGGACGCCGTCTGCGGGATCAGTGCACTGATATTGGCAAACTCGAGTTCCATTGGGAAAGTATTGACATGGAAGTTCAGCACGTGCCGGGGAGAAAGTATGATTTGAACGTTCGTAAGGGAGGTGACACTCCGCGTCTTGACCTCATTTACGGGAAACGATAACCCGCGGATTGGCTGCCTCCGCAGTTCGTAGGTAACCTCTTCGGTGAAATTCACTTTGTTCTTGATGAGCGGGCCACCAAACTCAAATCGGGGCGTCCAATTGGCGAGTCCCACGAGGCTGCCGTTTTTCCCACGGAACGCCGGGATGAAATCCCGCAGCTTGTATTCCCAAGTGCCGGAGGGGGGCTTCGTTTCAATGATCGTTAGCCCTCCCGTGAAACCTCCGTACTCGGAGCTCTCCGGCAAACTGTAAACGGTCATGGATTGTATGATGTCGACTGGAATGGGAATCGAAAAGCTTCCCGAGACGGGATCCACGTTTTCCGCTGAGTCAACCACGAGCATCCCCTGGCTCTCCGCCTGGCCCTTGAACGTCAGCTTGCCTGTGGCAGTCCGAACGACACCTGGAATCAAGGACAAAGCCTCCGTAAACTTCTGAGTCGGCAAGGGCAGGCTCTCCAATTGTTCCGTGTTGACTGTGGCGGTTATCGCCACGTTCTGGGTCGCAATTTCGGCGGCCTCTCCTTGAACTTCCACTTGCTGATTGACGGAACTGATTTGCAGAACGACGTCTTTGACAAGCGACTGCTCCGCTCCGAGGGTAATCGTCGTCGACCAGGTCTTAAAGCCATCGGCACTCGCTTCCAGTGTGTAGGCGCCGGCGGCAACGTGAGTGAACTCGTAGCGGCCTTCCGCGTCCGTAACCGTCGATTGTGGCGCTAGTCCCACGGGCGGGCCTATAAGCTTGACAGTCGTCCCAGGCAGGACATTGGTAGCTCCGTCCCCGGAAACTGTAGTGATCCTGCCAGTCACGGACGCCTTGCCATCATTTGAATTCGCGCCCTGTGCCTGCCGGGCGCGAATCGGATGAGCGAGCAGAATTAGCGCGACAGAAATCGTGCTGCAAGCGTGGAACACAATTCTTCGAGCCATTTTCATTGTGATTGCGGTCATTCTCCAAAGATGAATAGTACGTTTTGCGGCGAAGACAAGTTTTCCACCCTCGACTTATGATTCGACGACAAAAGCCTTCCGACTGTTGCGCGATTTTTCTTCCGGTGTGTCCAAATCACCCACAAGTGCGCCGCTGCACAAAGGTCCTTGCTGCAGTAGCTTGAGGTGAACTACGGCGTGTCCTTATGAAACACCTTGCGGCGGATATCAGGCCAGAATTCCTTCAATTCATTGTTCATGCCGTCATACAGGATCAGAAAGGCAAAAGTAGACGCATTACGCGAGGCAGTCCGATCCTCCGGCACATGGTAAATATTTGACATTGCGGCGGCTAAGGCATTGCCAATCGATTCTGAGTAGTTGAAATGATCATGTCCTGAATCCGTCCGAGTGACAAAGAGCCGGTTGATCGCATGGTAGGCGCGATGCGCAAAGCGGCCTCTTCCCAACTGGTAGTAGCGCGGGTCTTCATGGAGCAAGCTCGGAAAAATCGCCGTCGTCATCATGGTGCTTATGCTGTTGTCGGCAAAGGACGCGCCATAGCGTTTTCCGTAGGCGTCCCATCCCTGTCCCCAGGCTTTTGGTTCATTTCTCGCTTGTTCAATTCCAGCGAGGATGCCATTGAAGGGATAGGAGCCCCAATCAAAAACGCCGGCAGTCGCCAACCTGAATTTCTGGCCTATTGTGAGAGGAGGAAGCTCCTTGGCGTTCTCGACGGTTCCGTAATTCGGCAGGACCTCGAAAATGCGATCATTGATGGTTCCTGTTTCTTTCTCTAACTTGCTCTTTCCAACGGTCGCATTCGGTTTATCTCGTTCTTCCTTCCCGTCTCTCGTCTTCGCTGATTGCAGGTCTGAAGAAGCCGGAGCGGGCGACGGGGTGTCTTGCTGCCATGCCGATGCCGGCGCAACAACGATCAGTACTCCAATCAGGAGGGCACCCACGACATGCCCCGTCATTCCAATCTGTCTGATCATAGACAGCTCTAATTGTCTCCCCGGAGACTTGCTTCTCAGCAACAAAGAGACGGCGACGTTTCTACAATGCTGGGTTCCAACTTAGATTCGCTGTGCGAAGAAAGCGTTTTATCCTCTTACCAACCATGAGCATGGATTCAGCCAGGAATCGGCGGCGGTTTCGGCGACAAACACCGTTGCGGGCAGCTCCCGAGGGCAAGTCGCCCGCCGGCAGGAATTTACAGTTAGCTCTTTTTCTTGTCGATTTTGAGATTCAGAACGATGTCCTTGCGACTGTCAAAGCTGGAGACCGTACGAGTAGCAGACTTGGCACCTTCCTTTTCCGCGTGCAATTCGTAGTCGGCATTCGGATCCAGACCGCTGAAGCGGTAGCTGCCGGTGTCATCGGTGTAACTGCTGCGGACGGAATTGGTGCGCACGTTCTTCAGAAAAACAACGCTGCCGGAAACGGGGCTGTCGGACTTATCCGCCACCACGCCCCGGACCGTGCGAAGCTGGGCCTCATGTTTCTTGTCCTGAGCTGCCCCAACAACCGCGAAGACCGCAAAAATCGCGGCCAGACCGCAGATGCGTCGCCCTACGTTCATCCCTTGCCTCCAGCAGTCGGCTGCATTCGGAACACTATGTCTCCCTCGTTAGCGCCGGTTCTTGCATCGATGGTGCGTGTCTGTTCCGCGAAACCCTTTGCGCGGACCACTATCACATACTCTGAACCCTGAGGCACACGGACTGCAAATTCGCCGCGCGAATTCGTGTAGCTCTCCCATCGGAATTTCTTCTCCCCGGCCTTCCGGATGCGAAGCTGTACGCCCGGGAAAGAGAGCGCTTTGTCGGTGAAGACGGTCCCGCGAATCAGAAAATCATTTCGGTGGCTGTATTTTTGCTTGCCCGGTTTGCCCGGCGCGGCGGCGGGAGTTTGCTGAGCAGGCGTGGCAGTGGGCGGCGAAGGCACAGGTTCCTGAACCCACCCAAATGCAATACTGGAGGAGGCCATAAGCGCTGCCGTGCAGAGAATCGCAATCCACTGCGGGCGGTGCATTCTGTTGCTCCTTGCTAGCTTAGATGGCGGCACGCGAACAGTAGGATGCCAGGCACCGGGTGACGCGCCTGTTACTCCTCGTCTTCTTCCTCGTCTTCCTCATCATCGTCATCGTCAATGAGATCGCCATTTTCTCCCGGCTTGTCTTCTTCGTCTTCGTCGTCCTCTTCGTCCATGTCATCGGCGATGAGATTCAGGTGGACGGGATGCGTCTGCGAGACCTCGAGTTCAGATTCGCACTCGGGACAGCTCAGAATCTCGCCTTCTTCGACTTCGTCTTCGTCGACATCGATTTCGGCGGAACATTCAGGGCAACGGATCACGGCTCCACC
>Ga0137415_10004517_pt1 | contig 13774 bp, 17 predicted proteins | sample CZODoug3_1_1_16f_FD_183082 | JGI IMG/M metagenome (GOLD analysis project Ga0137415, IMG submission 183082) | Vadose zone soil fungal communities from Angelo Coast Range Reserve, California, USA - CZODoug3_1_1_16fungal (Hybrid Assembly) | ecosystem: Environmental > Terrestrial > Soil > Vadose... | reverse complement strand
CGGCACCAAAGATCGAGGGTGCCCGCCTGCAGGTCACAATGACAAACCAAAATGGCGGTTGGCTGATATCGGGCCTAGAGCCAATTTAACGCGATTTGGCCCAGGTCGGAGATCCGCACCTCAGTGTCGGGGTCGCGCACGGCGCCAAAGTAGTGCACCGGAGTCCAGGCCTCGGCCGACGGGGGCCGCTATTCCCGGTCGGCGGTACCGGAGATGGTGGGGACAGTTGCGCAGCATCCTGGTGCTGGCGATCTCGTGCGCGAGTAAGCCGCCCCGCCACCGGCACCGTTGCCGGTCCGCGGGCGGGTCGGCGGGGCCTGGATCGCCGCGAGGTAGTCACTCAGGCTGGCGAAACCCGGAACACGGAACTCGGACACCGCCGGCCAACGTCCTCGAGCTCGCGCAACCAACCCACTTGGGCTCGTCGCCTCTCCCGCTCTCGGGCCGATGTGATCCGCACGCCGCAGATAGGGACCTCGCTCAGTCGTCTAGGACTAGCTCGGGCGCCCGAGCACTGCAAATGAGCCCCTCCGCGGGCCCGAGCCGCGCCCGAGAGGACCGGCCCCCAACAACACCGCACGACATCGACCGGCACCCCATTTCGAGATAGGACCAGGCCAGGCGCCATATTGCGAAACTCAGCGGTACTCATCGACACGGGCCGATACTCCTGTACGCGATCTCTTAATCAGCAAGTCTACATCCTGTGAGGTAGCGGCGCCGGGCGGCCGTGATAGCGCCCTACGGTGATCCCTCGCTCACCGCCCGCCATCACATGGCCAGCGTTGTTGTACCTGGGACGCAGATTGAAAGGTCGCTCACGCGAGTATCGAGCGATGTCGCGGACTGCCGGGTATGCCGCAGATGCGTGTCGACCGATGTTGTCTGGTGTTGTCGGTTCCCGGTCCTCTCGGGCGCACCTCGGGACCCGCAGAGAAGGCCCTGAGCCTCTGGGGCCCGAGCTCGCTGACGGCTCGCGCGCCCAAGCCGAACTCCTGGGCAAGAACTGCCCGAAAACCCGCGGCACCCCCGGTCAGTGCTAGAGGGTGTTCACCGGACCGACTTCACTGGTATGTCCGACCAGCACGGACAGGGCCACTAGCGATTGTTATACCTATTGTATACTTTGCATATGTGCAAGACTGAACCCTCCTTCGCCCCGCCGGACAGCTCCACCCGGAGCGTGACGGTGACGCGTCTGCCAAATGCCGGGTTCGCTGGTCGGGAGCAGGAGCTGCCCTACGCGGTAGTGCCGCTTCCGAAGCCGATCCGCTGAGTCATGGAGACCGACGACCCCCGTACGTGGCCGCTGTTGACCAACGTCGAGAGGTTGCCGCTGCTCGGCGGGCATGGCCGCGTCCGGACCCGGCTACGTGAGACACACGGAATCCTGTTCGAGATCTTCTACCCGGCCGGCGTCCGCTCCCCGGAACACCGCCACGAGCACGACAGCTTCATCTACCTGCTCAGCGGCCGGGTCACCGGTACCGTCGGCGGTGCCGCGGCACAACTCGGACCCGGTGACACCCTCGTGCACCCGAAGGGTGTGCTCCACACCGTGGAGGCTGTGGTCGACAGCCGCTGGCTCGAGTTCAAGTCACCGCCGCAGGTCGGCTGGATCTGAGGGTTGTCCCGCCGCTACCCCACGATCCGCTCGGGCGCACAGGCCTTGGGCACCTCGGGCTCGCCAAGGGTGAGCATGAGGCGGTTGGCGCAGGAGTAGAAACGCGGAGGTGTGCACGATGTCACTGATCTCCGCGTCGGGCAGGCCCAGCTCGTGCGGGCGGGCGACGAGGTCAGCGGTCGCCCGCGCGGCGCGGCCGCCAGGGCGCTGGCACGGTCGGTGATCGCGTCGCGGCCGTCGTCGATGCGCACCTCGACGCCCCTCGTCGAGCAGCCGTTGGACGTCGTCGACGATCTTGCTAATAGCGCTGGTCAGTTCCGCGTCGAGCCGGCACACAGAAGCTGGCGCGGTCCGGACCCCCTCCCGGTCCGCGCCCCCAACGTCACTGGCGGCAGGTTTGATCTATCCCAACCTGTACCTGCGATCGCCTGGCTGGCGGGCTACTCGAGGCTCGCCAGGGCGAGTGCCGGGACGCACCCAACCCAGACTGGTCGCCTCCGAGGTGGCACGCTCCTGATCATCGGCGTCCGATCGCGACGAAGCCACATCCGATCATCCATGGCTGCCGGGGCTGGTTGTCGAGCCGCCCGAACTCGCGGGTCCAGCGCTCGACGTCTTCCGACGTGGCGACCCCGGCATCCACCATCGCGCGGCGCGCGGCCCAGGACGGCCCTCGCTCACCGGCTGCCCGCAACCGGGTGCTACAGGTCCCGCGAAAAGCCTCCAGCGTCAATCCTCGAACCCCGAACCCGCGGATTAAAAGATTCCAGCTTTCCCCAAACTGACATGCTTTCCCAAGGTCAGGGCGAGCACCGCGCTGGCTTCTGTGTCTCAGATGCCTACGAGCGAGAGATTTTCGCACCCAGATTGATCCCCATCCGAGTCCACTGTGGACTGGAGTCTGGCAGCGGCCAACGCCAGCAGGCACGAAACCTAGTGCAGACCGCATCCGGGGCCCGGGCTACATCCCTCACGGCCCGGCGTCCGTGCGCAGTCCGAGCCACGCAAGCCACACGAGGAATGAGACCACGCACGCCACCACGAACAAGGTGGCGTTGTTCTCGAACATCGCCATGTACACCCCGCCCGCGAGCAGGGCGAGTAAGGCAGCCGCAGCGAGGTACGGAACGACCTTGAGCAACGCCGCATGCTTGCGCCTCAGCACCAGCCAGTGCGCGCGACGTTCGGCCCGGTCGGCGGCCTGGCGCGCCAGCCTCGCGTTGTGGTCGGCGATCGCCTGGCGTTCCCTGGCGATCTCCCTGGCCTCTTCTCGCCGGTACTTTGCGGTCTCCGCACAACGCTCGGCGGCGCCCAGAGTCCGGTGCGCGATCGTGCAGTAGCCGTGGCTGTAGTACCAACCTCCCGGCCGGCGCCGCGTCCCCGCATTCCCGAGGGCGCCAGCAAGACCGAACGCCGCCCGGATCGGCAGGGCCATCGCGTAGAAGATGAGTCCGATCATGGCCCGCCCTTCCGGCCCCCGGTGATCGACCAGAGAACCACACCACCGCGCGGCGCCAGTACCACCGCAGCGGTGATGACCAACTCAGCCGTGGTGATCATGAGCACCACTTCGCGACGTTGGCGCCGTTCAGGCCCAGGAAACTCAACGACTGCGGTCAGGTAGCTCATGGTCGGAGAGTCGAGAGATCCACCGCCACCAAAGACCACTTCTCCCCCGCCCGATGTCGCTGCGGTTTCCTTGGCGTAGCCATGAGCCGCTAATCCGTCTTCAATCAGCGCGTAGTGCAGGGCAGCGCCGTTGGCGCAGATGGCTTGAGCGCCGAACTGGGCATTGTTGGTGTCCAGATTCATCACCCTGACCTCAGCCTCGTCCGGAGCTGTCAGGTCCGGACCGTCGGCGGTGAGGAGCTGAATACCGGCACGGAGGCCGGACTGTTCACCGACGCCGTATACCGCAGACCCCCCAGGGGCAGGTCGCCGAGGCCTGACCGGACTGTCCGGGGTTGAGGGTGATGTCGGAGTTGACGGTCTGGTAGTCGTGTGTTCGTGGTCTCGGCATCCTTCTCTTTTGTCAGCGAATTCTCGACGCTCTACTGGCTGATTGGAACACAGGCCAACTTTACGAGTGAGCTATCGAAGTGCGACGCCATTTATTTCGCTGTCGGCACCTTGACTACTGCCGGAACCGGAATACTTGCGCCAACAAGTTCACTTGCGAAGATGCTCGTATCGGGACAGATCATTCTGGACTTGCTGCTCGTTACTGCACTTATCGGCGTGACGGTTACCAGGTGGAGTGAGCGCGATTAGGTTGAATCGTGAATTTCAATCAATGTGACCGCGAGCCACTGGGGGGTACTCCACTCGTGCTCGGTGTGGACCAGTTCACGTTCACGCCGGTAGAACCCCGCCTGTAGTTTCCGAGCTTCCAAGCTGAGCAGGTGTTCAAACGCCATTGCCTCCTAGTGCCGCACGCCTCGCGGTAAACATTCAGCTGGTGTGATGGTTGCCCGTGTGAGTGTGGCGGCGGGTCTCTTCCGAAGTCGGGTCAGCATGTCGGCTTGATCATTGCCGGGATGTCGTGATCATGGTGCCTCGTGGCCGATCTGCCCTTACTTGCCGATGGATGCGCCTCGTGCGTCGCCCGGGATCGGGAGATCGCAGCACTGCGGGCGGAGAACGCTGAGCTGGCTGGGCGGGTGGCGCGACTGGAACGGGTGATCTCCCGGAATTCAGGAAATTCGTCGCTGCCACCGTCCAGTGATGATGTGCTGCCGGGTCGAGGCAGACCGGAGGGGGAAGCGCGCGGTTAGAGTGCATGGGTGGATCCTCATGTGCTTGTCATCGCCGACACCTCCTCCAGTCTCGAGAATGCTGACGAATTCGGACGTGTCCTGCAGAAATTCGCGCAAGCGTGTCGAACCGAACCGGGCTGCCTGTCCTATGAGATATTCCGCTCGGTAGATCAACCCGAGCGCCACGTGAGCATCGAAAGGTACGCCGACGACGAGGCTTTCGCCGCGCATCGAGCCTCGACTCACTTCCGCGAGATCGGTCTCGGTGAGGTGATGCCCCTCGTGGTCGCACGTGACGTCCGCATGTACGACGCTCCCCGCGATATCCCACCGGCGCAGTAGCAAACGCCGATCGTGCCGCCCGATGCTCGAAGTTTCGGCGTGCAGGGGGTACGGACATCCGTGCACGGGGCTTCGGAAATCGACAGGGTGTACCCCAACCGGACACCGCTCCACCACATGACGCCAATGTGGCCAACTTCGGACATTGTCCAGATCGGGCGCCTCGGCAGTCGATCTTCCTTGCGCGGTCAGTTGTTTGAGGGGTGCGTGTGGGGGCTGTTGGTGGGGGTGGGCAGACTGGGTTGGTGAGCCCTGTGAGCCGTGGCCGAGAGGGCGACCTGTTCTGTTTGACCAGGTCGGCACGGGGTACGCATGCGGCTGCCCCGCGTGTTCCGGCGAGGATTTCGACCCGGCGCAGCTGATCGATGGGCTGATCACGGATGCCGCGGCTCTGGTTGCGTCCGAAGACCCGCTGGAGGCGGAGATCGCGGGCGCGGCGTTCGTGTCGATCGGGGCAATTGTCGGTGAAGAGTTCGACGAGGTGCTGGTCGAAGCCGGCATCCCGCGCCGCCCGGGGTGGGCGGGCGAGCTGGGCGAGCCGGTAACCGTCACCGGATGCTGCCGTCTGAGCGACCCCCGGGTCGGTGTTGGCCTGTTCGTTTCATCGAGCTGGGCGTGCACACGCTGTCGTAGTGAGCGTGGATCTCGATTGCGGGGCGGCCACGGATATTGTCCTGCTCGACGCCGACGGGTTGCCCGAAGCACTGGAGATGATGCGGTCGCACGCCCGCGGTGAGGTCATTGAGGAATCGCTGGCCCCGGCCGAGTGGCGCTGGCATGTCGAAAACGCCCTGGGCGCGCGCGGTGCATGACAGCGACGACGGCGAGTTTGGCATGGACGAGCTGCCGCACACCACGCTCGCGGTCAAACACATCACCAGCGACGCCGCCGACGGCACCCACGAAACCGGTGTGAAGTAGTGGGCTGGGCCGTCGGGAGTTTTAGAGTCGCGCAGCCAGCGGCCCCGTCGGGTGCGCGTGCTACCTCGACGCATTGTTGGGCACCTCCGCTGTGGGTGCTCTTGCGCCAGGGCAGGTCTGGGTCGGGGATCGGCATGGGCGGTGCTCCTAGTCGGTCTTGGTCAGATGCTGGTCGACGAGGGCGACGGTGTCGGGCTCGGGCAGGGCGCCGTGAGCTCGTCGGTCGGCCGGTGTCGAACCACGCACTGGCCGTTCGACGCACCGGTATCAGCCAACTGACCACGGGACACCACACCGGAGGAACCCAAAATGGAGATAGTCAATCTGGGCAAGGGGGATGGATTACTGCCGGTGGATTGGGCCGCCGTTGTCGAGAAGCTCGATGCCGGATCGGCGCCGAGTCCGGACGCGGCGAACTTCCACACGACGTGGCTATCGACGGTGAACGAGGACGGGGGCCCGCATGTGACTGCGGTCGGTGCCCTCTGGGTGGACGGCACGTTCTGGTTCCAGACCGGCGCGGGTACGCGCAAAGCGCGCAACGTCGCACGCGATCCGCGGTGCGCGGTCGCGGTTTCGATCCGCGACGCGGACGTCGTGATCGAGGGTGACGCGGCGCGCGTGATCGAGCGCAACGCTCTGGCGCGTATCGCGAGGGCGTGGTCGGACAACGGTTGGCCAGCGCAGCCCGATGAGAGCGGGTCGGGCATCACTGCCCCGTTCAACGCTCCATCGCTAGGACCGCCACCGTGGAACGTGTATCGCATCGAGCCGCGCTCGGCGACCGTCGTCTCGTCAACGGAGCCGGGCGGGTTGACCCGCTTCCGCTTCTGACGCTACTGAGATAGAGGGCTGCTCATCGCTTACGTGACGTGGAAGGCGCCCCGTACCGTGTGGCACACCACACAGGCGCAGCAGACGACGGTCGGCGAGCGGTGGTGGAGGAGGTTGCCACGAGCGCTAACGTCACGCTGCGTCAGCTCCGTTACTTCCTCGTGCTGGGTGAGGAGCTCAACTACCGACGGGCCGCTGAAAGGCTCTTCATCACCCAGCCGGCGCTAACCACGGCGATCAAGCAGCTGGAGCACCAGTTCGGCGTCACCTTGTTCACCCGTAACTCGAGGGAGGTGGCGCTGACTGAGCTCGGCGCCGCCTGGCTGCCCGAGGTTCGGGACGCGCTGCGGGGCGTCGACGCGGCGGTGGATGGGTTGACCGGGCTCGTCGGCGCCGCAGGGGGGCGGATCCGGCTCGGTTACCTGATCGGTACCGGTGCCGACCTGCTCTTCCGGATGGTCCGGGACTTCGAGGCGGCGTATCCGGCGATCTCCATCGAACCCAAGGAGTTCGATTTCTCCGACCCCACGGCGGGCCTGGCCGCCGAGACGACGGACGCCGCACTGATCCGACCACCGGTGGATCTGCGCAAGGAACCCCTAACGGACACCGGCGCCGAACGCCGCCGGCCGTGCGCGAGCTGGACCAGCGGTGTCTCACATAGGTGGTACGAGTTGTTTCTCAGTGAGGGGTGGCCATCCATTACAGTCCGATCATGACCGGGGTTCTGATCGGCTACGCCCGCTGCTCCACCGACGAACAAGACCTCACCGCACAACGGGACCGGCTGCGCGAGCTCGGCGTACCCGACGACCGGGTCTACCTCGACCACGGCCTGACCGGCACCAATCGCCAACGCCCCGGACTGGACCAAGCCCTCGCGGCGGTCCGGAGCGGAGACACATTGGTCGTGCCGAAACTGGACCGGTTGGCTCGCTCGGTACCCGACGCCCGCGCGATCGGCGACGACCTCGCCGCCAGGGGCATCAAGCTCTCCCTCACTACTCGGACGGCTGCGGCCCCCGTCCTCCACAGCGCCGATCCCGTCCGAGCGGGCGGCGAGGTGATGGAACCCGGCCCCTCACGACCACACGAACCGGTCGAGGAAATCCGGCAGCGGCTCGCGCGTCACCGCCTTCCACCGCATCGCCAGCCGGAAGATCAGGCCCGGCGCCCCCCGCTCGCCACCGCGCGCACCCGGGAGCTCGCCGGCTGAGGTGGGCGGCGGGTGTGACCCGTCTGAAGAGCCGTCATAGAGGGAGTCCAGCGGTGGGAAGTCCGCGACCGCGACCATGCCCAGCTCCGGTGCTGAGGTCATCGCTGCAGGTGGTCGGCGCCCGGGGCGGCCATCTGGTTGGTCGAGGTCGCCCGCGGGAGCTCGCGGGTGCGGCGGTGTGGGCCGCGGATGTTCCACACGCGCCACAAGATGATTCCGGCGATCCAGGCGATACCCATTCCAAGGAGCCAGGGGTTGTCGAAGGCGACGCCAATCGAGCCGGACAGTCCCGCGAGCATGAGGAGTTTGCCGATGGGGCACGCGAACACCGCCACGGCCGGGAGCCACGCTTTCAGGCGGCCAAAGCGGGATCGGCTGGGTCGGGTCGTGGTCATGACTTTCCCTTTCTCGATGGTCACGTCGGGTTGCGGGTGATCTGAGCCGTCACAGCAGCCCAGCCCTGTCAGGGCGCTGGGGCCCGCGCGGTCCCGGTTCGATCACACTGATGTGGATCACACCGTGACGTGTGTGGTGGCTTGAGGAGCTTCGGACACACGCCGAGCCGGAGCCGTGTGCCGGTAGACGCACAGGAGACCAGGTCCGTTCGTCTATCGGGTACACCCCGACCGCATGGGACCTGGCGGCCCTCACGCCGCCGTTCTGGGAGTGAAGGCGACGGGCAGTTCTTCGAGAGAACGGAATACGTCGGTGCGATAGCGCGGCGGGTCCGCGAGCAGCGTGGGTGCGTTGAGGCGTTGAGTGAGGGCGACGAAGGTGATCTCCGCCTGCATACGGGCCAGTGGCCCGCCGAGGCAGGCGTGAATGCCCACCCCGAAGCCCAGGTGACGGTTGGGGTCGCGGTGGATGTCGAACCGGTCGGGATCGTCGAATTGGGCGGGGTCGCGGTTGGCGGCGGCAATCCAGGCGATGATGTGGCGGCCCGCCGGGATGTGGTAGCCGCCGATGTCCAGGTCAGCCAGCGCGATACGCCGGGTGAACTGGAACGGGGCGTCGTAGCGCAGCGCTTCGTCGACCACGCCACCGGCCAGGGACGGATTTTCCCGGAGCGAGACCCACGCCTCGGGGTGGTGCAGCAGGGCCAGGGTGCCATGGCCGAGGAGGTTGACGACGTTCTCATAGCCGGCCACGAACAGCAGCCGCAGGGTCGCGTTGATCTCCTCGGTGGACAGTTGCTCGCCGTGTTCCTCCGCGGCGATCAACGCCGAGATCAGGTCGTCACCGGGATCGTGGCGGCGGCGGTCGATCAGCAGCGCGAAGTAGTCGGTCAGTTGTTGCTGGATGCGATCGGCCTCGGCACGCCGCGGAGCGGTCGGGTCGGCCCGGTCGAGTTCGGCGGCGGATTTGAGGGCGCCCGGCTCGAAGGAGCAGCACAACTGGGTACGCGGCCACGAGGCGACGAACGGGCGATCCTGCTCGGGGATGCCGAGTAGTTCGCAGATGACCCCGATCGGCAGCGGGTAGGCCAACTCACCCACGAGCTCGAGGCGACCGTGGAGTGCGGCGACATCGAGCACATCATCAACGAAGCGGGTGATGAACTCCCGTAGCGCCGCGATCCGGGATGGGGCGAATCCCTTGCCGACCAGCTTGCGCAGCCGGGTGTGATCGGGCGGGTCGCGGTGCAGGAACGACTGATCATCGAGCTGGGACAGATACCCGGGGGCGAGTTTGTCCTGAGTACGCAGCGACTCGTGCAGGGTCGATTGGCGATCGTCGGTGGACACCTGGGGGTGGCGCAGCACCGCGGCCACGTCGTCGTAGCGATACACCGACACGGCGCCGAATTGGCCCAGGACCGGGTAGTCGCGTCGCAACCGTGCCAGCAGCGGGAAGGGGTCGACGGCGCTGGCGATCGCCCCGCTGGTCAACGCGGCGTGCAGGTCCGGGTCGAGCGCGGACAGCTCAGACACCTCCGGTGGGATGCGCGGCCCGATCGAGGTGGTGGTCATCGTGGTCATCACGGCCTCCTGATACAGCTCGGGATTACGACGTAAACCAGCGTAGACTTATGTTGTAAGCCGTCAAGGGATTACGTAGTAAGCTGGTTGCATGACTGTGGATGTGCGGGGCTCCAAACGCACGCGCGTGCCGTTGTCACGCGGCAAGGTGTTGACCGACGCGGTGGCCTATGTGGACGAGCACGGCCTGGACGCGCTGTCCATGCACAAACTCGGCGCGCGGCTGGGCGTGAAGGCCATGTCGCTGTACAAGCATGTGGCCGACAAGGACGACCTGCTCGACGGGATCGTGGAACAGCTGTGGACCGAGATTCCCGTCGAGCCCGGCGGCGGGGACTGGCGTCAGGCGATCCGCGGGCTCGCCTCGGCGCTACGGGAGCTGGTGCACCGACACCCGACCGCGGCACCCTTGCTGACCAGCCGGCAAAGGCTCCAGGAGCGTCCCTTGCGGGTCTGCCACGCCCAGCTGCGAGTGATGCGCCTGGGTGGTGTGCCCGAGCAGTGCGCGGTGGCGCTGCTGCGCACGGTGTTCGCCTTCGGCATCGGCTACGCACTGGCCGAACTCTCCTTCCCGCGGCCAGTCGCCACCGACAGCGACCCCGCGATTGACCCCGCACTGGACGACGATGTGGCGCGCATCCGTCGCATGAGCAGCCTGCTGTCGGCGAACGCGCCGGACGACCTCGTGCGCACCGCCCTGCTGGTCTGCGGCGACCGCGACATGACCGCCCAGTTCGACATCGGCATCGATCTGATGATCCGCGGCCTAGACGCCTACCTGGACACGCGCTCAGCAACCGCAACCTGACCCCCGACGGGCAAGCGGGCGGCGCGAACCCTTCCGCCCGCGGACCGGCCCGTCTCGCCGGGTGTTCGGGCTCGAATTCTCAGGTGCGGGCGCGGGGGTGGACGAGTGGCCGCAGGTTGTCGCGGTAATGGGTAACGAAGGGGCGTTCGAACATTTCGTTGACGGTGAAGGCGCGGCTTCCGGGGCGGGCGGCCAGCGCGGCTTCGGCCGCTTGGGCGGAGGCGAAGAATGGCTGATAGCTGCACAGGGTGGTGTTGACCTGATCGAAGCTCCCACCCGTGACTTTCTGTACCTGCCCGAGCGCCAGCAGCAGGGTGACCGCCTCCGGCGGGTCGGCCCGCTGATATCCGCCCGGGACGAACTCGACGCGGATCAGAGTGCCGGTGGCTGGGCAGGTCTCCTCCACCCGGAACGGCACATCGAGCACCGCGGCGTAGGCGAACAGGTCAGGAGCGCAGCCGCTGTTCATGGTGATCGTGCGGTCACCGACGTACAGCGTCCGGCGGGTCTGCTCGCCGGGGAAGGGCTCGTCCCAGTGGATCAGCCCGTCCTCGATACGGGCCGTGGTGTTCTCCCGTATCAGCGCGGTCGTCTCCGGTACCGACCGGTCAAGGATGCCGGCCAGCCTGGCCAACGAAGCGGGGTGTTCCCCGAGCCTGGTTAGCCCGCCCAGCGCGGTGACAAGCGTGGCGAACGGTGTCTGCTCGATCACCGCCGACCAGCCCCGATCAAACTCCTCCAACTCGGCGGCATGCAGCTGCTCGATCATGTATCCCTCCGTGATCCGACGATGATCCGAGCCGAGCCTCGCCACCTGACGAGGCAACCAGCAAACCGAGATCGACCGCCATCGATATCTATGACAGTCGATATGGTCCTGAACGAATCGACGTATGTCAATATGGGGTGGTGACGACGAGTACCGAGCCGGGCGCCAGCTGCAGTCCGCTGTTCGACGCGCTACTCGACCGCGAGGACGCCGTGAAGTTGGCCACCGCGCTACGCGTCCTGGCCGACCCGGCACGCCTACGAATCCTCAGCCTGATCGCGGCCAACCCCGAGGGGGCGATCTGCCAAGCACGGTTCACCGGCCCCCTCGAGCTGGCCCAGTCAACCGTGAGCCACCACCTCAAAGTGCTTCACGACGCCGGGCTCGTGCACCGCGAACAGCGCGGCAGCTGGGCCTACTACAGTCTCGCGCCCCAGCGCCTCAAGACCCTCCTGCGCTCACTCTGGCCAGAGCAGGAACTCGAACTATCAACCTCTGATACAGCCGGGACAACGCCCGCCTTAACGTCGCTCCATCGCGCTAACAGCCAGCTAGCGGATCACCCCGCGCCTGCTCTGCCCAGAGCACCCACCCCCCGCATATGAGTCCGCCGCGGGCGAAAGCCCTCGTCGCTGCCAACGAGCTACCCGATCCGCTCAGGGCGGCAACACCGCTGCGCCCAGGATCAAGGGCTGTTCATGTTGAGCTTGAATTCCCCGTGCATGGCCACGTGCGCCCAGATAAGCGGAGTGAGACCGCGATAGTCTTCGGAGGTGAATATCTCTACCCATTCTTCCCCGGCGAGAATTTCCTGAATCATCAGGGTATTCACATAGACCATCGCCGCCTGAGCGATATGTAGACACAGAACGCTCATCTCCTGCTCGTCGCGGCGATTGGAGGCGATGTCGCCGGCCTTGCCGTAGTGGATCTGCGAATTAGCTCCGTCCCAGGACTCCATCACGTTCAATCCGGAGTTGACTTCGCGTTGCTCCTCTCGGGACCGCAAATAGCGACACAAGAATATGGTGCGCTGCGCGCGGCCCACTTCCAGCATCGCCTGGTAGGTCGGGTGCGTTGCCGCTCGGGTGAACCTGCGCAGGATCGCCTCGGTGGACGCGGTGCGGTTGTCGATCGCGGTGGCGTAGCGAACCAGCTGGTCATACTGCTCGGCGATGAGGTCCCAGCGGATCGGGCCGCGCCGGGCCAGCACCGGCACCAGGTCCGGGACAGCCGCTCGTAGTTCACCGTCGGGCACATACAGCTTGGTGTGGTTGATTCGCTTCAACCTCGGTTTGAGCTCGAACCCCAACAACCGGGTGATACCGAACCCGATCTCGGACTGGCCATGCGAGTCGACGTAGTTGGTCTCGACGTCCATCTCGGTTCGATGGTGCATCGCACCATCGCCGCGACCTCCGACGCGGTACACGACAGAAGCTGCGAATTGATCGCTACCGACTTCTTGTCCACATGCCAGTAAATCAGAACCCCACGCCCGCCGTATCGGACGTAGTACTGGGTAAACAGGTTCTGGTCGAAAGCCCCGAAATGGGTTGTAGCCATGGCCAGCATCAGGACGTTGCCGTTTCGTTGACGTCATCCAGCAGGCCGTCCAATGCGGCGAGATACTCGCGCCGGACCGGGTCAGGCATCTGGTGGATCGGATGACCGGCCTTCTCTGCGACCGTGACTCGCGCCTGCGGCAGCAGCCGAGACCACTCGGCCAGGTCCGCATCTGGCATGACTCCGCCGAGCGCTGGGTTGCCGGCCACGATCGAGACCGGGCAGGTGATCGAGGCGACCTGGGTTGGTGGGAAGCCGGCGACCAGTGTCTCGGCGAGGATAGGGTCGAACACGGTCGGATCCAGCTGCGCCAGTGTCGCAGCGCGCAATTCGATAAACCGCGGGCTGGCCAGGTCACGCATCCGCAGATCCCGGCCGGGGATCCTGGCGGTGAGCGCCCCCACCTGCTCGACGAAGTCGGGGTCGTCCCGATCCGCCGCCACCCGCTGGGTCTCGCGGAAGGCGTCGAACCAGAACTCCCTGGTGGCGGGATCGGCAGAGATCAGGCCGAGGTATGGGCTGTCCTCGATGAGCAGCCCCGCGGCCAGATCGGGTCGACGCACCGCGATCCGCGGCACGATCATCGATCCGAGGGAGTGGCCGGCGAGTACCACCGGGCGCCCGAATCGTACGTCGATGAGGTCCTCGACGTCCTCGGCGTAGTCATCGAGGCCGTAACTGCCGGCGAATCCCGATCCCCCGTGCCCGCGCAGCGATACCGCTGTGGCCGGGTGTCGTCCGGCGAGATGCTTGAGCGTCGGCACGAAACCGTCGGCGCCGTCGCTGACTCCGTGCAGCAGCACCACCGGCACACCGGCACCGTCAACATCGATGGTGCGCAGAGAGAACCCGCCCCTCTGGAACGTCCCCTCAACCGGCGTCATGTCATCACGGTAGGCCGAGGACCTTTCATGTGGATTTCATGAACCGTTCCACCGGAAAGCGAGCGGCAGGTCGGC
>Ga0137415_10004516_pt1 | contig 13775 bp, 15 predicted proteins | sample CZODoug3_1_1_16f_FD_183082 | JGI IMG/M metagenome (GOLD analysis project Ga0137415, IMG submission 183082) | Vadose zone soil fungal communities from Angelo Coast Range Reserve, California, USA - CZODoug3_1_1_16fungal (Hybrid Assembly) | ecosystem: Environmental > Terrestrial > Soil > Vadose... | reverse complement strand
GACCTGCACCTCGCCGGCGAGTTCATCACGAACGGCTCGCGCGTCTACTACGACGTCGGGCATTTCGAGGTCAGCACCGCGGAGACGACGAACTTCCATGATGTCGTCATATGGGAGAAGGCCGGGGAGAAGGTCCTCGACTGGCTCCGCCGCGTCATGGAAGAGAAGTACACCGGCGACATGAAGATCCACGCGTTCAAGAACAACACGTCGCCGGACGGGACGTCGTACGGGTCGCACGAGAACTACTGCGTCTCCCGCGACGTCGCGTTCCCAGGCCAGTTCATCCGCGACCTCGTCCCGCATCTCGCGACGCGCATCATCTACACGGGGGCGGGGGATATCGTCCGCGGGAAGTATGTCCTTTCGCCGATGGCCTTCCTGACATCCCAAGTGATCAGCGGGGAAACGATGCACGACACCGGGATCCTCAACACACGCGACGAGCCGCACGCGGACGGCCGTCTCTGGAGGCGCCTGCACGTGATCGTCGGAGACGCGCTCATGAACGAGACCGCGATCATGCTCCGCCACTTCGTGACTTCGGGCGTGCTGCAACTCATGGAAGACGGACGCCTGGACGACGTGCCTCGACTCAAGGATCCGATCCGCGACCTCTGGCGCAACGTGGAAATCCGAAATCCGGAGCAGTGGAAAGTGGAGCTCGAGGACGGTCGAACCGTTTCGCCAATTGACATTCAACGATACTATCTGGAAAAGGTGGAAACGATCGTGCAGGACGACTGGGAGAAACGCGCGTTGCGGACGTTCGAAGAGGTCTTGGACGGCCTCGAGAACCGCCGTTCGAAGGAACTCGCGCATCGGATCGAATGGCTCGACCGGTGGTTCGCGATTCAGGAGGCGGAAGAGAAAAAGGCCGGACCCGACGTGGAGATGATGGCGTGCAAGCAGTACTCCGAGATCGGGGCGGAACGGTCTTTGTTCTACAAGAGGCAGCGCGCTGGTTTGGTCGACCGCATCACGGACGACGAGACTATCAAAAAGGCGATTCAGGAGCCTCCGAAGGACACGCGTGCCGCTCTGCGAAGGGAGCTATGCGACACCTTCAATATCGAGATGATTGATTGGTCTATGTTGATCGTGAACGACGGAACGCGCAGGCGAATCGATCTCCTCGATCCTTACGCTACGAAGATGGAGGCACCCTATGCCACAGCAAGTTGAGGAAAAGCCGAAGAAGCGAAAGAAGAGCGAAAAGAAGCTGGAGTTCGAGGCCGGCAAGGTGTTCACTCCTGGCGAAGTGAAGGAAGAGGACTTCGAGCTGGACCTGGAATCTGCCAAGTTCAGAGCTCAAAAAGGCGAAGGTGGCGATCGCCGGGCCTGAGTAGTTTCACCGACCCCTGGCCTCAATCCTCTCTAGTGGCTGCTGCATGCTAGTTCGGTGCTTTCAGCAGAATACCTCGCCGGACTGCTCGACGGCGAAGGGTCTCTTTCCTTAGCCCGACGGTATCACCGGGATCGGTCGATTGAGTACTCCGTGCGAGTCGCCGTGTATAATTGCGATCGACCTGTCTTGGAAGCGGTCCAAAGGAGCTGGGGCGGACATCTCGCCTCTGTCGGGCGGAGGCATCCTGAATGGCGAGCCGGGCACTCTCTGATTTGGACGAATTCCGCCGCGGCTGGAGTGCTACGTTCGCTCGCGCCCCATTTGCGCGTCAAGGCAAGGCATGCTGCGGCGCTATTACGGTTCCAGGCTCACGTCAATGAGTCCGCGCGTTCTCGCGATCCGGCAGGCCGGCTACTGCCAATGACGCAACGAGAACTGAGGATTCGTGCTCGGTTTCATGCTCAACTCAAATCAATGAATCGTCGAGGAAACCTGGTGCGATCCTGGGGGAAATCTCGGGCGAACTCGTCGGCCCACAAAGCCAGACTCTCAGACGAGTATCTCGCCGGTTTTGTCGACGCCGAAGGGTCGCTCATGATCGCGAAGTTCAGAGCCACAAGCCCTGGGAAGTGGTACTACAGGGCGAGAGCGTCCCTCGACAATGTGGACGGCCAAGTACTGAGGGAAATTCAAAGGACTTACGGAGGAATTCTTTTCCGGCCGCGCCGCAGGAAGTCAGGTTGGCGCGTGGTGTACAAATTGGTCTGGACAGGGGATCGGACGGAGCGCCTCCTGCATCCGATCTTGCCTCACATTCGCGTCAAGAGGAAACAGGGAGAACTCCTTCTACGGTTTATCCAACACAGAAGTCAGACGAGCCTACGCCGAATTGGAACCCGGGACAGCCCCCTTCCGGATCGGGTTATCGCGTTGAGAGAGGGGTTCCATGCGAGAATGCGTGGATTGAACGCCAGAGGACCGCGGTAGGACTCTGGGCCAAACCTTCAGACCGGCTGACGCCGCTCGGGCAACTTGATATCGCGCGCCCGTCTTTCGGCCATGGATGCCCACCCATGTGGAGACGTTGGAGAACGGCCTGAAGGTCGTCCTCCGGCCGATCCCGGACACGAAGGCGCTCTCGACGTGGGTCGTGTATAGAATCGGATCGAGAAACGAAGTCCCCGGCATGACCGGCTCCACCCACTGGGTCGAGCACATGTTGTTCAAGGGCGGCGGCAAGCTCGGCAAGGGGGACATCGACAAGCTCATCTCGCGCCTCGGCGGGAAAATGAACGCCTTCACGGACACGGACTACACGATGTACTTCGAGACGATCCCCGCGAGCGCGATGGACACGGCCCTCATGATCGAGTCGGAGCGGATGCGGAATGCCGCCTTCGATCCGAAGGAGGTCGAGGCCGAGCGGACGGTCGTCATCAGTGAGCGGGAGGGCGCCGAGAACCAGCCTGAGTTCCTCGTCGACGAGGAACTGTGGGGCCTCGCGTTCCACGTGCATCCGTACCATTGGACCCCGATCGGGTACAAGCAGGACCTGACCTCCCTGGACCGAGAGCCCCTCTACCGCCACTATCTGCGGTACTACGCCCCGAACAACGCCACCCTCATTCTCGTGGGCGGCTTCGATCCCGCGGTGGCGATGCAACGTGTTCGCGAGGCCTTCTCCCCCCTGAAACCGGAGCCAGCGCCCGAGGCCTTGCGGCTCTCGGAGCCGGAGCAGCGCGGAGAGCGGCGGAGCGATCTCGTCCGTCCGGGCCCGGCCGACCTGCTGTCGATCGGATGGCACATCCCGGCCGCGGCCCACGAGGACACGCCCGCGTTGATCCTGCTCTCCACGGTCCTCGGCGGCTGGCGAGGCCTGATCTCCTTCGCGTCCGGAGACTGGCGCCCACGATCGAACCGTCTGTATCGGGCCCTCGTGGAGTCCAAGCTCGCGACGGACGTTGGCGTGAGACAGGAGATGAAACTCGATCCGTCCCTGCTCATCGTGTCCGCAACGTTGGCGAAGGGCGTTCCCCTCGATCGCGTCGAGCAAGTAATCGATCGGGAGGTCGACAAGCTGCGTCGCGCCCCGCCGAATCGGACAGAAGTCGAGCGGGCGAAACAACAGGTCCGCTCCTGGGCTCGGTACGAGCAGGACGGGGTCACGTTCCAGGGGATGCTCCTGAGCGCCGGAGAGGGCCTGTCGTCCTGGGACTTCGGAGACAAGCTCCTTGCGAAGGTCGACAAGGTCAGCGCCGAGCGCATCCGCGACGTCGCGAGAACGTACCTCGTGGACGAACATCGGTCCGTCGTTCGCTTCCACGCCCAGGAGGGAACGGGCTGAACCTCCCCGACCGCACCGTCCTCGGCAACGGGGCCGTCCTGATCTCCAGCGCCCTCCCGTCGAACCCATTCGTCGCGTTCCGGGGGAGCGTCCCGGCCGGCATGGCGGCGGAGGGGGATGCGCACGGGGTCGCCGAGTTCGCCTCGCGGCTCCTCCTCAGCGGCAACCGACGTCTCGGAGCCGCGAAACTCGCGGACCGACTCGAAGGGATCGGGGCGACCCTCGAGTTCCACAACGGCGAGGAGCTCCTCGGCTTCAACGGTCGGTGCACGCGCGATTCCCTGAAGGAAACGGTCCGGATCCTCGCCGAATGCATCTCCCATCCGACCTTTCCCGCGCGGGAGATCGAGCGCGTGCGGGTCGAACTGCTGAACGACCTGCGTATCGAGGCGGACGACACGGCATCGAGGGCCGCGCGCGAGCTCGCACGATTCGTGTTCCCGAACGACCATCCGTACGGCCGCGACCCGAAAGGCGGCGCCGACCGCGTGCGCCGCATCCGGAGGCGCGACCTCGTTGACTTCCACGAGTCCCGCGTTGGGCCGGAGGGCCTGATCCTCGCCGTCACCGGGGATGTCGATCGGGTGCTCGTCGAAGAGGCGATCGCCGCACCGCTCTCCCGCCTCGATGCCGATGCCGAAGGAATCCCGGCGATCCCGCCCCCTCCGCCGCACAAGCCACGTCGTGCAACGATCCCGATGCCGCACAAGTCCCAGGCGGACATCGCGATCGGCGGTCCCGCCGTCTCCCGGCGCCACGCGGACTACTACGCCCTGAACCTGGCGAACTTGCTGTTCGGACGGATCGGATTGTACGGTCGCCTAGGGCGGAACTTGCGGGACGAGCAAGGTCTCGCCTACTATGCGTTCACCGGCCTCGATGCCCGGACGGCGGGAGGGATGTGGTCTCTCTCCGCGGGCGTGAACCCCGCGAATCTGAAGAAGGCGGCGGAATCGATCCGCGCGGAACTGGACCGGCTGCAAACGGACCCCTTCCACCCGGACGAGATCCAGGACGGGAAGGACAACCAGATCGGATCGCTGATCGTCTCGCTCGAGCGGAACGCGGAGGTCGCGTCCGAGCTCCATCGGATGGAGTACTACGGCCTCGGGATGAACTTCCTCGAGCGGTACGCGGACATCGTCCGGGAGCTCCCCCAGGATCGAGTGCGCGAGGTGGCGATGAAGTATTTCACGGCGAGCGGGAGCTCAATGGTCGTCGCGGGGCCGGTCGGGCGGACGCGCCTCTCTTTGTGACGGTCGGGCCACGAGGGACTCAGAAGAGAGGTTCGTCGACCAGTCGGGCGGGTCCACCGACCGTGCAGGGCATCGTTTCGATCCCCAATTCTTCGATCGCCTGGCGGACACCGTCCGCGCGATCCGGGAACGTGTTCACGTAGACCGTGGCCCCGGTGTCGATCGAGAAGAAGGCGGGTACCCCCTGTTCCCGGAGACGGCGTACGGCGAGGATCACCCGGAGCGTGTCGGGTTGCCAGAGGACCATCTCGCCGGTCCCGGTCATCGTGATCCCGTGGAGCATGAGCGTGTCCCGTTCCGCGAGGCCGCAGATGGCCCCCACATCCCGATTTCGGATCGCCAACTCCATCTCCGCGATCAGTCGCGGCATCTCCGCGAGGCGTGCGTGGAAGAGGGGAGAGGTGAGGGCCTCGCGGTGTGCGTCCTCCGTCTGCTTGAACGCGGGGACGACGGCCACCGCCATCCCGATTTGCAGATCCTCTCCCGCGAGCTGCGTGGAATAGGAGTCTTCGTCGGTGAGGCCCATCTTCCACTTGCTGAATCCTCCGGTCACGGACCGGGCCGCGGAACCGGCGCCGCGTCGGGCGAACCGGGAAATCTCCTCCAGGTTCAGGTGGAGTCCGGCCGCCTTCGCGGAGGCCATGGCGAGGGCCGCGAACCCCGATGCACTCGCGCCGAGGCCGATGTTCGACGGGAAGTCGTTCACCGAAGCCATCCGGAAGGGCGTTCGGAGAGAGGCCTTCGCGCGGATCGCATCGACGACGGAGCGGATCCTCTCCATGTCTCGCGCCGTGACGTCCCTGCCGTCGATCGTCGCCTGATCGCGCGGGGAGTCGGCGAACTCGACGGTCGTACGTGTCGTCAGGGGCGCGGTGCACACGCTGATCGAATCGTGGAATGGGAGGCGGAGGATCGGGTCCGCGAGGCCATGGTACTTGATCAGCCCTTGAATCGGATGCGCCACGGCCGTTGCCTTCATCGCCATTTCTCCAGGAGTCGCGGCAGTTCGGCGTGGCCCCGGATTTCGGCATCCGCTCGGTCCGTGTTCGCGCCGTTCCAAAATCCCGTATTGAACCAGACGGCCCGCATGCCGACCGCCTTCGCTCCGGCGACGTCCGCGACCACGTCGTCCCCGATGTGAACCACCTCGTGCGCGGGCAGGTCAAGCCCATTCAGGGCCGCCTCGAAGATCCGCGGATCGGGCTTCCGGACCCGGAGTTCGTCCGAATACAGACGGGATTGGAAGTACCGGCCGATTCCGGCTGCGTTCTGTACCTCGGTCAGATAGCGGCCCCAGCTCCGGCCTGTGTTCGAGACCAGTCCGATCCGGAGCCCTTGCTCGGAGAGCGCCCGTAAGGTGTCCTCGATGCCGGGGAAGATCGGAGGCGGCCGTGAGACGATGGCCCCGTGGATCGCCTCGTCGACCGCCGCGACCATGGTGGCGTCATCCGGATCCAGTCTCGCGAATTGCATGAACACCCGGACCTGTTCGTCCGGCGGAAGTTCGCGGTGTTCGGCCCACATGCCTTCGAGCCGTTCGCCCTGGCGGTCGTATGCCTCGAGGAGGGCGGACCGGACCGGTCGAAGACCCCGGTCGCGGAGCAGTGCCTCGAGCCGAGCGATCCGGAACTCCCGCATCGCGCCGGAGGTCGACCGGGTGGGAATGACCGCGATCGTCCCCCACCAATCAAATGTGACGCCTTGGATGGTCATGGACCGCCTAGATGTCGAAGATGACCTCGGCGATCCCTTTCTCCGGATCGACGGTGAGGCCGTGGCGCGTCACGGCCTTGATCGCGAGTTTCAGCCCGTGGCGTTCCTTGTCGATCGCCTCCCCGCGGGCGTGGCCCTCGAGCGACGTTCCGACGACGTGCGCATCGAACGACGAGAAGAGGAGCCGCTGCGTTTCGTGGACGTACAGGAGTTCCCCGAGCCATCGGAGAAAGAGCGTCGGAAGGTCGTCGGCCTCCAGGCGGATTTCGATCTCGCCGACGGGCTTCACGGCCGCGAGGTCGGCGACGAGGCTGAACATCCCCTCGGCGGCGTTCGCGAACAGTTCGTCCAGGGAGCGCCCGTGTGCGCGGATGCCGACATCGGCCGTGTGCTCGATCTCTTCGTACCGCACGCGTAGGAAAAAGACGGGTCGGGGATGAAGCTTCGCCGTGGCCCACCTAGATTCCGCGATCCCTTCCGGGCCAGATCAATTTGTGAAGCTGGACCTGAAGGCGGACCGGAAGCCGGTCTTCGAGAATCCACTCCGCCAGACGAGGGGACTCCAAGCCCTTCGACACCACGTGCGCCGGGACCACCGGAGAGAACAACACGGTACCTGCCTTGGTGCCGTACGAAGCGAGGACCCGCTTCGCGAATTCGTAATCGTCCCGGTTCTGCAAGACGAACTTGACCTCGTCCTGTTCTCGAAGGAGCCCGAGGTTCGCATACGCCTTCTCCGCCTTCATCCCGGATGCCGGGCACTTCACATCCATCACGTAGCGCAGTCGGCCGCTGTCCCGTTCGTCGGACACCAGGGCGTCGAACGCACGCAGGTCGATCTCTCCGTCCGTCTCGAACGAATGGACGAAGGCGTCGGGCAGGCGGCGAATCGCGGCCGCGATGGACTCGCCCTGGAGGAGAGGTTCGCCGCCGGTCCAGCAGATGTTCCGGATCCCTCCGGGGCCGCCCGCGAGCTCCCGGATCCGGCGCACCACGTCGTCCACGTGGACCTTCGTGAATTCGCCCCCCTCCACCGCGTACATCGAGTCGCACCATCGGCATCGGAGATTGCACGCGTAGAGGCGGACGAACACGGTCGGCAGGCCCACGAGGGAGCTTTCTCCTTGGACGGACACATACATCTCGTTGAGGAGGAACTCCTCCCCTTTCCGGAGGGCGACGGCCCCTTGGGCCTGCATGTAGCGAATACGATGGGCACGTCGGCACTTAAGCGTTCGTCGGAGGAGGCCTTGCGTACGGGAGCGGGTCCTCGATCCCGGCCTCGCGGAATCCTTTCCGTCGGAGTTGGCAGGAATCGCAGACGCCGCAGGCCTTGGCCCGACCGTGGTAGCAGGACCAGGTCAGGGCCCAGGGTACGCCGAGGGCCTCTCCCTTGCGGACGATGTCGGCTTTCGACATGCGGATGAGAGGGGTGCGGATCTCGATCACATCGCCCTCGACACCTCGTTTCGTTCCGAGACGGGAGACCTCCTGAAAGGCCGCATAGAATTCGGGCCGACAGTCCACGTAGCCCGAGTAGTCGATCGAATTCGCCGCGATCACGATCGCGTTCGCGCCGCTCGCCTCGGCGAGGCCGAGGGCGTAGCTCAGGAGGATCGTGTTGCGCGCGGGCACATACGTGATCGGGATGCCCTTTCCGATTTCGTCCAGGCTCCGCTGACTCGGCACGGCGATCTGACGGTCCGTGAGGGCGGAGCCGCCGATCGCAGTGAGGTCGAGCGCGGCGATCCGGTGGTCCGCGACCCGGAAATGGTTCGCGATCCGCTTCGCGGCCTGAATCTCCTTGCGGTGTCGTTGACCGTAGTCGAAGGTCAGGGCGATCACGTTCGAGCCATTCGAGATCGTCATCGCGAGGGCCGTGGCGGAGTCCATCCCTCCCGAGAGGAGGACCACGGCGGTCTCAACCATGGTGCCTGTCATGGAGAGAGACGCTAAAGGCCTTGCGAGCGCGGCGTCAGAGGTCGAGCCTACCGATCACCCGCTCGTATCGATGGACAAGCGGGGCCACGCGTCGATGGCCGTCGCTCCCCTTTCGCGGTTCTTCCAGCAGGCCAATCTCGTGGCCCTCGGGGTCGTGCAGGTACGCCACGCGACCGTACGGTCGATCCGCGGGCGGCCCCATGAAGACGGCTCCTCGCCGGGTCAATTCCTTGTGGACCTCGGAGAGATTGTCCACGCCGAACACGAGGAACCCTTCGGGGGCCTCTCGACGCTGCCCCGGGGGGCATCGATGGATCGCGAGGCGGATCGTCCCGGCATCGAAGTGGATCACGTGGCCCTCGTCAAGGAGGAGCGGCAATCCGAGGACGTCCCGGTAGAAGGTCCTGGCTCGATCTAAGTCTTCCGAGTACAACACGATGCCCTCCATGGAGAACGGCATGAAGACCAGCCCTTGGACATGGTCCTCTTCGGGAAAGACCCTTCGCGGGCCCACTCGGCCATCCCGTCGTTATAGTTAAATAACTATAACACATCGCCGGATTCATGCAAGTCGGATGTGGTGTGTACCAGCATACGGTCCGCGGGCGATCGTATCTTTACTTCTGGCATTACGAGACGAAAGGCGGGTCGCGGGTGCAGGTGAAGGAGTACGTGGGGCCGGCTGGGTCCGCTCGGTCGATTGCGGAGGCGAGTCACCGTTGCGAGGCCTATTACCGCCGTGCCGCGGAGGAGTTGCAGCGCCTGCGGGCAGGATCCCTCGCATTGATTCGCAAGACATCTTAGGTCCCGTCCCACGGACACGCGTCCCCACGTCCGGTTCGCTTTGTCCCGGACAGGGAAGAACAGCGTCTACGCCCGGATCTCGTCGAAGACGTAGCCTTCCCACGGCCGCTCGCCCAGGACGATCTCGAATTCCTGCGGCGTGAGCATCGGCTGGTTGTACTGCAGGATATCCTCGATCGCAATCCGCGGACACGCGGTGTTGACCCATGCATCCACGCGGTATCCCTGAAGCAGGTCGGGAGCGACCAGGTCCATGAGGAACAAGTTCGCCTGCTTCCCGTGCTTTTCGGCAAGGCTCTTCAATTCCACGGCCATCTCCATCCGCGCCTGCCCGATTTTCTTCGAGACGATGATGCCGAAGACACGCGCCCCCTGTGCCCGAGCGATGGCGGCATGTCGCTGCCGCAGTACGTGGTCTCGCACCTCTTTCAGGTCTCGCGCGGTCCCCCGCTCGGGATCGGCGATGATCACGGGTTTGTCGACGAGGATCGCGACGCCGAGCGGATGGAAGTCTCCCGTGCCGATGTAGAGGTAGCCGTCGACGTCCTTCTCCACGACCGTCGCCGTGTGGTAATCGCAGCCGAGGAGTTGCCCGGCATACGCGACCCGCCGGTCCGGTTCCCCGATCCGGACGACATGGCCCTTCCTCTCGAGGTGCTCTTTGATTTCGGCAAGCCAGTGGCGGAACTGCGTCGTCGTCAGGAGGCCCACGCGTCTCGGGAGGAGCGGTTCCGCCGCGTCGACGAAGGCCATCGACGTGATGGGCGGACCCGGGAGATCGTAAAAGAAGACGCGGTTGTACCGAAGGTGCGGCATGGGAGCGTGGCCCAGGTGCACGATGAGGTCGACCGGCATGTCGGCGACGTCGCATGCGCCGAACGACGGATCCGCGGAGACGAGGCACGCGACGTGGGCTCGGGTCTCGATCTCCTGAGCGAGCTCGACGGCCTTGGTCCGCAGCCCGACGGGGAATTGCAAGCCGACGGTCTTCGCGTTCCGGCCGCGAATCACGTCGAGGAGCCGATCCGTTTCGCCCATGGATTGGAAGGGACACGCAAGCGTCGAGAAAAAGGTGTTCCTCACTTGACGGGCGTCTTCTTTTCCCGCTCGATCTCGATCCGCCAGGGCGTGGGCAGCTTCACGCCGCCCTTGCGAAGCGCTTCCTTCGCGTCGTCCACGTGGTCCTCGGTCGTCGAGATCGTGAAGATCTTCACGCCGGGATGTACGCGCGCGGCGGTACCGACGGCGGCGCCGAACGCGGCGCGCATGCCTTCGGAGATGCGGTCCGCGCCAGCCCCGGTGGCGATCTTGTTTTCCCGGAGCACGTTGTGCGGATACAGCCGGAGCTTGAGGTGGTACGCGTTCCCCGCTTTCTTCACAATATATCGATTCGCGGAGATGCGGGCGGCCTCGAGGGCGATGTGGCGGATCTGACATTGCTCTTCCGCGATCAGGTGCACGTGGACAGGAAACTTCGTCCGCAGGTCCCCGATGTCGAACTGACTGATCCGGATCCCGGGGACCCCGCCCATGTACCGTTTCTGGGCGTAGGCCTGTCCGCGGATCTCTCGATACATGCTGCCGGGTTTGCGCGTCATCGTCGGAGGGCGGCTCGAAAGGGCGGGCGCTATTTAATCCTTGCCGGATGGAGGCGCGCACCGGGAAAGCATTAAGTGCGACGCGATGCGTCGCCCGAATCTCCATGCTCCTCGTGAAGCTCGGCGGGAGCGTCCTCACGGAGAAGGCGCGTCTCCGCACACCGCGTCGCGCCGCGATCCGACGCCTCGCGACGGAGCTCGCTTCCGTCCGCCAACCGCTCTTGGTCGTCCACGGGGCGGGTTCCTACGGGCACATCCTCGCGAGCCGACACCGTCTCAAAGAGGGAGGCTCCACGTCCGCGAAGCGTGCCGCCGCGGCCCGCGTCCAGGCGGACGTGCGAGAGCTCGATCGCCTCGTCGTCGACGCCCTGAATCGTGCGGGATTCGCCGCGGTCCCCATCGCCCCTTCCGTCGTCTTGACTCTGGACGATGGCGGCGTCTCGTCGATGGACCTCACGCCGTTCCTCGAATTCTCTTCGCTCGGCTTCACACCGGTCACCTTTGGCGATATCGTGCGGGACCTGCGGCGCGGATTCTCCGTCTGTTCCGGCGACCTGCTCATGCTCGAGCTGGCCCGGGCGTTCCGACCCGATCGGGCCATCTTCGCGGCGGACGTCGATGGCCTATTCAACGCGGACCCGAAGCGCCGATCGAAGGCAGGCCTGTTGGAGACCGTGTCACCGGCCGATCTTGGGAAGATCGAATTCTCGTCCGCCCGGCGCACGGACGTTACGGGCAGCATCGAAGGCAAGGTGCGTCGCATGTTCGAGATTGCGGAGCATGTCGACGAATGCATGATCGTCAACGGTAATGTAAAGAACCGAGTCCGGGATGCACTGCGCGGCAAGCGGGTCGTCGGCACCCGGATCGTCCGAGGTCCCTGAGATGGCGGAGCCGTCGAAGACGGAGCAACGAAAGGCGGAACATGTGAACATCATCCTGAACGAGAATGTCTCCGCGGAATACAACTACTGGAACGACATCCGTCTGGTGCACAACGCCCTCCCGGAAATCGACCTGGACGACATCGACTTGGGCGTGAAGTTCTTCGGCAAGCGCCTCCAGGCGCCGTTGATCATCTCCTCCATGACCGGCGGCTTCGGCATGGGGAAGGAGATCAACACGAACCTCGCGAAGGCCGCGGCCGAGGTGGGCGTCGCGATGGGCGTCGGATCCCAACGCGCGGCGCTCGAGAAGCCCGACCTCGTGCCCACGTATGCGGTCGTCAAGGATCACGGCGTGCCGCTCATCTTCGCGAACCTGGGTGCGCCACAGCTCGTGCCGCAGGAAGGCAAGCGCGCCTACGGCCTCGCGGACGCGAAGAAAGCCGTCGACATGATCCACGCGGATGCGCTCATCGTCCATCTCAACTTCTTACAGGAAGTCGTCCAGCCGGAGGGCGACCGACGCGCAAAGGGATGTCTCGCCGCGATCCGCGGCCTCGCCGCGAAGTTTCCCGTGATGGCGAAAGAAACGGGGGCGGGGATCTCGCGCGAGACGGCGACGCTTCTCAAAGCGGCCGGCGTCCAAGCGATCGACGTAGGTGGACTCGGCGGGACCTCGTTCTCCGCGGTGGAGCATTATCGAGCGCGCAAGGAGGCCTCAACCCTGAAGGAGCGTCTCGGGGCTACGTTCTGGAACTGGGGGATCCCGACCCCTGCCTCGATCCTCTTGGCCGACGTCGGCCTGCCGCTCGTCGCGACCGGCGGGATCCGGAGCGGTCTGGATGCCGCGAAAGGGATCGCCCTCGGGGCCACGATGGCGGGCATGGCGAAGCCGATGCTTGAGGCGGCGAAGGTCTCCGCGAACGCGGTCGTGACGGAGCTCCGTGCCGTGATCGAGGAACTGAAGGCCGCGATGTTCCTCACGGGGTCGACCTCGATCGAGCAGCTGCAGGACCGGCCGGTCATCGTGAGCCCGCCGACCGCGAGCTGGCTCGATGGGCGAGAAGCGTGACCGGATGACCGCTTCGGATCCGGAGTCGACGGAGGCGCGCCTCGATGCACTCCTCCGGCCGTATCGAGAAGCCTCGAACGCACAGATGGAATCGATCTGGAACGAGTTCGCCGCGGAACATCCGGAGACTTCGTTCCCGTCCACGAAGACGATGCGACGGAACGCTCGACTGTTCCTCGCCGGGAAGCGATACCGGTTCACCCTCGCCGTCGCCGGATACCGCCTCCTGACCGGCGAGAGCCCGTCCCACGACCTGGAGCGGGCCGCGACCTGGCTCGAGTGGTACCACCTCTACACGCTGTTCCTCGACGACATCATGGACGAAGACGTCCGCCGACGGACCCTACCTAGCGCCTGGTCCACGAACGCGAAGCTGTACCGCGGTCCCGATGCGGACCGGCCTGCCGCCGTCTTCCGGACCCGCCGGCATCGGTACGGGGTTTCGCAGGCGATCCTCGACGCCCTCCGCATCCGCTCCTTGGCGGAGCGGGCCATCGAAGGGGCGGTGGGCCTCCATCCCTCGGTCCGTCTCGAACTACTTTCCGAATTGACGACAGTGGACTTGGTCCTCAGCGACGGTCAGGGCCTCGATATCGACTTCGAACGCGCGGCCCGAATCCCCGAGGACGCCTACGTGCGGATGAGCGAAGCGAAGACCGCTCGTTTGTACGTGGGCGCGGCGGCGACGGCTGCGATCGCCGCTCGCGCGTCGTCGGAAGATCGTGCCGCCATGGAGGAGTTTGCACGGACCTTCGCGATCGCATTCCAGGACCGAGACGACCTGCTCGGATCCGGTGTCGTTTCATCGAGGGTCG
>Ga0137415_10004514_pt1 | contig 13780 bp, 13 predicted proteins | sample CZODoug3_1_1_16f_FD_183082 | JGI IMG/M metagenome (GOLD analysis project Ga0137415, IMG submission 183082) | Vadose zone soil fungal communities from Angelo Coast Range Reserve, California, USA - CZODoug3_1_1_16fungal (Hybrid Assembly) | ecosystem: Environmental > Terrestrial > Soil > Vadose... | reverse complement strand
TTGCTCGGAGGATGTCGAGCGACTCGCGATGTTGCGGTTACTTCGTACCATGTCACCCGCGGTGTCGCGGTCGGTTCGTACCGTGTGACCCGCGGCGTCGCGGTCGGTTCGTATCGTGTCGCTACTGCGCCGGTGAAGATATTCCGGGGGCACAGCGACGACCCACCGCAGACTACGACGACAACGACAACTTCGGACGTTACCACCCCGGGATATCCCGTTCCAACAACCTCGCAAGGTCCATCGCGGCAGCAGTCGCAGCCGCCGGAGCGGGTCGCTTCTTCCTCCACGTCCGAGACAGCAAGTCCGAGCAGGAGTGTCGCGACGAAGCCCAAAGCCTCGCCGCCGCCGCGCAGCGCGGCGACACAGCCGCAGTTTCCAACTGCCAAGCCAGTTCCTGGTCGAGCTGGTCTAGTTTATAATCCGTTCGATCCTAACGGCGGCGGATATATCGATGTGAGCGGCTACGCACCCGGGACCAAAGTTAAGGACCCCGATTCTCAAAAAATCTTTATTGTTCCGTAGCCGATCTGGAAGCGACGAAGGGTTGAAGCGCATCATCCTCGAAGCTCGAAAAAATTTCAGTCGTAGGCCATCGCGCATGCTTCGTGCTTTTATGGTTATTATACAATGTCTTTGCCCCCGCTTGCGCCTTTCGTTCGGAGCCGACCCGCCACTGCCCTCGCGCCCGTGCGACGCCACACGCTAACCACTTGGTTAGCCGGCGCCGTCATCTTCGCCTTTCTAAGTGCGGCGCCCGGCATAGCGCGGGCCTACGTTTTCGAGGGTGCCAGTTGGCCGGCCGCCACGACAGTAGTTCTTCAACTCGGGCTCGGGGATGCTGGACGCACGTTGATCGATGGCAATACCTCTTGGAACACGGCCGCCGCACCGGCGCTGAACGTGTGGGACCAAGATATCCAGCGGGCTCAGCTTACCTCTGTACCATCAACTGCGTCCGTCTCGTCCGGCGATGGAGTGAACTCGGTCGTTTTTTCCGACAGTATTTTTGGACAGTCGTTCGGCAGTGGGACCCTGGCGGTGACTTACTACAGAACGCAAGGCTCGCGCATGGTCGAAGCAGATATCCTTTTTAATAGAGGACAAAACTTCGACTCCTATCGGGGCGCGCTGCGGTTTGGATCGAACGGATATGTCATCGCAGATATCCGGCGAGTTATGGTGCACGAACTTGGGCACGTGCTCGGTCTGGCTCACCCGGATGACCATGGGCAACATGTCGATGCGATCATGAATTCGATCACGAGCGACCGCGAAACTCTTTCCAGCGATGACATTGCCGGTGGACAAAGCTTGTACGGCGCTCCGGCACCGACGCCTACTCCAACCCCCAGCTCGAGTCATCTGGCAAATATTTCGACTCGCCTGAATGTGGGCGTGAACGACGATGTTCTGATCGGCGGATTTATCGTGCGCGGACCTGAGCCGAAGAAAATGATTTTGCGCGCCATCGGGCCATCGTTGACCGGGGCCGGAGTGAGCGGGGCGATGGCAGATCCGACGCTGGAATTGCACGATTCCACTGGCGCCACCATCGTCACGAACGACAACTGGCAGACAAGCGCGCAAGCGAGCGAGATCAGCGCCAGCGGCCTGGCACCGAACAATCCGCTTGAATCGGCAATCTTGGCGACGCTTCAACCCGGAAACTACACGGCAATTGTGCGCGGCGTGAACAACACCACCGGAATCGCATTAGTTGAAGGCTATGAGCTCGATTCGACGGCGACACGATTGGTGAATGTTTCGACGCGCGGTCAGGTGGGGGTGGGGGATGAAGTGCTCATCGGAGGATTCATCGTCACGGGAAGCGATTCGAAAACAGTGATCGTGCGCGCGCTTGGGCCTTCCCTGGGAACAGGGCCCAATCCGTTGACTGGTGTCCTGGCCAATCCTGTTTTGGAACTTCACGATGGGTCCGGCAACCTGCTCTCGAGCAACGATGATTGGGTGAACAGCCCCCAGTATTCCGCCATTGTTGCCAGCGGGCTGGCGCCATCGAATTCGCTCGAGTCCGCCGCCCTGACCACGCTGAGTCCGGGGAATTACACGGCGATCGTTCGCGGAGTAAACAACACAACAGGCATTGGGCTGGTGGAAGTTTACGATCTCGATCCTTGAAGAATGAACCGATCGTGCGATCTTTTGTCCGAGTTTCTGTGTGTTAATCGAACCCCCTTATGAAAAGGTTTCCCTGCCCGTTCCTTCTCCTCACCGCCTTGATGGGCGCGAGCGCTCTCCACGGCACCACCGTCATTCCACCCACGTTCGATGAACTGGTTAACCGGGCCCAAGTCATTTTCCAAGGCGTCGTCACCGATGTGCGCTCGCAATGGGTTGGTGAAGGCGCGCAACGCTCCATCGTCAGCTATGTGACCTTTAAAGTCGAAGATGCGATGAAGGGCAACCCCGGCAGCACCTACACCATGCGAATGCTGGGCGGCACAGTCGGTGATCAAACCATGGAAGTGACGGACAGTCCGAAATTCAAAGTCGGCAATCGCGATGTACTTTTTGTCGAGAACAATGGCAGCCAATTCGTTCCGCTAGTCGGCATCATGCATGGACGTTTCCGGGTCGAGCGTGAGCAGGCAAGCGGCCGCGAGGTCGTCACGACCAATGAAGGCGAACCGCTCAGCAACGTGTCCCAGCTCGGCAAGAACAAGCAGGCGGCCAGCGCCGGCGCGCCCCTTTCGATCGACGAATTTAAGGCAGCCATCCATACGAAACTCACGCACGTCCCGTAATGACGTGAATTCGCGCTCAACCCGGACGCTATCGGCGGCATTAGCCGTCATTCTTGTTGGTGCGGCCCAGCAGCTGTTGGGTTACGCCTTGGAAAACAAGACGTGGCCCGGTCCCACGATCCCGGTTGTCGTCGAGATGGTTCCGCCATCATTCACGCTCCAAGATGGCAGCCTGACCTACAACGCCGTTGTTGAAAACGCGATGGCTCTCTGGAATGAACAACTGGCCGACATTCAGTTTACCTGGACAGAGGCGCCTCCTGCTCCGGCGAACAACGGGGACGGGCAGACGACAGTTACCCTCGAAGACACCGATCACGGCCAGAGCTTCGGCAGAAACACGGTGGCTGTAACCACCCTCCTCAGCACCGGAAACACCACGACCCAGGCGGACATAGTGTTCAACAAGAGATACTTCACCTTCGATTCCTACCGGGGAAATCTCCAGACCTTGCCGGACATGCATCGGATCGCTTTACATGAGCTCGGACACGTGCTCGGCCTCGACCATCCCGACCAGGCTCATCCCCCACAAGACGTCGAGGCGATCATGAATTCGAACACCAGTGATTTAGATCACCTCGCAGCCGACGATATCGATGGCGGCCAATTTCTTTATGGCCAACCGGTCAATGCGCCCCCGCCCACGGGCAACGGTCGCCCCGCCAACATCTCAACGCGCGCTTCGGTTGGCACTGGTGATAACGTCATGATTGGCGGCTTCATCATCCACGATGCCTCCAAGCAAGTTCTTATCCGCGCGCTGGGGCCGTCTCTTACTAGCTACGGCGTCAGCGGTGTTCTCGCCGATCCGTTCCTGGAGCTGCACAATTCAGCCGGCGACCTGATCACAACCAACGACAACTGGCGCGACAGCCAGGAACAGGCCATCGCGGCGACCTCCCTTCCGCCCTCTGATGATCTCGAGTCAGCCATTCTCGCTACACTCGCGCCCGGCAGCTACACCGCCATCGTCCGTGGCAATAATGGCGGCAGCGGCGTCGCGCTTGTCGAAGTTTACGATCTCGCCACCAGTTCCGGCCGGATCGCAAACATTTCAACGCGCGGGCAGGTGGCCACTGGTGATAACGTCATGATCGGCGGCTTCATTATTAAAGGTCCGCAGTCGGTCAACGTGATCGTGCGCGGCATCGGGCCGTCCCTCGCCTCGAGGGTTCCGGACGCGCTGCCAGATACTTCGTTGGAGCTGCACAATGGCAACGGCGCTTTGATGCAATCGAACACCGGCTGGACGAACAGCCCCGATTCTGCTGAGATCAGCTCGAGCGGTTTGGCGCCAACTAATCCGGCCGAATCAGCAATTGTTGCGGGATTGGCTCCCGGCAATTATACAGCCATCCTTCGTAGCCCGACCAACTCCACCGGCATCGGACTTATCGAGGTTTACGATCGCGATTAAGCCGTCCGCCTGCTTAGATCGAGAACTTAAGGAACTTCGGTTTCCTTGCGCTGCCTCGATGCGGTTTTGGCAACGGAGCGGCGCGTGTCGAGCGCACGTTTCATCCAATTGTGCTTACTCACTTTGTGCAGCTCGCTTGTCCGCATCTTCGAATCCGTTACTTCAGGGACGTCTTTCTTGTGCAAGATAAAAACGAAGCCAATAGCCGCCATGATGAATAGGGCCGGAATGGGACGCATACCAATCAAATGCAGCATCTCCCGAGCCATTTTCTGGTGGTCCTCCGTTGCCCGTTGCTGAGCGCTCCGGCAGATGTTACGTAGCCGTATGCGATTGGCATTCCCGCTTTTGCTTGGGTCGGCAGTTTGTTTGTCGATCGTTGGCCTTGCCCCGCAGGGCAAAAGCCAAACTTATGAGGGAAAGCAACTCGTCCACGCCGCGTTGGTTGCCGACACGAAAGCAATTGTTCCTGGAAAGTCGTTTACCGTCGGATTGCTGCTTCGAATGGCGCCCGGCTGGCACACTTACTGGAAATTTTCCGGCGATGCCGGTTTACCAAGCGAGATCAAGTGGAATTTGCCGGATGGTTGGAAAGTCGGAGACATTCAGTGGCCGATTCCGCTGAAAACGACCGACCCGGGCGATATTCAAACCTACGGTTATCAAGATGAAGTCCTGCTCATGCAGGAAATCATTCCGCCAGCGAAGATTGACAGTTCGTCAGTGAAACTTTCTGCCGAGGCAAACTGGCTCGTTTGCGAAAAAATCTGCATCCCGGGAAGCGCCAGCTTGCAACTTGAGCTGCCAACATCGACAACCAGTGCTCCGATAAACACCGAAATGTTCGCGCGCTTTCGTCGTTTGCTGCCGCAAGATTGGCCCGGCGCGGAGGTCGTCAAAGCAAACTGGACCCGCGCCGGATCCGATCTTCGCCTCAGCCTAACGAGTGCGACCCTGGCGAATTATCCGGCAGCAGATTTTTTCCCTTTGCCGCCAGCCAACGTCGTGGTTGGCCATCCGAAGATCGAGTCGCGGCAGGGGGATGAAATTGCATTCCGAATTCCGATAGAGTCGGCGGACAAAGATTTGTCGTCGCTCCAGGGTCTTGTCGTCTTTGCTCAACACGCCAATGGGAATGACCGGGCCGCGTGGCAAATCGCGAGTCCTGCCGTCGCCTCGGCTGGCTTTTCGACTCCGGCACGTGGCGTCTTCACTTTTCTTTTCTTCGGTTTTCTCGGCGGTATCATTTTGAATTTGATGCCGTGCGTCTTGCCGGTGATCTCGCTCAAGATTTTCGGCTTCATCCAGCATGCCGGCCAAAGCCGGCAGAAGATTTTGCGCAGCGGCTTGGCCTTTGCTGCGGGAATCTTTGCCTGGTTTGTCGGTCTCGCGCTGCTTTTGATTGTTCTTAAAGCTGCTGGCCGCGAGGTTACCTGGGGCGGATTGCAATTCACGAATCCTTACTTTGTTCTTTTTCTGAGCGTCGTTGTGCTGGTCTTCGCCCTGAATCTTTTCGGCGTGTTCGAGATTTCGCTGCCGCAACCTGCCACGCGCGGATTGCTCAGTTGGACCGCCAGCGAAGGTGAAGCGGGCTCATTCTTTCAAGGCGTTTTCGCAACGGTGCTGGCGACGCCGTGTACCGCGCCATTTCTCGGGACCGCCCTTGGATTCGCCTTCACCCAATCGCCTGCAATTATCTTGTCGATGTTTGTGGCGATCGCGGCCGGGATGAGCGCTCCTTATTTGCTGCTCTGTGCACAACCGGCCTGGCTGCGATTTCTGCCGAAGCCGGGTCCGTGGATGGTGCACGTGAAACAATTCATGGGCTTCCTGCTTCTCGCGACCTTGCTCTTTCTCCTCTACGTGCTCGGCGCGCAGCGTGGTCTCGACGGCATCATCTGGGCTTCGTGCTTTCTCCTCATTGTGAGCGTGATCTGCTGGATGAAAGGTGCATTCTTCGCGCCGGTTGCGTCAACAAGGACGCGCGTCATCGCCGCGCTCATGATGGCGGTCTTGCTCGCCGCGAGCGGCGTTTATTTCATTGGCGAAAAGTTCGCCTTCGCAAAAATCTCAAATGCCGGTTCGCAATTGACCGGCGACTGGCAGGCATTCACGCCGGAGCGTTTGCAAACTGAGCTGATCCAAGGCCACACCGTCTTTGTCGATTTTACCGCGGCCTGGTGTCTCACTTGCAAATTTAACGAGGCCAGCGTGCTGGAAAGCGCAGCCGTGCGGGAAGCATTTCAGCGCCACGGTATTATTAAACTCAAGGCCGATTGGACGAACGGCGACCCTGTGATCACAAAATTATTGCAACAATTTGGCCGTCCAGGTGTCCCACTCTACGTGCTCTACCGCGGCAAGTCCGAAGAACCAATTGTATTTCCGGAGTTGCTCACCAAGAGTATTATCCTAGACAAACTCGAAACCATGTCGCGCACTGTCGCCTCACACTAACTTATGAAAACAAAATCCATTATCGCCATTCTCACATCCCTCGCCGCCACCGCCGTTTTGGCCGTTGACGTACCGCCCGTCGGCAGCAGCGCCCCGGACTTTTCGCTCACTGACGCGAAGGGCGGGACACATTCGCTTTCGCAATACAAAGGCAAATACGTCGTGCTCGAGTGGTTTAATCCGGAATGCCCGTTTGTAAAAAAGCATTACGGCAGTGACAACATGCAGAAGTTGCAACAGGAATACACCGGCAAAGGCGTCGTCTGGCTGACGATTGATTCCAATGCGCCCGGCACGGAGGGCAACATTACGCCGGACCAAGCACAGAAAATCATGGCTTCCTGGAAAACAAAGCAGACGGCCTTGCTTCTCGATCCGGAAAGCAAAGTGGCCAAGCTTTATGGAGCGAAGAACACGCCGAACATGGTCGTGATCAATCCCGAAGGAAAATTGATCTACGAAGGCGCGATCGACAGCAAAGCGTCGCCTAATCCGGCCGACATCCCGAGCTCGACCAATTACGTCAAAGCCGCGCTCGACGAATCACTCGCCGGCAAACCGGTTTCTAATCCGACGACGAAACCGTACGGTTGCTCGGTCAAATACAAATCTTCGTAGCGGCGACACCTCGTTTCCCTGTTTGTATTGCTCGTAGCCGCGGCTCCGCGGCTACGGTTTACCCCGTTTTCCCGAAAATCGCGCAGCCCATCGCAAGATCGGCATCGGCGTTATGCGGACAAGAAACATGCCGATTTTCATGACAAAACCCGGAATCACCAGCGGTCGGTCGGCCTCGATCGCGGCGAGCGCGTCGCGCACGACCTGCTCGGCCGAAACCTGAACAAATTCCGGGCCGCCTTCTGGCTGGCCGCCCGGACGTTTTGCGGCTTCCTGAAATTCGGTGGGCACCGGTCCAGGACAAAGCGTGCACACGCTCACGCCCGTGCCGCGCAGCTCGGCGCGAAGCGCTTCGGAAAAACTTGTGACATAAGCCTTGGTTGCCGCGTAAACGGCGAAGCCGGGAATCGGCAGAAAACCAGCGGACGAACTGACGTTCAAGATGGCGCCGCGCTTTTTAGCGATCATCTCGGGAAGCAAACGGCGCGTGAGCGAAGTCAGTGCGACCATGTTCACGAGCATGATCTGCTCATTGCGCGCGGGATCGCTCGTCGCAAAAGCGCCGAGATCGCCGAGCCCGGCGTTGTTGATTAAAAGATCGACCTCGATCTTTTCGCGCTCAAGCCACTTGGCCAGTTCATCACTTTGCGAAAGATCGGCGAGATCGGTTTTGTGAAAGTGAACAGTGAGACCAGGGTGATTTCCCGTTAGTTCATCGCGCAACTCGCTCAATCTTTCCTCGCGTCGCGCGACCAGAATGAGTGATTGCGCACGGCCAACGAGTTGTCGCGCAAACTCACGTCCGATCCCAGCTGAAGCTCCCGTGATCAGCGCGTTACAGTTGTCGATCTTCATCGCGCGCGCCTCAAAGATGTGGTGGAAGAGAGCCGCTTCCGGCGGTCATGGTTGACAGCCGCCCAGGCTCTCCGACAGGCCGGAGGCCCGTCTTCCATGACAGGCGAGACGGCTGTTTTCCACGGTCGTTTTAAGGATATAAGCTCAGATTTTGTGAGTGCGCGCCAATGGCCGCACGGCAAATCGCCGAGGCGAAGATTTCCCATGCGCGTGCGCACGAGACGTTTGACGCGATATCCGACCGCTTCAAACATGCGACGAATTTGGCGATTGATGCCTTGTCTCAAGACCACGCGCAATCGCGTCGGCGTCACGGAATGCAATCGGGCAATTTTCGCATTTTGACCGCCGAGAAAAATTCCGCGCAATAATTTTGGCGTGAGAGCCGAATCCCATGGCCGATCCAAAATTACTTCGTACTCTTTGTCGATCTCGTAGCGCGGATGGGTGAGGCGTTGCGCGAGGTCGCCGTCGTTGGTGAGAAGGAGCAGGCCTTCGGTTTGCGCATCGAGCCGGCCCGCATTGAAGAGACGCGGAAATTTCGCCGGCAAAAGATCAAAGATAATGTTGCGCGCATGTGGATCGCTTCTGGTCGAAACGAAACCGGCGGGCTTGTGCAAAATAATGTGCAACCCCGAAAGCTTTCGGAGGACGAATTTGCCATCCACTTTCACGTGATCGCGCACCGACGGTTGCGCGCTGAAATTCGTGCAGCGCTCTCCGTTGATGGTGACTCGACCCGCCGCGATTAGCTGATCGCACTGCCGGCGCGACCCGATTCCGGCCGCGGCGAGGAAGCGATTGAGGCGCATGGCGTCACCGATTGCTATGGACTCGGTGCAAGTTTCAGACGTAAACAGCTTTGCCCGAATCTTTCCGGGAGCGAAGTTCAGCGAGCATGTCGCTCTCGCTCGAGTCGGCTGCCCATGTTGGGCGGAGTTGAAAATGCGCTTCGTCCTGGACCGATTTCCAATTGCCGCCCCACTCCAGACCGAGATCAGTACCCATTGCGCCGACCGCTTTGTACTTTGGCGATTCATCCAGATATTTGCTCCCTTTGAACATGCCAATGTCGAATGCGATGCCGAAATTGTGGTTCGAATATCCGCCGCGCGCGTTGGTGACGATCTTGCCGGGCTTGGTCCGGCCTTGCGCGTAAAGATCGTTCTGCTCTTCATACGTGCGCAAACCGCTAATTACCTTGATCCTGATTCCGGCCGCGGCCGCTTTGAGAACAAGCGCCCGGGCGCACGGTTGTACTTCCGGCAGGAGCGTCGCGATGACTTTCTCGCTCCGATCATCCACCTTTTCGCTCAACGCTGGACTCGCGCTCTGGTTTGGACGGATCCGATTGTAAATCGCTATCCAAGTCTCCGGTCCGGCATTGCCGTCAACGTTGACGCCTAACTCCTCTTGAATGGCGCGGACGAGCTGGTCGAGATTCACGGATGCGTTTCGCTGTTATCGAAACCACGTCCGTCACGCGTCCGGCTTGGTTTTGGGGAGGCCGATGACTTTGCTGCCTTCCTTCCACTGAGCGCGTTTCTTGAGAAGTTCGATCCGCTCAAAACGTTTTAGGACATTGCGCTTGGCGGCGATGGTGCTGGCGCCTTTTAAACTGCGATGTTGCGACATAAGCTAGGAGTTGAAGAGTTGAAGCGGCGAAAAAGAGCCGACACATTAAGCCGCGCCCCGGATTTTTCAAATGGAGATCATTCGTCCGCATCCGCCGCCGCGTGCGCCGACTGCGCGGCTTGGCATTTTGATGACGGCTCTTATCGTGTTTGTCGCCGGATTTGGCGCGAGCAAAACGAGCGCGTTTCAGTGGTTTTTGCTGAGGGCCTCGCTACACAACCAATTCCCGCAAGTGCAATGGATCACGACGCGCGAACTGGCCGATTGGCTGGAAGATCGACATCGTCCGCCGCCGGTGCTTCTCGACGTGCGGACAGTGGAGGAGTGGAGCGTGAGTCATCTTCCCGGGGCCCGGCGGGTCGATCCAGGGGTTTCCGCGAAAATAGCTTTGCCCGGCGCGGGAAGAGATGTTCCGGTTGTTACCTATTGCGCAGTCGGCTATCGCTCCGCGGAAATGGCGACTCGATTGCGCGCCGCCGGATTCAACCATGTGCAAAATCTCGAGGGCTCCATTTTCCAATGGGCCAACGAGCGCCGGCCGCTGGTGCGCGACGGCACGCGAGTCACACGCGTGCATCCCTACAGCAAATTCTGGGGACGGCTTTTGGCGGACGGCGTCCGGGCGCCGCTATAACTGATTGCTCAAGACGACGTACGGACCGCAGGCCGTGACCTGGTGATAAATGTGAAAGCGCTGGGTCAATAAATTTTCCCAGTGAGCGAGGCGCTCTTGCTCGACGATCAGATAAACAGCGTCGGGATCGCCCCATTTTTTAAGAACGAGGTCCTCGCCTAGGACAACATCGGCAGTATTTGAGGCAGCGTGCATTTCATCGTCGCGCGGCTGATTCACAAGGTAAAACCGCCGATTCAGATAAAAAATAAGACTGCTGCCGGCGTCCAATGATCCCTCGTAAATGACTTCGTCCTTCTCGCCGAGCCTGGCGTTGAGGAACCGGGCGGCCTCAGCCAGCGAAAAGCGCGGCGCCATCCGCGCGACACCGTCGATCATGCTCAATCCGGTCGGAATCATGGCCGCGGCGAGCGCGGTGCAGGCGAGTTTTGGCCGGCGCGTCGAGATGAAGTAGATTGCGAGGAGGGAAAAAGTAATGAGAGAGAGGCCGATGATCGCAAACATCGGGCGCAAGGCCAACCAGGCTGGACTGGGAATGTGTTGCAAGGCGCGCCATGTCGTCCATCTCGTATCCGCATCGCCCGAACTCCCATCAATTTGTCCGAGCACCTTTGGCAGCAGCGCCAGGGAAGCGATGGCGATTCCGACAAGGCTGAGCAAGCTCGCGCCGGCCAGGCGCAGTTGCCCCGGCATTCTTTGCCACGCCGCCGCCGCCCAGAGCGCAAATGCGCTCCACATACTCATTGAATAGTAATCCTGGCGCTGTCCGAGGAGAAGCAGCGGCAAAAAAAACACACTCATCCAGCAAAGGGGCAAAGCATCCGTAAATTCTATTGTGCGCGGCCGCATCACTCGCCGCCATGCCAAGAGCACCCCGGGCAAGAGCGCGATCGACCATGGGAACCACCAGGCGAAATGCAAAGCGATAAATTGCAACCGAGGAACGCCATTATCGCTGCCGGGCACATCGGGAGCAGCGTGCAGGTGACCCAGCCATTCAACGCCCACCAGTTGGCGCAAAAATCCGGGGAAATGCCATTCCGCCCAAATGTACCACGGGGCCACCATCAGCAAGAAGATCGACAAGTAGGACCAATGCAGGAGCAGGCGGAAGCGGAGACGCGCCTCTCGATACAACAATGCGAGCAGCAGAAAAACCGCTGCCGGACAAATCAAACCGTGCAGACCCTTAGTCAGGCAAGCGAATGCCGCGCAGAGCCAAAAACCGAGGAACCAGAAGCGGCGAAAACGCCGGCGCTGATACCCGCACACGCCGCAGAAAATCGCGCCGGCAACGAACGCGCTGAAAACGGGCTCGGGCATGATGATCCGTCCGAGCAAAAAGGCGCCGCACGAGCAAAGATAAATCAGACCGGCCAGGAAACCGCGCCAATAATCGGCCAGCCGTTCTCCGATTAGGAACGTCACGGCGACGGTTGCAATCATTCCCAGCGCGACAGGAAGGCGAGCGGCGGCCGCGCTGGCGCCGAAGAACTTGAACGACGCGATAATCAGCCAGTAAAGCAGCGGCGGTTTTTGCAGGCGCTGAAGGCCATCGTTGGTAGGCGAGAGCCACTGATGTGCCTCGATCATTTCGCGGGCCGCGCCGGCGTACTGCCCTTCAGTGTGGCCGTAGAGATCGCCCCAGCCGATCGTCGTCACGTGTAATAACGCCGCCAGCGCAATCAAAAAGACAAAAAGAGCGTGGCGCGTCGGCGGCGGATTGATGGCGGGCGGCTCGAGAAGAGTCTCTTCAATGCTGAAAGTGCGAGCGCCAGCGACCATCGATTAGTTAGGCTGTCCGGCGGGCGCGCTCAGCGATCGGCGCGCTGAGGCGGGTGTTTGCTTCCGGTTTCCGATATTTTTCCCAGTCTTCCGGCAAACGCAGCAATTTTCCCGCTGGCATCTCGATGAGGGTCAGCGTCTGGCGGCATTCGGCGATCAACGCATCATCTTTCGGACGAACGATGCGGAACGCGCACCAAAATCGCGCCCGTTCCAGTTGGTCGAGCCAGCCTTCGACCACGAGTAGATCGCCGAGTTTAGCGGCGCGCCGATAGTCGATCTCAGTGCGCACGACGACGGGATATTTTTTGTCTTCGGTCATCTGCGCGAGGCGGAGGCCTAGTTCTTCAGCGAGCAGCGTCCGAGCGATCTCGATGAAGCGCAGATAGGCGATGTTGTGCACGACGCCTCCGCAATCGGTATCGAAAAACATTACTCGCACTTCGGTGCGAATGCGTGGCGCATCGGCGGAGAGCATGCGGAGCAATCATTCCGTAAGGCCCACTGAAAGCAACGGTAATCATTGTGCATCCACTTTTGCGGGCGCCGCAGGAGGATATGTCGATCTCTGCAAGATCGACAAGACGGCATCGATAACTTCCTGGACGCTCACGGCCTTCATGCAGCGAAAATCGATCGGACATTCACGCAAGAAGCACGGGCTGCACTCTACTTGATGTCGCAAAATGGTGTCACCCGTGCCGAGCGGCCCGGTGAGTCGCGGCTCGGTGGAACCAAAGATCGCGACAACCGGCACTCCGAGCAGCGAAGCGAGATGCATCGTGCCGGTGTCATTTGTCAGCAGCAAACGGCATTCGCGCAGCTCGTCGATCAGTTGGTCGAGGGTGGTTTGGCCGATGCGATTCACGCAGGAGTCGCCCAGCACATTGGAAATCTGCTCGCCGATCGTCACGTCTTTCGAAGTGCCGAAAAGAATCCACTGTACGGACGATTGCGCGCTGACCGCTGTTGCGACCTCGGCGAAGCGCTCCGGCAACCATCGTTTGGCCAGGCCGTATTCCGCGCCGGGACAGAGACCGATCCTAAGCCGCGCTTCTGTCGCAGCAGAAATCAAGGAAAGGCGATTTTCAATCGCCCCGGCGGTTGAGAACCGCCGCTCCTTGCCTGCTACGCTCGCCCCGAGTTCGCGGGCCATTCGCAAATAACGATCTGCCTGATGTTCGACTGGCCCGGGAATTCCGCGATCGGGCACGATCTGGTTCAAAAGCCAACTGCGGAAATGTCCGCTATAACCGACTCGTCGAGAAATTCCGCTCAGCCAAATTTCCAACGCCGCGCGCAATGAATTTGGAAAGAGAATTGCCACGTCAAACCTCGACTGCCGTCGAATCGAGCGGACCGTCGCGAGAAGGGACTTGTTCGGCAGCGACACAATTTCGTCCACTTCCGCAACCAACTTCCACATCGAGGCAATCTTTGCCGGCGCGGCGATTGTAATGTGCGCATCTGGACGCCCGGCCTTGATCGCGCGAACCGCCGGCACGCTCATCGCGGCGTCCCCCAGCCAGTTGCCCGCGCGAATGAGGATGCGGAATGGCTGTAAATCTTGAGCCGAAACATTGGAAGGCAGATAGACCCCGCGTTTGT
>Ga0137415_10004513_pt1 | contig 13780 bp, 10 predicted proteins | sample CZODoug3_1_1_16f_FD_183082 | JGI IMG/M metagenome (GOLD analysis project Ga0137415, IMG submission 183082) | Vadose zone soil fungal communities from Angelo Coast Range Reserve, California, USA - CZODoug3_1_1_16fungal (Hybrid Assembly) | ecosystem: Environmental > Terrestrial > Soil > Vadose... | reverse complement strand
CTCAAGAATGGTTTTGAACCGTTCGACCCGATCTGCAGACGACGGCGCGTACGGTAATGGATCCGCCGGGTTGTGCGGAATCAGGTTCACCTTCGCGCGCAGGCCGTGGCGATTCAGCAGGTTGGCCAATTGCCTTGCCTGCTCGTCAGAATCATTGACGCCGTCCAGCATCACGTATTCAAAAGTCACTCGTTCTCCGACCTTCAGACTCTTTTCAAATTCCTTGCAGGCGCTCAGCAAATCCTGGAGCGGCCATTTCTTGTTGATAGGCATCAACTCGTCGCGCAGTTCGTCACCTGGCGCCGCCAATGAAATCGCAAGGTGCGGCCGATTCGCCATCGTTGCCAGTTCGCGAATGCGCGGCACTACGCCGGCAGTTGAGATCGTCACACGATTGGGAACGATGAACAGGCCGTGTGGATCGGCCATGATGCCAAGCGCCTTCATCAGCTCATCAAAATTTAGAAACGGTTCGCCGGCACCCATGCCGACCAGATTTATTCCGCGCGGCGGCTTTACACCGACACAGTAGGCGTCATTTAAGGCAATTATTATTTGTTCGACGATCTCGCCGGCCGTTAAAGAGCGAAGCAGACCAAGTTGGGCGGTCAGACAAAAAGTGCACTGCAATGGACAACCCGATTGTGATGAGAAACAGATAGTGTCGCGCCGCTCTTCAGGAATGAAAACTGTTTCAACCGGCCGGTTGTCAGGTGTCTTCATCAGAAAGCGACGGGTTCCATCTTCCGAAAGATAACGCGAATCGATCGTAAGACTTGAAGCTGTTGCGATTGAATCCAAATGCACGCGCAAAGCTTTCGGTAAGTCCGTCATGCCTGCGAAGCTTTGCAGCCGGCGCTGGTGCAGACCTGAAAAAACCTGTCGCGCGCGATATGCAGGTTCCCCGCTGCGCGCAAAGAACTCTACAAGTTCATTCCGGGTGAAGGTCAACAAGTGAATCGGCTGTTCCATTTGCATTGATATTCTATCATCCGCATGCGCGACGCCGAATTAGCGCGCTTCACCGTGTGTTGTTAGTGAGCAGAAGCTTTGGGCCACAGTTCAAGTTATAATCAGGCCAACTAAAATGTCTTCGATTGCCAACGTCGAGCGAAAGATTAAGCGCATTGAAGGCTTTCGTGTGCGCATCCTTCACCTCACAGGCGCCGATGTGCGTGGCGACCGCGAGGGTCTGCCGCAATACGCTTATCACCGCGCCGCGGAAAACGATATCACCGTCGAGACTTGGAAGACACAGCGATTCCGTCCTTCATTTCCAGGTTTCGAAGTTGACGTGATGGATGCGCGGAAAAACTCAGTTCAGGGAAATACGAAGCTGGGGACGGTCAGGGAAAGTTACCAGCGCCGCAAATAACAAATGGTGATAACGGCATTCGCGCCACTATCACCATTCATCTTGCCGTAAACCTTCAATTACTGAACGATTGAGAACTTCGCGGAGGGCGTCAGCGCCTGGCCTGAAACTCTGTCGCGAATTCGAATTGTTAGCTCATAGTCGCCGGGCGTTAGTCGTTGCGAATCAATCAGCCGCGCCAGTGTCAGCCGTTGGCCGGCATCGCTCATGCCCTGCCAGTTCTCGGGCTGCTTGCCAATCTCTTTGCCATCCTTCATCAGCACATATTCCACATCGACAGCAGGACGCAGCGTAGTTTGATCGATGCCCGCGTTGTAGATCTGCAAGTAAACGCCCAGCGGCTGGCCACGGCGGTAGATTCCCGAAACGTTAGGGATCACTTTCGTCTGGCCGATGACAAATTGTCCCACTGCGGGCTGATCACCAAGACTTTCAAGTTTCGATGCAAGCACCAAAGTAGAGGTCGCAAGCTTTTGCGCTTCATACTTGGGTACAGTGAATCCCAGATGACGTACGCCAGTAGCTCCGGAAGCAACGTCGCGCACGATTACGTCAATCTTGTAAGTGCCGGGCAGCAACGAGACTGCTTTTTGATAAGCAGACTTGCGTTCCTTCGCCTCAGAGAGTTCCTGTGTGGTAGCCGTAGTGATTACTGGATCCTCAAAAATTCCCGCGCGACGCCCAGCAACAGATGTGATCCTGCCAAAAATATTCATACGGGCTTGCTGTAAACCACCGCTGTCGGCGAAAGCCAACTCGCGATTCTCAGTTTGAATAGTAAACGCTGTAATCACTCGCTCGTCTGACTGCCGAAAGAAGTCAACGCGCAGATCGAAATTGAGTGGGTTCTCTTCAATGACGCCCGTATTAACAGCGCTTGCCAGATCATTGAATTTTATCTGCGGCGGACGGCTTAAATCGGCTAACAACTGCAACCGCGAAAAAGGACTGTCTTGTTCGCGCTGATAATTCTGCGCACCGATGCCGGTGCCGGTTATTCGCTCGGCTTTTGAGCTGAGACCAAGCTGTTCGGAGAGCGTAAGCCCCGCTCCAGGAATATTTAGCAGCGCATCCTTTTCATTTGGATTGCGCGCAATTCGATATTCACCGCTCCCCGTCGGGTCGACAAACTCAATCTCAACTCCCGACCCAACTCCTGGAAGGTAGCGATAAAACCAGGTCTCGAACGGATAGGTCGAAGTTGAGCCGCCGCCCTCATATGATGGCCGCTCATAGTTACCTCCCGCCGGATGCGTTTCGCGTTCGTCAGGCTTGCCATACATAATCCAGATGCGGCCGCGGTCGCTTTTCCAACCCGGAATACCGGATGCGAAGTGCTCGTTGGCATAAGCGATGCGTTCGTAATATTCTTCTTTGAATTCGTTTTCGTCCGTATCCGGATCCGGGTCACGCCGTCGCCAGAATTCCTCGATAAACTTCTCGCGCTCATCATCGGTTGCAAGTTTCTTAAAGGCCCTGCGCTCTTCGTCAGTGATGATGTAGGTGACGTCCTTCTCCAGCCAATCCTTGTAAGCTTTTTTCAGTTCCGGCTTCACGTTGCGAGGTTTTTCCATTGGATCCTGGGTTTGGCGAGGGTCCTGGGCGAAGCCAAACAAGCTGGCGCCCGCCAATACGAGCGGGAAAAGAACCAAGCGGACACTGGCTTTCGGAAAAGACATAACTAAACTCCTGTTAATTTCTGGGACTCAAACAGTTGCGCGACAAATCGGAGCCGTGCGAGAGCCAGGCATTCTAGGGTCTCGCTAAGAACACAGTCAAGATGCCGGAAAGGACTGATTTCGTTGCCTTTTTCCGGCAAATAACAGAGTACCTCCTGCTTGTTTAGTTTGCTCTGCGGGGCCGGCTGAATATCCAGGCCACAAATATCGAAACTATGTAAAGCGCAAACATTGGCGCGGCGAATAAAAGCATGTTTGGAATATCGTTCGTGGGCGACAGCACGGCCGCTGCAATCAAAATTACGATTATCGACGTTTTCCAAATGCGTATTAGAAACCCTGCCGTCACCAGGCCGATGCGCGCCAGCACATAGGTGATTGCGGGCATTTGAAAAACAACGCCCATGCCCAACATCACGATGATTATGAAATCGAAGTAGTCGTCGGCTTTTAGCAGCAACCTGAAGTCCTGCCCCAGACCCAGCAGATACTTTGCAGCGGGCGGGAAAAGGATCTTGTAGGCGAACGCTGCTCCAAGCACGAACGAGATTGACGAAAGCCCGATGAAAGGGGTGACGTACGCGCGCTCGTGTGGATAGAGACCGGGCGAAACAAACGCCCAGATTTGCCAGAGTAAGAAAGGTATGGATAAACAGAGCGCACCGTATAACGATACTTTCATGTAGAGCGCAAACGGCTCCATCGCGCTGGTCACAATTAACTTGTCACTGATTCCGGAATACGCTTCAGGCAGGGCCTTGAAATCTACGGGCAGGCGCACGCCTTTTGGAATGATGGTGTTTCCAGCATACAAAGGCTCGTCAGTAAAAAGACCGAGTTGCCCTTGCGAATCCTTTACCGCTCGCGCCATCACGGAAGCGCCAGCCGGAATCACGCTGGTTCCCAGCTTCGTTTCTGCGGGAAAGAGATAGCGGCCAACATCATTTTCCTGAACCGAAGTAAGCGGCAGTATTCTCTCGTTCCCGGTTAAGCCATTGATTGGAACCTGGCGCCTTTGCGCTTCAGCAAGCGCCTGTTCAACTGGAACTGCAAGAAAAGCATAAATACGATCAGAGACGAACCAACAGACCGTCGCCGCCAGAAAGACAAACAGGATTGACCGAATCAGACGACTGCGCAGTTCGTCGAGATGCTCCAGGAAGGACATCTGCCCGCCAAGTTCTTCTTCCTTCCCCCGGCTGGCAGCGCGCGCTTTTAGAAATGTTGACATCAATGATCGCTATCGAGGTGTAGCTGCTTTATAACCAGTCGCGCTTGCGCGAGGGTTCGGAGTCACTGGAAGCGGGTTCGGCGTAATCAACTGCAGAGGAGTCTGGATCGTGGTTTTGGATTGTTTGGCGAGCGATTACGCGGTCCGGCGCGATGGCCTCGATCACGGGCGGCTGAACAGACTGCGTGGCGGTCGCCGGCGCCAGTATCGCATTGTCTTCGAAGTTACCGGCCGGCTGGTTCGTGACTGCAGTATTGCTCATCTCTTCCAGGCTTACCTCGTGGTCCCAGGTTCGTTTGAAGTCCTCGGACGCCCGTCGAAACTCTGCCATGCTTTTGCCGAGCGAGCGGCTTAGCTGTGGCAGCTTGCGTGGACCAAAGAAGATCAGGGCCATGGCCAAAATGAACAATAACTCGGTACTGCCAAGCGATTCGAGAATTAGTAAAACCACTTTCGAAAATTCCTTTCGGTTGTCTCTAAAGGCCGCACTGTCCGGAACGATTGTAACCTGCGGCCCTGCAAAGCAGAAATATACCACCCCGGTTTCCCAGCCGTACGAATTAGGTCGCAGTTGCGTTCGGGAAAAGCGTGCTTGACACTGTCTCGCGCACTCGCGCAACCTTGGTTTCAGGCAAACTGAAATCAATATCGGTATTTCTGAGCGAGCTTAGAGTCTGCCAACACTCGATGACTGCTTCGATGAGCAAAGAACCACCCGGTTCGGCAAAGACGGTCTCCGCTGCTTCTCTCCAGAGCCTGGCTGAAGTTGCCGAACAGGTTTCTAAGACCACAAAAAAGCTCGAGAAGGCGGCTTTGGTAGGAGACTATTTTAAGCAACTTAACGACGCCGACTTATCACGAGCAGCGCGCTATTTCGCTGGGCATCAATTTCCGCTAAACGATTCACGGACTACAAATGTTGGGGGCAGCATCATCAGTACCGCCCTCAGCGAAGCAACAGGCTTTAGTCCTCAGGAACTTCAACCTATTTACGTGCGTCTTGGCGACGCCGGCGAAGCTGCTTACGAGGCAGTGAAAGCGGCAAAGCATTCATATGAGAAAGCCGAGATTACGCTCGCAGAAACTGAATCGCTTATCACCCGATTAAGTGACACAAGAGGAATCAAGAATAAGACTGCTTTGTTGGTTGCAATATTGCGCCACTCCACGCCGCTCGAAGCAAAGTACCTGATTAAGTTACTCGCCGGTGATTTGCGAATTGGACTGCGGGAGAGTCTGGTCGAGGACGCGATTGCACGCGCTTTCGCACAGCTACTCGCGCGCGTGTCCCAGGTCAATATGCTGCTGGGTGACATTGGGGAAACGGCCGTGCGCTCGAGGGCAAATGATCTGACGGACGTAAGCATGCGCCTGTTTCACCCGATCAAATTCATGCTGGCCACGCCCGCAGCCGATCTTGCTGACATCGCGCGCACTATGCCGGCCGAGTTCTTTGTTGAAGACAAATTTGACGGCATCCGCGCTCAGGCGCATGTGCGCGAGGGACGAGTGGCAATTTACTCGCGAACCATGGACGAGATCACAAGTCGCTTTCCTGAGTTGGAAGCGCCGCTGCGTGATATCAAAACCGACGCCGTTATCGACGGCGAGATTGTGCCCGCCATTGGCGAGCAGATCCTCGCCTTTAGTGAGCTGCAAAAAAGGTTAGGGCGGAAAACTATCGGAGAAAAACTGCTCCAGGAAGTACCAGTCATATTAGTCGCTTACGACCTCTTGTACGCCGGGGGCCGGGTATTAACAGACGAACCGCTAAATGAACGCCGCCGAATCCTGGAAGAAATTATCTCTCCAGATTCGGTGATTCGAGTTTCCTCGGCAAAGTTGTTCAGCCAGGTAGCTGCACTAGACAAAGAGTTTGATCTGGCACGAGCGCGCGGCAACGAAGGCTTAATGATCAAGAGTCCCGCGTCTCTCTATAAACCCGGCCGTCGCGGCCGCGATTGGCTGAAACTGAAACGTGCCATTGCCACGCTTGATGTCGTGGTCACGGCGGTGGAAGTGGGCCATGGCAAAAGAAAACACTTGCTTTCTGACTATACGTTTGCAGTACGTCGTTCCGAAGATGACGGCGAACTGCTTAACATCGGTAAGGCATATTCGGGACTTACCGATGCTGAGTTAGCCGAAATGACGGCGTGGTTTACCGCACACACAATTCAGCAGTTCGGACATGGCCGTGTCCGCCTGGTTGAACCTGCGATTGTTATTGAAGTTACCTTCGATCGCGTTCAGCCCTCGAAAAGGCACAAGAGCGGCTATGCGTTGCGCTTCCCCAGAATTCTTCGCTTACGTCCGGACAAACAACCTGGCGAGGCCGACACTTTGGAGACCGTCCGCAGACTCGTCGCCGCCAATATGAACTGACCTACATCTTAAAATCAATCCTCTCGGCGCAGGTCGGTCAACTAGCTCTTGCTTTCCCGTCGGCTATGAAGGTAGCATTCGCCTGGTTACAGTTCGCTTGCCGGGCATGCAAGATACCCGGCAAGTGCTGATTGGCTTGAAGCACAATTCTAATCAGTTTGAACGGGCGCTCTCTGATTCTGCTTTAGAACATCGACAGGAGCGCAAGCAGCACGTCGCCTAGAACACCCGCGTCCATGTTGCTAACAAGGGCTGTTGGCGGTGCTGTGGAAACAGAGCCAGGCGTGCCAATATCACCAAGGCACGCCGCACCCGGGGTGGCGATGTCGCCCGCAAATGCAGAGACGCTTAGGGTTAGAGCCAGAACAGTGGCCGTGCAGAACGCTTTCATCTTTTTCATGGTTTCTCTCCTATTCGGTTTTTTCGGGTTAATCGGTTGATAAAGGCAGTTGAGCACGAAGGTGGGAGGCCAACTGCGGGATTGCTAAACGACGCGCATCATAGCCACATGTCAACTCTCTTGCAAGGATTCTTGCATCGCAAGCAAAGGAGCAGCCTCACATGAAAATAGACTCCATGGTTTCACCACGGAAAAACGCTATTTCAACCCAGGTTGAAGAGCCCGTTTTGGAGGTTTGCCGGCGGGCAAAAGCACTTGAGGAAGTTGCCGAATACGAGGATGCTCGCCAGGCATTGGCTCCCTATTGGAACCGCATTGGCGACCTTCCCAAACTAGACGGTCTGACCGAGCTGGAAGCTGCGCACGTTCTGTTGCGGGCGGGCACCTTATCGGGCTGGATTGGCAGCGCCCGGCAGATACCCGGCGCCCAGGAGATTGCTAAGGACCTCATCTCACAAGCGGCGCGCACTTTCGAACGGTTGGAACTGCCGGAGCAAAGTGCTGAGGCCCGTGTGGATCTGGCTCTTTGTTACTGGCGCGAAGGCGCAATTGATGAGGCCCGCGTCACGCTTGATGATGCGCTGCGGCAGCTCGGTGATCTCGAAAGCGAGCAGCGGCTTCGCGCTCTGTTGAATCGAGCCATCGTCGAAAGAGTTTCTAACCGCTACGAAGATGCGCTCGGAACTCATCGGCAGGCAGCTCCGCTTTTTGCGGCCAGCACGAACGACAATTTGAAAGGTAAGTTTCACAATGAGTACGCGACGGTACTAAAGAATCTCGGTCTGGCAAGTAACCGCGAAGACTATATAGACCAGGCGTTGATTGAATACTCCGCAGCGCTTTTTCATGTTGAAAAGGCAGGCAACAAACGCTTCCACGCGATGATCGAGAACAACGTTGGGTATTTTTTCGTCCGCCTCGGTCGTTACCCGGAAGCCACCAAACACCTGGATCAGGCTCGCGCCCTGTTCAAAGCTTTAAGGGACAAGGGCATGGTAGCGCAGGTTGACGACACCCGGGCGCGGGCGTTGATTGCTCGTGGCAGTTTCACTGCGGCAGAGACAGTGGCCCGCGGCGCCGTCCAGTCGCTGAAAGAAGGCGACGAGCTTTCGCTGCTTGCGGAAGCGTTGACTACTCACGGCACGGCGTTGGCGCGTTTGGGCAATTTTTCCAGAGCCCGAACAACACTCGAGCAGGCGATTCGCGTGGGCCACGATGCCGGCGATCCGGAAAGCGCCGGCACCGCCGCTCTGGCAATTGTTGAGGAATTGGCCAGTCACCTTCCTGTGGCTGAGTTACTTACATACTTTCGATTAGCGGAATCAGAGTTGGGCAACTCTCAGAATCCGGAAATACAAAATCGTCTAGGAAAATCTGCGCGGCGTTTTCTCGTGACCCATGCTACGTCTCTGCCTGAGCAGGCTGGTCTTGACAGTGGTGTGCGCGAGAAGACGGACCATTCGCAGCAAGCATCCGAAGTATCAGACTCGCCCGGTTTTTCGCTCGACGTTTCGCTCGAAGAGCATGTGCTCCGCTATGAGGCCGATTTGATAAGTCGGGCGCTGGCGGCATCCGACGGCAGCGTAACGCGGGCCGCCCGTATGTTGGGAGTTACTCACCAGGGGCTGGCTTTTATTCTTAACGGCCGCCACAAGGATTTACTCTCAGCACGAAGGCCCGTAAAACGGCGCCGGCGCAGCATTATTCGATACCGTTAGGTCACCCGGACGTACCGCAGATTTCCGGTTTCCAGCCAGATCTCCATCCTGAGTCGAAGTTCGGAGCGGGCAACTTCGTCCGTTGTTTTACGCTCTAACGTCACTGCAATGATCATCAGTTAGCGCCCGACCAGTCGGCCCGGCACTCTAAATGAATCAACCTAAAACTGTTTCGTTACTGCTTGTCTTGTTGTTTGCGCTGGCAAGCGCCACTGCGCAAACGCGGAGAACCGTACGACGGGCCACCGCAAAGCCTGAACCTGTGGCTCCAGTAACTGAGCAATCGCCCGCGCCCACTGCAGTGCGACCGCCTGCGGCACCCGTGCTGCTCGCCGTAGTGAACGGGCAAAACCTAACGACCGCCGAGATTGATCCGCACGTGCGCGAAGAGGTTGAAAGCCTCAATGACAAAATTGCCGAAGCGCGCCGCCAAATATTGGAACTCCAGGTCAACACGTTGTTGCTCCAGGCGGAAGCCGCCCGCCGCAAAATGACAGCCCAGCAGTTGTACGACATTGAAGTAAAGCGAAAGCTGACCGAGCCGACGACTGCCGAGATTAATAAGTTTATCGAAGACAACCGCGATTCAATCAACCAGAGCGATCCGGACACGATGAAAAAAGATGTCGCCGCTTATTTGCTCGGCGAAAAAGAGACGCGCCTGTCTGGGGAGCTGGTGAATCGACTACGCACGGCGCTGCCGGTCGTAAAGGGTGCTGATGTCAACTCCACAACCCTGCCGCCAGCCACCGTGCTGGCGATCGTGGCCGGCAAGACTATAACCGCGGCGATGATTGATGAGCGGCTACGTCCGATGGCTTATAAACTTCGCCTGAATACTTACCAGCTGGAAAAGCAGGCGCTGGACCAGGCGATCTACAATTTGTTATTGCTGGCGGAAGCAAATCGTCGCAACGTTGCGCCGGAAGAACTGGTACGCTCGGAAATCAGCGAGAAGACACATCAACCGTCTGAGACGGACGTCTCGAAATTCTATACCGAGAACCAAAGCACCATTCCGGGCGGACTTGATTCTGTTCGCAGCCAAATCGTGAGCTACCTGCAGGATCAGGAACAGCAAAAACTTGAAAGTGCTCTGGCGGAAAAGCTGCGAAAACAAGCCAATATTCGCCTGTTGATTTCTGAGCCGGAGATGCTGGTGCAATCGATTAGTGTTGACGACGACCCAGCGCGCGGCGATGCTAACGCTCCGGTCACGATCGTGGAGTTTACAGACTTTCAATGTCCTTCATGCGCGGCTATGCAACCGATCCTCGATGAAGTGTTGAAGAGTTACGGCAATAAAGTCCGGTTCGTGGTGCGCGATTTTCCTTTGTTGGCCCATGCGAATGCGCGCAAGGCAGCAGAGGCTGCCAACGCCGCCAATGCACAAGGAAAGTTTTTTGAATATGCTTTGCAACTCTTCAAACACCAGAACGCGCTGGATGTGCCCTCGCTGAAAAAATACGCGAGCGACCTCGGTTTGAATCGGACACTGTTCGATGCCGCACTCGACAGCGGCAAGTACGCCGCTGAAGTCCGCCACGATATCGACGACGGCGAAAAGTATGGCGTCGATAGCACGCCTACCATTTTTATCAACGGCGTCACGCTGACCGTGCTGAGTCCTGAGGGTTTGCGAGCCGCAATCGATAAAGCCCTGGCAGCGACTGCGCCGAAAGTCCCCGCCCAGTAATCGCAAGCACTTTCAATTACTTCGTTTCTTTTCCCCAAACAAACCGCGCCCGATAGCTGGCCCACGAATTGCTGGATGCACTTCCGTTAGCGCCTATACGAGCAAGTTTTAGTACAATCATCCGCAAAAGGATTGCATACGAATGGTTTCGCTTAAACCGGAACGGCTGAAACGATACAAAGATGTCGCCCTACTGTTCGTCAAGTATGGGCGCTCGGATCTGGTCAAGCAGGCTGGTCTGGAAGACAGCATCGACTTGGACGAGATGCAACTGGCCGAAACTCGGCCTGAGGCAGAGGAACTCGCCGCGGATCTGGAGAGGCTCGGTCCGACTTTTATTAAGCTGGGCCAACTGTTGTCGACGCGCGCCGATCTATTACCGGCGCCCTACCTGGAAGCACTGTCGCGTTTGCAGGATCGCATTGAGCCGTTTTCTTATGAGGTAGTGGACCAAATCGTTTCCGGCGAACTGGGTGTCCGCATCTCCAAGGCTTTCGCAGACTTTGATCCGGAACCGTTGGCGGCGGCGTCACTGGCCCAGGTGCATCGCGCGCACATGCGCGACGGTCGCGCAGTGGTTGTTAAAGTGCAACGCCCACACATTCGCGAACTGATAGTCGAAGACCTCGAAGCGCTGACCGAGTTTGCACACTTCCTTGACGCGCACACCGAAGTCGGCAAGCGCTATGATTTTGAAAACATGCTCAAGGACCTGCGCACCAGCCTGTTGCGTGAACTTGACTTCAAACAAGAGGCCAACAGTCTACTCACGTTCGCTGAAAACCTGCGCGAGTTTGAAGACATAATCATCCCTGATCCCATCGAGGACTTTTGCACTTCGCGCGTCCTCACGATGGAATATATTCCCGGCAAGAAGATCACCGATCTGAGCCCGCTACGCCTGATGGAAATTGACGGGCCCGGTCTCGCTCGCGATTTGTTTCGCGCCTACCTCAAGCAAATACTGCTCGATGGTTTTCTGCACGCCGATCCCCACCCGGGCAATGTTTTTATAACTGAAGGCGATCAGATTGCATTGCTGGATCTCGGCATGGTGGCGCGTCTTTTGCCGGGCCTCCGCGACAATGTCCTGCGCCTGTTGTTGGCTATCGCTGAGGGACGCGGCGAAGAGGCGGCTGAGGTCACGATTCGCATGGGCGAGCCAAAGCCTCGTTTTGAAAAGGCTGAATTTACCAAACGCATCGGCGAGCTGGTCGCCGAGAATGCGGATGCAAGTCTGACGCGGCTCAACTCCGGCAAGGTAGTGTTGGAGATAACCAAAATCGCGGCCGACTGCTGGTTTCGTCTCCCATCTGAGTTCACCATGGTGGCCAAGGCGCTCTTGAATCTGGACCGCATTGTGTTCATCCTTGATCCAAACTTTGAGCCAACCGCAATCATTCGGCGGCGCGCAATCGAAATCCTACAGCGCAACTTAACGCAGAGCCTGTCACCGATGAATCTGGTTGGCGAGGTAGTGGAGCTGAAGGAGTTTTTGGAAAAACTGCCGGGCCGAGTTAATAAGATTCTGGATACGGTAGGCAACAACGAGTTCAAGATTGACGTTGATGCGATTGACGAGAAGATCGTGCTGGAAGGACTTCAGAAAGTAGCGAACCGCGTCGCCTTGGGTCTCGTACTCGCGGCGCTCATCGTTGGAGCTTCGATGCTGATGCGCGTCGAGACTTCGTTTCGCATCTTCGGCTATCCCGGTTTCGCGATGATCTTCTTCCTGCTCGCCGCCATCGCCGGCGTCGGCCTCGCCATCACCATTGTCATGACCGACGTCAAGGCGCGCAGAAAACCGGATCAATAATAGAGCTGAGTGTCTGGCTTAGTCCGGCTGCGTTCGCTTGCGCGTAGGCAGCGAGCCGTCGATAGTCTTCGCAAAATAGCCGGGGCGGTAGTTAAGTTTCAAACTCTGTTTGCGCACTTCCGGATCAATCACTTCAATCTGAATCCGGCGATAAGCGCCGTCGTGCGTCTTGTTTGAGGGCGAGTAAGCGACGAGATATTGTTCGCGCAGATCAGTTTGGATCTGAACAAACGCGCTGCGCAGTTCTCTTTCATTGCGGGGAAAATAAGCGCGACCTCCCGTTTGCTCTGCTATCTTCTTCAACGAGCCGCCATCAACTCCGCCCTGATAAGTATCCCCAATGCCGATGGCATAAATGAGCGCGTCGGCTTTTTGCGCGCGCTCGATCGCTTCGTGCATTTTCACCTGGCTGATCGTGTCATAACCGTCGGTGAGCAGAATGATGGTGCGCCGCGTGTTTTCCGCCGAAGAATCCGACAGCAGTTCGTTTGAGGTGGCCCAGACGGCGTCCCAGATGGCGGTCGAACCTGCCAGAATTTGGTTCGAGTCAGAGATTGGCGGCGTGCCACCCACCACTACGCCGCCGCCGATGTAACCGGACGGTGGCACGAACTCCACCCGATCGATCGCCTTGCGCAAGCGATCGACGTTGCCGGTGAAGCCCTGTTCCAAAGTGACTTCGCCTGTGAAAGAAACGACGGCCGCCTCGTCTTTGTCCGGGCGCATCACTGTTTCCAAAAATGAGCGCGCCGCCGCTTTTTCGTCCGGCAACGTGCGCTCCTCGGAACGGCTGGTATCAATCAGGATACCGATTGAGAGTGGCAAATCGACATTCTTCTGAAAGGTGAAGATTTCCTGTGGCTGGCCATCTTCCAGTATGCGGATGTCTTCCTTTCTGAGCGTGTTGACAAATCTTTTGTTGTTGTCGGCAGCAGTAAAAAAGATGTTCGTCAGATTCGTCTCAACGCGGATGACTTCTTCCGATTCCTGTGGCAGATCTTCCTTTGGATTGACCGGTGGCGTAGGCGATGGCACTTCGGACGCTCGCCTGCTTCTCGACTTCTGAGCGTCGGCGGTTGCGGGCGTCTGTGCAAAGGAACTATTGGCGATCATCGCAGCCGCCAGGGCGAACAGAACAGCCAAAGTCAAACTTAGTTTTCCTAATGCTTGATTAAACATCTTCGTGCCTGGTTATGGTCTGACCGTATCGGCAATGGCTTTGTAGCCGCGTTTGGTTCTTATCTTCAAATCACCGTGCCCGGTGGCAAGTTTGACTTCAATCTTGCGAAAGCTCCCGTCGTAACGATCATTAAGCGGTTTGTAGGTCAGCAGGTATTGGGCGCGCAGCTCTTTAGATATCTTCGTGAACGAGCGCTCGAGCGAAAGCATGTCACCGGTGAAAAAGGCAATGCCGCCGGTTTCTTCCGCCAGCGTTACCAGGGCGCGATCTTTTTGATCCTTTACCTGGCCCGCTTCGACT
>Ga0137415_10004512_pt1 | contig 13780 bp, 11 predicted proteins | sample CZODoug3_1_1_16f_FD_183082 | JGI IMG/M metagenome (GOLD analysis project Ga0137415, IMG submission 183082) | Vadose zone soil fungal communities from Angelo Coast Range Reserve, California, USA - CZODoug3_1_1_16fungal (Hybrid Assembly) | ecosystem: Environmental > Terrestrial > Soil > Vadose... | reverse complement strand
GCCGCGGCGTATAATTTTAGTTTGGGTGAAGGAGCGGAAATCTGGCTATGAAAATTGAACTGGCGCCGTCGATACTTTCGTCGAATTTCGCGCAGCTTGGCAGCGATGCGCTGCAGGCCATTGAGGGCGGCGGAACGATTTTGCATGTGGACGTGATGGACGGGCATTTTGTGCCGAACATTACGTTGGGACCGCCGGTGGTGAAGAGTTTGCGGAAGGCGGTGAAGGTGCCGCTGGATTGCCACTTGATGATTGAAAATCCAGACCTGTTCATTCCCGAATTTGCGGCGGCGGGAGCGGATTGGATTTCAGTTCACCAGGAGGCTACTGTGCACCTGGACCGGACGCTGCACCTGATTTCTTCGCATGGGTGCAAGCCGGGAGTGGTGATAAATCCGGCTACGCCGGTGGAGATGTTGACGGAGGTGCTGGACCTGGTGCATCACGTGCTGGTGATGAGCGTGAACCCGGGATTTGGCGGGCAGAAATTTATTCCGAACGCGTTGAACAAGATTGCGGCACTGGCTCGGCTGCGCGCGGAACGGAAATTGGATTTCCGGATTGAGGTGGACGGCGGGGTGGACCTGGAAACCGTGGCGGATGTGGTGAAGGCGGGAGCGGAATTGCTGGTGGCGGGAAACGCGGTGTTTGGGCACGGCGATATTCGGGGGAATGCGGCGAAGTTGCTGGAGGCGGCGAGGGCGGCGGTGTTGACGCGGGCGTAGCGGGAAGTTGCGAATGGGAAGATCCTCGCTAGTGGAAGTTTGCGCGGCCGGTTTAGGTTGAGATTCTTCGCCTATCCTCGTCGGATAGGCTCAGAATGACAACGCTCACTTTTTGAGCGAGCTCGATCGTTCCGCCTTCCCAAAGGATAAAACCAAGAGCACAGCGAGGAGGAATCGCTGTGCCACAGGGAACGGCCCGCCTCGGAAGGCGGTTCTTACAAGGGCTTAAGCGGCGAAGGTGATTACTTTGGATTTTGAGCCGGACTTCTTGGGTGACTCGGTTAGTTCGCGTTCGGCGCGGAGCCAGTCTTGCATGGGATCGCCGGGAGTGGAGCCGCGTTCGAGATAGATTTCGTAGGCACGAGTGGCGATCTGGTCTTGAGTAGGTTTGGATTTTGCTGGGGCGGCTTTTCTTGCTTTGGGTGCTGGGGCTTCTTTCGTTTTTGGCATACTTCTCTCCTTCCACAAACTAGAGTTCCATTTCAGGGGGAGTGAAAGTGCGTACGCATGGGTTGATTGTCGCGCATTGTTGTTAGCATTACGACGGATATTTTCGATGGAATGGAGAAGAGATTTGGATTTAGGGAGAGGAAAGAAGGAATAACGCAGAGTGCGCAGAGTAAGGGAGGACGCTGAGAAGAGAAACCCAAGAGCACAGCCAGGAATGGCTGTGCCACAAGAACAGGCAAGAGGGCGGCGTAAAGCCGCCCCTGCAAGGTGAAACGCCGACGAGTTCTCAGGCTACGGTTACGTCTTTGCTCAGGTAGACGTCCTGGATAGCGTTCAGGAGTTTTACGCCGTCGGCCATCGGGCGCTGGAAGGCTTTGCGGCCACTGATCAGGCCGGTGCCGCCGGCGCGCTTGTTGATGACGGAGGTGGCGACGGCGTCTTCGAAATCGTTGGCACCAGAAGCTCCGCCGGAATTGATGAGGCCGGAGCGGCCCATGAAGCAGTTGGCGACCTGGTAGCGGGTTAGGTCGATGGGGTGATCGCTGGCGAGATCGGTGTAAATGCGCTTGTCGAACTTGCCGTAGCTGGAATCGCCGATGTTGAGGGCCTGGTAGCCGCCGTTATTTTCGGGGAGCTTCTGCTTGATGATGTCGGCTTGAATAGTGACGCCGAGGTGATTGGCCTGGCCAGTGAGGTCGGCGGCGACGTGGTAGTCCTTATCCTTCTTGAAGGCGTTGTTGCGGAGATAGCACCAGAGAACAGTGGCCATGCCGAGTTCGTGAGCCTTGGCGAAGGCGTGGCTGATTTCGATGATCTGGCGGTCGGCCTGGTCGGAGCCGAAATAGATGGTGGCTCCAACGGCGGCGGCGCCCATGTCGTAGGCTTCCCGCACAGTGCCGAAAAGAATCTGGTTGAACTGATTGGGGAAGGTGAGAAGTTCGTTGTGATTGATTTTTACGATGAAGGGAATTTTGTGCGCGTATTTGCGGGCGATGGAGCCGAGGACGCCGAAGGTGGAGGCGACAGCGTTGCAGCCGCCTTCGATGGCGAGCTTGACGATATTTTCGCCGTCGAAATAATCGGGATTCTTGGCGAAGCTGGCGCCGGCCGAGTGTTCGATGCCCTGGTCAACGGGGAGGATCGAGAGATAGCCTGTTTTGCCAAGGCGGCCGGTGCCGAAGAGCCGCTGGAGATTGGTGAGCACGCGGACGTTACGGTCCGTGAGAGCGTAGATGCGGTCAATGAAATCGGGGCCAGGGAGGTGGAGGCGCTCCTTGGCAATTTTGGGGGATTTGAAGCTGAGGAGCGATTCGGCTTTGGAGCCGAGGAGTTGTTCGATGTTGCTTAGAGCTGCGGTTGCCATGTGGTTCTCCTGAGGAAGCAATCAATTGCCGGCGAAAAGTAATCAGTAATCAGTTTTCATAAATCAGCAAGAAACAGCAAGACGGCTAACAGCGATCAGATAGCAGATAACAGGAACCAAAATCTTGCCGACCATTATATGGTCTCTGGAAATTCTACTCTTTAATTCCTACCGTTAACATTTTAGCGGCATCGCGGTCGATGAGCCAGAGGGTGCTGCCGCTGGCGGGATGAATGAGTTGAGCGGGTAGCTGCTCGGGTTCATAGGGCCCCTCGAGAACGGCTTTCAGGGCCGGAGCCTTGTCCGCACGGGTGATCATAAACATGACACGGTTGGCGTGATTCGCCGTCTCGGCCGTGATGGTGATGCGCTCGGTATAAAACTTGCCGACCCAATTGCGGACGACGATGCGGCCGCCGGGGTGCAGCGCCTTGGTGCCGGGAAAGAGGGAAAGTGTGTGGCCTTCATCGCCCATACCGAGGAGCACCAGGTCGAAGCTGGGATATTCGCCGGCCTTTAACTGGAAGTATGCGCGCAGAACCTGTTCGTATTCCAGCGCGGCTTTTTCGGTGTCGGGATATTCGCCCTTGATGCGGGCGATCTGCTCGGGCTTCAGGAGGCCTTTAGAGAAAAGCGCTTCGCTGGCCATGCGGAAATTGCTTTCGGAGCTGTCGGGAGGGACGTGCCGCTCGTCACCGAAGAAAACGCGCACTTTGTCCCAGGTGATTTTGGCGCGATAGGCGGGATCGTCGGCGAGCAGTGCGTAAAGAGATTTGGGCGTGGAGCCGCCGGCAAAGGCGACGTTGAAGACACCATTTTTCGCGACGGCTTCGGACGCGGCTTTCACAAATTCGTCCGCAGCGCGGCGAGTGATCGCGGCGGGGTCCGCGAGGATGCGGATATCGCGTTGGGCCGGCGCGGGCATCAAGTGGTGGCAGCCTTTTGCACGACAGCGTGTTTGCCTCGAAGATCCACATCTTCTTCACCGATGCGGCGCCACGCGCGGCCATCGCGCGCGAGCAATTCGTCGGCTTCGGCGGGGCCCCAGGAACCGGCGGCGTAATTCGGGAAGTTGCGCGCGGGGAGAGCATGCCAGACGTCGAGTATGGGCTGGATGACACTCCATCCGGCTTCGACCATGTCTGCGCGCTGGAAGAGAGTGGCGTCGCCGGCCATGCAATCACGGAGAAGGCGTTCGTAGCCGGTGCTGTGTTCGGTGCCGAAATAGGTGTCGTAGTCAAAATCCATGTTGACGAGGCCGAGGCGCATGACGGAGCCGGGGACCTTTGCGCCGAAGCTGAGAGAGATGCCTTCCTCGGGCTGGATGTGAATAACCATGCGATTGGTTTCGATGTTCTTGACGGTGGTGTTGCGGAAGAGGACGAAAGGAGTGCGACGGAATTGGACGACGATTTCAGTGGTGCGTTTCGCGAGGCTTTTGCCGGTGCGGAGATAAAAGGGAACGCCGGCCCAGCGCCAGTTGTCGACCAGAAGCTTCAGGGCGACGAAGGTTTCGGTGTTGGATTGGGGATTGACGTCGGATTCTTCCCGGTAGCCCGGTAGGTGTTTGCCGTTTACTTCACCCGGGCCGTATTGGCCGCGGACGGCGTTGGTGAGAACTTCTTCAGGGGTGAGCGGCTGAATGGCGTGAAGAATTTCGGCTTGCTTGTTGCGGACCTCATCGGCGTCGAAGGAGATGGGCGGCTCCATGGCGGTCATGGTGAGGAGCTGGAAAAGATGGTTGGGGACCATGTCGCGGAGAGCGCCTGCGGTTTCATAGAAGCCGCCACGATGCTCGACACCAACGGTTTCGGCAGCAGTGATCTGGACGTGGTCGATGTAGTGGCGATTCCAGAGGGGTTCGATGATGTTGTTCGAAAAGCGGAAGACCATGACGTTCTGGACGGTTTCTTTGCCGAGGTAATGGTCGATGCGGTAGATCTGCTTTTCGGTCAGGACTTTCTTGAGATCGTTGTTGAGCTGAACGGCGGATTGCAGATCGTGGCCGAATGGCTTTTCAACGATGACGCGGGCCCACTTGCCGTTTTCTTCTTTCGTCATGCCCGCCGAGCCAAGTTGCTGGACGATGGTGGAGAAAAAACGCGGAGCGACGGCGAGGTAAAAAAAATTGTTGCCGTCGCAGCCGTGGGTTTTGTTGACAACTTCCATCTGGGCCTGGAGGCGCTTATACGTATCGGGATTGGCAAAATCGCCCGGGACGAAATAGATGCGCTCGACGAGCCAGTCCCACATCTTGAGGTCGATGGGATCGGGAGCGAATTGCGGAATTTCGGCGGTCAGAGACTTGCGGAAGGACTCCGTGGTGAAATCGCCACCGGCCACGCCGATGATGGCGAAATGCTGGGGCAAAACATTTTCCTGCGCGAGATTGAGCAGGGCGGGCAGCAGCTTGCGCTTGGTGAGGTCTCCGGTGGCGCCGAAGATGACCATGGCACAGGCAGCGGCGGGACTGGGAGCCTCAGCATGATTGGTGTTCATGGAACACGTTCCTATCTTGAGTTGGGGCGCGCGATTTCCGGCTTCGCGGCTTAGTGCCCGGCTTTCTTTTCGATGTGACCGCCGAACTGGAAACGCATGGCGGAAAGAATCTTGGCGGCGAAGTCGTCTTCACCGCGCGAAGTAAAGCGCTGATAAAGCGAAGCGGTGAGAACGGGAGCGGGAGCGGTGGACTCGATGGCGGCGAGGATGGTCCAGCGGCCTTCGCCGGAATCGGAGACGCGGCCAGAGAAGCGCTCGAGGGTGGGCTGATCGAATAGGGAGATGGCGGTGAGGTCGAGGAGCCATGAGGCGACGACGCTGCCGCGGCGCCAGACTTCGGCGACATCGGCGAGATTGAAATCGTATTGATAGTGCTCGGGATTGCGGAGAGGCGTGGTTTCGGCGTCCACTTCGCGATGGGATTTGCCGGCGTTGGCGTGCTTGAGAATGTTGAGGCCCTCGGCGTAGGCGGCCATCAGACCGTACTCGATGCCGTTGTGGACCATCTTGACGAAGTGGCCTGCGCCGGAGGGGCCGCAGTGGAGATAGCCTTCTTCGGCGGTTCCAGGCGCTCTTTCGCGGCCGGGGGTGCGGTCAACATTGCCGCGGCCTGGTGCGAGTGTTTTGAAAATTGGATCGAGATGCTTCACGATGCCGAGTTCGCCGCCGATCATCTGGCAGTAGCCGCGTTCGAGTCCCCAGACGCCGCCGCTGGTGCCGACGTCAACGTAGTGAATGCCTTTGGGAGCGAGTTCCTTGGCGCGGCGAATGTCGTCGATGTAGTACGAGTTGCCGCCGTCGATGAGGATGTCGTCCTTGCTGAGTTTGGGAGCGAGATCGGCGATTGTGGCGTCAACGACGGCGGCGGGAACCATCAGCCAGATGGCGCGCGGCTTTTGAAGTTTGCCGATGAAGTCGTCGATGGACGTGGAGCCGGTGGCGCCTTCACCAACAAGTTGCTTCACCGATTCCGGGCTGCGGTCATAGACGACGCATTGATGGCCATTTTTCTGGAGGCGCCGCACCATGTTGGCGCCCATTCTGCCCAGTCCGATCATGCCGAGTTGCATTGAGAGTTCCTCCGCGAGAAATTGAAAATTTTTGGTTAAGCCAGGGCTTGTTTGACCGCTTTCGCGAGCTTCGCGAGATCGCCTTTCACGTTTTTGCCGAGGTGAATGCGCAGCGCGCGGCGATCGCGATCAGAGAGCACGGCGAAATCGCCGCGCGCCTGGGCGGCCTTGACAATGCCAAAGGTGAATTTCTGCCCGGGGACGGGAATATCGGCGGCGTCATCGCAAGTGAGCTGGAGAAAGACGCCGGTGTTCGGGCCGCCCTTGTAAGCCTGGCCGGTGGAATGGAGAAAGCGCGGGCCGAAGCCGAGGCAGGTGGCGGATTTTTTGGCGTCGCGCACCTGGTGACGGATGGCTTGGAGAGATTTTTCGTGGGCGTCGTTCATCTGGATGTAGCCGAGGAGGGCGAAATAGTCGCCGCTGCCGATGCGGCTGAGATGCGTGCGAAGAACTTCAGAGAGATCCGAATTGTTTTTGAGGGCCGCGGCGTTTTTCTCGTCGGCGAAGAGTTTGAGGCCCTGGTCTTCGAAGAACGGAGCTTCGGAAGGAAGCTTGCCGGTGGCTTCGTATTCGCTGGTTAGTTTGCGCGTTTCGATTTTGCTGGCTTCGACGTCGGGCTGGTTGAAGGTATTGATGCCGATGACGGAGCCCGCCGTGGCAGTGGCAATTTCCCAGCGGAAAAATTCCTGGCCGAGGTCGGACTTGCTGCCAAGAACTATGCGGACGACGGGATGCCCGGCTTTTTCGAGAGCGGTGACGGCGGCATCCATCGCGCGGTTGTTTTCCTTGGCGAGGCGCAGATAGGCGAAGACGCGATCGTTGCCGTAGACCGCGGGCTTGCCGATTTTTTCGCGATCGACGGGGATGATGCCCTTGCCGACCTTACCGGTGGATTCGGCGATGAGCTGTTCGAGCCAGGCGCCGAGATCGGAGATGCCGGGGGAAGTGAAAATGGTGATTTTGTCGCGGCCCTGATTGGCGGCGACGCCGAGAATGGTGCCTAGGATGACGCCGGGATTTTTCTCGGGAGCGGTTGTGGGGCCGCAGGCTTTAACCATCTTCTGCGTGGTCTTAAGGAATTTTGAAAGGTCGAGGCCCATGATGGCGCCGGGAACGGTGCCGAAATGCGAAAGCGCGGAATAACGGCCGCCAATGCTGGGAACCCCGGGAAAGATGTGGCGGAAGTGGCCGTCTTTCGCGACCTGCTCCATCTTGGAGCCAGGATCGGTGACGGCGATGAAATGGCTGCCGACTTCCTTTTCGCCGACTTTCTGACGGATGCGTTCGTAGAAATACTGCTTGAAGATGTTGGGTTCGAGGGTGCTGCCGGACTTCGAAGAGACGATGCAGAGGGTCTTCTTTAGGTCGAGTTTTTTCTCGACGGCCTTAACCTGGGCGGGATCGGTGGAATCGAGCACGTGAAGTTCGGGGTAGCCAGGAAATTTGCCGAAGGTGAGGCGCAGAACTTCGACGCAAAGGCTGGAGCCGCCCATGCCGAGAAGGAGCGCGTGGCGGAATTTTGCTTTCTTGATTTCCGCCGCGAGCTTTTTGAGGTTGGGGAGTTCCTTGAGCTGCTCATCGACGATGGTGAGCCAGCCGAGCCATTTGCCTTCGTCGGTGCCGGTCCAGAGGGACGGGTCCTTTTGCCAGAGGCGCGCTACCTTGTTATTCGTTTTCCAGTCGGCGAGCGAGGTCTTCACTCCTTCGGCCAGGGCTGGGGGCAGCTTGTAGGAGATTTTGTTTAGACTCACGCTTTCACTCCGGCACTCTTTCCTGTGGCTTCGAGAAGGGTCTTGAAGGCATCGGCGAAAAGTTTGACGCCGTCGACGACCAGCTGTTCGGTGACTTCCTTCATGGAGATGCCGGCCTTGGCGAGATTTTCCATGTGGCGAGCGGCGCCAGGGACGTCCTCGGTGAGGCTGGGGCGGAGCTTGCCGTGGTCGCGGAAGGCGTCGAAAGTTGCGGGAGGAATGGTGTCCACGGTGTCCGCGCCGATGAGTTCCTCGACATAGAGGACGTCGCGATACTTGGGATTCTTGGTGCTGGTGCTGGCCCAAAGCAGGCGCTGAGTCTGCGCACCTTTCGCGGCGAGAGCCTTCCAGCGCGGGCCGCCAAAAAGTTCCTGGTATTTCTTATAGGTGAGCTTTGCGTTGGCGATGGCGATGGTGCCGTGGAGACTTTCGAGAAGAACTTTGGCGTCGCCGGAAGCAGTTTTCAGCAGAGCGTCAATCTTGGAGTCAATGAGAGAGTCAATGCGGCTGACGAAGAAGCTGGCGACGCTGGCGATGTGGTTGATCGGCTGGCCCTTGGCGGCGCGGGCTTCGAGAGCGGCGATGAAGGCTTCGGCAACTTTCTCGTAGGCGGACTGCGCGAAGAGCAGGGTGATGTTGATGTTCAGGCCTTCCTCGAGAAGCTGGCGGATCGCAGGGACGCCTTCGGGAGTTGCGGGAACCTTGACCATGAGGTTGGGACGGTTGACTGCTTTCCAGAGGCGGCGGGCTTCTTCGAGCGTGCCGTTGGTGTTGTTGGCGAGGAACGGCGAGACTTCGAGGCTGACGTAGCCGTCGCGGTGCTTGCTCTCGTCGTAAACGGGACGAAAGATGTCGCAGGCGTCCTGGACGTCGCGAATGGCAATTTTTTCGAAGAGCTGTTTGGCGTTGAGAGTTTTGGCTTCGGGAGAATTGAGAATGTCGCTGTAGAGAGTGCTGCCGGTGATGGACTTTTCAAAGATGGCCGGGTTGGAGGTCATCCCGCGCAGGCCATCGTTATCAATGTATTTTTTCAGACCGCCGCCGGTGAGCAGGTCGCGGCGGATGTAGTCCATCCAGGGAGATTGGCCGTAGGCGAGGAGGCCTTTCAGCGGATTGGCTGCGGACTGAGTTCCGGTATTGGGGACAGTTGCTGAGGTTGTCATAACACTTCTCCTTATAGTTCAAAAGGGCCTTCCTACTAATTCTACGCCCCTGTGAGGCAAGGGGCCTGGGATTTCAACCCTGGCACATCTTGTCCTCGAGAGCCTTCACCTTGGCGAGGCGACGGACGTGGCGTTCTTCGTTGGTGAATTTGGCGCCCATGTAGGCGCGCACGAGTTCTTCGGCAAGCTTTTCACCGGTGATGCGGGAGCCCAGAACGAGGACATTGATATTGTCGTGCTCGACGCCCTGGTGGGCAGAGTACGTGTCCGTGCACATTCCGGCGCGGATGCCGCGGACTTTGTTGGCGGCGACGCTGGCGCCGACGCCGCTGCCGCAGATGAGGACGCCGCGTTCGGCGCGGCCATCGAGGACGGCCTTGCCGACGGCTTCGGCAAAATCGGGATAGTCGGAAGGATTCTCGTTGTAGGCGCCGACGTCGAGGACTTCGTGGCCGAGCGAAGCCAGCAAAACGCCCATGGCGTTTTTTAGTTGAAAGCCCGCGTGATCTGAACCGATGACAACTTTCATAGTCAGGTTACCTTCCGAGGAGTTGCTTGGCAGCGGCTACAACGTTGTCTGGTATGAAGCCAAATTTCGGCAAAAGATCCTTTAGAGGCGCGGAGGCGCCGAAGGAATGCATGCCGATCATCTTGCCCTTCGGACCGACGTAGCGATCCCAGCCGAGCGTGGCGCCCATTTCGATGGAAACGCGCGCTGTGACGGCGGCGGGCAAAACGCTTTCTTTGTAGGCGGCGTCCTGCTGATCGAAAATTTCCCAGCAGGGCATGCTGACGACGCGCGCCTTGATGCCTTCGGCTTTGAGTTTTTCGTAGGCGGCGACACAGTGCTGGAGTTCGGTGCCGGTGCCCAAGAGGATGACTTCGGGCTTGCCGCCATCGGCGTCGGCGAGAACGTAACCGCCTTTGGCTACGCCGGAAGCAGGAGCGTATTTAGTGCGGTCGAACGTGGGTATGGCCTGGCGGCTGAAGACGAGTGTCGAAGGCCCATGAGTGTGTTGAATCGCGACCTTGTAGGCTTCGGTGACTTCGTTGGCGTCACCGGGGCGAAAGACGAGCATATTGGGCATCGCGCGGAAAGCAGCGAGTTGCTCGACTGGCTGGTGGGTAGGGCCGTCTTCGCCGACGCCGATGGAATCGTGCGTAAAGATGAAGAGAGAGGGAATTTCCATGAGAGCGGCGAGACGCATGCTGGCGCGCATGTAGTCGCTGAAATTGAAAAAGGTGGCTGAGAATCCGCGCAGGCCGGTGAGGGTGAGGCCGTTGACGGCGGCGCCCATGCCATGTTCGCGAACGCCGAAGTGGATGTTGCGGCCCTTGTATTCGTTGGTGAAGAAATCACCGGCGCCTTCGAAGACGAGATTGGTCTTGTTGGACTTGGCGAGGTCGGCTGAGCCGCCGACGAGCCAGGGAATATTCTGCGCGAGGGCGTTGAGAACTTTGCCGGAGCTTTCGCGGGTGGCCATGCCTTTCGGGTCGGCAGGGAAGTTGGGAAGATTTTTGTCCCAGCCGTCGGGAAGTGCACGGCGCTGCATTTTGGCGAGGCGGGCCGCGAGTTCGGGAAATTTCTTTGAGTAGTCGGCGAAGAGCGCGGTCCATTTGGTGCGTTCTTCATTGCCACGGGCGCCCACGCCGTTTTGAAACTGCTGGTAGACGCCGTCGGGCACGAGGAACTTGGCGTCTTCGGGCCAGCCGTAATTCCTTTTCACAAGCTTTACTTCTTCTTCGCCGAGCGGTTCGCCGTGGGCTTCGTAGGAATCCTGTTTGTGCGGGGAGCCGTAGCCGATGTGGCTGTCCACGACGATGAGTGTCGGCTTGTCAGTGGTGTTGAGAAACGTTTTGTAGGCGCGGGAGAGTTGCAGCAGGTCGTTGGCGTCGGCGACGCGAGTGACGTTCCAGCCGTAGCCGACAAAGCGGGTCATCATGTCTTCACTGAAAGACCAGCTTGCCGGGCCGTCGAGGGTGACGCGATTGTTGTCGTAGATCCAGCAGAGATTCGAAAGCGCGAGGTGCCCGGCGAGAGAGGCGGCTTCGCCCCCGACGCCTTCCATCAGGTCTCCATCGCCGCAGACGGAATAGACGCGAAAGTTGAAAAGATCGAAGCCCGGCTGATTGAAATTCGCGGCCAGCCATTTTCCGGCGATGGCCATGCCGACGCTGTTGGCGATGCCCTGGCCAAGCGGGCCGGTGGTGGTTTCAACGCCCGTGGTGATGTGCGATTCCGGATGTCCCGGAGTGCGACTGCCGAGTTGGCGGAAGCGCTTGATCTCGTCCATCGAAACGGAAAGTTCTTTTTGCACTTCGCCTTTTGCATTTACGGCGCGGACACCTGCGAGATGCAACGTGGAATAGAGAAGCATGGAAGCATGGCCGGCGGAGAGAACGAAGCGATCGCGATTGGGCCAGAGCGGGTCGGCGGGATCATAGCGAAGAAAACTCTGCCACAAGGAATAGACCACGGGAGCCAGACCCATGGGAGCGCCGGGATGGCCGGAGTTGGCCTGTTGCACGGCGTCGATGGAAAGCGTGCGGATCGTGTTGATGCAGAGCTGGTCAATATTTTGCTGACTCACAAAGGCTCCTTCGGAGGATAAAGCAGGATTTGGCTGGCTCATATAGACTCCTTCGCAGGATAGAACAGGGCGCCCACGGGAGAGGAACGATGGCCGGGAACACCGCTTGGCGGGAAGCGGGGGCATTGTACTTCAAAAACCGGCGATTTGGCGTACCTCTTCTGCTGTTGTAATGGCTACCTGGGCGGGTTACACCGTCCCGGAACTTTATCATAAGTCGAAAATTGAGATGAACGAGCGGGGGACAAAGTTACGTTTTGGGGCCAAGAAGTTATGGAGAGGAGACTTTGCGGAGGGAGACGAGGTCGGTTTCAACAGGCACACCCTTGGCGATTTTCACGTGAAGAAGGGCCTCAAAGGGCTTGAGTTCGCCGGTGTCGGAGACGGAGAGGCGCAAGAGGAGTTCCTGAACGGATTTTTCACGGCAAGCGTATTCGACAGCGCCCTGGGTGCCGAACGTGGTGGTGCCGGCGATGATCATGACAGAGCGCGAGGGGTTGAGTCCGGGGATGAAGGCGAGCAGAGCGTAATCTTCGGTGAGGAGCGCATTGGAAGGGGACGCGAGATAGAATTTTTGTTCGCCAGGTTGAGGGTGGACGTTGAAAACGGCGAGGTCGCCTTTGCGGGGACCTTCGGCTACGCGTTGGAAGACGAATTCGCGGGTTCCCGGAATTTCCAGCAGGTTGAGATTTTCGGAGGGAGAACCTACGAAAATCAGGTCGGTATTCTGGGCGTCATCGAGGGAGAAGAGACTGCCGCGTTTCACGCGAAGATTGCGGCGCAAAAGGCCGAAGACCTGATCGAGGCTGTGGACGGCGATGACTTCGCCGACGCCGGTGTAATGATCCCAGATGACGTTTTTCGGATCGCGGGTGGAATTGAAATAACGCATGCCGGTTTCGGGGCGGCCGACGAAAGCGGCGTTGCTAAAGACCAACCAGGGTTCTTCGGGGCCGGTGAGAAACGGTTTCCAGAAAGTCTGGAAAGCGGCGGGAGCTGGTTTGACTTCGCCGGCAAATGTAGTGGGTGTGGTTTTGCGAGTGAGAAAGAGCGCGAGGAGCGAGCCGGCCAAGAGAAGAGAAAGAACCACCACCGAGAGCAACCAGGCGCGGGGAACTTGTTCGTTGACAGGATGTGAGTGGTCCGGAGAAGGATGGGGGTGCCGGTCGGATTTCGATGCGGCATCCCGTTTATGGAACGCGATGGTGTAAGTGCCCTTGGGGAGTTCGATGCGGACGGGATCGGCTGTGCCTTCGTCGGCATAGTATTCCAAAAGCTTGGCGCGCAGGCGACCAGCCTGGACACGGACCATGGAATCGACCGCGGGGTCAAAATCCGGGGGGCGGCCAAACTCCTCTGTAGCAATTTGGTATTCCTTTAAGGGAGTGCCGGGGTGTTCGATGGCGTGGTGAGCGAGATAACGCAGGAGCTTACACAAAGACTCGGAACCATGGAGGACGGCACTGGCGGCAACCTTCTCCACCTGGCGTAACTGTTGCTCCTTATCAGACATGTTGCCCCTGTAACGCCCGAAAAAATCGCTTTGTAACAACGTAACAAAGCGTGGAACTCACTGCAAGGGCAGAGGTTTTTCATGTAACAGTATCAAACGTGGCGAGACTTCTTTCTATAGCATGCATCTGAAAAATTGATGCACACAAAGGGTGCAATTTCTCGTTACGGGTGGTCAATTTCAACTGTTACAAGGGATTTTCCTAACTTCGGGTTTCAAGACGTAGGAGTCCTGTTCTAACGCAAGTCGAGATGCGTTCGGGGAAAGCACTGCGCGTTGCCAGGTCAGGTGCACGTGTGGACAAACTCATTTCGAGCGAAGAAAAGGGGCATGGAATGAAGAAGAAACAGTTGCGGAATTGGGTGTTGGTTGTGCTGGTCGTCCTCTCGACAGCGGCGGTCTGCCTGGCGCAGAGCGATACGGCGCGCTTGCAAGGCACGGTAACCGATCCCCAGGGGAATGCCGTTTCGGGGGCGACGGTGAATATGACGAGCGCGGAGACGGGGCGCTTGTCTACGACTACGACGAACGAGTTGGGATATTACACGGTGTCGGCACTTCCGCCGGGAAATTACCGTGTAGACGTTGTTCAAAAGGGATTCAAGAAGATTTCGCGGACGTTGGAACTGCAGGTGGCGCAGTTGGGCGTGGCGGA
>Ga0137415_10004511_pt1 | contig 13781 bp, 22 predicted proteins | sample CZODoug3_1_1_16f_FD_183082 | JGI IMG/M metagenome (GOLD analysis project Ga0137415, IMG submission 183082) | Vadose zone soil fungal communities from Angelo Coast Range Reserve, California, USA - CZODoug3_1_1_16fungal (Hybrid Assembly) | ecosystem: Environmental > Terrestrial > Soil > Vadose... | reverse complement strand
CTAGATATAGCGAAGCAAGTCCACGCCAAACTCACACCACAGGAGCAGGTAGGCCTCGCGGGAGTACATGGGGTGAATCCCGACGCTTACGAACTCTACCTGAAAGGTCGTTATCACTGGGCCAGGAGAGGGACCGGCCAGGGTTTGACAAAGGCTGTCGAGTATTTTGAGCGAGCTATCAGCGTGGATCCGAATTATGCGCTCGCGTATGCGGGAGCAGCTCAGTCTTACGGGATGTTAGGCAACAACCAAGTCGTGCCGTCGCACCAGGTTTATCCAAAGGCTAAAGCGGCGGCGTTGAAGGCGCTCCAGCTAGATCCCGATCTGAGCGACGCGCACACCGCATTGGCAGAAGTGCTCAACGATTACGAATGGAACTGGCCGGCGGCAGAACAGGAATATAAACGCGCTATTGAACTGAATCCGAACGATCCGACAGCGCACCACTGGTATGCCGTGAGCCTGGCCTGGATTGGACGAAGCGCGGAGGCCATCGACGAAATTCAACGCGCCCTCCAACTCGATCCAGTGGCCGTTAATCCACACTCGAACCTTGCGCTCATCCTTCTTTGGGCGCGCCAGTACGATCGCGCAACCGTTGAGGCTCAAGAGGCACTGGAACTGGACGCAAACGTAATCACTCCACACGAAGTTCTTGCCTTGGTGTTCCTGCAGAAGCGGAGTTATGACCGAGCACTCGCTGAGTTTGAAACGGCGGCGCGCATGTCCCCTGTGCCCCGGATGTTGGCGAAGCTGGCGTATGGTTATGCGATGACGGGCCAAAGTGCAAAAGCATTAAGTACTCTCGATAAACTAAAGCACCTGCCGACAGGGACGTATTGTCCGGCGACAAGTATGGCAATTATTTACGGAGCTCTGGGGCAAAAAGATGAAGCCTTTGCCTGGCTGAATAAAGGTCTCACGAGTCGCGACGGCGCTGATCTCCTCGCAATCAAAGTACACCCGTTCTTTGATCCTTTGCGATCGGACCCGCGCTTTGCCGAGGTGCTGCGCCGTAGAGGATTACCGCAATGAATTGGCTAACCGAGCTACGGCGGCTGCGCAAAATCGCTCAACGCTGCTAAAGGAGAAGGCGTGCGGAAAGGAAATAAGCAGGCGATCTGCTGTATTCGGCGAAAAACTAAGCCACGCAAAACCCAAGGTCCTAAACGTGCTGAAGAGAAGTTGAGTTTATTGAGGCAGGGCGTCCCCCCCCAGGGCGTCCCCCCAAAGCTATGAGTCTCTCAGGTGAGCCGACCAGATCCCGCTGTAGCACACCTCGTTCTGCAGGCGCACCCGGTCGCGCGTGAGCTGTAGCTTCATTCGGGTCATGCTGCGCAAATTCGCTGCTCTCCATCGGGCACAAAACTCAAGATCAATTCCTCGGCGACCAGCCGCCGTACCTGACGCTCGGCATCCTTGAAGTCATGCTTGCGCCCCCGCGGAGCACGGTTGGAGAACGCCTGCGCCAAGTGCAAAGGCATATGAGGCTCCAGTTCCAACCACACCGAACGCCAGTACTGAGCGGTCGATTCCATCACCGCTTCTTCTACTCCCTGCTCCCGCAACCACGTCAACAGGCGGTGCAACTCGCTCGGCATCGTGACGAATCGCCGCCGCGCTGGTTTCTCCTCCGGCACACTCGCATCGACGACAACTACCGTCAGCACTTTCTTGTGTACGTCAATCCCCGCGATCTTCATCGCTTCCTCCTGGCGTGGAAGCGGCAGAACGCGCGAAAGTAAGCTTACGCACCGTCACGTGCTACCACCCTTCCCCTCTGGAGGGGTGGACAGATTGGTTCAAAACGCACCTTCCCGATCAAGCTCAAAAACGGCCTCACTACATCCAGAGTGTTAACGACCTTCGCCGTCCACGCTCGATCGATCGTACACACGCCGACTCGTCCCCATTTTCATGTCGATGGATGGGCCGCAGGCCCATGTATAACTCAAAACTCAAATTCTCTCCGGAAAGCAAGTCATTGTGCGTGCCGTTTGCGTGCTGTTAACGTGATTAAGAGTGCTTTCTATGGACTTGGGTGTCATCTGTTGCCCTATATGTTGTTGAAACTACGTTTCTTTGTGGATTCGATTCCTTCCGCGCTCACCAAATTTTGAATGGTTTAGCTCGCCTTGCGCTCTGCTTGCGCTCCGTTTAGAGCCAATCCAACTACTTTGCTGTGCGCTTCCGTCATCTCGTCCGTTGCTGCATCGCCATACACGTTCATGGTCGTTCTGATATCGGCGTGCCGCATGAGCCTTTGTTGTACGCCCACCGGGGTGCCGACCGAATCCAGCCAGGAACGATATGATGTCGAAGACTGTGCGTGCCAAGTCCGCCGATTTCAGCCGCCTTCGCTGCTTTGTGGTACACACGCCATAGCTGGTCGTATGACCACGGAAGGCGCCCAGTTGCACCGGAGAGGCGAACATCCAATCCTCGCTGTTCGGGAACTCAGTCGTTTGCTTCCAGGCCTTGAGCACATTGAGAAGACAGGCATCGATGGGCATGTGCCGAGATTCGGCAGTCTTGACCTCGTCCACCTGCTGACAGACGATGCCACGCTCCACGCGCAGCTTGCCATTGAGCCAGTCCACGTCCGACCAGCGCAGTGCCAAGCATTCGCTGATTCGCAAACCCAAGCAGACGCATAACAAAGCAATCGTGCGAAAGGGTTCCACGAGATTCTGCGCGAACAATCGGAACTCTTCCACCGTGAGGCTGCGCGGGTTTCGCTTGCGTTTCGTCGCGCCTCTGATCGTGACTAGCTCCATGGGATTGCGTTGTGTGGGCACATCCCCGCGCCACATCGCGTAATCCCAGAGCAGGCTCAGAATGCCCCGGATATGCGCCTTACTCTTTGGCGCAAGCGCCAGAGTTCTAAGCCACAGCTCGACGGACGCGCCTGCATGTCCTGCAGCGACCAATCACCCCAAGTGGGCAGAATATGGTTGCTCAGCCGAACCTCGTAAGCACGTCGCGTGTCGGCACGCTTCGGCATCTTCTCTTCTCGGTAGCGGTCCACAACCGCACGCACCGTGAGGCCGTGGCCCACCTTTTGTTGACGTTCCATGATGCTCATCAGGGACTCAGCCGCACTCCAGGCTGCTCCCTTGGTGGGATACTCCCGCTTGGTTCCGATCAATTTGGAACGGCGCTTCCCGTTCTCGTACCAGAGATAGTTCCAGGTCTTGCGCCGCTTATCCAATCGAACCGAACCGACTGCATGTCGTTGCGCTCTTCTCATCTTGCCGCCTCCTTCTCGGCAGAGCGCACGGATGACGAGGCTGAATGTAGCACGTCGGGGCCTGCCGGTTGGAAGAAGGCTGAGTGTGGGGTCCGATTTCCGTCGGTTCGAAGGTCACGTTGATCGTGCAACTCGCTCCTGCGGCAAGGCTCAAACCGCAGGTATTCGCTGTATGACTTGTGTTGATGTGGTATGATGGAGCCATAATGATGGCAAAAACCCAGATCACACTTGAAACTGAGATGCAGCGCCGTGCGCGCCAACGCGCCAATGATCTCGGGGTATCTCTCGCAGAATATTTCCGCCGTCTAGTCGCACGTGATCTTGCTCGTCCTGAAACGGCAGCTCAGGTAGACCGCGTTTTCGACCTCGGCAGCTCCGGCGGCTCAGATATTGCGAGCCAAAAGGATTCCATGATCGCCGAGGCCTTTCATTCCACACGCAGAAAACTTCGGCGTCGCTAGCGCTCTCGATATATGAGCCTATTTGTCGACACTTCCATTTGGTATGCTGCCGCGGACTCTTCTGACCGCAGCAACGCTCGCGCAAAAGCGATTCTCAAGTCTGGCGAAACACTGGTGACCTCGGATCACGTTTTGATCGAAACATGGACGTTGCTTCACCACAAACTTGACCGCAAAGCTGCGGAGCGATTTTGGGAAGGCCTGCGGAGTGGGATCGCTGTAATGGAGGCGGTTACTTTAGCGGACTTGGAGGTTGCTTGGGATATTGGCGTTTCTTGGCGTGACCAGGATTTTTCCATCGTCGACCGCACCAGCTTCGCTGTAATGCGGCGTCTAGGTATTGACCGGGTCGCGTCCTTCGATGCTCATTTTGCCGTATTTCGCTTTGGTCCAAAACGCCGCCAATCCTTTCACGTCCTTAGATAGCAACATAGCAGAGGACCGGCAGCTCGTGCTCAACGGCAGCGAGTCAATGACCCGCTCTTGGCCGTGGTCGAAAAGCCCGGAAACCATTCTGCGGGATTTTCCGGCGTTTGTAGATTTGCTGGATTGACATCTGCCGGCCACGTGGATTTACTTCATATCAATTAGACCCCGCTATGCCGCTTTGAGTCGGCTCACAGCCTAAAGCCCTCGGCTCTGCGGGGTGATATTTACTATTCCCAGCGTGCGCGGGGAGATAGGCAACGAGTATCCGTAATCGGCGCTATCTCCTTCAGAGCCGCGAGCCGCTCGGACATGACGGACACGCGGTTCTGGGTGTAGACATATGCAGCGTGAGCCGGATCCAAGGGGGCAATCTCTTTCTAGCTCAGGACTGTCTTTTGTAGCGCTTCCGCATCACGTACCCGTCGACAACATTTTTGATATCGCCAACCTTCGCTCGCTCATGCCACCTCATGTTGGCAACGACTCTGTTGGCGATGGGCGTGCCGCTCAATGTCTTGCGGGGCTTCGTCTTGTCCATGTCCGATGCTCTGTGAGTATTGTATTTGCCGACGCCGATGCCTGTGGATCCACCGAGCACCGGCGGATGATAATATCGCTGGCCGGTCCCGGTTGTTTCATCGCCACGGTGAGCAGATCGGCGTGTGCCTGGGAAATGATCCCGAGAGCCTGCGCCGCAGCGGCCCGCCAGAGGCGGTCCAACCATTTGTCCCGAGTCTTTTGGTCCGCCGGGGCCTCGATCACGATCGGCAGCAATTCGTCCTGTGCCCAGTAGACCGCGCCGCCGAGAGCGCCGGATGAAGTATCGATATCCTGGAAAGCCGGCCAGAGCCTCTCTATCAGGCTCACGACACCGTCACCGGCAATCACTGGATCTGTTCTGGCGACGCTCTTTATCTCCGTGACCGCTTCCTTCAAGCGCTGGCAGGGCGAGATGAGAACCCTTCCATCCGAATGCCCTGGCACGAAGCCGGGACCTGAACGCCCACATGTGTTTCGCTGTCATCGGCTGAGGACATTTTGGCATACGGCGGGCGCTATGGTAGGAAAATAGAGGGGAGAATAGTTGGGTGCACGAAAATGCCAATGGAAACCGCCGAAATCCTGGATCAATTTGAAAGAACTACCGGAAAGTTTGCACGAGCAGCAGTCGAAGCGGCCCTGGCGCGCCGGGAAGAGATCACACCAGAGCTTCTGCGCATCCTCGAAGAGACCGTAGACCGGGCAGCGCAACTCGACGCCGAGGGTGACTACATGGCCCACTTGTACGCCATGTTCTTGCTGGCCCAGTTCCGCGAAACGCGCGCCTATTCGCTTGTGGTGCGCTTTGCGTCGCTTCCGGGCGACCTCCTGTACTCTCTCTGCGGCGACTTCATCACGGAAGACCTCGGCCGGGTACTGGCGTCGGTATGTGGCGGCGAGTTGGCAGGCATTCGATCTTTAATCGAGAATGATGCCACCGATGAATGGGTTCGGGGCGCTGCCCTGAGCGGTCTTGTGACACTGGTGGCCGCCGGACAGAAGACCCGTGATGAGATCGTGAGCTACTTCGCCAGCCTGTTTCGCGGCAAGTTGGTGCGGAAGTGGTCGCACGTCTGGGACTCGCTGGTCTGCAATAGCTCCGATCTTTACCCCGAAGAGCTGCTCGACGATATCAAGCAGGCCTACGAGCACGACCTGGTGGACCCCGGCTGCATTGGCTTTGATGGTGTCAAACGAGACTTGGCGGTGGGCAAGGATCGCATTTTGGCGAGACTCGTAGACAATCCCCATCGACGGCTGGTTGAGGACACCGTGGCCGAGATGGGATGCTGGGCGTGCTTTCGAGAGAAGCGAGCGAACAGCGCAGCCCGCGCCGCGCCAAACTCCAAACTGAATCCAGCCGCCTCCTCCCAGATCAGGAGGGCAACGCCCAAGACGGGCAGGAACGAACCCTGCCCTTGCGGGAGCGGCAAGAAGTACAAGAAGTGCTGTGGCGCATGAGCACTTGCGTCCGCATCCTTACTATGGCCAACTACCAGACTAACCGCCCAGGTTCGTCGACCTTAACAATAAGATGTCGATTCATGCGGCTTCGGTCCCTTGCAGCCCCGGTTTTGACAACGGCAGCGTCAAAACGAGGTCTTCTGGTACGGAACTCTTCGGGACGACCGAGCCTCGCGTTCCGTGGCTTCAGCCTGCCCTGCCCTAAAGCGGCTGATGGAACCGGCCATCCCGAAGTGGCCATCCGCACTAACGACATCGGCCAGATTCTCAAGGCGAAAGGGGACCTGGATGGCGCTCTCGCCTACGCCCAAGCCTGAATGATGCGCAATAACTGGAACGGATCAAGCTCCTGCTGCTGTCGTTTCAGTTCGGCGATGAGCTCCGGATCTGCAGGTGGCAAAGCACAGGGCTGCCGGAGGTCCCGGTCGGAAACCGTTCACAGTAACGAGCAGCCCTTCTGGGAACCCATCGACCATCTGCGCTCCATTTGCGCTCTGTTTGTTGGTTTAACAGGAACTTTTGTAGCCTTTGGTATCATCCGTGGCCCTGCATGTCGTTGAAACTATGTTTTGTTGTGGATTCGATTCCTTCCGCGCTCACCAAATCCTTTATTTTCAACGACAGCTTACGTTTTCATGGTCAAACTCTTGTTACCCAGTTGTTAGCCAAATTCGCTGCGTCTGGAGCGCTTCGCCCTTTCGAATCAATGGCGCCCGACCGCCACTCCGGTTTGACTCTTCTATTTTCGGTTTAAGGTTCAGCTGGATATTAAGCGGCCCGTCATCGTTGCGACCAGATGCCTTCGGTTCATCCGTGAGGAGATGATGTGGGCCCACCGAAATCGATTGGCGCAGTCCAAGCCACCGCTCACCGCCACAGCACGCGCCTCCAAGATAGGGATCGGCGCCTGCTGGCACGACTTCGTCTTTCATGAACACCGCAAGCAGCAAAGAATTTGCCGAAGCCAATTTCACGAGGCTCCCTGGGCATTTCGTCCGTACTCTCTAGGTGCAACACTAAAGACTCGTTTGAACGCTTTGCTGAAGGCGGCGTCGGAATCGTAGCCAACGGATTTAGCCACTTCGAAAAGCTTTTTGTCGCCTTTCTGCAGCAACGCTGTAGCCTTCTGCATTCTCCAACGTGTCAAGTATTCCAACGGTGTTTCCCCAACCAGATCCTTAAAGCGAAGCGCAAAAGGGGAACGCGAGATACCGCAGGCGGCGGCCAGCGATTCGACCGTCCAAGGATGGTCGACTCTCTCGTGCATGGATTTGAGAGCAACACCAATTTGCGGATCGAAAATGGCTCGCAGCAAGCCGCTCTTGCAGGCTTCCGATCGCGACGCGATGTAGGCACGTAGACACTGTATGAACAAGACATCTGCCAGCCGGTTGACAACCAGATCCGACCCGGGCATCGGCTCTGCCATCTCAGATGCAAGCATATTCGTAGTCGTGCGGAGTGCCAGAGTCTGTGGTTGATCGGCCTTCACCAATATGAGCGGAGGAAGCAAACGCCTAAGCGGCTTCACGCTGGCCGTACGGAATCTGAACCATCCCAAAATGATAGTGGTGGCAGCTCCTCCGCCACCACACTGGATTACCTCGCTCCCGTCCTTCCGTGCGACGTCACAGAGGTTTCGTGCACCCGTCCGCGGATTATCCCGGAGCGTGTATGAACTCCCCGGCGCAAGCAGGAAGCAATCGCCGCCCGCGAGTGGCAGTGCGTCTGGCATACCTCCCATGCTGAGCCAGCAGTTTCCGCGGGTAAGCATTCCGAAATGCGCGAACCGTGATGGCGAAATTGCAGCAGAATGGCTTCGGTCTCCGTTTTCTGCATCTGCTTCTTGTTTCACTCCCCAGGGCGCAGTGGCTTCCAGCCGAGCGTGAACGACGCCCACGATTTGCAGGGTTTGAAAAAAATCGGTAATCGGGTCCAACTTAGACCTCCAGTCTGGACGCCTGAACAAGTTATCTGGACTAAATGACAGTTCGAGTCCAGATGCACGGACATCTATTGCGGCAGGTGAGATGAGTTTACTGGACACGGAGGTTCAAATGAAACTGCTTCAAATTGATTCCAGCGCACGGCCAGTTCCGTGACCCGGCGACTGACCGCCAAATTCGCCGAAGATTGGAGAGAGAACCATCCCGATGGCGAAGTCATCCATCGCGATCTTTCAGCAACAGCGCTTCCACTGATTACCGATGACTGGAACGCGACCCAGCTTGAAGATTCGAAGCTGACGCCGGCGCAGCGGTCGTATCTTTCGACGTCAGATGAGTTAATCGAAGAGCTCAAGGCGGCCGACACGGTGGTCATCGGCTCGCCGATGTACAACTTCTCGATCCCTTCTTTGCTCAAGGCGTGGATCGATCAAGTCGTGCGGATCGGGAAGACCCGTGGCTACGGGCCAAACGGCGGGCGGGGCCTTCTCTCGAGAAAGAAAGTTGTCGTCATCACCGCCCGCGGAGGTGCCTATGAAAAAGGCACTGCGATGGAGCCTTTCGATTTTCAGGAACCCTACCTGCGCCACATTCTGGGTTTCATCGGACTTACGGACGTGACGTTTATTCATGCCCACAACCAGGCTCGCGCGGAGGCCGCCGTCTTTTTCGCAGGCGCTGCGGAGCGTATCGACAGAATCGTCGTTGATCAAAACGAGCAAGTGATGGCTCTTTGAGAAGTCCCAAAGCGCTGTCGGAAAAGAGTGAACATGCGTAAAGCCAATCCATACATCGGCGCTGTCGGTCGCCTTCTCATCGCTGCGCTCTTCCTGATCAGTGGACTCGGCAAAATCGCCGCGCCTGCGCTGACACAGGGCTTCATCACCTCCGCCGGCCTGCCGTTTCCGCTTCTGGCCTCAGTCTTCGACACGAAAACCATTTTGCCTTCAAAACTCAGTACTTGGATTCCTTCCGCTATGCCGACTTGAACGAAGCCGCTTTGCGGCGGACGCATTCGCGTGCTGCTGACCCGACGTTCGAGGTGATCTGAGCTAGCTTATGTGGCAGAGGAGGAACACTCTGTGACCCATCTACCTCAGATCATGCTTGAGGAACTAAGATGCCGCAACTTCGCCGATTCAACCATTCGCTCGTACCTTCACGCAGTTGAGCACTTCAGCCGCTACTTCATCGCCGGCCCGATCAGCTTGGTCCCGAGCACATTCGCCAGTATCAGGCGGCGCTCTTCACGAAGTTGAAGTTCAGCCCGAACACCGTAACCCTGCGGGTGGCTGCCTTACGCTTTTTCTATATCCCGGCAGTATGCGCCGGCCAAGGGCAAAGTGACGGTGTGCGAATGGGAGGACGGCCGCTTACAAATCCGCTATCGTGGTAGGGCGGTGGCTTGGGCGGAGATTTCAGGCCCGGTTCCAGTTCAGACAGTAAGACCCAGGGAAGCCATGGCCAAGAAACAAAAGCTTCGTACTCCCAAAGCGGATCATCCCTGGCGGCAGGCCTATCGCAAGATGCGCCCCTGGAGCAGACCAGGGACTGCGCCGGAGCCGGCCATCCGTGTGACCGCGCCTTCCGCTTCGCCCTAGCGGGCTCAGCTCCAGGCACGGTCACACTGACAGTTCTCCACTCTTCCAGGAAAGAAACGGAGTACTACGATAAAAGGGACATTTCTAATGTCATAAGCAAGGGGACATTTCTAATGTCAGTTGACAAAAGCTTCGGCAGCTGATTGACATGGCATTCGACCAGCGGTAAGCTTCGAGCCGCATTTCCAATCGCCGTAACGCGAAGAAGACTGCTTCCAAGCAAATATCCGAGCAAGTAAAGGCAGGCTGCGATGTCGTGCTGCGAAGCGCCGCGAGCATTAGTCCTCGCAGTTGATACCATCCTCCTGCTCAGTTTCTTCGCAGCCGGCCAGACTCAGGATCCCCCCGGCACTAAAAAAGACGGAGCCTATTACTTCGCTTATCGCACTCCCGCTCATGTCTCCCGCAGCAGCCCCGATGTTTTCGAGGAGACTGCAAAGAACACATTAGACTTCTTGAAGTCCAACGATGTCAACATCATCGCCGATCCGGAACGGGGAACTATACAGACGGACGAGCTGTTTTCCCTGGATAGCTTGTTGAACCTTACCAAGAATGCCGGAGCCACTCACCTGCTGTATTTGACGGTGGATCGACCAGCTACGTCATGGCGAAAAGTGACGCTCCAATGCTACGACTTGTCGGGAAAGGTTCTTCGGGAAGAGCACGCGTCAGCAACCAGTGGCTTCTCAGGAAAGGGCGCGCCGACAAAGACCATTGAGGGTCTAAGAAAGAAGCTTCTGCCTCGGGTCGGACAGCCAGGGCTCTCGAAGGTGCAAAAGTCTGTGCCAGTTCCCGCGACCGGAATCTACCCACCGAGTCAGGGGCTCTGGTCGGGATGAGGAGAAAGGTAGCTCGCATATGAAACGCAAGGCGAAGATTATCTCGGGTATCCTGATGGTTTTGGTTAGTGCCGTCTCGTTTCCAGTAGCCGCCCAAGAGGCACCTGCACAGAAGGAAAATTCAATCCAGCAAGCGGCTAAGCCAATCGCGCCTCAGCCAATCCAAAAGGTTCTCTTAAAGGAAGGGACGGAGGTCAATTTGAAGTTGGGCCAGAGGCTGACTGCGAAAAGCGCCGTTGTTGGAGAGCCCGTGGAGTTGATCCTGGCCAAAGATTTGAAGGTCGGGGATGCCGTTATCGTGAAACAGGGGGCGAGAGTCTTGGGGACAGTTGTAGCGGGGAAAGAATCGGAAAAGAAAAGAAACGAGGCTTACCAGCTGGCCATGCGGGTCGACTTTTTGAGGGTCGGCGACGCAAAGATCAGACTTCGCGGGGAGATGGTTGCGGAAGGCAAGAGAAATAAGGACGCGATGATCGCGGGCACGATCTTTCTTGGTCTTTCCGGTTTGCTGGCGACGTCAGGTAAGCACTACATAATCCCGGAAGGCTCGCCTGTGACTGCCTACGTGGACGACGATATTGAGTTGCAGGCTATGGTCCCCCAGTTGCCTTGATGCTGGGCCTTGCCAAGAAAGAGAGGAACTATGAATAGTAATCCCATCTCGTACAGGCAGACAGCTGATGGATCTCCGCTGCTTAGGCGTGGATTAGCTTGCCTGGTGCTCTTGCTCTGGGTAAGCACGAACACGATGGGCCAGACTCCCAACGATGCCCAAAGTTCTCCGGAACCCTCGGCCCTACATGTCACGCACGTTCTCGGATTTGAAGGTGCGCGGCATAACGCCAACGGAGAGCTAAGAATTCAGGGCGCCGCGCTGCAATTTCAACGGAGTGGAAGCCCAGCCGCGCAGGTGAGCATAAGTTCCATTCAGAACGTCGCCCTCGGAGAGGAAAGCAAGCAAGTAGGTGGAGTGCCGATGATGCTGGGAAAGGCTGCAGTTCCGTTTGGAGGAGGGCGCGTGGTCAGCCTCTTCTCGCACAAAAAGTATGACAGCCTCACGGTTGAGTATGTCGACAGCAATGGTGGCTTCCACGGCGCCATATTCCGGCTGAGCAAGGGGCAAGGACAGACTTTCAAGAAAGACCTCGTAGCCAGCGGCGCGCACACAGCGCTGCGGGAGGATCATGCTAAAACACAAAACACTCCAGAGGTTAAGAATGAAAACAAATAGGCAAGCTTCTCTTTGCACAACCAAGCCTCCGTTCAGCCTGCCCACCTTTCTCGCACTAAACATGCGGTACGGAACATTTGCAGCTCTAATTCTGATGCTCACCGCGTTGCAGCCAAAGCTATTCGTTCCAGCTGCGCTTGCGGAATCATCCGCAGGCAAGAAGAACGGGGGCGCGCAACACTGGAGCGTGCAGGTCGATCAAGTCGACCCCGGCGACGTGAGCCTCGACCCCTCCTTCGGAGCCGCCATCTACGAGAATCTTCTGCAAGAGCTGGCCAAAACCAAGCAGTTCAAACAGGTCTTCCGCGGCGGTGATCGCAACGCGAATAATGTTCCTGGCCTGCTCATTCTGAAAACAACGGTGCAAAAGTACACGCCGGGTAGCGAGACTCGACGCGCTGTCACTACCGTGAGCGGGGCGACCAAATTGAACGTCCGCATCCAGCTTTCCACAAGGGAAGGCCACATTGTTCTCGAACAGTTTGTCGAAGGCCATGTCCGGTTCATCGGCAACAACTTGCGCGCTACTCACAATCTGGCACACAACGTTGCCATCACATTGAAGCGGTCAACCTTGCCGGAATCGGCAATCCTGGCCCCCGAACGAGAAACTGGAAAGATGTCCAAATCGATCACTCGGTCGAGCTGATCGCCCTCCACGCGGACGACCAAGAAGTGGTAGGGATTTGATGCTCGTTCGATGCCCGGCTTGACGAGATGGGGAATCCCGCTCGAAGGCGAACGGGATTCCGGTGCTCGCCTTTCGGAAAAGATAATTCCGACGGGCTTCAGCATTCGGAATCGCCTGCTCTTGTCACAAAAAAATCCCGTTCAGTCTGCAGCAACCCTCTGTTGCTCTGCAATCTCCTCAACCCTTCGCGCACTTGGCCTCGGAAGCCTTGATAAATTGCACTCTCGCCCATTCGAACAGCTGAGCATCCCAGTTCGGGCTGTAGTCGAGAGCAATGGTTGGTATTCCACCCATTCCACCCACAACATTGTTAGGCCCTGAAGCTATCAGCGAGATCTGCTGACAACCTGAATTACGAGTAGGAAGCGGATCGGTCCGGTTGGTCATAGGATCGTGAGCGCGATTTCTTGAAAATATGGGAGTAGCCCGCGCGCACTATTAAGGAAGCGGAGCGAGCGGTTGCAATCCGCTCCTCCGCTGCTGTGAAAGTGGCCCTCCACCAGTTTCGTTCAGTTAAGCCGAGCGGCGACACCGCACACGATTACGGGGGCCGAAACTGCCGTACGGCGCACCATTAGGTCCGGTGATGTATCCGTCTCTCGCCATTTTCAAAATGCGGAACTCCTCGGTCAGGAGACCGCGATACCCCTTTCTGATCGCTTCATCGGTCCACTCGTAGACGTTGGCGTCCCAGACTGGGATGTAATCGGTGGCAGTCGTGGGAATGGCACCAAACGTGTTGTTCGGCCGATGCCCATCCAAAAGCGCGGCGCCCAGACCCTGACGCTGCGGATTTTGGCAGCCGCCTTCTGACGCGCCATTCGTCGCAAGGAAGATCCGCTCGACAGCGCTACCATCGATGTCGTCGACCCCGGTCTCGATTTTGCGCAAACGTGGAGCGAAAGTGCTCCCCTCGATCGCAGACACAGTGGGATCGCTTGACTCAGTCGAGATGTAGAAGACCGGCTTGCCAAAGCTATAGCCGTTAATCAGGGAAAGCGTGACTGTCCGATGCGCCGGATCAATGGCGACCACTTGATCATGTACGAGACCGTAGTTCGGGTGTCCGTTTGGGAAGTTGATATATGCATCTTCCACCGCAGCGGCGATGACCTTGAACTCAGATGAAGCGCAGCAGCGGTGGAGGCGTGACAGCGCCCGTCAGGTTTAACGCCGGGTTGGGCGGCGTTCCGGGACGTTGTGTTTCGATCACCCACGTTCCCTTTTCTCGGTCGCCGCACGGAGGAGTATGGTCTGTCCGACCGCCAGTCGACCGATGCGAGTGACCGCGCCGTAGATTCCCGCGTTGTTCTGGTTCGCACG
>Ga0137415_10004510_pt1 | contig 13784 bp, 10 predicted proteins | sample CZODoug3_1_1_16f_FD_183082 | JGI IMG/M metagenome (GOLD analysis project Ga0137415, IMG submission 183082) | Vadose zone soil fungal communities from Angelo Coast Range Reserve, California, USA - CZODoug3_1_1_16fungal (Hybrid Assembly) | ecosystem: Environmental > Terrestrial > Soil > Vadose... | reverse complement strand
TCCCCCAAGTCGGTCGCCCGCGACCTGTACGAGCGGGCCATGACGTTCGTCGAGTACGTCGGGCACTACGGGCTGGCCCGCTCGGAGGGCCTGCTGCTGCGCTACCTCACCGACTCCTACAAGGCGTTGCGTCAGACCGTGCCCGAGGAGGCCCGCACCGAGGAGCTGGCCGACCTGATCGAGCTGCTCGGCGAGCTGGTCCGGGAGGTCGACTCCAGCCTGCTCGACGAGTGGGAGAAGCTGGTCAACCCGGACGGCGAGGAGATCACCCCGGCGCACCAGCGCACCGTCACCGCCGACCCCAGGGCGCTGCGGGTGCTGGTCCGCAACGCGATGTTCCGCCGGGTGCAGCTGGCCGCCCGGCGGCACTGGGACGAGCTCGGCGCGCTGGACCCGAGCCGGCTCTGGGACGCCGACCGCTGGCACCTCGCCCTGGAGCGGTACTTCGAGCAGTTCGACGAGATCCGCACCGACGCGCACGCCCGCGGCCCGGACCTGTTCCGGGTCACCGAGGGCCCAGGCCGCTGGGAGATCCACCAGGTGCTGGACGACCCGGAGGGGTACCAGGAGTGGTCCATCTCCGCCGAGGTCGACCTGGACGCCTCCCAGCGCGCCGGCACCGCCGTCCTCAAAGTGATCGCCGTAGAACCCTTCTGACGCCCCAATCCCGCGAGTCGGGGATTTTGTCAGGGTGAGTCGCGGATTCCGTCAGGCGCCGACCGGCTCTTCGGCGTTCGGATCCGGGGCCTGGCGCTCCGGCAGCGTGGCGAACACGGCCGGCGGCTCCCGCCACGGCTCGCCGAGGCGGCCGGCCTTGGCGTCGTCGATGGCGCGCCAGACCGCCTGCGGCGTGCAGGGCAGGTCGATGTGCCGCACGCCGAGGTGACCGAGGGCGTCCACGATGGCGTTGTGCACCGCCGGGGTGGAGCCGACGGTGGCGGACTCGCCGATGCCCTTGGCGCCGAGCGGGTTGTGCGGCGTCGGCGTCTCGGTGTTGCTGACGTCGAACCACGGCAGGTCGGCCGCGCTGGGGATGGTGTAGTCGGTCAGCGTGGCGGTCAGCGGGTTGCCGTCGGCGTCGTAGACGAAGTGCTCGAACAGCGCCTGCGACATGCCCTGCGCCAGCCCGCCGTGCTGCTGGCCGGCCACGATCAGCGGGTTCAGGATGCGGCCGCAGTCGTCCACCGCGTAGTGCTTGAGCGGGGTGACCCGGCCGGTGTCGGTGTCCACCTCGACGACGCTGACGTGCGCACCGAACGGGAACGTGGAGCCGCCCTCCTGCTCCCAGTCCAGCGCCACCGACAGCGGCTTGCCCCGCTCGGTGGCGGACTTCGCGAGGCTGGCCCAGCTGATCCGCTGGCCCGGCACACCGGCCACCCCGAGGTCGCCGTCGTCGGTGACCTCGATGTCGTCCACGTCGGCCTCGAGCAGATCGGCGGCCAGCTCGCGGGCCTGTTCCAGCATCACCTCGGCGGCCCGGTTGACCGCGTTGCCGCCGATCTGCAGCGACCGGGAGCCCATCGTGCCGCCGCCCCGGGGCACCAGGGCGGTGTCCGACTGGACGTAGGTGATCTTGTCGAGCGGGATGCCCAGCTTGTCCGAGACGATCATGCCGAACGAGGTGGCGTGGCCCTGGCCGTGCGCCGAGGTGCCCGCCTTGACCGTCGCGGTGCCGTCGTCGTGTACCTCGACCGAGGAGAACTCGGTGAAGTTGCCGGCGCCGGTGACCTCCACGTACGCGCTGATCCCGATGCCGAGCTGCTTGGCGTCGCCGTTCGTCCGGCGGGTGGCCTGCTCGGCGCGCAGGTTCTCGTAGCCGGCCAGCTCCAGCGCCTTGCGCAGCGGCAGGTCGTAGTCGCCGTTGTCGTACGCGGCGCCGACCACCGTGGTGTAAGGGAACTCGTCGGGCTGGATGAAGTTGCGCCGGCGCAGCTCCACCGGGTCGATGCCCAGCTCGACGGACGCCATGTCCATGATGCGCTCGAGCAGCGCGGCGGCCTCTGGGCGACCGGCACCCCGGAACGCGCCTACCGGCGTGGTGTTGGTCAGCACCGCCGCCACGTTGTAACTGATCTTCGGGATGCGGTAGACGCCGGACGCCATCAGCCGGGTGAACACGATGCCGAGGAAGCCGTTGAACCCGCCGTACGCGCCGCAGTCGACGATCACGTGCAGCCGCAGGCCGACGATCGTGCCGTCCCGGCGCAGCCCCAGCTCGGCCCATTCCTGCTGGCCCCGGCCGTGCATCATGGACACGGCGTTCTCCGAGCGGGTCTCGACCCACTTCACCGGGCGGCCCAGCTCCAGCGCGGCGGCCAGCGTCACCAGGTGCTCGGTCTGCGCACCGATCTTGGCCCCGAAGCCGCCACCCACGTGCGGCGAGATCACCCGCATGCGCGACGGGTCCAGCCCCAGCCCACCGGCGAGCAGGGCCTGGGCCATGTGCGCCCCCTGCGCGGAGACGTACACCGTCACGTCGTACTCGGCACCGGGCCCCTCGGCCGGCACCGCCACCATGGCGTTGGGCTCCATCGGGACGGGCGCCAGTCGCTGGTTGCGCATGGTCACCCGGACCACGACGTCGGAACCCTCGAGCGGGTCCTCGTCGCCGGGCTCGCGCTCCCCCGCCGCGATGTTCGAGCCCAGCTCGGCGAACTGCAGCGGGCCCGCCGGGTCCAGCGCGTGCTCCAGGTCGACCACCGCGCCCAGCGGGTCGTAGTCGACGACGATCAGTTCGGCGGCGTCGTTCGCCTGTGCCTTGGTGTCGGCGACCACGGCCGCGACCACGTCCCCGACGAACCGGACCTTGCCGACCGCCAGCGGTGGCCGCGCCGCCCCTGGGTTCACCGGGATCGGGCCCACCTGCGGGGCCAGGCTCATGTTCTCGGCCGTGTAGACCGCGCGCACGCCGGGCGCGGACTCCGCCTCGGTCGTGTCGACGCTCTCGATCCGCGCGTGCGCGATCGGAGAACGCACGAACGTCAGGTGCAGGGCCCCCGGAATGTCCAGGTTGTCGACGTAACTGGTGTCACCGCGGATCAGCTCGGAGTCCTCGACCCGGCGCACCTCGGTACCCAGAATTGATCCGCGCATGTCCGGACTCTAACCCCGGCGCGGGGGCGCGGCGCGCCGGCCCGGGCGCCGCGCCGCGCCGGTGGATCAGAGCGGCTGCAGGTCCGAGATCAGCCAGTGCCCGTCGGTCCAGGTCATGGTGACCCGAACCTGGTTGGACGCGGTGTGCGGCGCCGGGTCCGAGCCGACCGTTGTGGTCTGGTTCACAAAGAGCAGCGCGCGCACCTGGTCCGGCTGGGCGTCGATCACCGCCGAGCGGGCCACGGTTGCCTTGGTGCCCAGGTTCTGCTGCTTCACCGCCGGCACGATCACGCTGCTGGCCAGCTCCTCGAACTTGGCCGCGAAAGCACCGGAGATCAGCGTCCGCGCCCGGGCCAGGTCGGCGTCCAGCGTCTTCGAGTCGTAGCTGAGCACCTGGGTGGTGCTGGTCTTGGCGGCGTCCAACGCGGTGTCCTGCGCCCGCTGCGCCCGCGAGTCACTGATCGCCTGCCAGCCCAGCACCGCCACCGCGACCGCCGAACCCAGCGCCAGCGCGGCCAGCACGATCGGCACCAGCATCCGCCGCGACCGGAGGCCGGTCGCCGTGGTTGCTGTTGCTGCGTCTGCCTCTGCCTCTGCCGGTACGGCGAGCGTCTCGGTCGGCTCGTCGGTCGGCTTCTCGGTCGCGTCCACCGGCTCGGTGGGCTCGTCCGTCACGTCGACCGGCTCGGCGGGCTCGGCGGTCACCTCGACCGGCTCGGCGGACGCCGAGGGCTCGACCGACTCGGCGGGCTCGACCTGTTCGCTCGGCGCCTCGGCGGCTTCGACCACCAGGTCGGTCGGGGCCTCGGTCACCTCCGCCGGCTGCACCACGTCGGTCGGGGCCTCGGTCACCTCGGCCGGCTGCTCGACAGTGTCGGCGGCCTCGACGGTGTCGGCGGGCTCGGTGGGGGTCTGTGCCGGCGTCGGGGTCACGGCGGTCTCCGAATCGGTGTTGGGGGTGCTCACTGCACGAAGGCCACGTCGGAGGCCAACCAGCGGTCGCCCTCGCGCTGGAGCTTGACCCCGAGCCGGTAGCTCACCGGCTGGCCGGCGGTCACCGTGCTGTTCGACACCGTTGCGCTCACGGTGACCAGCACGGACGCGGTGTCCGGCCCCATCTGCTCGATCCCGGCGGCAGTCACGGTGCCCCGCGAGCCGGCCTTGCTCTGTTGCAGGATCGTCTGCAGGGCCTGCGCGTAGGTGCTGATCTGGTCCCGGAAGGCACCGATGGACTCACTGGTCAGGCTCTGGATCTGCGCCGGGGCGTTGTCCGCGCCGATCGAGGTGAGGTCGCCGGCGACGCTCTGCGCGGCGACCAGCACCTGCTGGCGCTGAGCGGCCAGCTGGCTGACGCCCCGGTCGTGCACCACCAGGAACGCCCCCGCCACCAACAGGGCCACGAGCAGCACGCTCAGGGCCGCAACGACCGCCGTCCACCGCGACGGCCGCCAGCTCCGGCGCGCCGCGGCCGGCACGGCGGCGGGCTCGTCGGCGGCTGGCTCGGGCTCGGCGGCTGGCTCGGGCTCGGCGGCTGACTCGGGCTCGGCGGCTGGCTCGTCGACGACGGGCGCCTTGTCCTCGACGGCCGGCTCGGCGACCACCGGCTGGTCGTCGACCGCCGGCTGGTCGGTGCTCGGCTCGGCGACCGTGGACCGGGCAGGGCCGGCGGTGTCCTCGACGACGGTGTCCTCGGTGGGGGACTCCCCCACCTCGACCGGGCTGAACGTCACCTTGGCAGGCATCGGCTGTCGACCTCGCTCACTGCACTGGGGAGCGCCGCGGCGGCGACCGACCGGTTACCGGGGACATGCGGCCGCCGATGGCACCTCCGTCGAGCGGAGCTCGTGACCCGCCCGGGATGTTGGGGAGCGCCCCGGTCCGACGATGGTAGGCGGCCGCCACCACCGCACCCGCGGCGGGGTCAGCGGGCCAGCTCGGCGGCCAGCGTCGCGGTGAACACCTCGCCCCGCTCGTGGAAGCGCAGTTCGGCGTAGGTGACCACGGCGACGCCGACGAACACCATGCCCAGCGGGATCTCCACCACCGCCCGCAGCACGGCCTCACTGAACGAGCCCGGCGAGCTGAGCGCGGTCACCACGAAGCCGGAGATGACCGTGTAGGCCGCGCCGCCCACGACGGCGACCGCCATCCGCCCGACCGTGGGCCAGAACCGGGCGTTGACCAGCTCGAAGCAGCGCGCGATACCGGCCCGTTCCACGGTGACCACGCCGGCCAGCGCGGCGCCGAAGACGATGGCCAGGTAGAGCCCGGGCACGATCAGCATCAGGAAGCCGAACAGGGTCAGCACGCCGGCCGCCAGGCCCCAACCGATCAGCGCCGGGGCGCGCATGGCGGCGAACCGCATCGCCTCGCCGGCCGTCGCCTCGCGCCCGGCGGCGTCCTGGATCGCGACGTACACCGACGCACCCTGGGCGAACACCCCGACCGCGATCGCGATCATCACGCCGAGCAGGGCCAGCGTGCTGTCGAAGCTGGTCGGATTGTCGGGCGCGGCCAGGGTCGGGCTCAGCGTGAAGGAGACCAGCGCGCTGATCGCCGCGACCCCCAGCTGGATGATCAGCAGCGGGACCAGGCTGCGGCGCACCACGGCGATCACCCGCTCGCCCCATCCGCGCAGGTCAGGCGGCACCAGCGGGTCGCTGAGCGGAGCCGCCAACCGCGCCCGGGGCGGGCGCTGCCGCGCCGAGGCGGACCACGGCTCGGGGTTCCGGTCCGCGCCGGGGCGCTCCGGACCGGACGGTGGAGGTGACGACATACCACGACGGTATCGCTGATCGGTTCGCGCCGTCGCCCCCGACCCGGGCGAACTGCCGGCGCGGCGCCCGATGCGGCACGATCGGCCACCACCAGCACCGACCAGTACCGCACCCGCCATACGCGAGCACCGAGGAGACCGCCGATGACGGCCATCCGTTCCAACACCGTGGCCGACGTGCTCGCCCGCGCCGCCCGCCGCACCCCGGACCGGGTGGCCCTGCGGTTCGCCGACCGCGCCTGGACCTACCGCGAGCTGGACGATGCGGTGCACCGCGCGGCCGCCGTGCTGGTCGGGCTGGCGCTGGTCAAGGGCGACCGGGTGGCCGCGTACGGCAAGAACTCCGATGCCTACGTGATCGGGTTCCTGGCCTGCGCCAGGGCCGGGCTGGTGCACGTGCCGATCAACTACAACCTGACCGGCGACGAGCTGTCCTACCTGCTGGGGCAGTCGGGCAGCCGGGCGGTACTGGTCGACCCGGCGCTCGCGCCGAGGGTGGCGGAGCTGGCCGAGCGGCCGGAGCTGGTGCTCGCGCTGCGCGACGCGCCGGACTCACTGCTAGCCCGCTGCGCCACCGGCCCGGTACCCGCGATCGACGTCGAGGTCGCCGAGTCCGACCTGGTCCAGCTGCTCTATACCTCGGGCACCACGAGCCGGCCCAAGGGCGCGATGATGACGCACCGCGCGCTGGTGCACGAGTACGTGTCTTGCATTGTCGCGATGGACTGCCGGGCCGACGACGAGCCGCTGCACCCGATGCCGCTCTACCACTCGGCCGGCATGCACGTGATGATGCTGCCCTACCTGGCGGTCGGCGCCACCAACCACGTGATGGAGTCGCCGGACGTGCCGGAGATCCTGCGCCGAGTCGAGGCGGACGGGATCGGCGCCCTGTTCCTGGCCCCGACGGTGTGGGTACCACTGTCCAACCACCCGGACTTCGCCAGCCGCGACCTCTCCTCGCTGCGCAAGGCGTACTACGGCGCCTCGATCATGCCGGGGCCGGTGTTGCAGCGGCTGCGGTCGGCACTTCCGGAGTTGGGCTTCTACAACCTGTTCGGGCAGTCCGAGATCGGCCCGCTGGCCACTGTGCTCGGTCCCGACGAACACGCCGACCGGCCGACCTCGTGCGGGCGCGCGGTGCTGTTCGTCGAGCTGCGGGTGGTCGACGGGGCGGGCGAGGAGGTACCGCCCGGCGAGCTCGGCGAGGTGGTCTATCGGTCACCGCAGCTGTGCGAGGGCTACTGGGACAAGCCCGAGGAGACCGAAGAGGCGTTCGCCGGCGGCTGGTTCCACTCCGGTGACCTGGTCAGGGCCGACGAGCAGGGCTATCTCACCGTGGTGGACCGGATCAAGGACGTGATCAACACCGGTGGGGTGCTGGTGGCCTCCCGCGAGGTTGAGGACGCGCTGTACACCCACCCGGCCGTCGCCGAGGTGGCGGTGATCGGCGCCCCGGACGACCGCTGGATCGAGGCGATCACCGCGTTCGTGGTTCTCAAAGGCACGGTTCTCAAAGGCACGGTTCTCGAGGAGGCTGGCCCGACGCCCGAGGAGCTGATCGCGCACACCCGGTCCCGGCTGGCCGGCTTCAAGGTGCCCAAGAGCGTGCTGCTGGTCGACGAGCTGCCGCGCAACGCCTCCGGCAAGCTGCTCAAGCGGGTGCTGCGCGACCAACTGGAGGGCTGACCGCGCCGCACCCACCTGGACCTGGGAGGGCCCTGAACAACGCATGCTCTGCTGCGCGGCGCCCAGTCGGCGCCTCGCGGCGTTGTCGTCGGGGTCGATACAACAGCGGTATCGACCCCTCCTCCGCCTTGCGAGCCACCAACCGGATCACCGCTCGCGACGAGCGGCGTTATTCAGGACCCTCCTAGGAGGGCCCGGGCTCAGGCGTCGATGGCCTGGTTGAGCCGGTAGCGCAGCGGGAGCTGCTTGAGGCCGCTGACGAAGGTGCTGTGTACGCCTTCGACGGGGCCGGCGAGCTCGACGTGGTCCAGGCGGGGCAGCAGTTCGGCGAAGATGGCCTGGGTCTCCATCCGGGCGAGCTGGGCGCCGAGGCAGAAGTGCACGCCCGCGCCGAAGGCGACGTGCCGGTTGGGTTTGCGGCTGATGTCGAAGGCCTGCGGGTTGTCGAAGTCGGCCTCGTCGCGGTTGCCGGAGGGGTACATCAGCAGGACCTGCTGGCCCTCTTTGACGGTGACACCGCCGATGTCGTAGTCACGGGTGGCGGTGCGCATGAACTCCTTGACCGGGGTGACCCAGCGGATGATCTCTTCGACGGCGTTGGGCAGCAGGGAGGGGTCGGCCTTGAGCTTGGCCAGTTGCTCGGGGTGCGTCACGAGGGCGTGCATGCCGCCGGCGATGGTGGAGCTGGTGGTGTCGTGCCCGGCGGTAGCGATGATCACGAAGTAGGACGCGGCATCCAGGTCGGACAGGTGCTCGCCGTCGATCCGCGCGTTGGCGATCGTCGAGGCCAGGTCCTCCGTGGGGTTCTCCCGGCGGTCCGCGATCAGCCCCTGGAAGTAGGCAAAGAACTCCAGCACGACGGCGATCTGGTCGTCGGGGCTCTCGCCTCGGCGGCGCTCCGGGTCGTCGCCGCCGAAGATCTCCTGGGTGAGTTGCAGCATCCGGCCGAAGTCGCTCTCCGGCAGGCCGAGCAGGGTCAGGATCACCGAGAGCGGGTAGTGCACGGCCACGTCGGCGACGAAGTCGCACTCGCCGCCGCGCTCGAGCATCAGGTCCACGTACCGCCTGGCCAGCCGGTTGACGTTGTCCTGCATGGTGCGCAGCGTCTTGGGCCGGAACCAGTCCGCCGCGACCGGGCGCAGCGCCTTGTGGTCCGGGTCGTCGATGTGGATCAGCGTGCGGAGCATCTGGCCCTGCTCGGCCTGCCGCTGGTCCTCGGCGGCGGGCACCAGCACCGGGCGCGGGTGGTTGTGGAAGATCTCGTGGTTCTTCGCGATCTCCAGGATGTCCGCCCGGCGGGTGATCACCCAGAACGGGTTGTAGTCCGGCCGCCCGTCCACCCAGTGCACCGGCGACTCCCGCCGCAGCAGCGCGCACGCCTCGTGCAACCGCTGCTCCTGTGCGTAGGCACTGGGGTCGACCACCGTCAACCCGGCCTGCTCGACCGTCATCGTCATGATCAGCTCCCGTCAGCCGGCTGCACTGCCAGCATGGAACATACTTCAAGGTATGGTTCGGCGGAACTCAATGGCTCAAAGTTCCTTGGTGCCGAACGGGTCGCCGCGGTCCTCGAGCATGGCGCGCAACCGCTGCACATCTACCGGGTGCTCCCTCTGCTGGGTACCCACCAAGATCGCCACCGCGATGTGCGCCCTCAGCTCGGCCAGCTCGGGCGACAACCCGAACAGCACCAGCGACTCGGCCAGGTGCCGCTCGCGCGCCTCGTCCACCCGCTGCACCACCGCCCGGACCTCGGCGTTGCTGCGGCCCCACGCCCGCAGTGCCGCCTCCGCCTCGTGCGGCAGGCCGGCCGCGATGTTCGACAGCAGCTCGAACCGGGCCGCCGGGTCGGCCACGGCCGCCGACGCCGCGATAAGGCGCTTGCTGCGCTGCTCCTCCCAGAACTCGAGCAGCGCGGAGACGAACTCGGGCATGCCGGAGAAGTGGTGGTAGAACGAGCCCTTGGTGACGCCGAGGCGCGAGCACAGCTCCGAGATGGTGAGCCCCTCGCAGCCGGCCTCGGCCAGCACATCCAGCGCTGACTCCAAGTAGCCCGATCGGTTCGCCCTCGCCATCCGGCTCCCGCCCGTCGTCGCCGCGCCGAGCGTATCGCCAACGCCCCGCCCGCCCCCTCGGCCGCCACCCGTAGGTCGGGAGTGAGAAATTCCGCAGTTGGCGGCGGGCGCTAGCTCGGGGCGGCGGGCCGGTGCGACGCTGGACGGGTGACTCCAGGCCTGTTCGCGCTGCTGATCGGCGCGGGCATCGCCGCCGGGCTGGCCGGCTCGATCGGGGGGCTGGCCTCCCTGTTCTCCTATCCGGCACTGCTCGCGGCCGGGCTGCCGGCGACCGCCGCGAACGTCACCAACACCGTCTCGCTCGCGGTCGGCAGCCTCAGCACGATCACCAGCTCCCGGCCCGACCTGGTCGGCCAGGCCGGCACCGCCCGCAAGCTCGGCCTCGTCTGCGCGGTGGGCGGCGCGACCGGCGCCGGGTTGCTGCTGCTCACCCCGTCCGACCTGTTCATCCGGATCGTGCCGTTCCTGGTCGGCGGCGCCTCGGTGCTGTTGCTGATCGGGCGCCGCCGGCCCGACCAACTCGGCCAGCCGGCACCGCTCGGCGCCGGAGCGGGCCAGCGGCGGCCGGGGATGACGGCCGCGGTGCTGGCGGTATCGGTGTACGGCGGTTACTTCGGCGCGGCGGCCGGCGTGCTGATGCTGGCGCTGCTGCTCGCCGCGCTGCCGGAGACGCTGACCCGGGTAAACGCGTTGAAGAACGTGCTGCTCGGGCTGGCCAACGTGATCGCGGCGGTGGGCTTCGCGGTGTTCGGGCCGGTGTCCTGGCTGGCCGCGGTACCCCTCACGATCGGCCTGCTGCTGGGTTCCTGGTTCGGTCCGCCGGTGGTCCGCAGGCTGCCGACGAACCTGCTGCGGGTCGGCATCGCGGTGGCCGGCATCGGGCTCGCGGTCAAGCTCGGCCTCGACGCCTTCTGACGCGGCCTGACCCGGTCGCCGCGATCCTCGTGACCCATCGCGACCGCGCCGCGGCGTACGGGCTAAGCGGCGCCCGGGCGGGTGGACGTCCTTGAGGGCCGCGGTGCGGCTGCCTACGGTCGGTAGGAGTCACCGAAAGGAGGAACCGACATGATGGCGATGCGAGGCACCGAGGGCTGCGCGACCAACTGCGGCTGCAGCACGCCGGCCTAGTTCGAAGACCGACCGCCGGCCCGACCAGCGGTCACGGACCCCGCCATGGACAGCGTTGACCATGCGCGGGGCCGGCCAGCACGATGGGCGAGTGGCCGTCACCGATGCACAGCTCGCCCGAGGCATGACCCCCAGCGACCAGCTCGCCCGGCACGCGCGCAAGATCCCGGACGCGTGGGCGGTGCGGTTCGACGGAGCCGGGCGCACCTACCGCGAGCTGGATGAACGCGTCAGTCGGCTCGCCAGCGCGCTGCGGGCGCGCGGCGTCGGGGTCGGCGACCGGGTGGCGGTGCTCGGGCTCAACTCGGTCGAGATGATCGAGGCGTTCCTGGCCTCGGTGCGACTCGGCGCAATCGGCGTACCGATCAACTTCCGGCTGGTGGCCCCCGAGGTGGGCTACGCGCTGGCCGACAGCGGCGCGGTCGCCGCCGTGGTGGACTCGACCTTCGCGCCACTGCTCGCCGCCGCCCGCGCGCACGCCCCCGAGCTGGCGACCTGCCTGGTCATTAGCAGCACAGCCGGCGGCCCCGATTCGACGGTCGGCGAGGACTATGCGGGCGCGCTGGCGGCGGCCGACCCCGAGTTCGCCGCGCCGGAGGTGGACGATCACGCGCCGGCGTTCATCATGTACACCTCGGGCACCACCGGCCGGCCCAAGGGCGCCGTGCTGACCCACTACAACCTGATGTTGCACGCGTTCAGCAGCAACATGCACATGGGCGTGCGCAGCGACGACCGCGTGTCGCTGTCCGGCGCGCCGCTGTTCCACATCGCCGGGCTGTCCGGCTACCTGATGTGCCTGCTGCCCGGCGGCACCTTCGTGATCACGCGCTCGGGTGGGTTCGACCCGGCGGCCACCGTCGCGCTGCTCGCCGCCGAGCGGGTCACCACGTGCTTCTTCGTGCCGTCCCAGTGGCAGGCGATCTGCGCCGTACCGGACATCGCGGAGCACGACCTGTCCGCGCTGCGCCGGATCTCCTGGGGCGCCGCGCCAGCGTCCACCGCGCTGCTGCGCACCATGATGTCGACGTTCCCCCAGGCCGAGGTGCTGACCGCGTTCGGCCAGACCGAGTGCAGCCCGGTCACCTGCTACCTGCGCGGCGAGGACTCCATCCGAAAGATCGGCTCGGTCGGCACGCCGATGCTGAACGTCGAGGTCCGGGTCGTGGACGACGAGATGAACGACGTGGCCCATGGCGAGATCGGTGAGATCGTCTATCGGGGCCCGACGGTCATGAAGGAGTACTGGAACAAGCCGGCGGAGACGGCGGCGGCGTTCGCCGGCGGCTGGTTCCACTCCGGGGACCTGGTCCGCGAGGACGGGGACGGCTACTACTACGTGGTCGACCGCAAGAAGGACATGATCATCTCGGGTGGCGAGAACATCTACTGCGCCGAGGTGGAGAACGTGCTCGCGGGCCACCCGAAGATCGCCGACGTCGCCCTGATCGGCATCCCCGACCCCCGCTGGGGCGAGACCCCGCTCGCGGTGCTGGTGCCCGCCGACCCGACCGACCCGCCGAGCACCGAGGAGATCCAGCAGTTCTGCCGCGCGAACCTGGCCAGCTACAAGTGCCCCAGGGCCGTCTCCGTGGTCACCGAGCTGCCCCGAAACGCCAGCGGCAAGGTACTCAAAACCGAGCTGCGCACCGCGTATGCCGCCGATGGGTTAGTCTCCGCGCCTGCCGTGTGACGTCCGCGACGGAGGCGACGGCGGGCGGCAACCCGATCGAGTTCTGCACCGCTCCAGATATAGAGAACGCCAAGTTTTCAAGTAAAGTACGGTTATGAGCTCCAGAAGCGACGTCATGAACCCTGCGAGGGGCTCAGCGGGGATACTGCCCATGGCACGCCAGGCAGACGGCGACGACGATCCCGACAATGTCAAGAGTGTCGGCGTCAAGAGTGTCGACGTCCAGGTTCGCGACGAGCCGATCGACGATGACGAGCCGATCGAGGACGATGCCGCCGCGGCTGACCACCGCCGCGGCCCTCGGCGGCGGGGCGACGCGCTCACCGCGGCGATCTTCGACGCGACGCTGGCCGAGCTGGCCGAGGTGGGCTACGCCGAGCTGACCATGGAACGCGTAGCCGGCCGGGCGCGGGCGAGCAAGGGCTCGCTGTACCGCCGCTGGTCCAACCGCGCCGAGCTGGTCGTGGACGCGATGCACCACGCCCGCCCGCACCAGATCGAGCCGCCGGACACCGGCAGCGTCCGGGAGGACCTGCTCGGCTACCTGCGCGCGGTCGCCGTCCTGCTCAACGGCGCCGACGGCGAGGCCGCCCGGGGCCTGATGGTGGAGTCGGTCCGGGATCCCGAGCTGATGGCCGTGGTGCGCATCCGGTTCATCGACCCCGGCATCGCGATGGTGCTGGACGTACTGCGCCGTGGCGCGGTGCGGGGCGAGGTCCGGCCCACCGCGCTGACGCACCGCATCGCCAGCGTCGGCCCCGGCCTGATCCGCCAGCAGTACATGGTCTACGGCGCGCCGATTCCGGACGACGTGGTGCTCGAGCTGGTGGACCACATCCTCATGCCGCTCATCTCGACCTGAGCCAACCTCGGCCCGCGCCCGAACCGACCGGCCCGAGCCCGGCCCGATACGACACTGGCCCCCGATCGCCGAGCATCGCGCTCGACGGTCGGGGGCCAGTTCGGTCAACCGGGGTGAGCCGACCGGCGCGGCTCAGCCGCCGCCGCGACCACCGCCCCCGCCGCCGCCGCCGCCACTGTTGGGGCTGGCGGAGACCTGGGCCTGCGGCAGCTGGATCTCCTGGCCCTCGTTCAGCCCAGACAGCACCTGCGTGTTGTCGTCGCCGACCAGGCCGGGCTGGAACGGCACCTGGGTGGGCTTGCCGTCCGGCCCTGGCGCGTTGACGAACGAGCGGCCGCCCTGCTTGATGACCGCCGAGTTCGGCACCACCAGCACGTTCTCCAGGTCCGCCACCAGCACGCCGGCCTCGGCGGTCTGACCCGTCTTGAGCCTGGGGTCGGAGTCGGTGAGCAGGATCGTGGCGTAGTA
>Ga0137415_10004509_pt1 | contig 13784 bp, 12 predicted proteins | sample CZODoug3_1_1_16f_FD_183082 | JGI IMG/M metagenome (GOLD analysis project Ga0137415, IMG submission 183082) | Vadose zone soil fungal communities from Angelo Coast Range Reserve, California, USA - CZODoug3_1_1_16fungal (Hybrid Assembly) | ecosystem: Environmental > Terrestrial > Soil > Vadose... | reverse complement strand
GCCCAGTTCCCCGAGTTGCGGACCATTCCGGTCACCCCAGCCACGACTTGGCAGCTCTGCCTGGCGACTGCCGCCGGCCGGCGGCTATCCCCGGCCGCCGCCGCACTGGCCGACGCCCTGAGCGGCGGAGCCCCCGCCGAAGCCGACCCAGCGACAGGGCGGCACTGGGCGATGGTGAGGACATAGAGACATAATCTTCTATATGTCCCGTCGATCGACCTGTGGCCAAGCCGCCTAAGCTGATCGCCACCATGTCGTCACCAGTCGATCCCGTGCCCCAGTCCGACGGCGAGGACCCCGCCGACGAGGAGGAGCAGATCACCGCGCGGCTGCTGGACGCGGCGTTGGCCGAGTTCAGCGCGTATGGACTGCGCCGAACCAGCATGGAGAACGTGGCCGAGCGCGCCGGGCTGGCCCGTTCGACCCTGTACCGGCGGTTCAGTAACAAGCGGGAGCTGGCTCGCGCGGTGGCGCTGCGCCAGTCCCGCGCGCATCTCGTCGAACTCGTCCGGGCGGTCGAAGGGTTGCCAACGGTGGAGGACCGGCTGGTCGAGGCGTTCGTCCGAGGCATCAGCCGGGCACGCACCGACGGGCTCCTGCTCCGACTGCTGGAGGCCGAGCCGGAGACTGTGCTGCCGTACTTCACGACGCACTCGGACATTGCACTGGGCCTCGGTCGGAGCTTCCTCGCCGAGCAGCTACGTCGATCCCCGGGCCCGCCGATCAAGGGTGACTTGGACGCCGCCGCCGAGCTGATCTTCCGACTGGCCACGTCGATCATGCTTGCGCCACGCAGCCACATTCCGCTGGACAGCGAGGACGACCTGCGCGCATTCGCCCGTGCCTACCTGGTCCCCCTGCTGTACGTACCGGCCCAGGCCGGGCAACAGTCTCCCTAGGTCTCGCTCTGAAGCTGCCGAACTCCTCACGGGATCAGGTTCTGAACGGCGATCACTTCACCGACTTGAGCTGGCGCCCTACTGCCCAGCCTCCCAGGTAAACTGAACGTTCAGTATTTGGCGGGGGAGTGGTGGATGAGTGTCGGCAGTGGCAAGCAGGACCGGGCTCGAGCGCGCCCCGGCCGCCCGCGCAGCGAGGAGTCTCGGGTGGCGGTGTTGCGGGCGACCTCCGAGCTGATGCTCGAGGTCGGTGTGCGGGCGATGACGACCGAGGGGATCGCCGCCCGGAGTGGGGCGAGCAAGGCGACGATCTATAAGTGGTGGCCGAACAAGTACGCGGTGGCTGTCGAGGCGTTCCTGTCGGCGATGTTCGCTGAGTCGGCTGACCCCGATACCGGTTCGGCGCGCGAGGACTTCCGCCACGCGCTGCGCGGCATGATGCGGTTCTACGCCAGCCCGAGTGGTCGCGTGTTCGCTCAGCTGGTCGGCGAGGCCCAGTTCGACCCGCAGGTCGCGGCCGAGCTGCGTGATCGGCTGGTGGGCTCTCGGCGGCAGCTGGTGCGGGCGATCTGGGAGCGCGGTGTGGCACGTGGTGAGCTGCGGCCCGACGTCGACCCCGAGGCCGCGATCGATCTGGTCTTCGGGCCGGCCATGTACCGGTTGGTCGCGGGTCACGCGCCGCTGGACGACGCGGCCGCGGACGCTGTCGTGGACGTAGCGATGGGTGGGCTGGCCTGCTGAGGTCGACGTCACTGGTCGGGCGCGGACGGCGGGGCGGGTCCGGCGCTACTCTGATTAGAAACTAGACGTTCAGTTTCTATGAAGAGGTCAGGGGATATGAACACCACAATTTTGGGCGGCACAGGGTTGCGGGTCTCCCGCATCGCGTTCGGTACCTGGCAGTTGGGCGGCGACTGGGGCCGTTTCGACGAGGCCGTGGCCATCACGGCGATTCGGCGCGCCTTCGATCTGGGTGTGAACTTGTTCGACACCGCGCAGGCTTACGGGTTTGGTGCCTCCGAGCGGCTGCTCGGCGGGGCGCTGCGCGGCGAGCTCAACCGCAACCGGGAGCAGCTGGTGATCGCCACCAAGGGCGGGTTGCGGATGACCGACGGCGGGCTGGTGCGCGACGCCAGCACGCGGTCGCTGCGCGACGGGGTGGACGCCAGTCTGCGGGCGCTGGGTGTCGAGTACCTCGACCTCTACCAGGTGCACTGGCCTGACCCGAAGGTGCCGGCCGTCGAGACCGCGGTCGCGCTGGCCGAGCTGGTCGCCGAAGGAAAGATCCGGCACGTCGGGGTGTCCAACTACGACGCCGCGCAGCTGGCTGAGTTCGCCGTGACCCTGCCGGTGGGGACGCTGCAGCCGCCGTATCACCTGTTCCGCCGTGACATCGAGGGCGAGGTGCTGCCCTACTGCCGCGAGCACAACGTCGGCGTACTGGTCTACGGCCCGCTGGCGCACGGCCTGCTCACCGCGACGATGAGCGAGAACACCAGGTTCGCCAGCGATGACTGGCGGGCCACCAGCTCGGTGTTCGCCGGCGAGGGTTACCGGGACAACCTGGCCGTGGTGGCCGCGCTGGAGAAGTTCGCCGCCGACCGGGGCATGACGGTCAGCCAGCTGGCCATCGCCTGGACGCTGGCGCACCCCGCCGTGCACGTCGCGATCGTCGGTACCCGGCGAGCCGACCACATCCAGGACAGCCTGGCCGCCGCGGAGATCTCCCTCAGCGTCGGCGATCTGGCCGAGATCGACGCCATCATGGCCGCCGCCACGCCGGTCGCCGGCCCGGCCCCGGAGACTGTGTGATGACCAGTCCGGGGATGGCTGCGCAACGCGTTGCCGTGTTGGGTGCCGGGGCCATGGGTGCCCCGATGGCCCGCAACCTGTGCCGCGCGGGGCTGCGGGTGCGGGTCTGGAACCGCGACCCGGCCAAGGCGAGGCGTTGGCCGCCGACGGGGCACTGCGCGCGCCCTCGCCGGCGGCTGCCGCCGCCGGGGTCGACGTGCTGATCACCATGCTCAGCGACGGTGCGGCGGTGGAAGGGGTGATGACCGGGCCCGACGGTGCGCTGTCGGGGCTCGGGCCGGATGCGGTGTGGGTGCAGATGAGCACCGTCGGGGTGGACTGGTCTGACCGGCTCGCCGGTCTAGCGGCCCGCCACGGCGTGACGTTCGTCGATGCACCGGTGTCGGGTAGTTCGCGACCGGCCGAGGAGGGGCAGCTGCTCATTCTGGCCTCCGGGGCCGGGTCGGCCCGCGCCCGCCTGGAGCCGATCTTCGATGTGCTCGGACGCAAGACCCTGTGGCTGGAGTGTGTCGGGGACGGCAGCCGGCTCAAGCTCGCGCTGAACAACTGGCTGGCGGTACTCGTCGAGGGCATGGCCGAGACCATCACCCTCAGCGGCGTGCTTGGGCTGGACCCGCACCTGTTCGTCACGACCGTGGCGGGCCTACCGCTGGCCTCGCCGTATGCCACGGACAAGGCCAACGCCATGCTGGCTGCCCAGTTCGCCCCCGGCTTTCCGCTGGAGCACGCCGCGAAGGACGCCGCGCTCGCCGCCTCCGCCGCGCACGACCATGGGCTGGAACTGCCCCTCACCGAGGCGCTGCTGCCCCGCTGGAAGCAAGCCATGGCAGCCGGCCACGGCCACGACGACGTCGCCTCAGCCATCACCGCGACGACCGTGCGCAACTCGGAGGTGGCGAGGTGAGTAGCGGGAGCCCACCCGGGGCCACCCGACCGGGTCGGCCCGACCCGGCAGCGGGCCGCCGGTTCCGTGACCTGTTGACGGCCGAACGGCGCAGCGCCGCGCTCTACGCCGGGCTGGCCGAGGGCGCCACCGGCCAGCGGCGGGAGATCTTCACCGAGCTGGCCAAAGTGGAGCGCAAGCATGCCGAGCATTGGGCGGGCAAGCTCACCGAACTGGGCGAACCCGTACCCGGCGTGGCCCGGCCCGACCCGCGCACCCGAATGCTGTCCTGGCTGGCCGGCCGATTCTCCGCCGACGCGGTGCTGCCCTACGTGGAACGCGCAGAGCACGCCGATGCAGGTCTCTACCAACACGATCCGGCCGCCACGGCGGCGATGGCTGTGGACGAGCGATCACACGCCAGGGTCCTCACCCGGCTGCGCAACCGAGGCGCCGACGAGGCGAACCACGGGGGCGGCTACGGCGATGACCCCAAGGAGATCATCCGGCGGGAGCACTGGCACCGGGGAGACCGCTCCGGTGCTTTGCGGGCCGCGGTGTTCGGCGTCAATGACGGCCTGGTGTCCAACACCTCGTTGGTGATGGGCTTCGCTGGTTCCGGGGCGGCGCACACGGTCATCCTGTTCGCCGGACTGGCCGGGCTGCTCGCCGGGGCGTTCTCCATGGCCGCCGGCGAATACATCTCGATGCGCAGCCAGCGGGAGGCCTACCAGCGCGAGATCAGCCTGGAAGCGGAGGAGCTGCGCGAGGACCCAGCCGCCGAGGCCGACGAGCTCGCGCTGATCTACCGGGCGAAGGGCCTGGACGCCGAAGAAGCTGAACGGGTCGCCGCAACCATTATGAAAGACCAGGACGCGGCGCTGGACACCATGGCCCGCGAGGAGCTCGGGCTCGACCCGGACGAGCTCGGCTCGCCCTGGTCGGCCGCGTTCTCCAGCCTGCTCGCCTTCACCCTCGGCGCGGTCGTGGTGGTGCTTCCCTACCTGTTCGGCTCCGGTCTCGCCGCGCTGGTGGCCGCGATCGCGCTGGCCTGCTTGGCGCTCTTCGCGGTCGGCGCGACGATCGGCCTGCTCAACGGCCGAACCCCCATGCGGGCCGGCATCCGCCAACTGCTCGTCGGCGGAGCGGCCGCCCTGTTGGTGTTCGGGATCGGCCACCTGATCGGCGGATAGCCGGCGCCGCACGGAAGGAGCGGCGTCGCCGTTTCTCCGGGTTTGCTGTTTGTTGTCGGTCTCCGGCTGGTATTCCGAACCTCGTGCGGGATCGGCGTCCAACCGGGCCAGCCAGTCCTCGGTGGCGCGGTGGTCGATCCCGCAGGTGCGGTTGCCTTGGACGTTGCTGTGGCCGGGCGTGGGGTAGTCGGCAGCCGAAGATCCGCGGCACGCGGGGTGCTGCAGTGCTGGACACAGAGCGGGGTGCGGCAGTGGACCGGAAGGGTCATGGTTTTCGTGCGGATACGACTAGTGCGGTGAGATCACCTTCGAGCGGTCCGGGGCCCAGCCGGCGTGCGAGCTCGTCCGCGAGTGCCTCCGTCAGCACGTCCAGCGACCCGCGTTCCGCTAACTCGAAGCGCATCGGCGACCCGAGGCAGTAACCCTCGACGACGGTCCGGGCCGATTTGGCCGTCCCACGCAGCACGACCCGATCGATGGCCTCGACATGCAACCCGCCGGCTCGGACGTCCGATCTGATCTTGTCCGGATCGGTGTAGCCATGCGGAATGCGGACGAGAAACCTGGGCGGGTCTTCGGGGAGCAGGTCGGCCGCTGCTGACACCAGCGCCGCCGCGAAATCGGAGCCAGCTAGCTCGTCCCAGACCGTGAACAGCATGGTGCCACCGGGTACGAGCACCCGCGCCGCTTCGGCGAAGGCCCGTTGCTTGTCCGGGAAGAACATCACCCCGAACTGGCAGACGACCAGCTCGAACGAGGCCTCGGGGTAGTCCAGGCGTTGCGCGTCCGCCTGCCGCCAGTCGACGTTCGGGACGCGGTGCGCCGCCCACGACACCATCTCTGGGTTGAGGTCGGTCGCGGTGATGCGGGCGTTCGGGAGCAGCCGGGCGAGCTCCATAGTCAGGATGCCGGTGCCTGCCGCGAGTTCCAGCACCCGCTCCGGCGCCCGCGCGGCAACCAGTTCCGCTACGTGGGACGCGTAGGGCATGAACAGGGCGGGCCCGAGGCACCGGTCGTAGATCTCGGGCATCGCTTCTATCCAGCTGGAATCGTTCGACACGCGCGGATTATGTCCGCAATCTCGCTTGGTGAACGCAGCAACGCGTCGCGATAGCAAGGGCGATCGTCACCGACCCAGTGATGATCCTGGCCGACGAGCCGACCGGGAACCTGGACTCGACATCCACCGTCGCGGTTCTGGGACCCCGCCTACGTGGCGCACGGGTTCGTGCCGCTCCGCACAGGCTGACCGCTGATCGCGTCACCGAACCGAGTTTCGACATGGGCGGCCGAGAGCCTTTGCCGTACATCTGGTGCGGGCTAGCGTGCCTCGGGCGGACTGGTGGGGGCGAAATGAGCGGCGGGATCGGATTGGCTGAACTGGTCGTTTTGGCCGTCGACGACGAGCAACCGGCGCTGGACGAGCTGGTCCACCTTCTTGGGAACGACCAGCGAGTGGGCAGCGTGGTGCCGGCGCTCGGTGCAGCGGGCGTGGTGCAAGCTCTGAGAACTCTCAATGATGACCAGGGCGACGGTGTCGACGCGGTTTTCCTAGACATCCGGATGCCGGGTCGTAGCGGGATGGAGATCGCGCAGGCGCTTGGTCAGATGCGCCGGGCGCCGGCGGTCGTGTTCGTGACTGCCGATGACTCCCAGGCAGTTGCCGCGTTCGACATCGGCGCTGTGGACTACCTGCTCAAGCCGTTGCGCGCGGACCGGCTGTCCGCGTCGTTGGTCCGGGTGATCGAAGCCGGGGCCGCTGCCAGGGCGCGACAGGTGGAGGACTCCGAAGACGATGTAATTCCGGTCGAGCTGGCCGGGGTCATTACCCTCGTCCACCGATCGGCAGTGCAGTGGGCACAGGCCAGCGGCGACTACGTCCGCCTGCACACCGCTGCCGGCAGCCACCTCGTGCGGATGCCGCTGAGGACGCTCGCGCGACGGTGGGAGCCCGCTGGATTTGTACAGATCCACCGCTCCTATCTCGTGTCGCTCGCGTTGGTCGAGGAGTTGACCTGTGATGGCTCGGGCCGGCAGGTCAGGATCGGAGCCGGGCAGGAGGCCAGGGTGCTGCCCGTCAGTCGTCGAGCCTTCAGCGAGCTCAAACGGCGGCTACGTGCACGGGTCGACTCACCCCAGGGATCGGCGCGCAGGTGACCGACGGAAAAACCTCCCGCCGGACCCGGCCAACCACCCACGCGGCAGCCTCATGGGGGCGATGTGCTACCGAGCGGCCTCAGCCTTGCACAGGCTCGCGGGATGTGTGAGCGTTGTGCTCGGCACTTCGGCCTATGGCCATGTCTGGGCGTCGCCGCGACGACCGGTATGACAACGACCCGTACTGCGACGAGCGCTACTGGGACGAGCGCTACTACGACCAGCGCGGGCGGCGCAGTGGGCGGCCCCGGCACACTGGAACGAGAACGCCGGCGTGGAGGAGGCACATCGCATGATCGTCCTGGGGCTCAGTGGCCTGCCCCGATCGCAGGCCCGTCACCTCGAGGACCACCCCGGCATCGGTCCGCTGGACGCACGGATCTGCCAAGGGCTCGACAGCGCCGCGGCGCTGCTGGTCGACGGCGAGCTGGTCGCCGCGGCGTCCGAGGAACGCTTCACAGGGGAGAAGGGCACCGGCAAGCTGCCGCACCACGCGATCGCGTGGTGCCTGGACGCGGCCGGCATCGCCCCCGAGGCGGTCGACGTGGTCGCGCACGGCTTCGACTACGACCGGCACCGCCGGGCGTTCGTCCTGTCGCAGCAGCACTTCGACGACGTCCTCACCTCGCGGTCTGTCGCCGACGCCCTCACTGAGCACGGGTGGGACGTCCTCGCCGACCGACTGCGGCCGGTGGAGCACCACCGCGCCCATGCGCTGTCGGCCGTCGTCCCGAGCGGGTTCGATCAGGGCCTCGCGGTGGTCTCCGACGGCATGGGCGAGGTCGAGTCGCTCTCGGTGTGGCGCTTCCGCGGCACGGAACTGGAGAAGCTGCACAGCCAGCCGATCGCGGCGTCGCTGGGCATCCTGTACGGGATCGGCACCCGGTTCCTCGGGTTCCAGTTCAACTCCGACGAGTACAAGGTCATGGGGCTCGCCCCCTACGGCGACCCGGAGCGGTTCCGCTCGGTCTTCCGCAAGCTCGCCCGCTTCGACGCCGATCGCGGCTCGATCGTCATCGACTGGCCGAAGGGCGCGCTCGCCGACGCCCATCGGGGTTACCCGCACGCCCGGGCGCTGCTCGCGGAGCAGACCTTCACCCCGAACCCGCCCGACGGGTCGATCCAGCGCGACGAGGCCGACTTCGCCGCCGCGTTGCAGGACTGCCTGACCGAGCTGCTCGTCGCGCTCGTCGGGCACTGGCTGGAGCGCACGGGGGAGCGGTCGCTGTGTCTGGCCGGCGGTACCTTCCTCAACTGCAAGTCCAACCAGGCCCTCGCGGCGCTGGCGGGCGTGGACCGGATGTTCGTCCAGCCGGCCTCCGGTGACGACGGCACAGCGCCCGGCGCGGCCTGGGCGGCCGCCGTCGAGCATGGCTCGCTGAACCCCGCGAAGGGTCCGTTCGACCCGTACCTGGGGCCGGGCTACTCGCGTGACGAGGTCCGCGCGGCCCTCGAGGCCCGGCCCGACCTGACGTGGCGCGAGATGGGCCTCGGCGAGGACTACGTGTCCGCCGCGGCGGAGGACATTGCCGCCGATCGGATCGTCGCCTGGTTCCACGGCCGGATGGAGTTCGGCCCGCGCGCGCTGGGCAATCGCTCGATCCTTGCCCGCCCCGATGGCGACCGGATCAAGGACCGCATCAACAGTGCGGTGAAGTTCCGCGAGGCGTTCCGGCCGTTCGCCCCGGCCGTGCACGTCGACGACCGCGACCGGCTGTTCGTCACGCGCGGGTTCGCCCCCGACCTCTACATGCTGGCGACCGCGCAGGTGCGCCCGGAGGCCCGGGCGACGCTGTCGGGCATCGTCCACGAGGACGACTCGGCGCGGATCCAGACGGTGACGCCGGAGCTGAACCCGGCGTTCGCCGAGCTGCTGGTCGGGGTGCGCGAGCGCACCGGCACCGGCTGCGTCGTCAACACCTCGTTCAATGTCAAGGGCCAGCCGCTGATCATGGATCCGGTGACGGCCATCGACACCTTCTCGCGCATCGCGCTCGATCGGCTCTACATCGAGGGCTTCGTCGTCGAGCCGACCACGATGATCGACCCGCCCGCCCCCGTCCCCGGCTCGGCAGGGTGAGGCACACCGCCAGTCGAGCCGGCCGTGCCCTCCGACGAGCCGCCCCGGACCAACCCAGAGGCAAACCATGAGTCTGATCAGGAGGACCGTCGACCGCTTCCCGCTGGGCGAGGAGGACGACGACCAGGCCCAGGCCGATGCGGCGCAGCGCACGGCCCGCGAGGAAGACCGGTACCGGCCACCCTCGCCACGGTCGGGTCGGGAGAGTGAGGCACGGCCACGGCGGACCGACCCGATGACCTTGCAGATCTACTCGACCTGCCCGCAGTCCAAGGACGTGCCGGCCGACCGCTACGCGGCGGCGGTGGCCGAGACGGCTCGCTGGAGCGAGGCGGCCGGCTGCACCGGCATGCTCGTCTACACCGACAACGGCATCGCCGACCCGTGGCTGGTCGCCCAGACAGTCCTGACCGCGACCGAGCGGCTCGCGCCGTTGGTGGCCGTGCAGCCGGTGTACATGCACCCGTACACCGTGGCGTCGATGGTGTCGTCGCTGGCCTACCTGCACGGCCGCGCGGTGCACCTGAACATGGTGGCCGGCGGCTTCCGCAACGACCTCATCGCGCTCGGCGACCAGACCGAGCACGACGACCGCTACGCCCGCACCGTCGAGTACACCCAGATCCTGCTGGGCCTGCTGCGCGGCGAGACGGTGACCCACGAGGGCCGATGGCACCAGGTGCGCAACCTGCGCCTCGCGCCGGCGCTGCCGCCTCACCTGATGCCCGAGGTGCTGATCTCCGGGTCGTCGCCGGCCGGGCGCGCGGCCGCGGCTGAGGTCGGGGCAGTGCCGATCCGCTACCCCGAGCCGCTCGACCAGGACGTCCCCGACGCCGCGCCGGGCGGGGGCGTGCGCGTGGGCATCATCGCCCGCGAGGACGCCGCCGAGGCCTGGCAGGTGGCCGAGGAGCGCTTCCCCGACACCCGGACCGGCCAGGTCGCGCACGCGATGGCCATGCGGACCAGCGACTCGCACTGGCACCACCAGCTGGCCAGGGCCAGCGCTGCCGCCGGCCCCGCGGGCTCCGGGGACTCCGCTGACTCCAGGGAGCCGGACCCCTACTGGCTGGGTCCGTTCGAGAACTACCACACGTTCTGCCCGTACCTGGTCGGCTCGTACGACCGGGTCGGCAAGGCCATCGCGCACTACATCGACCAGGGGACGCGCGTGTTCGTGCTCGACATCCCGCCCTCGGCCGAGGATCTGGAGCACACCGGGACGGTGCTCTCCCGCGTGGGGGCCCGAGCGTGACTGCTCCCGAGACCGACCGGCTGCAGGACTACCTCACCCGCTCCGCCGAGCGTTCGCCCGAGGCGATCGCCCTGGTGCTCGGCGATGAGGTGATGACCTACGGCGAGCTGGAGGCGGCCGCCAACCGGCTCGCGCACGCCCTCGTCGAGCAGGGCTGCAAGCCCGGCGACCGGGTGGGCGTGCTCGCGGCGAAGACCCCGTGGACGATCGCCGCGCTGATCGCCGTGCTGAGGGCGGGCGGCGCGTATGTCCCGGTGGACAGCGCCAGCCCGGCCGCCCGGGTGGCGCGCATCGTGCGGGCCGCCGAGCCCGCGCTGCTGCTCGCCGACGCGACCGCCACCGCCCTGGTCGACGGCCTGGTCGAGGAGGGGATCGGCGACCTGACCGTCGGCGCCCTCGCGGAGCCGCTCGCCGGTCAGCGGTTCGCGTCGGCGTTCGCCCGCGACGACCTCGCGTCGTTGCCCGAGGAGACGCCCACTGAGTCGATCCAGCGCGAGACGGACCTCGCCCACCTCCTGTTCACCTCGGGCTCCACCGGGGTGCCGAAGGGGGTGATGATCGAGCACGCCAACGTGGTGGCGTTCGTCGAGTGGGCGCTGCGCCACTTCGGGACCCGCGCCGGCGACCGCATCTCCGGGCACCCGCCGCTGCACTTCGACCTCTCGACATTCGACATCTACGCGACCCTCGCCGCCGGCGCGGAGCTGCACCTCGTGCCGGCGTCGCTCGGGCTCGACCCGAAGGGCACGGCGCGCTTCATCCGCGACCGCGAGCTGACCCAGTGGTTCTCGGTGCCCAGCGTGCTGACCTACCTGGCGCGCTTCGACGCCGTGGCGCAGGACGATTTCCCGGCGCTGGAGCGCCTGCTGTGGTGCGGCGAGGTCCTGCCGACCCCGGTGCTCGCGCACTGGATGCGGCGGCTGCCGCACGTGCGGTTCACCAACCTCTACGGCCCGACCGAGGCCACCATCGCGTCGAGCTTCTACGACGTGCCTGAGGTGCCGCCCGACGAGTCGGTGCCCGTGCCGATCGGCCTGCCCTGCGACGGCGAGCGCCTGGTGGTCCTCGACGGCGACACCCCGGCGCCGGTCGGCGGGATCGGCGAGCTGCACATCGGCGGCGTCGGCCTCTCGCCCGGCTACTGGCGCGACGAGGAGAAGACGGCGGCGGCGTTCCGCGCCGACCCCAGGGACCCGAGCATGCGGATCTATCGCACCGGGGACCTGGCCCGGGTCGACGAGGACGGCATCGTGCACTTCCTCGGCCGGACCGACTCGCAGATCAAGAGCCGCGGCTACCGCATCGAGCTCGGCGAGATCGAGGCCGCGGTGAACACCGTGGCCGGCGTGCGGGAGTGCGCCGTCGTCGGCGTCGACACCGGCGGGTTCGAGGGGACGACGATCTGCTGCGCGTACTCGGTCGCCGACGGTGCCGAGCTCCCGGCCGCCGACATACGCAAGCACGTCACCGCGCTGATCCCGCGCTACATGCTCCCCGCGCGTTGGGAGGTCCTCGACGCGCTCCCCAAGAACGTCAACGGCAAGATCGATCGTCCGGCACTGCGCGAGCGATTCGCCGCGGCCGCGGCCAAGACGACGGCCAAGACGACGCCGACACGATCACCCGGAGGTCGCCCCAATGCACGCTGATGTCCACGACAAACTGCGGGACCAGGTGGCTGCGGTCATGTCCGACCAGGCCGGCATCGACGTCCCCGACGCCGAGGCCGACCTCCTCGACGCCGGCCTGATCGACTCGATGGCCCTCGTCACGCTCATCGTCGCGTTCGAGGACACCTTCGCGGTCCAGCTGCCGCTCGACGACTTCGAGATCGACCGGTTCCGCAGCGTCGCCTCCATCGCCGACTTCCTCGCCTCGCTCGGCGCGGAACCGGTGCGATGAGTCGCATTCGGAGCCTGTGTCACGATGATCTATCCCAGGTCGTCGCGCTGTATCGCGCCCATCTGGCAGTGCCCAATGTCGCTGCCGTCGACGAGTTGCGTATGGCCTTCGAGCAGGTGTTCCTCGGCCAGCCGCTGTCGGACCCGTCCATTCCCTCGCTGGTGTTCGAAGGCTCCGACGGAGAGATCGTCGGCTTTATCGGGTCGCTGGTGCATCGGATGCGGTTCGAGCAGCGGTCCGTGCGTCTGGCGTGCAGCAGTTCGCTGGTTGTCTCACCGAAAGCCAGACAATTCGGAGCTGGCGGTCTGCTACTGCGGAAGTACCTGGCCGGACCACAGGACCTCACCATGACCGATACCGCCGGGCCCGCCACCGAGCTGATGTGGAAACGCCTCGGCGGTTCCATGTACCACCTCGGTTCGGTGACCTGGCTACATCTCTTGCACCCGGTGCGGGCGGCGGTCGGCCTCAAGCTCTGGCACCTCGGCAGGCAGCAGCGGCTGCCACTGGCCCGGCCCTTGTGTCGGCCACTGGATGCCGTGTACTCCCGCTTCAACAAGACCGACGAGACAAGTGATGGCGAGAAGCTCACCGAGGAGGAGCTGTCGCCCCAACTCTTGATCGACCACCACCGTCTCGGACCTCAGCAATTCGACCTCTGGCCGGACTACGACGCCGAGTCGCTCGGTTTGCTTTTCGACCAGATCGGCCGGTCTCGGTCCAACGGCCAGCTCGTCAAGAACTTCGTTCGAGACGCCCGAGGGCAGCCCTTGGGCTGGTATATCGCCTCTCTGCTACCGAGCGACATCTATCGCGTCCTAGGTCTCGCGGCAACGCCCGGTAACGAGGAGCTCCTGTTCCGCCATGTGCTGCGTAGGGCGAAGGATCTTAATGCGGCGGCTGTGGCGGGCAGGCTCGAGCCATGGTTGCTCGAGGTTCTCCCACGGCGCACGATGATGCTTTCGCGTGTGCGGTTTCTCATCCATTCGCGCGATGAGGCCCTGTGTGCTGCAGTCCGTTCGAGCAAGGCGTTGCTGACAGGGCTCGAGAGCGACGTCTGGCTACCAAGATAGCGCGCGCCACGGCAACCTCCCGGAGCTGAATTACGGAAGCGGGGCGAGCTTGGCCCAATGGGTCGCTGACTCGTACGACTGCCCGACCGCAAGCAGCACAGGTTCCGCGAACGGCTTGCCGATGATCTGCATGCCGATCGGCAGGCCGGCGTTGGTGAACCCGCACGGCACGGACAGCGATGGCAGCCCCGTGACGTTGGCTGGGGCGGAGAGCCGGACGTAGGTGTCGGTGGCCGATTCCGTGCTGCCGTCGGGCCAGGACACGCTCGGATCGTCGACGGGCAATGCCGGAGTTGTCAGCGTGGGCGCGATCAGCACGTCGATGTCGGCGAACATGTCCCGCCACCGTTGCTGGATCAGCGTGCGGGCCCGCAGCGCCTTGATGTAGTCGGTGGCCAGCACCAGCTCGCCGACCTCGAGGAACAGCCGCACGTCCGCTGTGTACAGGTCGGCGGAGTCCCGCAGCATCTCCTGGTGATAGGCGCTGGCCTCGGGCAGCATGATCGCCCACTCGGTGGGCAGGACGTACTGGG
>Ga0137415_10004508_pt1 | contig 13786 bp, 7 predicted proteins | sample CZODoug3_1_1_16f_FD_183082 | JGI IMG/M metagenome (GOLD analysis project Ga0137415, IMG submission 183082) | Vadose zone soil fungal communities from Angelo Coast Range Reserve, California, USA - CZODoug3_1_1_16fungal (Hybrid Assembly) | ecosystem: Environmental > Terrestrial > Soil > Vadose... | reverse complement strand
CTCGGCTTCTCCTATGGCCTGGTGCCGAAGCTCGACCGCGACGAGCCCGAGATTCTCAAGATCTATGAGAAGATCGTCAAAGAGTGCGGCAAGCGCGGCCTCTATCCCGGCATCCATTGCAGCGGCGCCGACGGCGCGGTGCGCGCCATCAACATGGGCTTCAAGCTCGTGACGCTGTCGAACGAAAGCGGCTTGATGCAGACCTACGCCAGGATGCAGGTGAACCAGACCCGGAAAGAGTCGGGCGGCAAGGCGTAAACTTATTTCTCCCTCGCCCCGCTCTTGCGGGGAGAGGGCGGGGTGAGGGGCCTCTATCCGTGAATGTTATGTCAGCGTTTGATATTGTGCCTCGCCCCTCACCCGGATCGCCAAGGGCGATCCGACCTCTCCCCGTAAAGAACGGGGAGAGGTGAAAGACAGAACCAAGGAGACCACCATGGCCCCAGCACCCGTCATCCGCTTGCATCCCGACGACTGCGTGCTGATCGCGCGCTCGAGCCTGCCGGCGGGCATGGTGGTGGCCGATGGCGTCACCACGGTCGAGCGGATTCCGGCGGGCCACAAGGTGGCGGTCAAGCCGATCGCGACCGGCGAGCCGATCCGCCGCTACGGCCAGATCATCGGCTTTGCGACCATTCCGATTGCGCCGGGCCAGCATGTGCACACCCAAAACTGCGGCATGGGCGATTTCGCCAAGGATTATGCGTTCGGCGTCGATGTGAAGCCGGTGCCGAATTTCGATCTGCCCGCGACCTTCGACGGCATCCGCCGCTCCGACGGCCGGGTGGCGACGCGCAACTACATTGGCATCCTCACCTCGGTGAATTGCAGCGCGCATGTTGCCGGCATGGTCGCCGATATCTTCAAGAAGAATCCGTTCACCGGCGACAATCCGCTGGCCGATTTTCCCAACGTCGATGGCGTGGTGGCGCTGACCCACAAGACCGGTTGCGGCATGACGCAGGATGAACCGTTGGCGCTGCTGCGGCGTACGCTCGGCGGCTATGCGCGGCATGTGAATTTCTCTGCGGTGGTCGTGCTCGGCCTCGGCTGCGAGGTCAACCAGATCGGTGGGCTGATGCAGGAACAGAAGCTCGCCGGCCGCCTGCGCGCGATGGACATTCAGGAAGTCGGCGGCACTCGCAAGACGGTGGAGGCCGGCGTTGCCTTTGTGCGCGAGGCGCTGACCGACGCCAACAAGGTGAAGCGCGAGCAGGTACCTGCGAGCGAACTGACGGTCGCGCTGCAATGCGGCGGGTCGGACGGCTATTCCGGGGTATCCGCCAATCCGGCGCTGGGGGCGGCGAGCGATCTCCTGGTACGCCATGGCGGCACCGTGATTCTCTCGGAGACGCCCGAAACCTACGGCGCCGAACATCTCTTGACGCGGCGCGCGGTCAGCCGCGAGGTCGGCGAGAAACTGGTCGGGTTGATGCGCTGGTGGGAAGAATACACCGCGCGGGAAGGCGCCGAGATGAACGCCAATCCGAGCCCCGGCAACAAGGCCGGCGGCCTCACCACTATTCTGGAGAAATCCCTCGGCGCGATGGCCAAGGCCGGCAGCACCAATCTGGTGGATGTGCTGAATTACGCCGAGCCCGTCACCAAAAAGGGTTTTGTCTTTATGGATACGCCCGGCTACGACCCCGTCGCAGCGACCGGGCAGGTCGCCGGGGGCGCCAATCTGGTCTGCTTCACCACCGGCCGCGGCAGCGTATTCGGCTGCAAGCCCGCGCCCTCGATCAAGCTTGCGACCAACACGCCGATGTACAAGCGCATGGTAGACGACATGGACGTCAATTGCGGCACCATCCTCGACGGCGAGGAGAGCGTGCAGCAATGCGGCCAGCGCATCTTCGATCTCATGCTCAAGACCGCCTCCGGCCAGCCGACCAAAAGCGAGAGTTTTGACTTCGGCGGCGCCGAGTTCGCGCCGTGGGTGCTTGGGGCGACGATGTGAGGTCGTGTCGTGTGGGAGCGGCGAAAATGACACCATCCGCCAGTCACCGGGTCGCGCGAATGCGCGCCCGATGACAGGCCCCGCGAAGCAATCAGCAGCGGTGCAGGCGCTCACTGGCTTGCTTCGTCGCAAGAGCTTCTCGCCATGACGAACATTGCCGCTGGCCCATGCTCCTCACGATGAGGCGTCGCCGATGACGTCCTATTTCTCAAAGAAACCAGGATGCCGCGCGACAAAGGCGTGCAGTTCACCCGACACGCGATCGAGATGGTTGGCCATCTCCTCTCGCGCTCGATCCGGTTGGCGCGCCGCAAGTCTGCGGTAGATCGCTTCGTGCTCGATGAAGGTTTCCTCCAGGCGCCCAGGCTCCGGCAGCAGGGTTCGGCGCACGCGTTCGAGATGGGTACGGATCGGATCGAGCACCTCGCTGATCCGCGTCAGGCCCTCGGCGATCTGCCGATGAAATCTGGTGTCGAGTTCATGGAAACCCTGCAGGTCGCCACTCTTGATAGCCGCCTGCTGGTAAGCGAGATTCTGACCCAGGCTCTCGATTGCGCGCTCCGGCATGTTGGCCGCGCAAACCGCGACAACCTCCATTTCGAGGGCGCGGCGCATCAACATCCATTGCTTGACGTCCTCGAGACTGATCTTGGCGACATAAGAGCCGCGCTGCGGTTCGACCACCACCAGGCGTTCGAATGAGAGCCGGTTGATCGCGGTCGTAATCGAGAGCCGTGAAACTTCGAACAGCGCGCACCATTCGTTCTTGTCGATCGGCGTTTCGGGAGCAAGCGCGCCGGATACGATGGCCTCCTTCAACGCGACGTAAGCCTGATCGACTTTCGATCCCGAAGCTCCGCGCCCCTTCGCATCCACCATCGCTCCGCCGAACCCGCCGATCGAACGCATCAATGTGATCTTTCCAGTGATTCCGGGGGGTTCAATTTTGCTGAAGAAGGCTTGACGAACACCACCTGACCTAACTAGCATATCAGATAAACGATCGTCAGCCTAGCCTCCGCGCTCCCTCGAGGGGTGTAAGCATGAGGGAAATGGCCGACCCACAGGGAGCAAGCCCGATGGAGACCCGGTCCGATGTCCCCGGGAGGCGTGAAGCACGGCCGGACGCCACGGCGGTCGGCGTCGGTGGAAGGATCAGACGCGGCACGAAGTCCGATCCCGTTGTCCTAGCTGCCGAGCACGTCTCCAAGTCCTTCGCTGGCGTGACTGCGCTACGCGACGTCGACTTCGACCTCCGACGCGGCGAGGTACATGCGTTGATGGGCGAGAACGGAGCCGGCAAGAGCACCCTGATGAAAATCCTCGCCGGCGTGCATACGCGCTATGAGGGCGTCATTCAGTTGGAGGGCCACCCGGCATCGTTCGGCGGGGTGCGCGACGCCGAAGGCGCCGGCGTGGCGATCATTCATCAAGAACTCAATCTCGTCCCCGAATTGAGCGTGGCCGACAACATTTTTCTCGGCCGCGAGCCGCTCATCGCCGGCACGCTGATCGATGGACGCCGTATCGTCAGAGCGGCAGAGCTCCTGCTGCGGCGCCTCGGCGTTGCCATCGACCCCCGGAGCCGGATCGCCGAATTGCGCATCGGCGAGCAACAATTGGTCGAGATCGCCAAAGCGCTGTCACTCGATGCCCGCATCCTCATCATGGACGAGCCGACTTCGGCGCTGTCGTCATCGGAATGCGAGACGCTGTTCAAGATCGTGTGGCAACTCGCTGACGACGGGGTCGCGATCATCTACACCTCGCACCGCATCGAAGAGGTTCTCGAGCTCGCCGATCGGGTGACGGTGTTGCGCGACGGCCGGCGCGTCCTGACGGCCCCGATCGGCGAGCTGTCGCGTGGAGCGATCATTTCGGCGATGGTCGGCCGCGAAATGGCCGCCAACCATCGCGGCACGGCTGCCAAAAATGGTGCGGTCATCCTCACCGTGCGTGACCTGACGCTCGATACGCTGAGCAGCCGCGGATGGCGGCGAGCGCTGCACGGCGTTAACTTCCAGCTGCAGCAGGGCGAAATCCTCGGCATCGGCGGTCTGCTCGGTTCCGGCCGCACCGAAATCCTGGAATCCATCTTCGGTGTCGCGCGCGGCTGGCGCGGCGGCGAGATTGCCATCGACGGCTGCGTCGTCGACATCGAATCGTCGGCCGACGCCTGCCGTCTGGGCGTCGCGCTCGTGACCGAAGACCGCAAGGAGCGCGGCCTCCATCTTGCGGAGTCGATCTGCAACAATGTCGCCTTGCCCTCGATCGGCGCCATGTCGCGGTTCGGGTTGCGCGCCTTTGCGCGCGAAAGCGCGTTGGCCGACGATGTCGTCAGGCGGCTTTCGGTGCGATGCGCGGGCATCTATCAGGTGGTCTCGACGCTTTCGGGCGGCAATCAGCAGAAGATCGTCATCGGCAAATGGCTCGCCACCGAGCCGCGTATCCTCCTGCTCGACGAGCCGACGCGCGGAATCGACGTCGGCGCCAAGCAGGAAATCTACGAACTGATCTTCAAATTGGCCGAGCAGGGCCTCGGCATCGTCGTGGTCACTTCGGAAATGCCGGAACTTCTCCTGCTGTCCGATCAGGTGCTGGTGATGTGCGAGGGACATCAGACCGGTTTGCTCCAACGCGGGATCGCCACGCAAGAGACGGTGATGCGCCTTGCCGCGCCGGGCATGGCGACACATTCATGGGACACGCCATCATGAAAGCGTTTCGCGCGCTGTCGCGCACCAAGCTGTATTGGGGTTTGCTGATTATCTGCCTGATCGGCGCGCTCGCCTCGCCGCATTCGTCCTCCGGCATGAATATCTTTCTGTCCTACGGCAATCTCACCGACGTCCTGCGCCAGGTATCGATCACCGGCCTGGTCGCAACCGGCATGACGATGGTTATTCTGCTCGGCGGCATCGATTTGTCGGTCGGCTCCGTTATGGGCTTCTCGACGATCATCTGCGCGATGCTGCTTACCAAGTCCGGCTGGACTGCCGCTTCGATCATGGGCGTGCCGGCTGCGACGGCGGTCAGTTTCTTTGCAGTGGCGTTTCTCGCGCGATTCGTGTTCAGCGGTTTGGCTCGCGGCCGCGACGACAGCGCGGGGCGGCGCCGCGAGATCGCGCTGGGGCCGTGGCGCAGCATGCGGATTCCGGCTCTGCTGGGCTTTGTCGCCGCGGCCGCGGTTGCGTGGTTCACGGTGAGCCAGGTCCCGACCAAGTTCGGTGTTCTCGGCGTTCTTCTGGTAACGCCGTGCGTCGCCCTCCTGCTCGGCTCCCTCAATGGGCTATTGATCGTCGCCGGGCGGTTGCAGCCGTTCATCGCCACGCTGGCGATGATGGTTAGCGCACTCGGCATCGGCCGTCTTACCGCGGGCCAGGACCACGCCGTGGTGGCGGTCTACACCGGCACCAATGCGACCGAGGCGTTCGAAGTCTTGCGCTCGATGCTGTGGGGCGTGGTGCCGATGCCAAGCGTGTTCTTCCTTGCGGCGATTGTCTTGTTTGGCGCGATCCTGCGCTTCACGACGTTTGGCCGCTACGCTTATGCCATCGGCGGAAATGTCGAGGCGGCCAAACTGTCCGGCATCAAGGTCGCCCAGGTCCAGTTCACGGCCTATCTGCTCTCCGGATTGCTGGCGGGGATCGCCGGCGTGCTGTTCGTCGCGCAATACCGCCAGGGCAAGCCCGATGCCGGCGCCGGGCTCGAACTCGACGCGATCGCCGCGGTGGTGATCGGCGGCACCAGCTTGATGGGCGGGCGGGGAGGCCTCTCCGGGACCTTCGTCGGCGTGCTGATTTTCGGACTGCTATCGGACATTCTTCAGCTTCAGAACATCGACTCCAATGTCCAGCTGGTGATGAAGGGGTTGATTATCGTCTGCACCGTGCTCGTGCAGGAACAAAATCTCGGTCAACTCGTGGCGCGGTGGCGGTTCCGCTCATCGCCGGAAGCAGGCGCCGAGGTCAGATCGGTCGAACCAAATCGGCCGCTAAGCGCTCCAAGAGCGCAATTTGCAAGGGAGGATCTCGATGAAGCGTCGTGAATTTTTGAAATTGTCGACCACCATCGCCGGCGCGGCGGCGACAATCTACATGCCGTCCGGATGGACCCCGGCCAAGGCGGCCGCGAAGTGGAAAGTCGGCTTCAGCCAATGCACCACGCTGGAGCCCTGGCGCGTACAGTTCAACAAGGACATCCAGGCCGAGGCGAAGAACCATCCCGATGTCGAACTGGTCATCACCGATGGCCAGGACAAGACCGAGAAGCAGGTCGCCGATTGCGAGAACCTGGTCGTGCAGCAGGTTAACGTCCTGCTGATCTCGCCGAAGGAATCGGCGGGATTGACCGGTGTCGTCGAGAAAGCGATCGACGCCAAGATACCGGTCATCGTGCTGGATCGCAACGTCGACACCAAGCGGATCACGCAGTTCATCGGCGGCGACAATGCCGCGATCGGCCGCGCGGCCGGCGAATATGCGGTGAAATTGCTCGGCGGCCCGGGCAGCGCGCAGGGCAATGTCGTCGAAGTCTGGGGCGGCTTGGGTACCCAGCCGGCGCACGATCGGCACGACGGCTTCCACGCCTTCACCGACAAGGAGCCCGGCATCAAATATCTGCTCAACAATCAGTCGGGCGACTGGAAGCAGGATCAGGCCTACAACATCATGACCACCGCGTTGCGCAATAACGAGAAGATTGATCTGATCTATGGCCACAACGATCCAATGGCCTACGGCGCCTATCTCGCAGCCAAGGACGCAGGGCGCGACAAGAACATCAGGTTCATCCTCGGCATCGATGGCCTGCCGGATGAAGGCGTTACCTGGGTCAGCAAGGGACAGCTTACCGCGACGTTCCTCTATGCGACGCCCGGCGCCGAAGGCCTGCGACAGGCGGTCAAGCTGCTTCAGGGCGAAAAGCTGCAGCCTGTCATCACCCTGCCGACCATGCTCATAACCAAGGAGAACGCTTCCGAGATCATGAAGAAGAACGGCCTGCTCTGATCTTTGCCGCGATCTCGCGCTGGAGCCGCGCCCGGATCGGCGCGGCTCCGCTGCTTCCTTTATGCCAAGCTCGCCGCTCGGCTGCAGGCAGCCTCGGATCACCCGACCAAGGCGAAGGGTTTGATTTCGGTGGCGCCGAATTCACGCCCTGGGTGTTTGGGGTCACCATGTCAGTGATCGCGCACTGATAGATCACGCGGTATGGGTCCCGGCATTTCGCCGGGACGACATCCGGATAGTTCCTGGGCACCCCATGCCCGTTGTTAGTGCTTGATCCACACCGGAACCAGTGTTCTGCTCAAAAAAGCTGCTGGAGTCTTCCATCCGTGTCGATCTTCGTCGCACTACATCATGTCACGCACTACAAATACGACCGACCGATCGATCTCGGCCCCCAGACCATTCGGCTGCGCCCGGCGCCGCATACGCGCACGCCGATCCTGAGCTACTCGCTCAAGGTGACGCCTGCTAACCACTTCGTGAACTGGCAGCAGGATCCGCAAGGCAACTGGCTGGCGCGGTTCGTTTTCCCGGAGAAGGCGACCGAGCTGAAGATCGAGGTCGACTTCTCGGCGCAGATGACCGTGGTCAATCCGTTCGACTTCTTTGTCGAGCCCTATGCCACCAGCTTTCCGTTTCAGTACACCGACGACCTCAAGACCGGGCTCGCGCCCTATCTTGCGACGTCGGAGGAAGGACCGCTGTTCGCCGCCTATCTCAAGGAGATCCCGCGCCAGGCCGACAGCACGGTCGATTTCCTGGTCGACCTCAACGCGCAACTGCAGAAGAAAATCAGCTATGTCATCCGCATGGAGCCGGGCATCCAGACGCCGGAGGAGACGCTGGCGTGCGGCTCCGGATCATGCCGCGACTCGGCCTGGCTCCTGATCCAGATCTTCCGTCATCTCGGGCTCGCCGCGCGCTTTGTCTCCGGTTACCTCATCCAGCTGCGCCCCGACATCGATCCGGTCGAAGGCCCGCGCGAGGTCGAAAATGATTTCACCGATCTGCACGCCTGGGCCGAAGTGTATCTTCCCGGCGCCGGCTGGATCGGGTTCGACGTCACCTCGGGCATGCTGACGGGCGAGGGGCACATCCCCGTCGCCGCCACGCCGCATTATCGCTCGGCGGCACCGATCTCGGGCAGCGCCGGATTTGCCAATACCGAATTCGGCTTCGAAATGAGCGTCAAGCGCATCCGCGAGGCGCCGCGGATCACAAAGCCGTTCTCCGATGAGTCCTGGGCGCGGCTCGACAAGCTCGGCGAGCAGGTCGATGCCGATCTCAAACAGGATGATGTCCGACTGACGATGGGCGGCGAGCCGACCTTCGTCTCGGTCGACGATCTGGAAGCGCCGGAATGGAATATCGCCGCGGTCGGTCCAACCAAGCGGGCACTCGCCGATGATCTGATCCGGAAATTGCGCACGCGTTTCGCACCGGGCGGGCTGCTGCATTACGGTGAGGGCAAATGGTATCCGGGCGAAAGCCTGCCGCGCTGGGCGTTTGGGCTCTATTGGCGCAAGGACGGCGCGCCGGTCTGGAAGAATTCCGACCTGATCGCTAGAATCGAGAATCCACGCAAGGCGGAGATCAAGGACGCCGAACGCTTTGCTGAAGGCACCGCTGATAAGCTCGGGCTCAGCACCGATTATGTCCTGCCGGTGTTCGAAGACCCCGCGCACTGGATCCAGAAGGAAGCCTCGCTCCCCACCAATGTCAACCCCACCGATTCCAAACTGTCCAACCCGGAGGAACGCTCGCGCATGGCGCGGGTGTTCGATTCCGGGCTCAATGCGCCGAAGGGATTCGTGCTGCCGATCCAGCGCTGGAACGCCGGCGCCAAACCCACCCCCGGGCGCTGGCGCAGCGAGCATTGGAAAGTCCGGCGCGGCCATCTGCTTCTGACGCCGGGCGATTCTCCGCTCGGCCTGCGGTTGCCGATCGCCTCGCTGGAGCACGTCCCTCCCGAGGAATATCCCTATATCGTCGAGCAGGATCCGATGGAGCCGCGCGACGAGCTCGCGGGTTCCGAGACCGACGCTCAAGCCGAAGGCGCGGCGAAAGCGGCGAAGCCAAAAAAGCCGGAGCCCGTGCGCACGGCGATGTCGATCGAAATCCGCGACGGCGTGTTGTGTGCCTTCATGCCGCCGGTCGAGAAGGTGGAAGATTATCTCGAGCTGATCTCGGTGGTGGAGGCCGGCGCCGAGGAAATGCAGTTGCAGGTGCACGTCGAGGGCTATGGGCCGCCCTATGATCCCCGCATCGAAGTCATCAAGGTGACGCCCGATCCCGGCGTGATCGAGATCAACATCCAGCCGGCGCAGAGCTGGCGCGAGGCGGTCGACATCACCTTCGGTCTGTACGAAGACGCCGCAAAAACCCGGCTCGGCGCCAACCGCTTCCTGGTCGACGGCCGCCACACCGGTACCGGCGGCGGCAATCACGTCGTGGTCGGCGGCAGCACGCCGCAGGATTCGCCGTTCCTGCGCCGTCCGGATTTACTGAAGAGCCTGGTGCTGTACTGGCAGCGGCATCCCTCGCTGTCCTATCTGTTCTCGGGCATGTTCATCGGCCCGACCAGCCAGGCGCCGCGCATCGACGAGGCGCGACATGACGGTCTCTATGAGCTCGAGGTCGCGCTGAGCCACGTGCCGCCGCCCGGGGTCGAAGCGCCACTGTGGCTGGTCGACCGGCTGTTCCGGCATATCCTGGTCGACATCACAGGCAATACCCACCGCGCCGAGATCTGCATCGACAAGCTCTATTCGCCGGATGGACCGACCGGCCGGCTCGGCCTGGTCGAATTCCGCGCGCTCGAAATGCCGCCCGATCCGCGGATGTCGCTGGCGCAGCAACTCCTGATCCGCGCCTTGATCGCAAAGCTCTGGCGCGAGCCGCAGCAGGGCAAATTCGTGCGCTGGGGCACCACGCTGCACGATCGCTTCATGTTGCCGCATTTTCTCTGGGAAGATTTTTTGGGCGTGCTCGCCGAGCTTGGCCACTCCGGCTACGATTTCTCGCCGGAATGGTACACGGCGCAGCTCGAATTCCGCTTTCCGGTGTTTGGCCGTGTCCATCATGGCGGCGTCACGCTCGAACTGCGGCAGGCGCTCGAGCCCTGGCATGTGCTGGGTGAAGAGGGTTCGGCCGGCGGCACCGTGCGCTACGTCGATTCCTCGGTCGAGCGGTTGCAGGTCAAGGCGACCGGCTTTGTCGAGGGACGCCACGTCATCACCTGCAACGGCAGGCGGATGCCGATGATGGAAACCGGCCGCTCCGGCGAGGCGGTCGCGGCGGTCCGCTTCAAGGCATGGCAGCCGGCGTCGGGGCTGCATCCGACCATTCCGGTCCACGCGCCGCTGACGTTTGACCTGATCGATACCTGGAACGGCCGCTCGCTCGGCGGCTGCGTCTATCATGTCGCCCATCCCGGCGGCCGCAGCTATGAGACCAAGCCGGTCAATTCCTACGAGGCCGAGGCGCGGCGGCTGGCCCGCTTCCAGGATCACGGCCACACCCCGGGCAAGATCGATCCGCCGCCCGAGGAACGCACAATTGAATTCCCATTGACCCTCGACTTGAGGACGCCGCTCCTGCATTAATTTTTAGCAACGGAGTCGGTCGGAATGACGGGACAGGCCAGTGGCAGCAATCAGGACAGCAAGGTCCGTCCCGGCCAGCGCCGGATGGCGCAATGGACGCGCGATTATGCGCGGCTGCCCGGCATTCCCGACGAATATATCGCGCAGGACGGCGCGCCCCGCGCGGTCTGGGCCCGATTCTTCGACGCCTTTGCCGCGCTCGCGCCGGCCGATATCGAACGCCGATTCGCCTCCGCCGACCGCCATCTGCGCGAGGCCGGTGTCACCTACCGCGCACCCGGCGATACCGCCGATCGGATTTGGCCCTTAAGCCATCTGCCGCTGCTGATCGACGCCGCCGACTGGCGGCAATTGAGTGCTGGGATCGCACAACGCGCCCAACTGCTCGAAATGCTGTTGCGCGATCTCTACGGCGAAGGCCGCCTGGTCGCGGACGGCGCGATCCCCGCAGCCGCGATCGCCGGCAGCAGCGAATATTTGCGCGCGGTTTGCGGCGTAAAGCCGCCGGGCGGGCGCTATCTGCACCTCTATGCCGCCGATGTCGGCCGTGGGCCCGATGGGCGCTGGTGGGTGCTGGGCGACCGCACCCAGGCGCCGTCGGGTGCAGGCTACGCGCTGGAAAACCGCCTGGTGCTGTCGCGGGCGTTCTCCAACCTCTACAAATCCATGAACGTCGAACGCGTGGCGCCGTTCTTCGAGGCGTTTCGCGACAGCTTGCGCGCCAGCGCCGACCGCGACGAGCCGCGCATCGGCTTGCTGACGCCGGGCGCCTTCAGCGAAACCTTTTTCGAGCACGCAACGCTGGCGCGCTATCTCGGCTTCCTCTTGGTCGAGGGCGACGATCTCGCCGTCAGCGGCGACCGTATCCATATCCGCACCGTCGCCGGCCTGAAGCGGCTCGATGTGCTGCTGCGCCGGGTCGATTCCAACATGCTCGATCCGCTGGAGCTGGATGCTTCCTCCTATCTCGGGGTGCCCGGGCTGGTCGAGGTGCTGCGCAAGAATGGCGTCGTGGTTGCCAACATGCCGGGCTCGGGCGTGCTGGAGGCGAGGGCGTTGCTCGGTTTCCTGCCGAGTCTGAGCCGGCGTTTCCTCGGCGAGGATCTCAAGATGCCGCACATCGCGACCTGGTGGTGCGGCCAGAAATCCGCGCGCGAGGAGGTCTTGTCGCGGCTCGACCGGATCGCCATCGAAGGCGCCTACGGCCGGGGCGTGCCGGGCTTTCCGGGACACGGACCGGTGCTGGCGAGCGAATTGTCGGCAGCCGAACGCGAGCGGCTGCGGGCCGCCATCACCGACCGCGGCATCGACTATGCCGGCCAGGAACTGGTGCGGCTGTCGACGACGCCGGTGTGGGAAAATGGCCGGATCACGCCGCGGCCGTTCGTGCTCCGGGTTTTCGCCGCCGCCACCCCCACCGGCTGGACCATCCTGCCCGGCGGTTTCTGCCGGATCGCCGAGCAGCCCGACGCCCGCGCCGTGTCGATGGGCGATGGCGCACGGTCGGCCGACGTCTGGGTGGTCTCGGACCAGGCGGTCTCGACCTCCACGCTTTTGCCCGCAGGGGATACGGTTCGGATCAGGCGCATCGCCGGCGTGGTGCCGAGCCGCGCTGCCGACAATCTGTTCTGGCTCGGCCGTTATCTCGAACGCGCCGAAGCGACGCTGCGGTTGATCCGCGCGCTCGGCACGCCGCTGCGCGATTCCGTCAAGGGCCCCTCGACCGGGCTGCATACCGTCGAACGCATGCAGCGGCTGCTGGTGACCTGGGGCGCGGCGACGCAGACCGCGCGGGCGCAGCCGGCCAAGGTGGCCGCCGAAGCGCTGCAGAGCGAGGAGAAATTCGGCTCGGCGCTGTCGCTGGTGCGCTCGGCGCAGCGCACCGCGACGTCGCTGCGGGAGCGGCTGTCGCCGGACGCCTGGCAGGTCATCACCGAGATGGTGGAGCGGCTGGACCATGAGGTGGAGGATGACGACGGCGTGCTCAGCGCCGCCGAACTGACATTGCAGGAGCTTGCGAGTTTCGCAGGCCTGGCACAGGAAAACATGAACCGCGCCGCCGGCTGGCGCTTCCTCGAGATGGGCCGCCGCGCCGAGCGCGCCATCAACACCGCGCGGTTCACGCGGCAGTTCGCCTATGAGGAAGCCGGCGATGAGGATCTCGACTTGCTGCTGACGCTGGTGGATTGCCAGATCACCTATCGCTCGCGCTATTTGGTCGGACCGCTGCTGGCGCCGGTGCGCGATCTGGCGGTGCTCGACCCTTATAACCCGCGCTCGGTCGCATTCCAGGTCGCGGCCCTGAACGAGCACGTCGCAGCACTACCGAGCCTGAAGGAGCATGGGCTGATCGAGCGGCCGCAGCGGCTGGCGGTAGCACTGCAGGCGATGCTGACCACCGCCGAAGCAGCAGCGCTCGACGCCAAGACCCTGTTCGCGCTGGAGCAGGATCTGCTCAACCTGGCGGACGCGATCGGACTGCATTATTTTCCGCACGGGCCCAATGCGAGCCGGCCGGAGAAGCTGACGGGCCTCGCGTGATCTACGATATCAGGCACGTCACGACCTACGCTTACGAAAGCCCGGTGAGTTTCGCGCGCTGCTCGCTGCGGCTCGAGCCCAGAAGCGGCGACGGGCAGCAATTGCTCTCCCACACCGTCGACATCCGGCCGCGCCCGGCGGAGCGCACGGCGCGGCGGGATTTCTTCGGGACCCACACCGAGAATGTGCTGATCGAGACCGCGCATCGCAATCTGCGGATCGATTCAAGGTCGCGGGTATCAGTATCGCGCCAGGCGCCCGACCGCGCTGCGCCCAGTCCGCCGTGGGAGAGCGTCCGCGATATCGCCCTTGAAGCCACGAGTCTCGGCCCGTCCTCGCCGGTCGGATACGTCTTTGCCAGTTCGCTGGTGCCGGTGCTGCGGCCGGTCTCGGCCTACGCCTCGGCGAGTTTTCCGCCCGCTACGGGCGTTCTGGCCGGCGCGATCGACCTGATGCACCGGATCCGCAGCGACTTCAAATACGATCCGAAGGCGACCGTGATCTCGACGCCGCTCAAGGAAGTGTTCGAGAAGCGCAACGGCGTCTGCCAGGATTTTGCCCATGTGATGATCGCGGGCCTGCGCGGGCTCGGGCTGCCGGCGGCCTATGTCAGCGGCTATCTGCGCACCATCCCCCCAGCGGGACAGCCGCGCCTGCAGGGCGCGGATGCC
>Ga0137415_10004507_pt1 | contig 13786 bp, 11 predicted proteins | sample CZODoug3_1_1_16f_FD_183082 | JGI IMG/M metagenome (GOLD analysis project Ga0137415, IMG submission 183082) | Vadose zone soil fungal communities from Angelo Coast Range Reserve, California, USA - CZODoug3_1_1_16fungal (Hybrid Assembly) | ecosystem: Environmental > Terrestrial > Soil > Vadose... | reverse complement strand
GGGGTGCGGAGTTGGAGTTCGGCGGCCACACCACCGCCGGTGAACTACGCCGCATGCTCTGCGACGCGGAGATCACCCCCGTCGTCCTGGGCGGGGACGGTCAGCCGTTGGACGTTGGCCGGGAGAAGCGGTGTGTCACCCCCGCGCAACGCAAAGCCATCGCCGCCCGTGACGGCGGCTGCGCCCATCCCGGCTGCGACCGAACCCCACTCTGGTGCCAAATACACCATATCCGGCATTGGTTGCACGGCGGCAGAACCGATATCGACAATCTCGTGATGCTCTGCCGCGCTCACCACCGCATCATCCACGACTCCTACTGGGCAGTACGAATACGCGACGGCCAACCGGAATTCATTCCGCCACGATGGCTCGATTTCAGCCAAACACCCCGCCGCAACGCACGAACACTCGTATCCGCGCGCTAATACCCCGTGTTCGAGGCCACTGCCAGATATTCGATGATCCAGATGGATACATCCCCCGGCCCTGCGGTTGGCGGCTGCTCGTGATCGCCGTGGCGCTGTACGTCACCGGTGTCGTCGTCGGGCACCTGGTGGCGCTGGTGGTGCCGGTCGCTATCGCCGTGCTGCTCGCCGCGCTGCTGGCCCCGGCCGTCGGGGAGCTGGCCGAGCGTGGCGTGCCCAGGGCGCTGGCCACCGCGGTGGTGCTCATCGGCGGGCACCGCCGGCGCCCTGACCACCGCCGCGACCATCGGCGAGACGTTCACCGAGACCCTGCTCGTACTGCTCACGCTCGCCTTCCTGCTGCACGGCGGCGCGAACATCTGGCAGTTCCTGCTGCGCGCCGCGCCCGGCCGGACCCGCACCCGAGTCGACGTGGCCGGCCGCGACGTGGCCGGCCGGCGGAGCCTCGCCACCCTGGTCAGCTACGTGCGCGCGACGGCGACCGTGGCGGTCGTGGACACCGTCGGCATCGGCGTCGGGCTCGCCGCGCTCGGCGTGCCATTGGCGGTGCCGCTGGCCGCGCTGGTGGTGCCGGTCGCGATCGCCGTGCTGCTCGCCGCGCCACTGCTCGCCGCGCCACTGCTCACCGTGCCACTGCTCACCGTGCCACTGCTCGCGGTACTCAACTCGGGGGTCCGCTCCCTGCTCAGCGACGCCGACGCGCACGTCAACCCGGCCGACGTTCACGCCAGCCAGCCCGAGGGGTCCACCCTGGCCGACCCGGAGCTCGCCACGTACGCCGAGTAGGCGGCCACGGCCACCCGCAACACTGGCAGCGAGCAACATTCTGTGCCCTAGAAGAGTGCTTTCTGGCGACCCATCGAGTGGCGACTGGAATTGCTCATCACTGTCCGATACTCATTACGCGTCGGACTTGTTGATCAGGAGGTCACCACCACCATGGCGAACTCTGATCCGGGGCACGGCACCGGACCCGACCCCGCCGACCAGCCGGAACACCCCCCGGCGCCGGACCGGGACGCGGCCGCCGGGACAACCCCCGACGACCCCGCCACCTCCGCACCGAGCAGCGACGAGCACGCCCCCGAGTCCGACCAGCCCGCCACGCCCGGCCCCGTTCCCGGGTTCGACCCCACCGCCGAGCCTGGCGCGCCGCCGCGGCGGATCGAGCTCACCGTCGCCGAGCTGCTCGGCCGCACCCCCATGTCGGCCGCCGGGCGCCGTCCTACCCGGCACTCGGTGCACTCCTTCGACAAGATGACGCCGCGCCGCCGGATGGCGCTCACCGCCGGCGCGGTGGTCGCCGCCGGGTCGGTGGTCGCCGCCGCGCTCTTCGCGCCGAGCGACTTCCTGCGGCCCCGCGAGCAGAACCGGACCGACTCGAACGGCGAACCGGAGAGCCGGCCGCCGACCCCGGGCGCGGCCGTCAACTCACACTCGGCGCTGCCGTCCGACGCGCCGCCCGACACCGACCTACCCGGTACCTGGACCCCACCCACGGTCTCCTCGCTGCCGCTGCCGCCGCTCGCGGCCCCGCCCGCGCCGAACGCTCCGGGGCCGTGGGTGGCCCCGCCCGCGCCCTCGGGCGGCGACTCCGGTGCCAGGTCGGATAGCGGTTCCGGCGGTGGGTCGGGTAGCGGTTCCGACCTTGCCGCCGGCGGCGCCTCGCCCGGCCGGTCGGGTTCCACAGGCAACGGATCGTCCCGGCCCGGCGCCAGCTCAACCGGCGCCAGCTCGAACGGTGCCGTCTCGAACGCCGCCGGCGCCAACGGCGCCCGCTCCTCCGGCGTCAACTCCCGAGGCACCGGCTCGAGCAGTGCCAACTCCAGCAGTGCCAACTCCAGCAGAGCCAACTCGAACAGCGACAACACCGGTCAGAACGAAGCGCGCGCGGGCGCCCGGACCGGCGACACGGCGGGCCCGAGCCGGTCGGCCGCCGCGCGGACCGGCACCGCGGACAGCACCGCCGCCGGCAAGGCCGCGGTCGGCCCGGTCGAGGTGCCGGTCACCGAGCTGACCGACGCCGTACCGGTCACCGACCTGCTCACCTCGGCCGACGACGGGGGCCGCCACGTCGGCCAGTTCACCGACACCCCCTCCCCCGCCGGCACCGCGCTGAGTAGCCTCACCGAACCGATCGGGCCGACCGAGGACGACTGCTCGCTGGCCTCGGGCCTGCTCGCCTGAGAACCGCCCTGTCTGAGAACCGCCCTGTCTGAGGAACGCCCAGCCTGGAGAAACCCCTAGGTGAGCTCCGCGGCGGTGTCCTCACCGAGGATGGAGCCGATCCGGGCGATCGCGTCCGGCCGGCGCGCGTGCAGCACGACCACCGTTGCGATCCCGACCACCAGCCAGGCCAGCACGACGTACGGCGCGGCGGCGAGCGGCGCGGGCGGCGTCGGGTAGATGGAGCCGAACAGCGCGGCCGCGAACAACAGCACCCCGACCGCCGGCACCACCAGGTGCGCGCCGACGCGGTAGCGGGGGTGCACCCGCCGGAAGTACACCGCGCCCCCCACGCAGAGCCCGATGTAGACGACGATCACCGCCAGCGTGCCTAGCGTGGCGAACAGGTAGTACACCGTCATGGCGGGGCTGCTGCCCAGGTTCGGGCTGGCCAGGCCGAAGCCGACGACCGCCGCCAGCACCGTGCTGACCAGCGCAACCGCGACGGTCGCGTTGGCCGGCGTGCGGAACCGGGGGTGGGTCCGGCTCAGCCACGCCCAGAGCACGCGCTCGCGCCCCATCGCGTACAGCGTACGGGTGGCCGCCGTGGCGCAACCAACGCACACCACGAACGCGGACAGCAGGGCGCCGATCTCGACCAGCGTGCCGAGCGTGCTCCCGACAAAACGGTCTGCAATGGTCTTCAGCGCGAACGAGTCACCGCCGAATGCCGCGCCGTTCTCGACCCCGAACCCGATCGAAAGGCTGTAGGTCGTCCACAGGTAGAGGACAATGGCAAAAACGACCGATGCGACGATCGCGATCGGGATGGCGCGACGTGGGTTGCTGGTTTCCTCGCCGAAGTCGGCGGCCGTCTCGAACCCGATGTAGGAAGTGATCCCGAGAATGATTCCATAGAACACTCCGGAGACGCCGCCCTGCTGCGTGTGGCTGAACGTAAAGGGGGCCAGCGTGTTGCCGTGCGCGCCGCCCCGCACCGTCACGACGATGTCCACGATCACGATGACCGCGACCGTGACGACACCCAGCACCATCTGCAGCCTGGTGGTGACCTTGATCCGGACGATCGACAGCCCGACCAGCAGCACCATCCCGACCAGGAACAGCGGGAACCACCAGGCCCCGCCCAGCCCCAGCAGGTCGGCGGTCAGATAGGCGACGGCGGCCATTGTCATCGGCACGAAGCACGTCACGCCGAATGCGTAGAGCCAGCCCGCGAGGAATCCGGCGGACTTCCCGAGGCTGCGGCTCGCATAGGTGTACGCGTAACCGGCCGATGCCATTCGCCGGGTGAAACCGACGACGACGAACGCCAATGCCAGGCAGGCGATCCCGCCGAGCAGAAACGCCAACGGGGTGGACCCACCGGCGACGACGGCGACACCCGGAACATTCAGCAGCATCGCCATTCCCGGCGCCAGGATCGACACCGAGATCACCACCGCATCCCTGGTCGTCAGCGCCCCGCCGGCCAGGCGCTGGCTCTCCGGGTGCGCGATCGCTCTGTTGCCGGCCATAGGTCCTCCCTCGCACGCGGCGGCGCGGACCATCCGCGGCCGACCGGAACCACGCGCGCCCGGCGTGCGGCGCACCGGCGAGGACGTTAGGCGTCGGTGATCGACGCTTCGTGGACGGCAGATAGACAGAGGCGACCGAGGAGCGCGACGGTCAGTCCGTGGCGCGCAGGATGGGCGCGGACTGGGCGACGGTGATCGTGCTGGCGATCATCGTGTCCACCAGCAGCCGCTGCTCGGGGTCGATCACCGCGGGCAGCTTGCCGTCCACCCTGGCCGGGTCCGGCGGGAAGTGCGGGTCCAGCTGCAGGGCGACCTCCGCGACCGCGTCGGCCAGCGGGGCGCTCGCCGAGACGCGCATCAGCAGCGCGGACATGCTCGCGGACAGGCCCTGCAGGGCCTCCGACGCCCGCTCGGCGGCCAGCTGCTGTTCGGCGGACGGCTCCGGGCTCACCGAGTCGGTGGCCCGCAGGTTCTGGTGGGCCCCGGTGGCGGCCCGGAACCTCGGCCGCAGCGCCATCGGGTCGGGGGTGCGGTTGATCAGTGTGGCGGCCACCTCGTGCACCAGCTCGCGGGCGTCGCGGACCGCGTCGTTGAACCGAGTCGCGACGTTCGGCTTGGGCACCCCTGGCACCGCCACGAAGCCGAAGACCAGCGCGATCGCCACCGCCAGCGCCATCAGGCCCAGGTACTCCAGCAGCGTGGTGCGTACTTCCAGGTGCCGCGTGTTGACGTTCAGACCGACGCTCATCAGTACCACGCAGGCGTTGAAAACGATCGGGTTGCTCTGCATGAAGAACAACATCCCGACCAGCATCGCCCCGACGCCGATGGGTACCAGCGCGGACTGCGGCAGGTCCACGAGCACGATCAGCAGGGCGAGCGCCGCCGCTCCGGCCAGTGACCCGTAGGCGCGCTGCCTGGCCACCCGGATGGAGTCCTGCAGCTGCGGCTGCATGATCGCGAACACGGCCAGCAGGAACGACAGCCGCAGCGGGCTGCTGGCCCACAGCATGGACAGCGACAGCGCCAGCAGCATGCCCAGCGCGCACCGGACCGCGTGCCGCAGCTGGGCCGAGTGCCAGTTCAGTGCGCCGCGCAGCGAGGTCTCCAGCTGGTCCCGGCCGAAGTACGCCGGCATCGGCACCTCGGTCCGGTCCCGGTTCGCGGCGGCGGCCTGGACCGCCTCCAGCCCGAGCCACACGCTGGTCACCAGCTCCCGGGTGGCGCCGGGCAGGGCGATCTTCGGTTCGACCCGGCGCACCCGCTCGGTGGGATCCGCGGCGGTGGGCGCGGCCACCTGCCCGGCCAGCCGCAGGGCCTCCTCGTTGGCCGCCGCCAACACCTGGTCGAGCTCGGCCACGGCGGGCCCGGCCAGCTGGCCGCGGCGAGTGTTCAGCACGCGCAGGGCATTGTGGTAGCGCAGGATGCCGCCGAGCACCGAGGTGGTCCAGGCGCGCGGGCCATCGGCGCGCCACTGCTGCAGGGCGTTGTCCCCGGCCGCGCCCGGGCCACCCGACAGCGCGCCGGACAGCGCGGTCCGCACCGCCGCATCGGGATCCTTGATGCCCAGCAGCACCCGCACCGCGACGACCACGACGACCGCGACGGCCGGCCCGGCGAAGTCCTGGACCAGCGTGAACGGACCGCCCAGCTGGAAGCCGCAGGCAAAGGTCGACGCCATGCCGAGGCCCATGCCCACGGTGATGAACCGGGTACCGAGCACCGGCAGCAGCCCCACCGCGAACACGATCACCGTGACCAGCACGATCGCCGGCCACGGGGCGACAGCGGCCAGCGACTTGAGCCCGCCGACCACCACGATCAGCAGCGGGCCGAACCAGGCCAGCAGTCGAAGGTCGGCGCGCAGGGTGCCGCCGAAGGCGGCCATCATGCAGAACATCGCCGACAGCGCGGCCAGCACCGCGGCACCGCCGAGGCCGACGAGCACGCCCAACCCGGCCGCCGCCGCGATCACGACGAGCATCAGCGCAGCCTTCACGAACGCCCCAGCCTGATCACCCCGCGGATGCTAATGCACCCGTTCGGCCGGTCCGCGCACTGGCCGGAGCGCTCGGCCCGGGTGCCCGGTGCGGCCGGTCGGCCCGTCGAGCACCGGAAACGACGTTGGCGCCGGGGGCGTCCGCCGCCGGGTCAGGGGCCGGAGCGGGGGGCCGGTTCGCACTGCGCCGGTACGGGCCGGCTGGCGGTGGGGGCCGGAGCGGGGGCGTCGGGACCGCCGCACATGTCGGTACCGACGATCCCGGTCTGGAACGCGGTGTAGGTGCCGGGCAGAGCGGGACCCTGCTGGGCCCGGCCCTGCCCCGGCACCCCGGGATAGGCCGTCGCGGCCGGTGGCGACGTGGGGTCGCCGGCCGGGGACGGCGGGGCGAGGGGGCTGGTGAGCAACAGTGCCGAGCACGCGGCGACCACGACCCAGCCGAGCGCGGCCGGCACGGTTGCTTGGAGCGCGACGCGACGGGCGGGGGTCGCCAGTGCGATCCAGAGTCCGACAGCAAGACCGATCACACCAAGTCCATCCACTAGTACTTCTCTACACGCCCGATCCCTGGCCGGACGCCGGATCCGCTCTACCGAGTGACACCTCCACTCGCCCGGGTTAGATCGCCGGTGGGCGCTGTGACTCACCCGTTCGCCGCTTGCGCGGGCGCCCTTTCAGAAGGCGGAACTAGTCGGTCAGCGCCCGCAGCGCGGCGAGGTCGTGCACGACGATCTGACGCCGCCCGGTGCTGACCCAGCCGTAGGTGCGCAGCAGGCCGAGCGCCTTGCTGACCGCCTCCCGGGACGCCCCGGTCCAGCCGGCGAGCTCGTCCTGGGACAGCGACACCGCGACGCGGACCCCGGCCTCGGTCGGCTGCCCGAACCGTTCGGCCAGCTCCACCAACCGGGCCGCGACCCGACCCACCGTGTCGTGCGCGCCGAACTCGATGCGTTTGCGGTCGGCGTCGCGCAGCCGCTCCGCCAACAGCCGCATCAGCAGATAGCTCAGCCGACCGTTCGCCTGCAGGTAGCCGCCGAACTCGACGAAGGGCACCACCACCCCGGTCACCGCGTCCAGCGCGGTGACCGTCGCCGAGCGGGGCCGCCCGTCGATCGCGGCGAGCTCGCCCAGCAGCGCGCCGGGGCCGCGCACCGCCAGCAGCACCTCCGCGCCGCGCGCCGTGAAGCTGGACACCTTGACCCGCCCCGACCGCAGCACCAGCACCCAGTCGGACCGGTCGCCCTCGCCGAACACCACACTGTCGGTCGCCCAGCGCCTCGGCCGCCCCCGGTGGAACAGCTCAGCGCGTTCCGGCTCGGTGAGCAGGTCCAGGAACTCGCCCCGGGCCGTCTCGGCGCCCTCGACCCCGGGCTCCCCGAGGCCACCCGGCCGCTCGCCGCTCACCGGGCGGGCCCGGGGACGCGGTCGCCCGGCCGGACCGCGAACCTCCCGACGTCCAGCACGCGCGGCACCTCCAACGGCGTTTTGCGCTAAGCCAGGTTCATCATTTGAAATGCACGACTTCGACCGGCCCGACAATTTCCCTGGAATCATGACACGCCGGGGCACCGGGTGCCGAGGATGCGCCGGAAAGACCTTCGGTCGGCGGTACGGGAACGGCTACCATGAGCCGCCGTACAAAAGGAGATATGTCGTGGGATACAGCCTCGGGGTGGACCTCGGCACCACATTCACCGCCGCCGCGATCTCGGATCAGACCCAGGCCGAGATGATCACTCTTGGCGACCGTTCTGTGGTGGCGCCTTCGGTGGTCTTCGTGCGCGAGGACGGCGAGGTGATCACCGGCGAGGCCGCCGGCCGGCGGGCCCCGAGCGCTCCCGAACGGTCCGCTCGCACGTTCAAGCGGCGCCTCGGCGACCCGACGCCGGTGCGGCTGGCCGGTACGTCCTACCCCGTCACCGAGCTGCTCGGCCTGCTGCTGCGCGACGTGCTGCGCAAGGTCACCGAGACGCGCGGCGAGCCCCCCGAGCGGGTCGTGCTGACCCACCCGGCGAACTGGGGGGCCTTCCGCAGGGGACTGTTCGAGGAGGTCCCCCGGCTCGCCGGTCTGACCGGGTCGCTGATGATCACCGAGCCGGAGGCCGCCGCCGCCCACTACGCCGCGTCGCGGCAGCTGGGTACGGGGGAGATCGTGGCGGTCTACGACCTCGGCGGCGGCACGTTCGACGCCACGGTGGTGCGCAAGCTGGCGGACGGCGTGGAGACTCTGGGCACCCCGGAGGGCGTCGAGCGGCTCGGCGGGGTCGACTTCGACCAGGCCGTGTTCGACTTCGTGAACTTCTCCTCGGACGGCGCACTGGACGAGCTCGACCAGCGCGACCCGAAGGCCTTGCTCGCGTTGACCCGGCTGCGCCAGGACTGCGTACTGGCCAAGGAGGCGCTCTCCGCCGACACCGAGACGCTGCTCCCGGTATTCCTGCCGAACAAACAGTTCGATGTTCGGATTACCCGTGCCGAGTTCGAGAACCTCGTGCGCGCACAGATCGAGTCCACCATTTCCGGACTGGCCCGCGCACTCCGCTCCGCTGAGGTCACGCCGGCCGATCTGAGCGCGGTACTTCTGGTCGGCGGTTCCTCGCGCATTCCGCTGGTCGCGGAAATGGTGTCCGAGGAGCTCGGCCGGCCGATCCTGGTCGACACCCACCCGAAGTACGCGGTCGCGCTCGGCGCCGCCACGGTGGCCCGGCTGCCCAGCACCGCGCGGGCCAACGGTGTTCTACCCGGCCCGGTATCCGGCGCCGGATCGGTGCCCGGCCCCGGATCGTTCCCCGGGCTGCCGCCGAACCCACGGTCCGCGAGCAGCTGGCCGTCCAGCCCGCCGCCGCGCCCGCCGGCCCCGGCCTACGTCCCACCGGCCGCCGGCCCGACCCCGGGAGGGCCCGCTTACGCCCCGCCGGCCGCCGGCCGGACGCCCGGTGGGCCCGGTTTCGCCGCACCAGCCGCCGGGCCGGGCTTCGCGCCAGCGGGCGCGCCACGCACCGCCATGCCGGGCGGGCCCGGCGGGCCCGGCTTCCCCCAGCCCGGCTTCCCCCAGCCCGGCCCCGGCCAGCCCACCCCTACCCAGGCGGCCCCTGGTCAGCCCCCGGCCACGCAGTCGCTGGCCGCTCCGCCGCCGCCCGGGACGAAGCGCATCGCGGCGGATCGGGACGAACAGGCCGATGAGCAGCCCCGGCCGAGCTCGTCGGTCGGCTCGAAGCTGCTCATCGGGGTGGCCGCCGTGGCCCTGGCGCTGGCGGCCGCACTGGTCGTGCTCTATGTGCTGCACCAGCTCCAGGTCCGCTGAGCCGCCGACCTGGCGCCGGGTCCGTCAGAAGTGCAGGCCCTGGGTGCCGAACACCCACAGGGCCGACGTCAGCCACAGCACGATCAGCGCTGTGAAGGTCAGCCCGCCCGTCACCGGGAGCAACCAGGCGGGCATGCCGCGCCGGCTCAGGGACAGCATCTTGGTCACGAAGGCGCCGTAGAACACGCACCCGGCCAGCGAGTGGATCAGGACCCGAGGGCTGTAGGTCTCGAAACCCAACGCGTACAGGCAGTGCACCAGCACCGGCACGGTGAGCAGCACGGCGATCCGCCCGGACCAGCGGTGCAGCCCGGGCAGCCAGCTCATCGTCGCCCCGGTGTAGAGCATCCGAGCTGACACCAGCTGGCTGACCGCCAGCAGCGCGGCGAGCGTGACCAGCCAGGACTTCACATACAGGCCGCTGCTGAAGCCGGACAGGTTGATCGAGAACCCGGTCGGCTCGTGCAAGCTGCCGTACACGCCCAACGCCACGGCGACGCCGCAGCCGAGCAGGACCGGTGCCAGCACCGCCCCCGCCCTCGGGTCCGGGGGCGGGGGCGACTCGTGCTCAGGGGCGGACATGCTGGTCATCGAGCGATCCCTCGGTCCGTGCGCCGGTCCGCGCCGAAGGCGCTACTGGCCGACAACACGGTCGCCACCCTCAACCGACTGGGCGGTGGCCGGGTCGAGCGGGCCCGCCGGGGTGACCGTGTCACCGTCGTGGGCCAGGCCGGTCACGTTGCCGGACGAGTCCTTGATCCAGCCGGTGGTGCGGGTGTCGGACTTGGCCCGGTACAGCCCGGCCGGCTTGTTGGCCGGCGCGGCGGAGTAGGTCCAGGACTTGCCGCCGGCGGACACGGTGCCGGTCAGGGTGCGCCCGGCCAGCGTCCCGCTGAGCGCGTTGGCGCCCTTGCCCTTGGCGTCCACCCCGCCGTTCGACGCGCTGCCCTGGTACCAGCTCTCGATGGCCTTGCCGTCGCACAGGTACGCCGACACCTTGCCGTCGCGCACGGTCACCGCGATCGCGGCGTGGTTGCCGTCCGTGTAGCCGGTGTACTTGGCCGCGGCCGGGAATTGGGTCCCCCCGGCCGCCGGGGCGGCGGCGTCGGGTGCGGCGGCGTCGGGTGCGGCCGCGGCTCCGGGCGCGGCCACCGCGTCGGGCTTGGCGGCGGCTGCGGCCGGCGGGTTCGCGGCGGCCGGCGGCGGCACGACCGCCGACCGTGCCGGCGCGGCCACCGCCGCCGCGCTCTGCGCCGCGCCGGCCGGGGCAGCCTTGGCCGCCGAACCCGTGGTCGGGGACTTGGACAGGTTGACCGCCAGGAGGATCAGGCCGAATACCACAATGGCGAGTAGCGTGACGATTGGTCCGCGCGACCTCATGATGTGCTCCTAGAATCCGTTGCGACGCGGTCGGCCGTCAGCGTGGTCCCATTTCCGCGACACCAATGGCGTACAGAACGTGGGAATTGCCGGAATCGGTTTGCTGCCTCGGCCGATGAAACTGCCCGGGATGGGCTCACCGGACGAGATTCGCAGCGGGCCGAAAGGCGGCCAATGGTGTCGGCCCCCGGCACAGTGGTGCTGACCCCCGAGGTGGGGGTGGGGAAAACCCCAGTAGGCCGCCGGTCACGGCCGGCCGCCGCCACGGACTCGGGCTGACGGTATTCGGACCAGATCGGACCCGGTCTCGCGCGCGTTGTGCTCATTCTCCCTGTCCCCTCAATGGTGGCCCACCGGGCCGTGTGAGGAGCAGGACAGCAGCATCGGCCGACGCTGTCTGCGCACTATTGCACAGAGCGCCGATTACGTCGCCGAACGAACCCAGGTTGGGACCCCGCCGAGTTCAACCACAGCGGCCTCGGTCGCGCGGCGGGAGGCCGCTGCGGTTGAACTCGGCGGGCAGTCGGGGCTCAGTCGACGGGGTCCGTTGGCGACGGCTGGGAGACGAACGCCACGGCGACCGCGCCGAGGGCGGCCACGACGGCGAAGAGGTAGAAGCCCCACGGGTAGGCGAGGCCCGCGGTGAGCAGCGCGCCGCCGACCAGCGGCCCGGTGATCGCGCCGAGCCGGCCGATGCCGCTGGCCGAGCCGAGGGCGGTGCCGCGCGCCCAGGTCGGGTAGCGCTGGCCGATGTAGGCGTACACGAGTACCTGCGCACTGAACACGAACAGCCCGGCCAGCAGCACGCTGATGTACACACCGGCGCCGGGCAGCTTGATGCTGAGCAGGGCCAGGAACACCATGGCGGCGACGAACCAGGTCAGGGTCGCCGGGCGCAGGCCGATCCGGTCGGCCACCCGGCCGGCGACCAGCATGCCGAGCACCGCGCCGACGTTGAGCGTGAGCAACAGGGCCAGCGCGGCGCCGAGCTGGTAGCCGGCCGAGCGCATGATCTCGGGCAGCCACGTGTTCAGCCCGTACACCAGCAGCAGCCCCATGAACGACGCCACCCAGAACGCCAGGGTGGCCCGCAGGTAGCTGCCGGTGAACAGCGTGCCGATCGGGTTGCGCGGCTGGACTGCCTGGCCGCCCTCGGCCGGGCGCTCCCCCGCCTTGGCCCGCAGATACCAGGTGGACTCCGGCAGGTAGCGCAGCATCACCGGAACCAGTACCAGCGCCGGCAGCGCCCCGATCACGAACATGGACCGCCAGCCGAGGCTCGGAATCACCAGGATACCGAGCAGCGCGGTGAGCACGGCGCCGACGTGGTAGCCGGTCATCATCGTGGTGGTGGTCGAGCCGCCCCGGCCGGTCTTGGCGTACTCGTTGACCAGGGCCAGCGACACCGGCAGCACGCCGCCGAGGCCCAGCCCGGCGAGGAACCGGAGCGCCCCGAACACCCATGGGTTGGGTGCGGCCGCGCAGAGCAGCGTGAGCACCGAGAAGCCCACGACGGTGATCAACATGGTGCGCCGGCGGCCGATCACGTCGGTGAGCGGGCCGACCGCCAGCGCCCCGGCCATCACGCCGAGCAGGCCGACGACCGAGATCAGCGAGGCGGTGTTCGGGGTCAGCCCCCAGGCCGGGAAGCGCAACAGCGAGGGCAGCACCACGCCCAGCACGACCAGGTCGAACCCCTCCAGCGCCACCGCCGCCCAGCACAGCGGCAGCACCCACCCCGCATAGCGCTGCCGAGCATTGGTCAGGCTCGTCGATGAGTCCGTGGACATCTGGGCCACCTTCCGCCAGGTTCCCTCGATCGGGGTGTGCGCAGTATCCGGAGCGGTGTCGGCGACGTCAGCCGGCCCTTCCGCTCAGCGAAAGGCTTGCCGGAACAACAGCGGCGAACAGGCCGTTTCCCGGGGTTTCGGGTGAACCGTTAGATCTCATTCGATTACAGAACGGTCACAAATCTGGCGGCTTGCCAGAGCTGCTCGACCTCGGCCCGGACAACCGGTGACGTGCGCCACGCGGCGGCACGCGCGGCCGGCCGGGCCGGATCCCCGCTGGTCATGACCACTTACGGGCGTCGCTCCACCGGCTGACCCGAGCCGGGGGGCCACCCCGGAGGTCCGGTCGCCCGGTCGCGTCGATGCCACTTGTGCGGTCCTGTGGCGGCCGATTTATGTGGCACGTTCCATGTGCGTTGACCTGGTCTTTGTATGCTAAGTCCGTGTTGACATGTCGGGTTCTCGGGTCCACGGAGGTGGATGCTGCCGGAGCTCGGGTCAAGCTGGGCGGCCCGGTACCCCGGCGGTTGTTCACCGAGCTGATCGCCGCGGCGGGCCAGCCCGTGCCGGACGACCAGCTCACCGAGGCAGTGTGGGGCGCCGACACACCCGCCCGCGCCGCCACCACCCTGCAGGTCTGCGTGTCCCGGCTGCGTCAGGCACTCGGTGTCGAGGCCCGCCAGCTCCTGCAGCGCACCAACTCCGGCTACGCACTGCGGCTGGACCCCGATGCGACCGACGCCGCCCAGTTCACCCGCGCGGTCTACGAGGGCCGCCGGCACCTCGCCGACGGCCGCGCCGGCACCGCGCTGCACGTATTGACCGGAGCGCTGGCGCTGTGGCGCGGCGAGCCATACGCCGACCTGCCGACCTCGAACCTCGTCGCGGCGGCGCGCGCCCAGCTCACCGAGCTGCGCGAGGTGGCGTTCGAGGAACGGGGAGCCGCGCGGCTAGCGCTGGGCGACGCGGCACGCGCGGTGAGCGAACTGAGCGCGGCGGTGACCTCGAGCCCGTTCCGGGAACGGCGCTGGGCGCTGCTGATCCTCGGGCTGTACCGGGGCGGCCGGCAGGGCGACGCGCTGGCCGCGCTGCGCCGGGTGCGCGCCCTGCTGTCCGACGAGCTGGGGGTCGACCCCGGCGCCGAGCTCCGGGAGCTGGAGCGGCGGGTGCTCAGCCACGAC
>Ga0137415_10004506_pt1 | contig 13787 bp, 10 predicted proteins | sample CZODoug3_1_1_16f_FD_183082 | JGI IMG/M metagenome (GOLD analysis project Ga0137415, IMG submission 183082) | Vadose zone soil fungal communities from Angelo Coast Range Reserve, California, USA - CZODoug3_1_1_16fungal (Hybrid Assembly) | ecosystem: Environmental > Terrestrial > Soil > Vadose... | reverse complement strand
GTTCTTGCCCCTCGCGGTCTTGCGGCTCTTCTTGTTCGACAGGCCGGAACAGCATGAACAACCTGAGCCGTGCTGGCTCTTCAGCGCCGACAGCGTGTGCGGCTTGTCCGCGCTGCGCTCGTTGGTGGCATGCGCGAGGCGCAGGCCCGCCGACATTGTCGAGAAGCGCGGCGCGGTCAGCATCACGCGCGGCGCCATCTGGTCGCAATCCGGGCACGCCAGCGGCTTCTCGTATTCGGCCATCGGGCGCATCGCGGTGAACGGCCCGCAGCCCGCACACATATATTCGTAGACCGGCATGGTGTTCCTCCTGTCGGCAAAAGCCGGTGCGGGCCCGAGCCCGCACCGGCCACGATGATCACTTGTCCGGCGACAGCGGCATCGGCGTTCCGCCCGACACGCTCTTCACCGGACCCGACGCATTCGGCATCACGTCGAAGTCGAAGATGTCGGTCGGCAGCCACAGCGTCGCGCACGCATTCGGGATATCGACGACGCCCGAGATATGTCCCTGCACCGGCGCGGTGCCGAGGATCGAGTAGGCCTGCGCGCCGGTGTAGCCGAACTTCTTCAGGTACTCGATCGCGTTGAGGCAGGCCATCCGATACGCGATGTGCACATCGAGATAATGCTGCGCGCCGGCCTCGTCGACCGAGATGCCTTCGAAGATCAGATAGTCGTTGTAGTTCGGCGTGATCGGCGACGGCTTGAAGATCGGGTTCTTGATGCCGTATTTCGCCATCCCGTCCTTGATGATGTCGACCTTGAGGTGCAGCCAGCCGGCCATCTCGATGGCGCCGCAGAACGTGATCTCGCCGTCGCCCTGACTGAAATGCAGGTCGCCCATGGAAAGGCCGCCGCCCTTCACATAGACCGGGAAGTAGATTTTCGAGCCCCGCGACAGGTCTTTGATGTCGCAATTGCCGCCGTGCTCGCGCGGCGGCACCGTGCGGGCGCCTTCGGCCGCAACTTTCGCCCGCACATCGCCCTTGGCGGTGCCGCAATGGGCGGTCGCGCCGAACGGCGGCGCCGCCAGCGGCGGCACCCGGTTCGGGTCGGTGGCGATGAAATCGAGCTCGCGCTTGTTCCAGGTGTCGAGCAGCTTCTGGTCCGGCAGGCAGCCGATCAGGCCCGGATGGATGAGGCCCGCAAAGCGCACGCCCGGCACATGGCGCGAATGGGTGTAGAGGCCGGAAATATCCCAGATCGATTTTTGCGCCAGCGGAAAATGATCGGTGAGGAAGCCGCCACCGTTCTGCTTGGAGAAGAAGCCGTTGAAGCCCCATAGGCTCTCCGGCAACGCACCGACATCGAGCAGGTCGACGACCAGGAGATCACCGGGCTCGGCGCCGGTCACCCCGATGGGTCCCGACAGGAAATGCACGATGGTGAGATCGATGTCGCGCACGTCGTCGGCAGATTCGTTGTTCTTGATGAAGCCGCCGGTCCAGTCATAGGTCTGCACGATGAAATCATCTCCCGGCTTCACCCATGCGATGATCGGGATGTCGGGATGCCAGCGGTTGTGGATCGCCTCGTTCTTGTACGGGGATTGCGAAAGGTCGATTTCTATCAGTGTCTTTGGCATTACCACCTCCTTTTAGCTCTTGTGGCCCTTCGCGAGGTTCCTGTTGGGGCGCGCTTTGGTACTTCTTCCCCCACCCTACCCTCCCCCGTTCGCGGGGGAGGGTAGGGTGGGGGTGCTGGCGGCGCCGCACGCGTGACCGCGTGGCGGCAAAATCGGGTGAGGTCAGACCGCGAGGAATTGCGCGATGGCGGCCTCGTCGACGCGGTCGCGGGTATCGCTGTGGACGATGCGTCCATTCTCCATCACCAGGATGCGGTCGGCGATTTCGAGAATGAAGCTCAGCACCTGCTCGCACACCACGATGCACAGATTGCGCATTTGGCGGATCTCCTTGAGGAGCTTGGCGATCTCCTTGATGACCGACGGCTGGATGCCTTCGGTCGGCTCGTCGAGCAGGAGGATTTTCGGGTCGCTGGCGAGCGCGCGCGCGATCGCAAGCTGCTGCTGCTGGCCGCCCGACAGGTTGCCGCCGCGGCGTTTCTCGAACTCCCACAGCACCGGGAACAGGCTGAAGATCTCGTCCGGAATATCGCTCTTGCCGGTGACCACGAGCCCGGTCTCGATGTTCTCGCGCACCGTCATGGTGCCGAAGATTTGACGGCCCTGGGGCACGTAAGAGAGCCCGCGCCTGACCCGGGCGTGGCTCGGCAGGAAGGTGACGTCGGCGCCGTCGACAAGCACCTGGCCGGAGCGCGCCGGCATCACGCCGATCAGCGACTTCATCAGCGTCGACTTGCCCATGCCGTTGCGGCCCACCACGGCGACGATCTCGCCCGGCGTGACGGTAAAATTGACGCCGTGGAGCACCTGGCTCTGGCCATAGGCCACGCTGAGATTGCGGACGTCGAGCACGCGCGCGTCTCCTTAATGTCCGAGATAGACTTCCTTGACCTGTGGATTGTCCTGGATCGTCGCCATGCTGCCCTCGGCCAGCACCTTGCCCTGGTGCAGCACCGTGACCCGATCCGCGATGCTCGCGACGAACTTCATGTCGTGCTCGATCACGATCACGGAGCGGCCCTTGGCCACGCGCTCCAGCAATTCCGCAGTGCGCGTGCGCTCCGAGACACTCATGCCGGCGACCGGCTCGTCGAGCATCAGGAGCTCCGGGTCCTGCATCAGCAGCATGCCGATCTCGAGCCATTGCTTCTGGCCGTGGCTCAGGGTCTCGGCGAGGCGGTCGAGATGCTGGTCGAGAAAGATCATGGCGGCGACCTCGCGCACCTGATCGATCACCTCGCCGGTGCGCTTCCAGAACAGGGCGCCGACGACATTGCGGCCTCGCGGCACCGAGATTTCCAGGTTCTCGAACACAGTCAGATCTTCGTAGATCGACGGCGTCTGGAACTTGCGGCCGATGCCGCGGCGCACGATCTCGTGCTCCTTGAGCCCGGTGATCTCCTGGTCCTTGAACTTGATGGAGCCGCTCGACACCTGGGTGCGGCCGCAGATGAGGTCGAGCACCGTTGTCTTGCCCGCACCATTGGGGCCGATGATCACCCGCAGCTCGTTCTTGTCGACGTAGAGATTGAGATCGTTCACGGCCACGAACCCATCGAAGGAGACGGTGACGCTTTCCAGCGCGAGCAGGAAGTCGGTCGAGTTCGACATCGCCTCGCTCCCTATTCGGCCGGACTCGCGGCCGGCGACGGGCTCGCCGGCCGCGCGCCACCGAGCCTGCCGATGAACGGCACGATCTGGTCGGTGACGAGGCCGGCGAGGCCGCGCGGGAACGCCAGCACCACCAGGATGAACAGCCCGCCCATGGCAAACAGCCATAGCTGCGGAAAGCTTTCGGAGAACAGCGTCTTCGCCCAGTTGACGACGAGCGTTCCGACGACGGCGCCGACCAGCGAATGGCGGCCGCCCACCGCGCAGAAGATCACCATCTCGATCGACGGCACGATGCCGACGAAGGACGGCGACATGAAGCCGACCTGCAGGGTGAACATCGCGCCACCGACCGCGGCGATCGCCGAGGCGAGGCAGAAGATGAACACCTTGAAGTTCGCCACGTCATAGCCGGAGAACCGCACCCGGTCCTCCTTGTCGCGCACCGCGACCAGGATGCGGCCAAGCTTGCTGGCGATGACGAAGCGCGCCAGCAGCATCGAGCCGATCAGCAGTGCGCAGCACACGAAATAGAGGATGTACTTGGCGTTGTCGGTACGAATGTCCCAGCCGAGCAACGTCCGCAGGTCGGTGATGCCGTTGATGCCGCCGGTGTAACCCTGGCGTCCTACAATCAGGATGGTGAGCACAGCCGCCGCCGCCTGCGTGATGATGGCAAAGTAGACGCCGCCGACCCGCCGCTTGAACATCGCTATGCTGAGGATCAGAGCCGCAAGCGTCGGGACCACGATCACGGCAAGGAGCGCGAACGGCAGCGACTTGAACGGAATCCAGAACAGCGGCAGCTCGGTGAGCTGATTCCAGTCCATGAAGTCCGGGATTCCGGGAGTCGACTGGATCTTGGTGTTCTCGACGCTTGACGCCTCAAGCTTGAGGAACATCGCCATGCAGTAGCCGCCTAAACCGAAGAACACGCCCTGCCCCAGGCTGAGGATTCCCGTATAGCCCCAGCACAGCACCAGGCCGACGGCGACAAACGCATAGGTCAGGTACTTGCCCACCAGGTTGAGGCGGAAGTTGTCGAGCAGCAGCGGCAGCACCACCATGATCGTGACGGCGATCAGCAGGAAGCCGACGAGCTCGATATTACGGTTGTTCTTGAGAGCCGCCGACATGGATCACCTTCTGACCTTGAGGACGAACAGCCCCTGCGGACGCAACATCAGGAGGCCGATGACGATGAGGAGCGTGAGCACCTTGGCCATCGATCCGGACAAGAAGAACTCGAGCGTCGATTGCGACTGCGAGATGGTGAGCGCCGACGCAATGGTGCCGAGCAGGCTCTGGGCGCCGCCGAACACCACCACCAGGAAGGTGTCGACGATATAGAGCTGGCCTGCGGTCGGCCCGGTCGAGCCGATCATGGTGAAGGCGGAGCCGGCGATGCCGGCGATGCCGCAGCCAAGCCCGAAGGTGAGCCGATCGATGCGCCGCGTGTCGATGCCGACGGCGCCGCTCATGGTGCGGTTCGCCACCACAGCGCGTACCTGCAGGCCCCAGCGCGAGCGGAACATCAAGAGCGCGACCACCGCGGTGATGACGAGCGTCAGCCCCATCACGAACAGCCCGTTGATCTGCACCTCGATGGTGTCGCTGACCGGCAATGCGCCCATCATCCAGGGCGGCAGCTCGACGCCGACCTCGCGCGCCCCGAAGATCGAGCGGAACGCCTGCTGCAGGATGAGGCTGAGCCCCCAGGTTGCGAGCAGCGTGTCGAGCGGGCGAGCATAGAGGTGGCGTATCAGCAGCCACTCGACCGCAAGCCCAAGCGCGCCCGAGACGATGAACGCCACCACCATGGCGATGAAGAAGTAGCCCACATAGAGGCCGGGCGCGTAGGTCTGGCACAGGTGGGAACACAGATACGTCATATAGGCGCCGAGGATCATGAACTCGCCGTGCGCCATGTTGATCACGCCCATCTGCCCGAAGATGATCGCGAGACCCAATGCCATCAAAAGAAACACGGAGAAGAGAATCAGTCCGGCGAAGCCCTGCATCGCCAGAATCGAACCCAATTCGCCGAACGTATATCCACCGAGCATTTATGGCTCCTGAGAATTGCGATGGTTGACGCTGCTCGCTGTTCAGGAGGGGCGATCGCGCCGCGGCCACTTGCTTCTCCCCTCCCCCTTGTGGGGAGGGGTCGGGGGTGGGGGTCGAGAGAGGCGGCATAGCGGTGCCCCAAGGCACGACCCCCCACCCCGACCCTCCCCCACAAGGAGGGAGAAGGAACCGCCGTCACTGATAGCCCTTGGGGAAGGGATCGGGCTCCATCAGGTTGGCGGTCTCGTAGACGAGATCGTACTGGCCGTCGGTGCGCGCGCGCCCGACCCGGGTCTTGCTCCACAGATGATGGTTCTCGTGAATGCGCACGTAGCCCTCCGGCGCGCCCTTGAATTCGACGCCGGGCGAAGCGGCAGCGACCTTGTCGATATCGAAAGAGCCGGCCTTCTCGACGGTGAGCTTCCACAGCCACGGCCCCAGATAGGCCGCCTGGGTCACGTCACCGATCACGGTCTTGTCGCCCCACATCTTGTGGAACGCGGATACGAAACCCTTGTTGTTTGGGTTATCCAGGGACTGGAAGTACTTCATGCACGCGTAGGCGCCGACGATGTTCTCGCCGCCGATGCCGTCGATCTCGTCCTCGGTGACCGAGATGGTCATCAGGGTCTGCTTGTTGAGGTCGACGCCGGCCGCCTTGAGCTGCTTGTAGAAGGCGACGTTGGAGCCGCCGACGATGATGGCGTAGATGACGTCCGGCTTCGACAGCTTCATCTTGTTGATGACGGAGTTGAACTGGGTGCTGCCAAGCGGGAAGTATTCTTCGCCGAGCACCTTCAGCTTGAGAACATTCTCGATGTGCTTGCGCGCGATCTTGTTCGAGGTCCGCGGCCAGATGTAGTCGGAGCCGAGCAGATAGAAAGTCTTTGCGCTCTTCGTCTTCTGCACCCAGTCGAGGCCGGCGATAATCTGCTGGGTCGCCTCCTGACCGGTGTAAATGACGTTTTTCGATTGCTCGAGGCCCTCATAGAAGGTCGGGTAGTAGAGCATGCCGTTGTATTGCTCGAACACCGGCAGCACCGCCTTGCGGGAGGCCGAGGTCCAGCAACCCATGACCGACGCGACCTTGTCGTTGACCAGCAGCTTCTTGGCCTTCTCGGCGAAGGTCGGCCAGTCGCTGGCGCCGTCTTCCTGGATGAACTTGATCTTGCGGCCGAGCACGCCGCCCTGGGCATTGATTTGCTCGATGGCGAGCTTCTCGGCTTCGACCGATCCGGTTTCCGAGATCGCCATGGTGCCGGTGACCGAATGCAGAATGCCCACCGTGACCTCGCTGTCGGTGACGGCGAGCCCCGTGGTGCTGACCTTCGCGGTCGGAAACTGTTGCGCCAAGGCCTGTTGAACAAAGCCCTGGGGCGGCAGCAGTGAGGCTGCCGACAGTGCGGCCGTGCCAAGCAGCAGCTTGCGGCGGAACGGGGATTCCAGATCCCCGGTGTGATGCTCGAAAGACATGTGGCGCCTCGATAAAGCTTCGTTGATCTTTTTAAGGAGGCGAGCGGTTCGCGCTCCATGGCTGAATAAGACGCGATCATGGTGCATTGCAGCATACGTCAATTGACGTATGTCCCTACGCAATTCGCCCCATCAAGATGCCGCAAGCCCCAAAGGAATGGGCGGCAGCGTGGTTCGCCTAAACACGGGTGTTGGCATTTGTCTGAATCTTACGGCATTTTGCCTATTTTGCAGCGTGCCTTGCCGTGACTTTCGGCACGCGCTCCGCTTCTGTTCGCATTAAATTCCGCACGGGACCAAGAGGCCCAAGAGCCATGACTGGCCCTGAAAGGCCACTATTGCAATGCAGCATCGGATGATGGCCGCGGTCGGCCTGATACCGCAGCACCGGTCCGAAATGCCCCCTCCCTACCCTCCCCCGCAAGCGGGGGAGGGTAGGGAGGGGGCCGAGGAAACTGCCCAAGCGAGCGAAGCGACAGGAGCGGCAGCATGACTGCTCACCAACGTATCGTTCGCGTGCGCAGGAACTACAACAAGTGGGTCGCCAACCAGACCCTGGAAGACTATGCGCTGCGCTTCACGGCGAAGAGCGCACGCAAATGGTCGAGCCTGCGCGTCGCCAACACCGCAATCGGGGCGATTTCGTTTCTGGCGCTCGAAGCGATCGGCGGCGCCATCACGGTGAACTACGGGGTCGCCAATGCGGTAAGTGCCATCCTGGTGGTCGGAGGGCTCATCTTCCTGACCGGGCTTCCGATCGCCTACTACGCGGCGACCTATGGCGTCGACATCGATCTCCTGACCCGCGGCGCCGGTTTCGGCTATATCGGATCCACGGTCACGTCGTTGATATATGCCTCATTCACGTTCTTATTCTTCGCCATCGAAGCCGCGATCATGTCGCTCGCGCTGGAGCTGTGGTTCGGCCTGCCGCTGTTCTTAGGCTACGTGGTCAGCTCGGTGGTGGTGATTCCGCTGGTCACCCACGGCATCACTTTCATCAGCCGGCTGCAACTGTGGACCCAGCCGATCTGGATCATCCTTCACGTCCTGCCGTTCGCCGCCATTGCGATCTTTGATGCCAGCTCGTTCGAGGGCTGGGCCCATTACGGCGGGCGGGCCGGCGAGGACGGGCTTTCGCCGAACCTCGTGCTGTTCGGCGCCGCCTCGACGGTAGTGTTCTCTCTGATCGCGCAGATCGGCGAGCAGGTCGACTTCCTGCGCTTCCTGCCTGCGGCCCCCCACCCGTCCCTCAGCCCCCTCCCTACCCTCCCCCGCGTGCAGGAGAGGATAGGGAGGGGGTGGGCACGCTTCGCTTTGCCCACCCTACTGAGGAGGGATGGGTGGGGACGATCAATGGCTTGGTGGACCGCCTATCTCGCCGCCGGCCCCGGTTGGATCATTCCCGGATTGCTGAAGCTTCTGGCCGGTTCGTTCCTCGCTTATCTCGCAATCCGCCATCTGGTGCCGGTCGACAAGGCGACCGAGCCCACCCAGATGTACCTGGTTGCGTTCGGGAACGTATTCTCGTCGCCGCAGGTCGCGCTCGCCTTCACCTGTACCTTCGTCATCATTTCCCAGATCAAGATCAACGTCACCAACGCCTATGCGGGCTCGATCGCGTGGTCGAATTTCTTTTCGCGGCTGACCCACAGCCATCCCGGGCGCGTGGTGTGGCTCGTCTTCAATGTCGCGATCGCGCTGCTGCTGATGGAGCTTGGCGTCTTCAAGGCGCTGGAGCACATCCTTGGCCTCTACTCGCTGGTGGCGGTCGCCTGGGTCGGTGCGCTGGTGGCGGACCTCGTCGTCAACAAGCCGCTGGGGCTAAGCCCGCCGTTCATCGAGTTCAAGCGCGCGCATCTTTATGATGTCAATCCGGTCGGGGTCGGCGCGATGATTCTCGCCACGATCACGGGCGCGGTCGCGTATGCGGGCGTCTTCGGCACCGTCATGCAGGCGTTGGCGAGCTTCGTCGCGCTGGGCGTCGCCTTCGTGACCGCGCCCGCGATCGCGGCAGCAACGCGCGGCAAGTTCTATCTCGCCCGCACGCCGCGCAAATTGCTGGACGGGCAGAGCATGGTGCGCTGCTGCATCTGCGAGCACCCCTTCGAAGCCGAGGACATGGCGCAGTGCCCGGCCTATTCGGGGCCGATCTGCTCGCTGTGTTGCTCGCTCGAAACCAGATGCCGCGATGCCTGCAAACCCGACGCGCGAATCTCCAGGCAGGTCGGCGCGTTCGTCGACCGCACTCTGCCGGCCTGGGCAGTCAAATTGCTCAATAACGATGTCAGTCAATATGTCGGGGTGCTGTCGTTGTTTGCCATCATCATCGGATCGGTGCTCGCCTTCGTGTACTTCCAGGTCTCGTTCGAGTCCGATCTGCAGAGGCAGATCCTGCGTTCGACCTTGTGGACGGTGTTCTTCATCCTCGGCATCATCGCCGGCATCGCGGCGTGGCTGTTCGTACTGGTGCACGAGAGCCGCCGAGTCGCCGAGGAGGAGTCCCGCCGCCAGACCGAACTCTTGATGCAGGAGATCGACGCCCACAAGCGCACCGACGTCAAGCTGCAGCAGGCCAAGGAAAAAGCCGAGGCGGCGAGCAAGGCCAAGAGCCGCTATGTGGAGGGGCTGAGCCACGAGCTGCGTACGCCCCTCAATGCGGTCGCCGGCTATGCCCAGATCCTGGAACGCGATCCCGCGATTCCGGTGCGCCGCCTCGATGCCATCAGGATCGTGCGCCGCAATGCCGAATACCTGTCGGGCCTCATCGACGGGCTCCTCGACATATCCAAGATCGAAGCCGGCCGCTTCCATCTCAATCGCAATGAGGTGCGGCTGCGCGAGTTCCTCCTGCAGCTCGTCGACATGTTCCGCCTGCAGGCCAGCGCCAAAGGCATCGAATTCAAGTTCAGCGCATCTGCGAAGCTGCCGCCGTCCGTCTATACCGACGAGAACCGGCTGCGTCAGATTCTCATCAATCTGTTGTCCAACGCCATCAAATTCACGGATGCCGGACACGTCACCATGCGGGTCGGCTACCGCAATCAGGTCGCTCGCTTCGAAGTCGAAGATACCGGCATCGGCATCCATCCGGACGATCTCAACCGCATCTTCCAGCCATTCGAGCGCGCCCAGCACGGGCCGGTCAACGCCAAGACCGGGACCGGACTAGGCCTCACCATCACCAAGATGCTGGCAGAGACCATGGGCGGCGAAATCACGGTGAAGAGCGAGATCGGCCGTGGCAGCCGCTTCCAGGTCAAGTTGATGCTTGCCGAGGTCGCACGGCCGCGCAACGCGCCGCCGCTCGAGCATCGCGTGTGCGGCTACGACGGACCGCGCCAGACCGTCCTGGTGGTCGACGACGACGAGGTCCACCGCGACCTCGTCCGCGAGCTCCTCGAGCCGCTCGGCTTCAACGTGATGGCGGCAGCGAACGGCGCAACCTGCCTTGCGCTCGTCGCCGAGTGTCGGCCAAACCTGATCCTGCTCGATATCTCGATGCCCGAAATGGACGGATGGGCCGTCGCGCGGGCGCTGCGGCAGATGCCTCGTGAACGGCCCGCCATCATCATGCTGTCAGCGATCGCCATGGAGGAGGAGCGCGCGGCCGAGCCCGACCGCTTCTTCGACGATTACATGATCAAGCCGATCGATCTGCGGCAGATGCTGGAGAAGTTTCATACCCTGCTCGACATCGAATGGACCGCGCGCGACGAAATCGCGAAAGAGCCGTCTGCACCGGCGCCCCCTGCACCCGCCAAGAGCCTTACCAGGAGCCTTACCAAGAGCCTTGCCCCGGACGCCATCGACGCGCTGATCCGGCTCGGCCAAATCGGCCACTTCCGCGGCATCAGCGCCACGCTCGACGAAATCGAGGCCGCTTCCCCGGAATGCGCCGCCTGCGTGGCGGAACTGCGTGCGATCGCCAATTCGTTCAATCTGACCCGGTTTCTGACGGTCCTCGACGCGCAACGGAGGACGTGATGCGCCCCAGGGAGGCCGGAGATATCGTGCTCGTGGTCGACGATTCGCCCGACACCCTGCGCATGCTCACCGATGCGCTGGAGGAGGCCGGGATGACGGTGCTGGTCGCGCTCGAAGGCGCGCAGGCTCTGGCGATCGTCGGCAAGATCACCCCGGACGTCATCCTGATGGATGCGGTCATGCCGAGCATCGACGGCTTCGAGACCACCCGCCGTCTCAAGCGCAACAAGACACTCGCCCACGTGCCGGTCATCTTCATGACCGGGCTCACCGAAACCCAGGATATCGTCAAAGGATTGGAGGCCGGCGGTGTCGACTATGTGACGAAGCCGATCGTTCCAGATGAATTGCTGGCGCGCATCCGCGTCCATCTTGCCAATGCGCGCTTGGCCCACTCGGCGCGCGCAGCGCTCGACGCCTCGGGACGGTATTTGCTGGCGACCGACACTTCGGGGGGCGTGCTGTGGTGCACGCCGCAGACCGCAAAGCTGCTCAGCCTCGCGTTTGGGGACTTCCACGGCGAGGGATATCTGCTCCCTGCCAATGTGCAGGAATGGTTGCAGAAGCGGACGCGCCAGGACGTTAAATCCGCAGCCGATTCGATTGCTCTTGAGGCAAGCTCACCCAAGCTCCAGCTCTCCTATGTGGGCCAGGTCGCGGCAGAGGAAATCCTGCTGCGGCTGGTCGAAGGCGAACTTGAAAATGACAACCTCGTGCTCAAGCGCAAGCTTCCGCTCACCCAGCGCGAGTCGGAGGTGCTGATGTGGATCGCACGCGGCAAGTCCAACCGCGACATTGCGGAAATCCTCACTCTCAGTCCGCGCACGGTGAATAAGCACCTGGAGCAGATTTACGCCAAGCTCGGCGTCGAAAATCGCGCCTCGGCGGCAGCCCTTGCAGTGCGTACGCTCGGATTGCGGTAGAAGTGTTTATTCACTCCATCTTGATATTCGCGTCGCGGATCACCTTCCCCCACTTCGCGATTTCCTTCCTGATCTGCGCTGCAAATTCCTCGGGCGTATTGGTGACCGGATCGAGGCCGAGCACCGCGAAGCGTTCCTTGATGTCCGGCAGCGCGACGATCGTCTTGATCTCGCGGTAGAGGAAATCGACGATCGGGCGCGGCGTACCGGCCGGCACCAGGACGGCCTGCAGGGTGTCCGCCTCCTGGTCCGCAAGACCGGCCTCGGCGAGCGTCGGCACAGCGGGCAGTGCCGCGACGCGCTTTTCGGCGGACACCGCGAGCGGGCGGATCTTGCCGTCCTGGATCAGCGGGATCGCGGGCGGCAGCGAGGTGAAAGCCATCGGGGTATGGCCGCCGGCGAGCGATTGGATCGCCGGGCCGGCGCCGCTGAACGGCACATGGACGATGTCGAGCTTCATGCTCAGGCGGAACAACTCGCCGGACAGATGCGGCGTCGTGCCGGTGCCGGCGGAAGCGTAGCTCACCTTGCCGGGATTGGCCCTGATGTAGTCGATGAGCTCGCCGACCGTCGTTGCCGGCACCGACGGATGCACGAGCAGGATGTTGGGGGCATCGCCGGCGACGGTGACAGGGATGAAGTCCTTGTAGGGATCATAGGGAATTTTCGGATAGAGGCTCGGGTTGACCACGTAGCTCGACGACACGAACAGGATGGTGTAGCCGTCCGGCGCCGCGCGCGCGGCCTGCCCCATGCCGGTATTGCCGCCCGCGCCGGTGACGTTCTCGATGTAGAACTGCCTGCCCAGCCGCTCAGACAGCTTGGTGGCGATCAGGCGCGCGACCACGTCGGTCGGCCCGGCCGGCGCGAACGGCACGATGATTTTGACGGGCTTGTCGGGATAGTTGCCGGGCGGGGTCTGGGCTTGGGAGGCCGCTAAGCCGGCCAGAACTGCCACTGCCGCGAGAATTGCCCTGATCAGCATCATCTGCCTCCGTTCCGCTCGTAGTCGTAGGATGGGTTGAGCGCAGCAAAACCCATCAGGGGCCTTTCCACGGCGAAGCCCATGGGTTTCGCTACGCTCAACCCATCCTACGCGCTACCACCCGTCTACTCGATCCTGATGTGCGCCGCACGCACGACCTTATCCCATTTGGCGATTTCGCTTTTGATGCGGACGCCGAATTCGGCCGGCGTGGTGACGGCCGGCTCGAAGCCGAGGGCTGTGAGGCGCTCCCTCACATCGGGCAGCGACAGCACCGCCACGGTGTCGCGATTGATGCGGGCGATGATGTCGCCGGCCGTCCCGGCCGGCGCCAAGAGACCGTTGATGGTTTCGGCCTCCTGGTCGGGCACGCCGGCCTCCGCCATGGTCGGCACGTCGGGCAGCGCCGCGGAGCGCTTCGCGGCCGTCACGGCGAGCCCGCGCAGGTTGCCCTCCTTGATGTTGGCGATGGCGGGAGGCAATGCCGTGAATGCAATCGGCGTATGGCCCGCAAGCGTTGAATTCACCGCCAGCGACGCGCCGTTGAACGGCACCGTCACGAGGTCGAGCCCGTATTGGAGCTTGAGCAATTCGCCCGACAGATGCGGTGTCGATCCGGTCGATGGCTGCGCGTAGCTGTACTTGCCCGGACTGCTCTTGATGAGGTCGATCAGCGCCGTGACGCTGTGCGCCGGCACCGACGGATGGACGAACAGGATATTCGGCGATGCCGCCGCAAGCGTCACCGGTGCGAAGTCCTTGATGGGATCGTACGGCACCTTGGCATAGAGGCTCGGATTCACGATGAAGCCGGTGCTCATCATGTAGAGCGTGTAGCCGTCGGGCGCCGCCCGCGCCGCGGTCGCCGTCCCGGTGTTGCCGCCGGCGCCGGGGAGATTTTCCACGTAGACCTGCTGGCGCCAGCGCTCCGACAGTTTCTGCGCAACAAGGCGCGAGATCACGTCGGGCGGACCGCCGGCCGCGAACGGCACGATGATGCGCACCGGGCGGCTGGGATAGTTCGCGTCCTCCGCATGGACCGCCGTCGCGGCCACGAGCGCGGCGCCGAAAGCAAGACCGCGAACGATCCAATGCATCGCAACCTCCCTGCATTTTACCCCAAGTGTCATCGCCCGGCTTGCAGCCAACTTTA
>Ga0137415_10004505_pt1 | contig 13788 bp, 11 predicted proteins | sample CZODoug3_1_1_16f_FD_183082 | JGI IMG/M metagenome (GOLD analysis project Ga0137415, IMG submission 183082) | Vadose zone soil fungal communities from Angelo Coast Range Reserve, California, USA - CZODoug3_1_1_16fungal (Hybrid Assembly) | ecosystem: Environmental > Terrestrial > Soil > Vadose... | reverse complement strand
CCATCTGCGCCAGCCGCGTGATCAACTCCTCCACGTTCGAACGATCTAGCATCATCAGGTCGGCCAACTCATCAATGATGATGATGATGTAAGGCAGCGGCTCCTGGTTCACATCTTCGAAGAGATACTCGCTGCCATGGTCGAAGAGCTTGTTGAACTGGTCGATGTTCCGCACATGGTTCGCGGCCAGCAGCTTCAACCGCCGCTCCATCTCGCGCACGGCATTCCGCAGCGCGTTCGCCGCCAGCTTCGCCTCGGTGATGATCGGTGTGAACAGGTGCGGAATCCCCTCGTACATTCCGAGTTCAACCCGCTTAGGGTCGACCAGGATCATGCGGACCTGCTCCGGCGTGCTCTTGAACAGCACGCTCATAATCATGGCATTGATCGCGACCGATTTACCTGAACCAGTCGAACCGGCGATCAGGACGTGCGGCATAGAGGCGAGATCGGCGGTTACGATGCGTCCATTGATGTCCTTGCCGAGTGCGATGGCTAGCTTCGACTTCGACTGCGCGAAGCTTTCGCACTCGACAACATCGCGCAGCCAGATCGTCTCGCGTTCGGCGTTCGGAACCTGGATGCCGACGGTGCTCTTGCCCGCCATGCGCTCGATCAGGATGCTCTCGGCGGCCATGGCGAGGCAGAGGTCGTCGGCGAGCCCGGTGATGCGCGCGACCTTGACTCCGGCTTCGGGCTTGAACTCGAAGGTGGTGACGACGGGGCCAGGGTTGATCTGCGTCACCTGGCCATCGACGTCGAACTCGGCGCATTTTTCCACGAGGACGCGGGCCTCTTCGCGTAGCGCATCCTCGCGCACGATGGCCTGCTCCTCGCTGCGGTAGAGCAGGGAAGAGGGAGGCAGCTTGTAGCCGCGCACGCTCTTCGGCACGATCGTCACCGGGTGCATGTCCGCATCGGCGCGCTTGCCGAAGGAGATGCCGCCAGGCGCTGGAGATGATGGCCTCTCCTCGACCGGCTGTGGCCGCATCGGCCTGACGGGGGTCCGCGCGGGCTGAGATTCAACTAGCTCTGCCCGGCTGGCTGTATCGAAGCCTTGAAAGCGCGGTGTCTCCCCGATATTGCCGTCCCATTCCTGCACGGGTGCGGCAGCCTTTGCCAATGCCTCGGCGTAAGGCGCGGCGGCGGCGCTGGCAGTGCTGAACGGCGTCACCGGAGGCGCATCGACAAAGGTTCTTGGCATTGCCTGCCATACGGAGGGCGACGGTGTGTCGCTCGCAGCCGGCTCCTCTGGCTCGGCTGGTGCTTCCTTCCGCTTCCTGCGGCTCCACCATCCGAAGAGACCGCTCAAAAGCGTATCGCTCTTCTCTTCCACAGGTTGTGCCGGACGAGCTTCTTCTCCGGCTAACCGCGTCGCGGTAGCGGCGCGCTGCTCTCTGGCACGGCGAGACCGAGCCTCCATTCGCTCACGCTTGCTCTCGAAGACATCCATCTCCTCGACGGTCTTTGTGCGGCCACGCCGGGCGCGCCAGGCCATCCAGCGGTCCTGCAGAGATTGGAGGAACGCGAATCGGACGGTCGCCCACTCGCTGGCCGTGCTGAAGGTAAATGTTGTTGCCAGGTAGAGCGATACCGCTACCATCAGTGCCAGCACGATGCAGGCGCCGGGGAGGTTCAGGAAATGCACCATCCCATCGGCCAGCAGCCGTCCGGTCGCGCCTTCGATCGGCAGCGCCTGACGCCAGAGCATGTGTCCGGGCAGCAGACCGATCGCCGCCGGTCCGAAGACCACCCACATCATGAGCCCGATGCTCCGCGCGATGGGTGATCCGGCAGGCCGCGACCGCAGCCAGCAGTAGCCGATCCGTCCCAGGACGACAGGAAGAAAGAAGGCAGCGACTCCGATCAACTGCAGCATTGCGTCCGCCAGATATGCACCGATGATGCCGGTCCAGTTGTGCGCGGGGCGTCCGGTAGCGTAACCGCCGACTGTGTTCAGCGATGGGTCGGTTGGGGTATAGGTCACCAGCGCGAGAAGAAGGAGCCCGGCGCTGACCATCACAACCAGCCCGATGATCTCGTTCAGGCGACGGTTGCGTGTTGGCGTTGCGACAAGTCGAAGTGTCTTCATGGGGTTCGCGGGGCCTCGCCTGCAACCGGCACACGGCTTCGTGTACACCGGAACGGTGCCTTACCAGCCGAAACCACCAGAGCACCTCTGATTATCAGCCAACGTCTACCACAAAAGGAGAAACATGCAGGCCCTGGAATCAGGATGCAAACCCTGTACAAACCTCCGCATCTATCTCTTCAGTACATACCGTCCGGTGCAGACGCCGGGCGGTCCTTATCATGTGGCTGGCAGGGGAGCGGGGTTTTCGCGATTTCTCTCGCCTGCCGTCGGCGGAGGAGAATCGCGCACAGCCGACGGACCCTGTCCGGCCACGACACAGATTGGAAAGGGCCTTATGTCAACCGATACGCAGAAGAACTTCGAGATGGAGAGCGTTCTTCGCTCGCTCATCAATACCCTGCAGGATAGTCAGAAGGGCTTCGCCGACATCGGAGAGCACCTCAAGGACGAGACGCTGAAGCGTTACTTCCTTGCCGAGTCGCTCAAACGCGCGAACTTTCGCGGCGAGCTGGAGAATGAGCTACACCGGCACGGTATCGCGGATGTGAATGAAACAGGCACCACCACGGGCAAGCTCTATCGCGTATGGGGCGACCTGAAGGCGAAGCTGGGAGGTGGCGACCATACCCTTTTGGAGACGGCGGAGCAGGCCGAAGATACCGCCAAGGATGCCTATGCCGATGCGCTTCGGCAGGAGTTGCCGCTACCGCTGCATCAGCTCCTCAGCGAGCAGCAGGCGCACGTGCTCACCTCGCACGATTATGTCCGAGATCATCGGGACGCTCTCGCTACCGCAAAATAGCTGTCAGTCGACCGAATAAGAAGAGGGCGGCGGGTGATCCCGCTGCCCTCTATTGTCTGTTGTGCTCCATCAGACTTTGGAGGCGTGACTAATATCCAGCGGTGTGCAGGTAGAACACCAACCCGGATGCCACGATGCAGTAGATGCCGAAGAGGTACCAGCGCCCCTCTTCAAGCCAACTGCTCAGCCACCTCAGCGCAACCAGACCAGCGAAGAACGCGAAGACCATTCCCAGCAGGCTGGTCAGAAATGCTGCGTGCAGATCAACTGCTCCGGTTGGCGTCTCATGCGTCGCCTTGACGAGCCGCATTACCTCGCGGAGGACGACCGGAGGCGTCAGCACCACCGCTAGTGCGAAGCTGAACCGCTCCGCCCGCTCTTTGCTGGCACCGGTCAACATGCCGGTCGAGATCGTGGCGCCAGAGCGTGAAAACCCACGAAATGGCAGGCAGAGCCCCTGTATGAACCCGATCCAGCCTGCCTGACGCATCGTTACGCCGTCGCCAGCCACGGGCTTGAAGTCACCCATGCGGCGGCGCTCCATCAGGCCGGCGATCAGGATCAGTACGCCTGCTGCTAGCAGCGCCGGAGCGATCAACTCCAGGTGGCTGAAGAGATCCTCGATCTCGGCCTTGGGAGCACCCTTGAACATCGTCTTTTCGATGATCTTCTTGATGATCTCGCCGACGATGCCCGTCAGCAGGGTCGCCCACACCACGCGCACTGCAAACCGCTTGAACGAATCCGCGTTCTTGAAGTAGGTGTACTTCCATTGCTTCCAGAAGTAGGCGATTACAGCGAACATGGTGCCTGTGTGGAGCATCACCAGCAGCAGCGTCATCTGGGGGGAAGAGGGGTCCAGCCCCATCAGCTTCTCCGCGACTACGACGTGGGCGGAACTGGAAACGGGCAGCAGCTCGGCGAGGCCTTGCACAATGGCGAGCACAATGACTTGAAGAATCGGCATCTCACCATCCTAAATGTCAGACTGGCCGGATTCTAGGAGAGAACCTTCTCAAACACTGCTGAGACCTTCGTCTGCCGATACCCTTCACGAAGATAGAACCGGTGTGCGGCCTCCCGGGTGTTGCGCGATGTCACCCGCACCACCGCGAGACCCTTCCCCCGGCTCCACGCCTCCACCTCAGCACAGAGCCGCTTGCCCACTCCAAGGCCGCGCATGCCATCCTTTACGACAAGCCCACCGATCAGCGCGTGCGCGGGAGATTGCAGCCGACGCACGACCGAAGCCTCAACCCAACCCACGACCTCTACGCCCACGCAGGCGACAAGAGCCACCTGTTCCGTGTTCGAGAGCAGGTGGCAGATACGCTCTTGAACCTCCTCAGCGGTGGCCTCATAGCCCAACTGCGCGCTAAGCTCCGCAACAGCAGCGGCATCCTCGCGCGAGATAACCCGCACGCTCAACGTCTCTGCTATCGGCCCGCTAGTCACGGTCGTTTCCATAGATCGAAATTCCCTGCGCCACCCGAAACGCTAAGGCCGCGCCCCTCGCGGCATAGTCCGAGGATGAATATTTTGCCCGTAGTTGCTCGGCCAACGTCTGCGCTCTCGCCGCTGCGCCATCCGCACGTTTTTTGTTGTCTTCGACCGTATACATGGTGACGAGCACGCCTTGCCGGTACTCGGCGTCGTAGAGTGCCTCGGCGGTCTTCGGGCCATCCGGGAACTGCTGGGCATATTTCTCATAGAGCCCAGACTCCATCTCCGGGCACTTAGGCAAGCCCTGCCAGTCGCCGCAGAGCTTATTGTCGAGTAGTTTGAACGCCGCCATCGCCGCGAACTTCGTCCCCGGATACTGCTTGATGATCTTCTTCATCTCGCCATCGTAGATCGCGGGCCGCAGGTATGCCTCTTGCTCCTTGGCGGAGGGGAGCGTGCTGACATCCCGCTTTTCCAGCTGCCACCGCACATCAGCGGAACGCCAGGCCGCCTCCGGGGCAACGGACGAATCCGGGAAGTACTCGGCGACCCGCCGGTAGAGCAAATGGGCCGCACCCGCCGCTCCTTTGGGAGCATGTGACTCCGACGCCTCCTCTTCAAGGGTAGCCGCTGCGCCATACAGGATCGCATCGCCGCCCTTCGTGGTCGGGCCTACTACCCCTTTATCTCGAATCCATCCCGAGGCCGGGGTTACGTTCGCATCGTCACCGAAGTCGGTCTTGTCGGCGTCATCGGCTCGCTCCTCGACATCGGTATTGGCGAAGACTCGTACCCAGGGTCCGTTGCGCTCTACCACCACGACCTCGTGGCCCGGCGTTACCAGGGAGATTTTCTGGGCATCGGCATCGGGAGATATATACACATTCGCCTCATGCAGCACTGTGGCCCGGGCTGCGCGATCGTATCCTGCAGCCTTGTCCTTTGCAGACCTCTGTGCCGCTCCAATCTGTAAACCTGTCAGTAGAAGGACCGCACACCCGACGAACTGCCTCGACAAAACATCACGCATCATAGAGATTCACCACATCCTTAGACGGAGGTCGCAGAAGCGATCTCACAACAGGCGCTTGAAATTTCATTGCAATGCCTGCTGGATAGAGGATAATTGCGCGTACTGAATTGATCGCCCTGAAGATAAGCAATCATCTTAAAATGCGCCTCGGGAAGTCTTTTGGAGATGCTCGTGAAACAATTCCGGTCCATTCTGGCTCAGACCTCGCTGGTCGTACTATCGACCGTGGCCCTTTCCACCTGTGTGCTGGCCCAGTCGACGGCCGCTGCTGTCCCTGCTCCTCCGGCATCCGCCGTCTCCACTGGCCTTCGGCTTCTGCTTCTCTTCGGCGGAGGGGCAGTGACCTTCGCTCTCTACTCTCTTCTCTCCGGTCTGCATCCCCTCCTATTGCTCGTCGGCCTGGACAATCGCTACAGTAACTCGAAGTTTCAGGTCGCCCTGTGGTTCTTTATGCTGATCTCGGTCTACCTTGCTTTCTTCGCGTTCCGAGTGCACCACGGACTCGTCGGCGGCATCGAGATTCCTCAGAACCTCTTTATCCTCACCGGCATGAGCGCCTTCACCTATGGGGCAGCCAAGGGAATCACCACGAGCAAGGTGAACGATGCTATCGCTCAAGGGAAGCCCGACCCTAAGATCACGGCAGCCATGCCATCGTTTTTGAACGATCTTACCCATAGCGACGTTACTGCGCCAACCCCGCCGGCGGTTACTCCGGTCGCCGTGGAGGGCAATGTTGTCCTCGCAGCGATCGCCGGAGGAAGAAGAAGGCGGCTGCCGACGCTCGATCTGGGCGACACCCAGATGGTGGTGGTCACGCTGCTGGCCGTCGGCACCTACCTCTGCTCGATCTACTACTTCTTTGGCACCGATCTCTTGAAGCCGACGATCACTCTCCCAAACGTGGACAACACGATCCTGAGCATCTTTGGCCTTGGCCATGGGGCGTATCTGACCAAGAAGGCTGTCGGCAATGTAGGCGAATCTTAGCGCGCGGCCATCTCGGCCACAAGGCGCTCCTTGAGCGCAGGTTCGAGGTTGCCGCCGCTCAGCACTACGGCAACCTTCTTTACCTTGGGTAGCTCGTGCGCGTGGTAGAGCGCCGCCGCCAGAGTCACTGCGCCGCTTGGTTCAGGGATCAGCTTAGTCACCGCAAGCATCACCCGCATTGCCGCGAAGATCTCCTCTTCCGTGATCGCGACGATGCCATCGACATAGCGCAGCACATGTTCGAAGTTCAGTGCTCCAAGGCTTTGCGTCCGGAGGCCGTCGCCCATGGTGCGGGTGGTCTTCGTCGCGGGCCACTCCACCAGTGTCTTCGTCTCGAAGCTCTCCTTCGCATCGGCGGCCAACGCTGGTTCCGCGCCCCAGACCTGCGTACCGGGCGAGGCCAGCTTTACGGCCGTAGCGATCCCGCTTAGCAGGCCACCACCGCTGACCGGAGAGAGAACCAGCTCGATCCCCGGTAGTTGCTCCACTATTTCAAGTCCGCAGGTCGCTTGTCCCGCGATAATGTGCGGATGGTCATAGGGTGGAATCATCGAATAGCCGAATTTTTCCTCCAACTCCTCTGCTTTCAGCTTTCGCTCGGACGACGCGGCTCCTACCTCGACGATCTCCGCTCCCAGCGCCCTCGTCGCCGCCTTCTTGACCTCTGGAGCATTGTTCGGCATGACGATTACCGCCTTCGCACCCAGCGCCCGCGCCGCATACGCCACTCCCTGCGCGTGATTGCCGCTTGAGTAGGTAATCACGCCGCGCTTGAGCGCCTCCGGCGAGAGCTGCGACACCATGTTGTAGGCCCCGCGCAGCTTGAAGCTGCCGATCGGCTGCTCGCTCTCCGCCTTGATATAGATGTCGAACTCGGGTTCATCAACCTTCGCCATGCGCAGCCGGGCCCGTTCCACACGGTAGAGCGGAGTCCGCACCGCGACGCCAGTAATTCTCTGCTGCGCTGCCTTGATCTCCTCCAAAGTTACAAACTCGCTCATCGTCTTTCTCCTCTTACTTATTTTCTGCCGCGTGCATCACCAGCGCGAAAAAATGGACCAACCGCCACTCATCCCATGCCCCCGGCTTGGCCGAATCGATATCCAGATGCGACAGCACTGGACTGATCAACACTGCTTTTAGTGTCTGGCTTGGCAGCTCACTCGCCATCCACAGCGTCTCCGCTGCAGGGATAATGTTATCGGCCTGCCCATGCAGCAGGTACACGGGCGTGGTCAATGTCTTCAGCATACCCTCCGGAGAGAGCCCTGCCATCTCGGCGATATGCTTCGCATTGGCCTTCGCCAGCATTGCCCGCGTGGCGGGGGAGTTCGAGTCCATGAGCTGCCTGGCTTCGGCCGCCTGCGATGGTGTCAGCAAGGCCATCGCTGCCTCCTCCGCAGTTTTATTCTCATATAGGTGCTCACGCAGAACCTTGCGTACCGCATCCATATCGGCTGGGGGCACGAAATCGTCGAGGTGCTCATACTCCAGCACCAGCGCACCATACTCATGTGGGGTCAGTAGCTCCACCGATCCGTCCGGTCGTTGCTCCCTGCCGGTGAGGTAGTACTGGGCAACGTGCTCCATTGCATCCTGCGAGCCCACCGCAAATACAAATTTGAAGTCGGGTTGGTAGGCCGGGTCCGTTGCTGCCAGCAGTGCCAACCCGCCTGAGAAGCTCAGCCCCATTACCCCGACCGGGCTGCCTGTTTTCTGCGCGAACCACTTTGTCGATTCGCCGATGACGCGGATTGAGGCCTGGCCGACGTGGTAGTCCTTGATGTCCGGAAGCTCTGGAGTCAGGACGCGCAGGCCGCAGCTCGCCAAAGCCGCCGCAAAGCTCTCGAGGCGGGGCTCGTCGATCCCCAGATAATGAACCCCGTGCAATACCACCATGGCTGGGGCATTCGGCCTATTGACGGGAAGATAGAGGCGCCCTTTCACTGTTCCAACAGCCGTATCGAACTGGACATCCTCTGTGCTGATCGGCTCTGCGACGGCCTCACCGACGATCCAGGGTACTGGTTCCTGACTTACCAGTTTCAACACGGCCGTAGCCTGAAGATGAGCCAGCGTGAACGGCCATGTCGCGACACATAGCGCCACCACTCCCACAGCCAGCAACGCTCGGAGGCCCCAGCGCCTCGCAGTTGTGCGTGAGGCCAGGCGCTTCATACCTACAGCCCCGACCTGTTCTCTCACGGTCGGCCTTGCCACTCTACGCATCCCAGAATTCTATCCGCAGGCCGCTCCGTAAAAAAATGTCGTTGCCATGAAACGAAATGGCAAGTCGCTCCACTATCCATCCAGAAGGCGGCATTGTGCTACGGCATGTTGTTCCGGACATCGTATGGCGCCCTCAAATAGATAGAAAAGAGGATACGAACATGTCAAACAAAGCCGAACTTCACAGGCAGGTCGTCCAGAAGTTTCTGGATACCAAAGCGGTCGACTTCGCGGCAGCGGGCAAGGCCATCGCGGAGCTTGGCCCTTCCGTTTCGCTGAGCGAAGAGCCCGAGGATTGTTTCTGCTGGACCATGCGCACGTTCTTCCACAGCTACCGGCTGCCCAATCCAACCGGGCCGCTCGAAGATCTGGGAGCACTCCGCAGCGCCACCCGCGAACTGTAACGTTTATCAGCACAAACAAGTTGTACAGAACAAAATCAGGAGGTCTGACAGAGCTGACGATGACAACGCCCTCAATCCACTTCGCAAACGACACATGGGATGAAGACGACCTTGTGCAACGACTCTGCCAGACCCTCGACTTTGCCGAGCGGGCGCTCCGGCAACTCGCCGACAGCGGCTATACCGATGAGATGGAACAAGAGGCGGCGGTACGCCCGGAGAAGCTGATCGCGGAGACGGGCGTTCTGCTCCTCGCCGCATCGGCTGTGTCGAGCTACGCTGCGATCGGCCCACGCATTCTGCGTGTGGCCAGCCTCCTCGCTCCCCATGCGAGAAGTCAGCGCATCCTGCGCGGTATCTGCCTGGAACCGGCGGTAGCCTTCGACTATGCGACCGCGCACATCTGCCTGAAGAGAGTTGGGTTTTACGACTCCGATTTTGATGCCATGCTGGACCTGAGCGCAGCATCGAACGCCAGCGATGGCCGCGAGCGGGCACCGCACCGCATGCTCGAACAAGAGTGGCTGCGTCAAAGCTGGTTGTATCCGGAAGGGCTTGTCCGCCTGCGTACCACGCCGACGGTCACCAACTCCGCTCTAAACCGGACGATCGATCTGTTTCACGGTACGCGCGAAGACGTCTACTGCTTCACCCATGCGCTGATGTATATCACCGACTTCAACCTGTATCCGCGATCGCTCCCACGGTGCAGGCAAATCCTTCTGGCCGAGGCTGAGGGCATGCTTGCGCGGTGCCTGGACGAGCAGGACTACGACCTGGCCGCGGAGGTGTTGCTGGCGTGGCCGCTGACCGGCGAGGACTGGAGCCCAGCCGCTGCCTTCGCCTTTCGCGTAATCGCAAAGGTCGAGAAAGCCGCAGGCTTCCTTCCCGCGCCGACCACCCGCATCGCTCGTATGAAGAGTCTCGACAAGCAGACCGGCAGCAAATATTTCCTGGCAACGGCGTACCACACGATCTATGCGATGGGGCTGCTTTGTGCCGCTTCACTTTCACCCGACAGGTTGCCACCACAGAGAATTCCGAAGGGAACCGTGAGGGCCGGGGCTATCGATACAGTGCTCAAGCACGTCGATTCCGAGACTCGGAGAGCGCACTGGCAGGAAGAATTCGATGAGCTTGAGCCTATGGAGCGCGAGTCCTTGGCGGACTTTGTTCTCGGCATTGGATTGCACAGGGCCTTTGGCCGTCGTGACTTTGAGGCGATGCAGCAGCTTCTCGCAGCAGGGGCTGCACTTGGCATCACTAACACGCCCATCGCGAGTCAGGCCGCGGAGATTATGTCACGCGTGGCCCAATTTGCGAACCACCTCGCGCTAGACGGCCCTCTCGGCTCGCAGGCCACGTCCGGCTTCGTTCCGGGGATCAGCAGCAATGGAAGTGCAAGAGAGGCAGTTGCCGCCCAGGCTGGCTAAAACAGCATTCTCGACCGGGAAGGTCTGCCTCGCACAAGAAAGCGCCCCAGTCTGAGGGGCGCTTTCTTTGGTTTGTGCAAAGACAAAAAGATCAGATCTCCAGGATCACCGGCATGATCAGTGGGCGTTTGCTGGTGCTCTTCTGGATATATCGCTTCAGGTCGTTCCGGATCTTCTCCTTGATGACGCCATAGTCCTTCTTCTCTTCAGGGCTCGAAGAATCCAGTGTTCGGATCACGATTTGCCGCGACTCGGCGACCATATCGTCATCGACTACTGCCAATCCGCGCATCACGATCTCCGGCAGACTCTCCACCAGTCCCGTCTTCTTGTTGATCGCAATGATAGGCAGGACAATTCCATCCTCGCTCAGGTGCTTGCGGTCCCGAATGACCAGGTCCTCGACGACATCGGTTGAGCTTCCACCTGAGTCGATGCACACCCGGCCCACGGTGACTTTGCCGTTCTTTACGGCCGAGTCCTTCGTAAGCTCCAGAACGTCGCCGTCCTCGAGCAGTATCGTCTTATCGACGATCCCCATGCCGGCGGCCAGCTCCGCGTGACGCTTCAGATGGCGATAGTCTCCATGTACGGGGATGAAGAACTTCGGACGCACAAGGTTAATCATCAACCGCAGCTCTTCCTGGCTCCCATGCCCGCTCACGTGGATCAGCCCCGCAGTTCCATCGTCGTGGATCACATTGGCATCGCGTCGCTCCAGATGGTCGATCATCCGGTAGATTGACTTCTCGTTACCTGGAATGACCCGCGAGCTTAGCAACACCGTGTCGCCCGCATCGATCTTTGCAAACTTGTGATTGTTCACCGCCGCGCGGCTCAGCGCGCTCATCGGCTCGCCCTGCGTGCCGGTAATCATCACGCAGACCTTGTGCGCCGGAAGCTCTTTGATCTGGCCCGGATTGATGACCAGCCCCTGTGGCAGATCGAGATAGCCGAGGTCCTGCGCGATCTCGGTCGAGTTATCGAGCGATCTGCCAATAATGGCTACCTTGCGGCCGTGCGCATGCGCCAGCTCCATCGCAACACGGATGCGATGAATCGACGACGAGAAGCAGCTAAAGAACAGCTTCTTCTTCGTCTGCGCGAAGATCTCATCCAGCCGAGGCCGCACTGCGCGCTCGCTCGGCGTGTAGCCTGGTCGGTCGACGTTGGTCGAGTCCTGCAGCAGCGCCAGGACGCCCTGTTTACCCAGCTCCGCAAAGGCATGAAGGTCGAAAGGCTTGCCATCCGGTGGGGAAAGGTCGACTTTGAAATCGCCCGTATGGAGCACCACGCCCACCGGAGTATGGATCGCGAGCGCCACGCAGTCGACGAGCGAGTGAGTGACCCGGATCGGCATGATCGAAAATGGCCCCAGCGTGAAGCGTTTGCCAGGCAGTATCTCGATCAACTCAGCATCGTCCAGCAGGCGGTGCTCTTCGAGCTTGCCCTCAACGTATGCGAGCGTGAACTCTGTGCCGTACACAGGGACGTTCAGTTCGGACAGAATCCACGGCAGGCCGCCGATGTGGTCCTCATGTCCGTGGGTCAACAGAATGGCTTTGACCTTCGAGCGATTTTCGGTCAGATAGCTGATATCCGGAACGACAATGTCGACGCCAAGTAACTCTTCTTCGGGAAACATCAGACCAGCGTCGATAACGATAATGTCGTCTTGCCAGCGGAGCGCCATGCAGTTCATACCGAACTCGCCAAGGCCTCCCAGCGGAATCATGCGTAATTTATCTTGTGCCATTCAACTTTCAAGTCTAGCATTGCTAGCCTATGACGACCCGGGCGGCGTCAAAACCTCTTCCCATCAGCCCGTCTCGTCCACGTCTCGAAGCAGCTACCGGAGCAGGTCCTCAAGAGCTAGTGAAAGCTCCGTCTTCTCGTCCCGATATTTGACGATCACCGGCGTCGCCACGCTCAGTCCCCACTCCGCTCCCTTGCCGCTTTTGATCGCCCGCGAGCCCGGTACAACGACAGCATTCTCGGGAATAATCAGCGGAGTATCCCCGGTTGCCTTCAGGACATTGCCCGTCACCAGGTCGTAGACCGGGGTTCCTCGCGTCAGCACAACACCTGCGGCCAACACTGCCCGCCGACGCACGATCGTTCCTTCGTAGACGCCGGTATTGCCCCCGATGAGGCAGTCGTCCTCGATGATGACCGGCGAGGCGTTCACCGGCTCCAGAACTCCACCGATCTGTGCCGCCGCGCTCAGATGTACGCGCTTGCCGATCTGGGCGCAGCTCCCGACCAAGGCATGTGAGTCGACCATCGTCCCCTCATCCACATAGGCGCCGACGTTGACGTAGGCAGGAGGCATCACAACCACGCCTTTGGACACATAGGCCCCGGAACGCACCGCCGACCCACCCGGCACCACGCGCACCCCCTCCGCTGCGGAGAACCGCCGCGCCGGGTACGTTGCCTTATCCACGAAGGAAAGGCCATCCGCAGACCCCATCTCAACCAGTGAGCCCAGCCGGAACCCCAGCAAAATCCCGCGCTTCACCCATGGGTTCACGCGCCACCCGAGGGGCAGCGTCGCATCGGGCTCTGCCGAACGCAATGTCCCGGCCTCCAACTCGGCGCGCAGTGCGAAGAACGCAGCCTCTGCCTCGCCGTTTCCAACCGCTGCCGCACCCTGCGCAAACCAATGCTCGATCTTCGCTTCCAACGTTCCTTCGATAGTCACACTCATCCCCATATCTTCCGTAAAATTCTTTTTTGCCGAAAAGCTTTAGAACATCCGCAGATCTTCTCCGCGCGACGGCAGGCTCACCAGCAGTCCCAGCTCGCCCACCAGGCGCTCCAACCTGCGCCGTGTCTCCCCGGACACAGGCACCATTGGCAGCCTCAGCACATCCTCGCCCTTGCCGATCATCGACAGGACAGCCTTCACGGGTGCTGGGCTCGCCTCCCAGAAGTGTGCCTGCATCAGCCGGAAGAACTGCCGGTTGATCCTCCGCGCTGCTGGGTAGTCGTTCTCCAGAGCTGCACGAACCATCGCCGCCATCTCTCGTGGAATGACATTCGAGGCGACCGAGATCAAGCCCGATCCGCCCAGCGAGAGCACCGGCAGCGCCAGCGCATCGTCTCCGGCAAACACCTTGAAGTTGCGCGGAGCGGTCGTCAGCAGCTCTGTGATCTGAGCCAGATTCCCGCTCGACTCCTTTACCCCGATAATGTTCCCTATCTCCGCCAGCCGCAGCACTGTCGCGGGCTCAAGATTCGCTCCTGTGCGCGAAGGAATGTTGTAGAGCAGCACCGGCAGTTCCACCGCCTCGGCGATCGCCTTGAAGTGCTGGTACTGTCCCTCTTGCCCGGGTCGGTTGTAGTACGGATTCGCC
>Ga0137415_10004504_pt1 | contig 13789 bp, 12 predicted proteins | sample CZODoug3_1_1_16f_FD_183082 | JGI IMG/M metagenome (GOLD analysis project Ga0137415, IMG submission 183082) | Vadose zone soil fungal communities from Angelo Coast Range Reserve, California, USA - CZODoug3_1_1_16fungal (Hybrid Assembly) | ecosystem: Environmental > Terrestrial > Soil > Vadose... | reverse complement strand
GGAGTGTGAGCCCATGAGCGAGATGCTCTCGGGGGCGGAGATCCTGTGCCGCGCGCTGGTCGACGCCGGGGGCGAGGTGATTTTCGGCTATCCCGGCGGCGCCATCATGCCGGTCTATCATGCGCTGCCGGACCACCCGCAGCTGCGCCATATCCTGGTGCGGCACGAGCAGGCGGCAGCGCATGCGGCCGACGGCTACGCCCGGGCGAGCGGGCGAGTGGGGGTGTGCGTGGCCACCTCCGGACCCGGAGCCACGAATCTCGTCACGGGGCTCGCCGCGGCGCACATGGACAATTCCCCGGTCGTCGCGATCACCGGCCAGGTATCGCGCCCGATGATCGGGCGTGATGCGTTCCAGGAGACCGACATCATCGGGATCACCCTGCCCATCACGAAGCAGAACTATCAGGTCCAGGACGTGACCGAGCTGGCGGACGTCGTGGCCGATGCGATCGCCGTCGCGCTGTCGGGGCGGCCTGGGCCGGTGTTGATCGACGTTCCGAAGGACGTACAGAACCAGAAGATCGAGTACCGCGCTCCCCGGGCCCGCGCCCGGGGTCAATCGCGTCCCCTGACCCCGGGTGCAAGCCCGGGGTCGCTCGAGGACGGAGTTCGCAAGGCGGCGCGCCTCATCGCCGGCGCCGACCGACCCCTCCTCATGGTCGGGCACGGCGTGATCCTCGCGGAGGCGTACGCCGAGGTGCAGGCGCTGGCGGAGAAGACCGGGATCCCCGTCATCACCACCCTGCTCGGCATCAGCGGGTTCCCCGACGGTCACCCGCTGCACCTCGGCATGCCCGGCATGCACGGTGAGGTGCACGTGAACCGGGCGATCCAGCACGCCGACGTCATCATCGGCATCGGGTTGCGCTTCGACGACCGCGTCACGGGTAACACGGCGAGCTTCGCCCCGCAGGCCCGCATCATTCATATCGACTTGGACCGCGCGGAGATCGGGAAGAACGTCCCGGTCGCGGTCGGCATCGTGGGAGACGCCCGCGACGTCACGCGCCGCCTGGTGGCGGCCGTGGAGCCCCGCCGCTGCGAGCGCTGGCTCGAGCACATCCGCGGCTTCGTGCGCCCCCGAACGGAGGCGTTTCGCGGCGACCTGTCGCCCGAGACGATCCTCGCGTCCATTTACGAGGCGAGCCACGGCGAGTGCACCATCGTGACGGACGTGGGCCAGCACCAGATGTGGGTCGCGAAGCTGTATCGCTACGAGCGCCCCAACACGCACATCACGTCGGGTGGACTCGGCGCCATGGGGTTCGCGGTGCCGGCGGCCATGGGCGTTCACCTGGCGCGTCCCAACGGCACCGTGTGGGCCATCTCTGGCGACGGCGGCTTCCAGATGAACATGGCCGAGATGGCGACGATGGTGCAGGAAGGGCTGCCGGTGAAAATGGCGGTGTTCAACAACGGGTACCTCGGGATGGTGCGCCAGTGGCAGCAGTTCTTCCATGAGAAGCGCTACTCGTGCACGCCGATCTGGAGCCCCGACTACGTGAAGCTCGCCGAGGCGTACGGCATCCCCGGGTATCGGGTGAAGCAAGCGAGCGAGCTGGCCGACGTGGTCGGGCGGGTGAACGCCGAGGCCGGGCCGGCGCTGGTCGAGTTCGTGATCGAGCAGGAAGCCAACGTGTACCCGATGATCCCGCCAGGCGGCTCGCTCTCGGAGCCGATCGAGGCGGAGCCGGCCGCGGCGGCCGGGCACTGACCGCGGTGTCCGCCTCCTCCCTCTCCCCCTCTGCCCACACGGTCGCCGTGCTGCTCGACGACGCGCTGGTGACCTTGAACCGCGCGTTCGGCGTACTGCGCCGACGGAATGTCCCGATCGAGGGGCTGGCACTGCACCCCAGCGGCACCACCGGTGTGTCGCGGCTGACGTTCGTGCTGAAGGCCGATGCGGCGACCGCCGATCGCGTGGCGCAGCAGTTTCACAAGATGATCGGCGTGCGCTCGGTGATGGTGCTCGCGAACGAAGATTCCACTACGGAGGCAAAACGATGAGCTCGACGGAAACGCGCATTTTCTACGATAGCGACGCCGATCCGGCCCGGCTGCAAAACCGCGTCATCGCCGTGATCGGATATGGCAGCCAGGGGCACGCGCACGCGCTGAACTTGCGGGAATCAGGCGTCGGCGCGCGGGTGATCGTCGGCCTACGCCCGGGCGGCGGGTCGTGGGAGCGAGCGCGGGCGGAGGACCTGGACGTCCGCCCCGTGGCCGAGGCGGCGCGCGCGGCCGACGTCATCATGATGCTCGTCCCCGACCAGGAAGCACGGGCGGTGTACGAGGCAGGCGTCGCTCCAGGGCTCGGGCGCGGGAAGACGCTCCTCTTCGCGCACGGATTCAACATCCACTTCCGCGAGATCGTGCCTCCCGCCGGTGTGGACGTGGCGATGATCGCCCCGAAGTCCCCCGGGCACCTGGTGCGGAGCGAGTTTCAGGCGGGCCGGGGCGTGCCGGCCCTCGTCGCGGTGCACCAGGATGCGAGCGGCAACGCATTGGCCGATGCCCTCGCCTACGCCGCCGGGATCGGCTGCGCCCGGGCGGGCGTGTTCGAGACGACCTTCCGCGAGGAGACGGAGACCGATCTGTTCGGCGAGCAGACGGTGCTGTGCGGCGGCGTCACCGCGCTGATCCAGGCGGGCTTCGAAACCCTCACGGCCGCCGGGTACGCGCCGGAGATCGCCTACTTCGAGTGCATGCACGAGTTGAAGCTGATCGTGGACCTGATGTATCGCGGCGGCATGAAGTTCATGCGGTACTCGATCAGCGACACCGCGGAATACGGCGATTACACCCGGGGTCCGAAAGTCGTGACGCCGGAGGTTCGCGCCGCGATGGAGCGGATCCTGGCCGACATCCAGTCCGGCAGCTTCGCGCGCGAGTGGATCGCTGAGACCCGGGCCGGGGGCCGCCGGTTCCAGGCGCTGCGCAAGGCCGGCGCGGAGCATCCGATCGAGCAGGTCGGCGCCAAGCTGCGTGCCATGATGCCGTGGACGGAAGAAGGCCGCGCGGCTGCCCAGGTCCAAGGAGCCGGCGTCGGGTCATGACGTCGCGGACGCTGTTCGAGAAGGTGTGGGACGCGCACGTCGTCCAACAGTTCCCGGAGGGACCGGCGCTCTTGTACGTGGACCTGCATCTGGTGCACGAGGTGACGTCGCCGCAGGCGTTCGAGGGGCTGCGGCAGGCGGGGCGCCGGGTCCGCCGGCCGGCGCTGACGGTGGCGACGGTGGACCACAATGTCCCCACGGGGGACCGCGCGGCGCCGATCGCCGATCCCATCGCCGCGCGGCAGCTCGAGGCGCTCGCCGTGAACGCGCGGGACTTCGGGCTGGAGCTGTTCGACCTCCGATCGCCGCAGCAGGGGATCGTGCACGTGATCGGCCCCGAGCTGGGCCTTACACAGCCGGGCATGGTGATCGTGTGTGGGGATTCGCACACTGCCACCCACGGTGCCTTCGGGGCGCTCGCGCTGGGGATCGGCACCAGCGAGGTCGAGCACGTGCTCGCGACGCAGTGCCTGGTGTGGTCGAAGCCGGGGACCATGGAGGCCCGCGTCACGGGCGCGCTCGCGCCCGGAGTCACGGCGAAAGACCTGATCCTGGCGTTGATCGGCCGGATCGGGACGGCCGGCGCCACGGGACACGTCATCGAATACACCGGAGAAGCGATCCGCGCCCTCTCCATGGAAGAGCGGATGACCGTGTGCAACATGTCGATCGAGGCGGGGGCGCGGGCCGGAATGATCGCCCCCGATGAAACGACGCTCGCGTATCTCGCGGGCCGGGCGCGCGCACCGAGTGGTGCGGCGTGGGATCGCGCCGTCGCGAAGTGGCGGGACCTCGGCACCGATTCCGGCGCGACGTACGACAAGCAGGTCGAGCTGGACGCCTCGGAGGTGGCACCCCAAGTGACCTGGGGGACGAGCCCCGGCATGGTCACTCCCGTGACCGGTCACGTGCCGAGCCCTTCGGACTTCACGAGCGACGCCGAGCGGCTGGCCGTCGCGCGAGCGCTCGAGTACATGGGGCTCGCCCCCGGTACGCCGCTCGAAGGGCTCCCGATCGACCGCGTGTTTCTGGGGTCCTGCACCAACGCGCGGATCGAGGACCTGCGGGCCGCGGCGCGCACCGTCCGGGGCCGGCACGTCGCGACGGGCGTGCGTGCGATGGTCGTGCCTGGATCGCAGCAGGTGAAGGCGCAGGCCGAGCGCGAGGGCCTGGACCGCGTGTTCAGCGAGGCGGGGTTCGAGTGGCGCAACGCGGGGTGCTCGATGTGCCTCGGGATGAATCCCGACGTGCTGCAGAGCGGCGAGCGCTGCGCCTCGACGTCGAACCGCAACTTCGAGGGACGCCAGGGACGCGGCGGGCGCACCCACCTGATGAGCCCGCCCATGGCGGCGGCCGCGGCAGTGGCGGGACACATCGTGGATATCCGGAGGTGGGGAAGGGAGTCCGCCGCCCGATGATGGAGCCCTTCGTCCGTCACACCGGTCGTCTGGCCGCGCTGGCGCGCGCCAACGTGGATACCGACCAGATCATTCCAAAGCAATTCCTGAAGCGCGTCGAGCGCACCGGGTTCGGGCCCGCCTTGTTCCACGACTGGCGCTTCCGGCCCGACGGCAGCCCCAATCCGGACTTCGAGCTCAATCACCCTGCCGCACGGGAGGCGAGCGTCCTCCTCGCGGGGGAGAACTTCGGCTGCGGCTCGTCACGCGAGCACGCGGTGTGGGCGCTGCGCGAGTACGGCTTCCGTGCGATTCTCGCGCCGTCCTTCGCCGACATCTTCTACGCGAACTGCTGTCAGAACGGACTTCTCGCCGTACGTCTCTTGCCGCAGGAGATCGCCGAGCTGTTCCGGCGCCACCAGGCGGCGGGCGGTGCATACCACCTCACGGTCGACCTCGAAGAGCAGCGCGTGGACGACGGCCTGGGGTTCCGTACCACGTTCTCCATGGAGCCCTACCGCCGGGAGATGCTGCTCCACGGCCTCGACGAGATCGGGCGGACGTTGCGCTTCGAGGACCGGATCGGAGCGTACGAGAAAACCCGGGAAACGAGAAACCCTAACGAACTCCCTGTCGGTCGTGGGACGCGGGACACGTTGTGAGGCAATACTCGATCGCGGTACTTCCCGGGGATGGGATCGGGCCGGAGGTGATCACCGAAGCGGAGCGGGCGCTCGAGGCAGCCGGCGACCGCTTCGGGATCGACTTCACGCTGCGCCGCTTCCCCATCGGCGCAGCGGGCGTGGCGGCCGCGGGGGATCCGTTTCCGGAAGAAACCCGCGCCGCCGTCGCGCGCGCGGACGCCGTGTTGCTCGGTGCAGTGGGCGACCCGGCGCTCGACCAGGCGCCCCGCCACCTCCGCCCCGAGTCCGGCCTGCTGGCGTTGCGCGCGCAGCTCGGCGTGTACGCGAACCTCCGCCCCGTTGCGGTGTTCCCTGCGCTCGTGGACCGGTCGCCGCTCAAGGCGGATCGGCTCGAAGGCGTGGACGTGCTGATCGTGCGAGAGCTCACCGGCGGCCTGTATTACGGCGAGCCGCGCGGCAGGGATGCGGGGGGAGCCGCGGCCGTCAACACGCTGCGGTACACCGCCGCCGAGATCAAGCGCGTGGCACGCGTGGCCTTCGAGGCGGCACAGCGGCGGCGGGGGCACGTCACCTCGGTCGACAAAGCGAACGTGCTCGAGGTGTCCCAGTTGTGGCGGGAAACCGTGACGCGCGTCGGTCGGGACTACCCCGATGTTCGGCTCGACCACCTGTACGTCGATACCGCCGCCATGCGCCTGGTCGCCGACCCCAGGGCCTTCGACGTCCTCCTCACCGAGAACATGTTCGGGGACATCCTCAGCGACGAGGCGGCGGTGCTGGTCGGCTCGCTTGGCCTCTTGCCCTCGGCTTCACTGGGCGAGGGACCGGGCTTGTTCGAGCCGATCCACGGATCTGCCCCCGATATCGCCGGTCGCGATGTCGCGAACCCGATCGGGGCGATTGCCACGGTGGCCCTGCTGCTGCGCCACGGCCTCGGCCTGGCGGAGCCCGCCGGTGCCGTGGAGCGTGCGATCGCCCTGGCGTTGGAGCAGGGCGCGCGGACGCGAGACATCGCCGAGCCTGAGGCGCCCGCGCTCGGCACCCGGGCAATGGGATCGCGCATCGCCGGACTGATCGCCGAGGCGCAGCGGTCCGGCGCGCCCGTAACGATGTAGGGGCGCAGCATGCTGCGCCCCTACGGTTGATTCAGATCCCGGCGTCCGTCACTGCCCCCACACTCGCACTCGACACCAGTCTCGCGTACTTGGCGAGCACGCCGGAGGTGTAGCGCGGCGCGGGTGGCTTCCACCGCGCCCGCCGCTTGGCCAGCTCGCCGTCGTTTACGTCGAGGTGGAGCACGCGGCGTTCCGCGTCGATCGTGATCGGGTCTCCATCTTCGACGAGTGCGATGGTCCCGCCGACGGCTGCCTCGGGCGCGACGTGTCCCACCACCAGGCCGTAGGTCCCGCCCGAGAAGCGCCCGTCCGTGATCAGGCCGACCGCATCGCCCAGGCCGGCGCCGATGATGGCCGAGGTGGGTGAGAGCATCTCGCGCATCCCCGGGCCGCCCTTCGGCCCCTCGTAGCGAATGACGAGGACGTCGCCGCGCGTGACACGACCGGCGAGAATGGCGTCGAGACAGTCCTCCTCGCAGTCGAATACGCGTGCCGGACCGGTCATGCGCGACGCCTTCACGCCCGTGATCTTCGCCACGCCTCCTTCACTCGCGAGGTTACCCCGCAGGATAGCGAGATGCCCCTGCGGGTAGAGCGGCCGGTTCCACGGACGGATCACCTCTTGATCCTGGCGCGGTGCCTCCGGGACGTCACGCAGCGCCTCGGCGATCGTTTGCCCCGTGATCGACAGCGCGTCCCCGTGCAGTGCGCCGTGGGCGAGCAGGATCTTCATCACCTGCGGCACCCCACCGGCCCGGTGGAGGTCCACCGCCACGAACCGCCCGGATGGCTTGAGATCGCAGAGGACCGGGACGCGTGCGCGGATGGCTTCGAAGTCGTCCAGCGTGAGGGGTACCTTCGCCGCGTGGGCAATGGCGAGGAGATGAAGCACGGCATTGGTCGAGCCGCCGATCGCCATCGTGAGGGCGATGGCGTTCTCGAACGCCTGGCGGGTCAGGATCTGTCGCGGGCGCAGCTCCCGCGCGATCGCGTCCACGAGCACCGTGGCCGAGCGCGCGGCGCTTTCCGCTTTCTCGGCGTCCTCGGCAGCCATGGTGGATGAATACGGGAGGCTCATCCCCATGGCCTCGAAGACCGAGGACATCGTGTTCGCCGTGAACATCCCGCCGCAGGAGCCCGCGCCCGGGCAGGCCCGGCGCTCCACCTCGAGCAGCTCGGCGGCGTCGATGCGGCCGGCGGAGTATTCCCCCACCGCCTCGAACACGCTCACGACCGTGAGGTCGCGTCCCGCGTAGTGCCCCGGCTTGATCGTGCCGCCGTACACGAACACGGCCGGGATGTCCATGCGAGCGATCGCGATCATGGCACCCGGCATGTTCTTGTCACATCCGCCGACCACGAGCACGCCATCCATGCTCTGCGCGTTACACGCGGTCTCGATCGAGTCGGCGATCACTTCGCGGGAGACGAGCGAGTACTTCATCCCTTCCGTGCCCATCGAGATGCCGTCGCTCACCGTGATCGTGCCGAACGTCTGCGGCATCACGCCCGCCGACCGCAGGGCGGCCTCCGCCCGCTTGGCGAGCACGTCGAGCCCGAGGTTGCACGGCGTGATGGTCGAGTAGGCGTTGGCGACGCCGACGATGGGCTTGCCGAAATCCCGGTCGCCGAAGCCGACCGCCCGGAGCATGGCACGGTTGGGGGAGCGCTGCACTCCGTCGGTGATGGTCCGGCTGCGAAGCTCGTGAGCCATGGCGGAAACTAACCGTTGGCGGCGGGGATGTCGCTCCCGGGATAGGCGCCCAGGATCCGCAGGTCGCGCGCGAGGCCTCGCAGCTCGGCGAGCGCCTCGGCCACGCCGCCCCGCGGATCCCCCGCGACATCCAGATAGAACACGTACTCCCACGGCCGCCCGGGCAGCGGGCGGGACTCGATCTTCGTCAGGTCGAGTCCGCGCGCGGCGAACACGCCGAGCGCGCGATGGAGGGAGCCCGGGACGTTGGGCAGCGTGAAAACGAGTGATGTCTTCCGGGCCAGCGCGGGCGGCGCGGGCTCGCGCGCCACCACGAGAAATCGGGTGTAGTTCTCGGCGTGGTCCTCGAGGCCCTCCTCGAGGACCGTGGCCCCGTACAGCTCGGCGGCGAGGGAGGACGCGATGGCGGCGTCGGCCGCGACTCGACCCGCCATCAGGTCGCGTACGCTGCCCGCCGTGTCGTAGGCCGGCACCGGTACGACGTCAGGGTGAGTGGCGAAGAACCTGCGGCACTGCGCCAGCGCGACCGGGTGTGAAGCCACCCGGCGGATCGCAGCCCGCCCGGTGCCGGGGCGGGCGATGAGGCAGTGACGCACGCGGACCCGCGTCTCCGCCACGACGTGGAGCGCGTGCGCGCCCAGGAGATCGTAGTTCTCGTGCACCGACCCGGCGAGCGAGTTCTCGATGGGAACCGCTCCCCGTGCCGCGTCGCCCGCCTCGACGGCCCGGAACAGCTCCTCGAAGCTGGAGCACGGCACCAGTCGGATGTCGGGCCCGAGCGCCTGGAGCGCCGCCGCGTGGCTGAATGAGCCCGCCTCTCCCTGAATAGCGACCGCGACCTCTGTCATGTCTCCTTCTGATACGTCCCCGCGGCGTGACCGTCAAGCGGAGCTCCCCAAACGCCAAACCCGGCGCTGACTACTCGCCGGGCTGGCCGATCGGGTAAAAGTGGCCGTCTCACTTCGACCTCGATCAGATCACTAACGTCATGGCTGGGGTCGATCGTTCCCGCCGTCGCGGACGTTTATCGGGAGAACGGGTTGCCGGAAACGATTGTGCGACGAATGGCGCCAGCCGGCCGACGAACCGGTTAGAAAATCCGGCCAAGCGCGGTTTCGAGATGCTCCTTGTACCCGCGGGACAGCTTGAGGCTGGTCCCGTCGTGCAGAATGACGACGTACTCGCCACGGAAGTAGGGCTGCAGCTCCTTGATCCGCTCCACGTTCACGATGGTGGACCGGTGGATGCGCACGAACCGCGCCGGGTCGAATTGCGTTTCGAGATGCTTCATGGTCTCGCGCAGCAGGTGCCAGGCGCGACCCGCGTGGATCTTCACGTAGTCGCCTTCGGCCTCGATCCAGTCGATGTCCTTGACGCCGAGGATGGTCACGCGGCCGCCAGCCTTGATCGCGCTCAGCGCGCCGAGCTTGCCCTGACGCACCTGCTGCTTGGCATGCGCGACCGCCCGGCGGAATCGCTCGTCGTCGAAGGGCTTGAGTAAATAGTCCAACGCGTGGACCTCGAACGCCCGCAAGGCGTACTGGTCGTATGCGGTGACGAAGACGACGACCGGCAGCTCGACCGGCTCGAGCTCTCCGAGCAGCGTGAAGCCGTCCATCTCGGGCATCTGGACGTCGAGGAACAAAATGTCGGGCGCCTCGCTCCGGATCGCGTCGAGCGCCGTCCGGCCGTCGGCGCATTCCCCAACGACCTGAATCTCGGAATCGTCGGCGAGCAATGTCCGGATGGCGGCCCGGGCGGCCGGCTCGTCATCCACCACGAGGGCCCGGATCCGCTCCGTCACGTCTCGCCCTGCCACTCGGCGTGCGCCAGACGGAACGGGAGCACGATCCGCGCTTCCAGGCCGCCGTCGGGGGCGTTGCTGACTTCGAGCTCGCAGTCGGCGCCGTACAGCCGGGTGAGCCGGGCCCGCGTGTTCGACAAACCGATTCCCAGCCGCGCCGCGGCGAGGCCGCCTTCTCCTTCGCCATTGATGCCCGGCCCGTCGTCCCGAACCACCAGCTGCAGCTGGTCGTCTACCCGCCGGGCGCCCACCATCACGTATCCGGCGGAGCGGTGCGGCGCAATCCCGTGCCGGATGGCGTTTTCCACGAGCGGCTGGAGAATCAGGTGTGGGACCTTGGCATCGAGCACGTCGGGATCCGCGTTGATGGCGACCTTGAGGCGGTCGCGGAAGCGAACCTGCTCGATGTCCAGGTAGTTGCGAATGAACTCGAGCTCCTGCTTGAGCGGCACCTCCTGCTGCGCGGCGCCGTCGAGCACGCGTCGCAGCAGGTCGCCGAGGCCCGCCACGACGCGGACAGCATTCTCGCGATCCCCCGTGCGCACCAGCGAGCCGATGGTGTGCAACGCGTTGAAGAGAAAGTGGGGATGGAGCTGCATCTTCAGAGCCTGCAGGTCGGCCTGTACGAGCTGCGTCTCGAGCTGCGAGGCGGTCAGCTCCCGCTCACGGAATCGGCGATAGTGCTCCACCGCGTAGCTCACGCTCAGGATCGTCCAATAGAGCAGGCCGTCCGAGAGTACCCACACCACGAAAAATTGCACGGCCCGCGTGAAGACGGGCGTCGGGTTCGGTGGTGGGGGGAGGAGGTTCGAGATGTGGTAGGCGTAAGCGAGATCGAGGAGGAACACGAACGTCAGGCAGATCGCCAGGTGGATCGCGATGCTCGAGGGCCAGCGGCCCCGCTCGAATGGGAACCGCCGGCCCAGCCACAGGATCACGGGCGTGGCCAGGGCCCACGCGTACGCAAGCGGCATCTGCATCAGCAGTGCCGTCCACCACGCCAGCGGCGTGCCTCGGGACATGGCGTAGCTCAGGTGCTCCTGGGCCGCGCCGAGCAATCCGTAGCCGGTCCAGACGGCGAAGATCAGCCCCCAGCGGACCGGATGCCGGGACGTCCGAGTCATGGGGTCGAAAGATGCCCGCCTATTTCCGACGGCGGTAGGAGCGCACGGCGGAGGTGGTGGGGAGGTGCGACCAAACGCGGCGGGGGCGCGACGAGACGTCGCCCGGGGGCGACGGATACCGACGACGGTGGGGACGATGGAGCGGGTCTAGAGGACCGAGGCGAGCGGGCAGGTAAATCCGGCCAGCACGTCCTCTCCGTCAAGAGCACCTTCCCCCGTCACGAGCGTTTCACTCCCGTCAGCACGATAGATACGGGCGAGACGGCGCTCCGGATCGAGGACCCACACGAGCCTCGTTCCTGCGGAGAGCCAATCGGCGACCTTGGCGAGCACCTCTCCGGGGCGGTCCTCGGGCGACAGGACTTCCACGGCGAGGTCGGGCGCGAGCGCGGCGTACCCCGTCGTACTGGGAGGCGGCAGTCGTTCCCGCGTGACGAACGCGATATCAGGAGCGCGAACTGTGTCGGGATTGGTGGCCAGCTTGAAGCCGGTTTCCGCGGCGTACACGCCACCCACGGCAGTGTGCTTCACGTGCACGGCGAGCTCGGCCCCGAGATTCATCGTCACGAGCCCGTGCCTCGAGCCGGCCGGCTCGCGCACGACCAACACGCCCCGCACCAGCTCGGTCCGCTTGTCGGGAACGTGGGTCCGGAGCAGATCGTCCGCGGTCATCGGCCCGCTGGGCGGAGGCATGACGGGAACGTAGGCGCGCTCGGCGGCCATGGCAACCAGAATCGTGTGTTCGACGCGTCAACGCGCGATCAAGTGGTGCCTTGCCTCGAGCGCGCGCGAGCCACAGCTTCCGGGCATGTCGCCCCGAAGTCACAGCTCCCTCCGCGAGGGTGCGATTCTCGGCGCTGTTGTGGGCACCGGCATTTGGGTGTGGATCGCACTGGTGGATGCCACGGTGGGCGAGCCGTTTCGCACGTTTTCCGTGCTCGGCGGCGTGGCGCGCTTCACTACGCTGCACTACGTTTTGTGCCTGGTGTACGGGGTGGTCGCGGTCAGCGTCGTCCATGCCGCGAGGCGCGAGACCAGCCTGATCGTCGGGGCGGCCTTCGCGTTTTTCCTGCTCGAGCTCGGGTTCGTGATGGCGTCGGCGATCCTGTCGCAGGTCGGCCTCGGCGGGCTCGCCTGGGCCCGGATCCTCGGTGGGAACGTCGTAGGGGTCGTCCTCACACTCCTGATTCTCTGGCGACGGCATCCAATCGCCCAGGAGCTCCGGGACGGGGCGGCCGAAGGGGAGGAGTGATTTGAGGGCCGTGGTCGCCCTGCCTCGACTTCGATTCTGGCTCGCCACCGCCGCACTCGCCATGTCCGCGTGCGGTGGTCCGTTCCCTCAGTCGGCGCTCCAGCCCCGCTCCGACTTCGCGCGGGCCGCCGACGTCCTCTTCACCGACATCTTCTGGTGGGCGGCCGGCGTGTTCCTGGTCGTCGAGACCGTGCTCGTCGTCGCGCTGATCCGCTTCCGCCACCGTGAGGGGCGCGCCGCGCCCAGGCCGACCCACGGGCACACGTTGCTGGAGATCTCTTGGACACTTGCCCCGGCCGTGATCCTCGTCTTCGTCGCCATTCCCACGGTGCGGACGATTTTCGCGACCGCCGGCGAGGCGCCCGCCGACGCCCTCAAAGTGGACGTGATCGGCCATCAATGGTGGTGGGAGTTCCGCTACCGGGAGCTCGGGCTCGTCACCGCGAACGAGCTGCACGTACCGCTCGGCAGGGCGGTGCAGTTGTACATCACGTCGGCCGACGTGATCCACGCGTTCTGGGCGCCGCCGCTGGGCGGCAAGCGGGACGCCATCCCGGGCCACGTGAACCGGATCGCCTTTCGCGCTACCGACCTGGGCGAGTACTCCGGGCAGTGCGCCGAGTTCTGCGGTGCCTCCCACGCCAACATGCGACTTCGCGTCATCGTCGACTCCGATTCCGGATTCGGGCGCTGGGCGACGGTGCAGCTGGCGGGGCCGGCCGCACCGGCCCCGGGCACGCTCGCCGAGCGCGGCAAGGCCGTGTACTCACGCAGCGCCTGTATCGGCTGCCATATGATCCAGGGCGTCTCGCCGGGCGTGATCGGGCCGAACCTCACCCACGTCGGCAGCCGGACGACGATCGCGAGCGGGCTCTTCCCCAATGACTCGACGCACCTGGCGGGCTGGATCGCCGACGCACCCGCGCTGAAGCCCGGCTCCCTCATGATGCGCATGAAGCCGCCGCTCACCGACTCCGACATCGCGGCCCTCGTCGCCTATCTCGAGAGCCTCAAATGAGCGACGCCCGGGGACTCGCGAGCTGGCTCACGACCACCGATCACAAGCGGATCGGGCTGCTCTACTTCTGGACCGCCTTCGCGTTCTTCCTGATCGGCGGGCTCGAGGCGCTGGTGATTCGGGCGCAACTCGCCCAGCCGAACGGCCATCTGGTGAGCGCCGAGACGTTCAACCAGCTGTTCACCATGCACGGCACAACGATGATATTCCTCGCGCTGATGCCGCTGTCGTCGGCGTTTTTCAACTACATCATCCCGTTGCAGATCGGCGCGCGGGACGTGGCCTTTCCGCGGCTCAATGCCTTCAGCTACTGGGTGTTCCTCCTCGGTGGGCTGCTCCTGAACGCGAGCTGGCTGGTGGGGCCGCTGTTCCACGCCGGGACGCTGAACGTCGCCCCCGACGGTGGGTGGTTCGGCTACGCCAACCTGACGGAGCGTCAGTTCTCCCCGGGTCCGAATATCGACTTCTGGCAGCTCGGCTTGCAGACGTTGGGCATCTCGTCGCTCGCGGCGGGGTTCAACTTCATCGTCACCATCCTGAACATGCGGGCGCCCGGGATGACGATGATGCGCCTGCCCGTGTTCACCTGGATGACGCTTGTCACCCAGTTCATCATCATCACCGCGTTCCCGGTTATCACTGTCGCGCTCGTCTTCCTGATG
>Ga0137415_10004503_pt1 | contig 13790 bp, 17 predicted proteins | sample CZODoug3_1_1_16f_FD_183082 | JGI IMG/M metagenome (GOLD analysis project Ga0137415, IMG submission 183082) | Vadose zone soil fungal communities from Angelo Coast Range Reserve, California, USA - CZODoug3_1_1_16fungal (Hybrid Assembly) | ecosystem: Environmental > Terrestrial > Soil > Vadose... | reverse complement strand
TCGCGGCGTCGCTCGAGAGCCGCGCGACCACGGTCGCATCGCGCATGCGCGAAGGCTCGGGCATGTCGCCCTCTCCTGTAATCCCCGTAACTCACCGCGGAATATCCACAGGCGGCGCCGGCCAGTCCACAAAATGCTCGACAGCTTATCCGCCCATTGTCCACAGCGCTTATTGCGCCCTACGCCGCTGGACCAATCCTTTGCCCGCGCCGTGCCGTCCGTTCGTCATTCCGGCCGAGGCGCGACAGCGACGAGGGCCGGAATCCATAATCACAGGCTGTGGTTATGGATTCCGGGCCCGCGGGCTTCGCCCGCGCCCCGGAATGACGCCGGGCCAACTCGGGGAATCATGACTGGCGCAATGCGCTTCGCTTATTGCGCCCTACGACGGCTCGGCTTTCGTTTTGCACAAGGCTGCCCCCACCGGTGGGGCCTCGCGGCATGGCCGAGAAGACAGTAAATTCGCCTCACGAAGAACAAGGCACGACCGAAGAATGCATCAACGAATAGGCGTGCCCTCCGTCGAAACGCCCGCGTCCTGGATCGTTGCGACTGCGGTGCTGGTGATCCTGGCGCTGTCCTTCGGCGCGCCGTGGATCACCATTATTGCGCTCAAGATGATTGCTGCCGAGATGGGCGGCTTGCGCTCGGTTCCGGCCTTGGCCACGGCGCTCGCCTGGATCGGCTTCGGCACCGGCGGCATCGCCATGGGCTACGTCGCCGAACGCGTGGGCGTGCGCGCGACGGTGATCACCGGCGCCGTGATGATCTCCATCGGACTTGCACTGTCGACCGGCGGTGCGACCTGGCAGCTCTATGTCGGGCAAGGGCTGTTCGTCGGGTTTCTCGGCGTCGGCGGCATGAACGCGCCGTTCTACGTCTATGTGAGCCAGTGGTTTGATCGCCGCCGCGGCTCGGCGCTCGCCTTGATCTCGAGCGGCAGCTATCTGGCTGGCGCCGTCTGGCCCGCAATATTCGAGCGCGCCATCGCCACTATGGGTTGGCGCCACACCATGCTCGCCTACGGCGTGCTCGAGGTCGCCGTCATCATCCCGCTGGCGGCGATCTTTCTCGCGCGCCCTCCCGAAATGCTGCGCGCGGGTGGCGCCTTCGACGGCTGGCGCAAGCCCGAGACCGTCATGGGCTGGCCGCCCAACCTCGTGTTTGCGCTCATCGCCTTCGCGGTGATCTTCTGCTGCATCCCCATGGCAATGCCGCAACAGCACCTTCCTGCTTTCTGCAGCGATCTCGGCATCAGCCCCACGCACGGCGCCGCGATGCTGTCGGTGCTGCTCGGTACGGCCTTCGTCAGCCGGCAATTCTGGGGCTGGGTCTCCGATCGCATCGGCGGGATCAAGACAGTGCTGACCGGCTCGGCGCTGCAGATCGTCGCTCTCGCGGCATTTCTGTCGACCCAGGACGAGATCGGGCTGTTCACCGTGGCCGCCGGCTTCGGCCTAGGCTTTGCCGGCATCATCCCGGCCTACATCCTGGCGATCCGGGAGCTGTTTCCGGCCTCGGAAGCATCATGGCGGATTCCGGCTTTCCTCCTGTGCAGCGGCGGCGGCATGGCGATCGGCGGCTGGCTCGCCGGCGTGCTCTACGACCACTTCGGCTTCTACACGCCGGCCTTCGTCGCCGGCGTCGCCGCCAATGCGGTCAATCTCGTCATCATCGGCACGCTGGCGATCCGCCAGAAATACGCCACGGACGGTAGGGTGGGTTGAGCGAAGCGGCTGCTCGCCGTGCTGTCGTCCCCGCGCAAGCGGGGATCCATCTATCGACCGGCCACACCTCTCCTACGGTGGCTCCTTGGGTCGCAAGTAAAGGAAAAATTCATGATCCGCGTGTGCAAGTGAGCGAGCGGAACGTAGCAGCCGAACAGCGCAGCCGATGGTTTTGACTCCAGGAACCTTGACCGTGGCGTCCGCCTATCCCGACCCGCCGTTCGATATCATCGAAAACGGATCATCGGCCGGCTTTGACATCGAGCTGATGCGCGCGATCTCGACGCGGCTCGGTCTTGCCTTGCAGCCGAGGCGGTATACGGGCGACGACTTCAACGGCATCTTCGACGGTTTGGCGAAAGGCCAATATGACGCCGTGATCTCGGGAACGACGATCACGCCCGAGCGCTCCAAGATCGTGCTGTTTTCGCAGCCGTATGCGGAATTCAACCAGGGCATCGCGGTCAACCGCGAACGGACGCCCGGCGTCTCGTCAGTCGCCGATCTGCGCGGCCTTACCGCCGGCATCCAATCGGGCAACACCTCCGATTTCGTCGCCAGGCGCCTCGTGGCCGAAGGCGCCATCGCCGGCATCAAGTACTATCCCTATCACGGCATTGCCACCGCGCTCGACGATCTCGAAGCCGGACGCATAGGTCTCGTGATCAAGCTTCATCCCGTGATCTCAGAGCTGCTGAAGGATCGCCCGCGCTTGTCGATCCCGATCGAGGTGCCGACCCATGAGCGGCTCGGGATTGCATTCGCCCGAGCCAACGAAAGCTTGCGCGATGCGGTCGACCGCGCGTTGGCGACGCTGCGCGAAAATGGCGAGCTCACGCGTCTAGCGGCGCGCTGGTTCCCGACAAACCCGTGAGGTCCATGATGCTGCATGCATTCAAGCTTTACACCGGAGCCGACAATGCCTCCCATGTCCTGGAGGGAACGGTTGCCGAGAACGATCGCACCGACGTGATCGTGATCCATTTCAAGGAAACCGCGGCGCACTCCTCGTTCGATTGGCACGATGCGCCGGTTCCGCAATACGTGATCACGCTCTCGGGGACGCTCGAGTTCACCACGCGTGACGGCGAGACGTTCGTCGTGCGCCCGGGCGACGTGCTGGTCGCGGCGGACGATGTCGGCAGCGGCCACAAGTGGCGGCTGATCGACGATCAACCCTGGCGCCGCGCCTATGTCGTGCTCAAGCCCGGCGCGCGGGATTCGTTCGTGCCGCGGCGCTAGTGGTCCGATTCCGAAGTTCGTCAGCACTCGCAGCACGTTCAGACACGAACTTCGGAATCTGAGGACCACTAGCAACTCTATGATTCTAGTGCCCCTTTTGAACCCGAAGATCGCGGTCGCAGGTGCCGCAGGTTTTGCGCGAACTTCGGGTTCGGGGCACTAGTTGGTCGCCATTCCGGGGCCCGAGCGCAGTTTGTAGCCCGCATGAGCGCAGCGACACGCGGGGCAGTTCGGCCGGTTGAAAGGTCCCCCGGATTTCGCTGATGCTCATCCGGGGTACGGCGGCTTATCCAATCTAGCCGCCCCGTCACTTTTCCTCGAACTGCGCGTAGGGGTCGGCGGCATAGACGATCCGGCCGCCCACCATGGTGAGGAGCGATTCGAGCGCGCCGATCTGGTCGACCGGCACCGTCAGATAATCGCCGGTGAGCACCGCGAGGTCGGCGAGCTTGCCGGGCGCGAGCGATCCGCGCTTGGCGTCGTCGAAGGTAAACCACGCGCTGCCCAGGGTATAGAAGCGCAGGGCCTCTTCACGTGACGGCAGCTGCTCTTCGTCGCGCGTCGGCATGCCGGCGACGGTCTTGCCATCCACCATCCATTGCAGCGACACGAATGGATTGTAGGACATGACGCGGTGCGCGTCGGTGCCGCCGCCGATCGGAATTCCCATTTTCAGCGCCGTCATGATCGGCGGCGCGTGCCGCAACGCGTCGGCGCCGCGCGCCTTGAGGAAGGCCTCGCCGTTGAAATACATCGCGTCCTGCATCAGCCAGCCGACGCCGAGCGCCTGCATACGCAGCAGGCTCTCGGGCGAGGCGTCGTTCAAATGGGCGATCGACCAGCGCAGGCCGGCGACGGGAAGCTCGCGATTGACGCGCTCGATCACGTCGAGCAGGTGATGGACCGAGCTGTTGTTGTTCCAATGCTGGGTCACGGTCATGCGTTGCGACGCGGCCCAGCGGTAGATCTGGTAGAGCTCCTCCTTCTGCGCGTCGGTCGGGTTGTCGTTGTTGTACATGCCCCAGGCGACGTTCTCGCCGATGCCGTTGAAGCGCAGCCAATCGTCGCCGAAGCCCATGGGCAGCATCTGCGTGGCGGCCTCGAAGTCGACGAGCTCTTTGCCGCGCCGTTGCGCGAACAGGCTGTAGACCACGCGCAGCGTGAGCGCGCGCTCCTGCCACAGCTTGAACAATGGCTGGTAGCTTGCCGCGTTGAGATTGTAGCCGCCGGGATCGCTCACGCCCGTCATGCCCAGCCGGTTGAGCTCGCGAAAAAACAGACGCGTGCCCGCGACGCTTTGGTCGAATGTCGGCAATGGCAGCTTGTCGAACAGGCCCGAGATCGTGGGATTGTCGCCGCGGATCCATCCCGTCGGTGCGCCGTCGGCGCCGCGCTCGATCTTGCCGGCCGGCGGCATGTCCTCGTCGCGCTTGATGCCGAGCGCCTCGAATGCCGCCGGCGTCAGCAGCGCCGCCCCGTAGAAAAGCTGGACGTAGACAGGGTTGTCGGGCGCGGCGGCAAGAAGCTCGGCCTGCGTGGGTCGCCGCTGCTCGCGAAACTGTTGCTCGGTCCAGCCGCCCGCGACGATGACCCATTGATGCGGCCTGGCCTGCTCGGCTGCGGCATGGATGCGCCGCATCGCCTCGGGGATCGACTTGGCTCCGATCCAATTCACCTCGGTGGCGTAGAACAGCGCCGCACGAACGGCATGCATGTGGGAATCGATCAGGCCGGGGATGACGGTGCGGCCGGCGAGATCGATCACGCGGGTGCCGGCGCCGGCGTGCGCCCGCACCGCGTCGGAGCGCCCGACCGCGAGGATCTTGCCGTCGCGCACGGCGAGCGCTTCCGCGGTCGCAGACCCGGCGGCGAGCGTCACGATCTTGCCGTTGAGCAATACGGTGTCGGCGTCCTGCGCGCGGGCAGGGCTCGCGAGCAGGATCGCCAAGACAAGCACGACAAGATGCATGCGAACGCGCATTCGCTTCCCCCTGAACCCTCGTTGCGTCGGCAACGCCCCTTCCGGCGTCCGGCTAAACGGCGATGGCCTGGCGGAAGGCGCGCCGAGGTGATTCCTTCATCGTGCAGGGTTCGATCTTACAACAATAAATGGCAAGGTTCGAGTTGAGACCGCGGGCCACGTCCGTTGGTTTCGTGGCGTTGCCGCGCGCCGCGTCGTCGCTCCCCACCAAACCCGTTCACTACGGCTGGTGGCGCCAATCGGGATCCAATGCCCGGTGAAAGTCGTCGGGCTCGTGCGCGATCAAGATCCTGGCACCAGTTTCGCGAGCGATCTCGCGGACTCTCTTGAACGACGAGAGCGTCTCGCTTCGGCAGGTGTTGATCCGGGGAATGCGGTCATGGTCGTAGTTGGACCGCGAGTGCCACAGGTCTCCCGCTAGGAGAACAGGGTTCTCTCCGGTCGGCCGCACGAGCAGGATCTGGTGCCCAGGTGTATGCCCGGGCGCCTGGATGATGGTGACCGAGCCGTCGCCGACCAGATCGAGATCGCCTTCGATCATCCGCACGCGCGCCGTCTTGGACGCGGACAGAAGCGCGGGGGGATCGCCGTTGCGGCCATCATGCGCCACCGCCCACGCGTGCTTGCGTTGGTTCAGGAGCCATGTTGTGCGTCCGAATGCGTTGGTATTTCCGGCGGTCGGCAAATCAGTCGCGCGACTGGAGGAGCAGACTGGCGTGCGGCTTCTTCATCGCTCGACCGGAAGCCATACGCTCACCCCCGAGGGTGAGCTGCTGTACGACGAAGCGCGAAGCGCATTGGCGCGGCTGGAGGGCGTCGGCTCTGCATTGAGTGGGCTGGCGCACGTGCCCTCCGGCACGTTGCGCGTCACCGTGCCGGTTGCGCTTGGTCGTCTCGTAGCGAGGATATTGCAGGTGCTTGCAGCGGCCTATCCAGACCTTTCACTGCAAGTGACGTTCACAGACCGGATCGTTGACTTGATCGAGGACGGGATCGATCTCGCGATCCGCCTCGGTCCGCTGCCGGACGCGTCGGCGCTGGCAACGAAACGTCTCGCTCGGATGGACATGGTTTTGTGTGCTGCTCCGAAATATCTCGAGAGGCGCGGACCACCGTCGGATGTCGCTGCGCTGGCGACAGCTCGTTCTGGATGGCGTCCTAACGAAGGAATAAACGTTGCCCGCGTCCGACTCACTGACGCGGGTCCGATTTGATCTCGATAAGGATATTCTGATACCGCCACTCGGCTGCATTGCGGAGCTGATGGATCTCGCCTTTCTCTCGCCAGATCGCAGCTCCCACTTTCTCGTCCGGTCGGCGTATCGTTCCGTCCTCGTATTCGATTTCACTCTTGCCGGGAGTCAGCGGCACGATCAGATAAGGCAGATGGTGTCGATGCCAAGGCTGAAGTTCGCCCTGTTCGAGCGACACTATCCATACTCTCACGACTTCATTTTCGAAGATGACGCGATCACCGATGGGCCCAAGTGCTTTGGTCGACTCGGGGGATACATTTGACATCGTTAGCTCTCCTCTTACGAGCAAGCTCACACCGCGATCGGCCATCTCCAAGGGCGGTTCGATCGTGACCATGGACGAAAAGCTTGGCGAATTTAGGAAGGGGGACCTTCTGATTGAGGAAGATCGAATCGCCGCGGTTGCTCCGAACATTGAAGGGCCGTCTGCGGATGTCATCGACGCGGAGCACATGATCGTGCTGCCAGGCTTGATCAATGGTCATCTCCACACCTGGCAAACTGGGCTGCGCGGACTTGCTGCGGACTGGACCGTTGCCGAATACATGCGGGCGATGCATCGTGGCCTGGCGACCCTGTTCAAGCCGGATGATATCTATACCGCCAATGTATCGGGCCTGGTCTTCGTTGATGCCGGCGTAGGTCGCAGGTCGGGGAGGGAGGAGGGCGGGCTTTTCCGCGCCCGCCCTGTGTAGGCTACGTCCTTGGGGCGAGCACAACTGCATCAAGTTCGAGTTTGTGAGTTGGGTCCACCATCCGGGTAACTTGGATCATGGTTGAGGCGGGGGGGTCCTTCGGAAAGAACTCACGTCTGACCGCGTGGATTTTGGAGAAGTCTTCAATATCCGTCGTATAGACCGTCACTTTGATGACATCGCCAAGAGTTGCGCCTTGCTCTTCCACGAACGCTTTCAAGTTCACCAGAATTTGGCGCATCTGTCCTGCGGCATCGTTGGGCGCGACGACCTTCCCCGATGCATCGCGAGATGTGAACCCGGATGGATAGATCAGCGTACGTCCTTCCGGAACCCTGACGGCATGCGACCACACGCCAATGGGCGGCGGTAGATGTTTGCTGGTAAGAACAATCTTGTCGCTCACGTGCGCGCCTCTCCTTTTTGATATTCGAAGTGGGGGAGCTTGGCCCAGTGGGGGCCGTCATAGATTTCCAGCAAGACACAGTCCTCGAGCGCCTCGGTAGGGCCGTGCTCCGAACCTGTAGGGTTGTAGTAAAAGTCGCCGGGTTCCAGAACGAGACCGCTCGACTTGTATAGATAGCGGCCAGAGATGCAGTACATGAACTGATTGCAGGCGTGGGAGTGCCGTTCGGGAATCCCCGAGCCCCTTGCCATCCGCACCATGTGAATCGAGGCGTCTTTTTTGACGTCGAGCCCCTTTTCGACGGCTCGGCTCCAAAGCAATTTTGACATCTCGCCTGGCACTTTGTTGACCTTCTGAAACCCAGCATCGTCCAAGGCATGGATGAGAGTTTCGCGGGATGGTTCCGCCACTGTCGGTCCTCTGTTGTCCTTAAAATGCGTCGTGAAATATCATGGCACAGGGCAATTCATCTGCCAAGAGAAATGGCAAAAATAGCCCAATTTGTCGCTTGAAATAAACGAATTGCTGGATCATGATGTTGCACAAGAAATATCAGAATATGATGCGGAAACGTCTTGATTTCTACGTTCTACGTTCTACGTTCTACGTTCTTCGGTCAGGGGAAAGCGCTATGCACTGTCTGAAATCAGAGAGTTCCGGCAGCGGTAGGGCGATCGTATCTTTGCTGTGCGCCGCGATTACGCTTCTGGTCGGGCCCGGTGCTGGAAGCCATGCCCAACCGAGCCGGCTTCGGCCGATTACTCTTTCTCTCGATTTCATTGTCTTGGGGCGGTTCGCGCCTTGGTATGTGGCCGTGGCGAAAGGTTACTATCGTGATGCCGGCCTCGATGTGAAGATCGTGCCATCGCAAGGAACGGCGCAATCGGTACAGGCGCTGGAATCCGGCATCGCGCAATTCGCCGTCAGTGATCTCGCAAGCCTCGTGGTGGCGCGCGCGCAGGGAACCACGACCGCGAAAATGATTTCAGTCGTGTACCAGAAGTCGCCGTATGCGATCTATTCCCTCGTGTCGGGCGCGAATGTCACCACGGCAGAGCAATTGCAGGGCCTAGAGATAGCCAGCGGGGCGGGCAGCGCCACGCCAAGGATTATCACAGGCTTCCTGAAGGAGAGGGGCCTCGATGCGAGCAAGGTGAGGTTCACCAACGTCGACGGATCCGCTCGGGTGAGCATGTTGTTGGCGAACAAGGTTCCTGCAATCGAGACATTTATTCTTGCGAAGCCCGGCATCGAACGCGCCGCGGGTTCTGGCACGGTCGCGACCTTTCTCTTGGCCGATCATGGTCTCGATCTTTATTCAAGCGGTCTGCTGGCGACCGAAGATTATCTCAAGGCTAATCCTGACCTCGCGAAGGTATTCGTCAACGCCTCGATGATGGGCTGGCGAGACGCCATGGCAAATCCGCAGGAGGCCGCCAAATTGATGACGGATCAGGTCAGGGCACTTCAGCCGGAAGCCGTCGTCGCCGAGCTTCAAATCGTGCGCGAGTTAGCGGTGACACCGGACGTTAGGTCCAAGGGATTTGGGACGATTGATCCGGCGCGCTTTGCGGCGGGCGTCGATTTCATCGTTCGCAATGTCGAAGTCGGCGGAAATGCCCCGTCTCCCGATGGGATGGTGTCCCTCGACTACCTACCCCAACCGCCAGTGATGGCTGCGCAATAAGCGCGCTCCGATGCAACACGGTTGTTTGGAAGTGGTTCATCGACCTGTTTGGCGCTTGCGCGAAATACTCGTCGCCGCGACATTGTTATCGGGTGTAGCGTCGTTGCAGGCCCAAGAAGAGTTCCCCAATAAGCCGATCAGGTTGATTCTGACGAATCCGGTCGGTGGAACCGTGGGTCTCCTGGCTCAAACGATTGGAGAAGGTCTTCGGGCCAAGACCGGCCAGCCCGTGGTCGTGGAGCCGAGACCGGGGGCAAACGGCAACCCGGCGCTTGAGGCCGTGATTAAGTCTGATCCGGATGGGTACACACTGCTGGTAGCGCCGGCCGGGCCGTTCACGACCAACAAGCTGATCATCTCTAACACCTCCTACAATCCCGTTACTTCGCTGACGCCGATTTCCATCCCGGCGAAGTCGCCTCTCGTGCTGGTCGCCCATCCGCAGCTCCCGGTAAGGTCAGTGTCGGAGTTGATCTCGTTCGCTCGGGCAAATCCCGGAAAGCTGAGCTATTCCTCGCAGGGCGTGGGGGCCACCGGTCATCTGGCAATGGAGATGCTGAAAGCTTCTGCGGCTCTCGACATCGTACACATTACATATCCTGGTAGCGCTCAGGCGATGACCGACCTGTTGGGCGGTCGCATCGATTTGGCGTTCGACAACACGGCGACTTCCGTCCCTCATATCCGATCGGGTGCTTTGCGAGCACTTGCTGTCGCGGAGCCAAGCCGGCTCGCGTCCCTACCTGATGTCCCTACGATGGTAGAAGCCGGCGTGCCCGATTTCGTGGTGACTCCGTGGTTTGGGCTCGCAGGGCCGGCAGGCCTCCAATCCTACGTTCTGGCGAAATTGAGCGGCGCCGTCGTCGACACTCTGTCAGATCCAGCCTTGAAACTTCGTTTCGCTGAAGCCGGCGTCGAGCTTCGTGGCAGTTCGCCGACGGAGTTTGCCGACACGATCGCGTCCGAGACGCGACGATGGAGCCGCGTAGTCGAGGCGGCCGGCATAGAGAGGCGGTAGCGGAGTCCCCGCTGCGGTGCTTCCGGACACTGCGCGACTGCAACGTTCAAATCATTCCGGGGGCCAACGATGGGTCATTCAGGAGGTGGTATGCCTACGGCATTGGTAACGGGCTCGAATAGGGGGTTGGGATTTGAATTGGTTCGGCAGTTAAGCGATCAAGGCTGGGCTGTCGTGGCGACCTGCCGGGATCCTATGGCCGCCAGGGATCTCAACGCGCTTGCGGCGACAAGTGAGGGCCGCATCAAGACGATGCCCCTTGACGTCGCGAAGAAGGCTTCGGTCGAAGACTGCGCGGCCAAGCTGGGGAACCTGCCAATCGATCTGCTTATCTGCAACGCCGGCATTTCTGGACCGAAGCCGCCGCTCGTGTCGGGCGCGAAGGGTGAGCGCATCCAAGATTTCGATGACGAGAAGTGGTTTGAAGTGCTTCGAACCAACTTGCTTGGTCCGGTGCGGGTTGTCGGCCTCCTCGCCGATAACGTCTCGGCAAGCAGCCGCAAAACGATCGGATTCATCACAACCCGTATGGCGAATATCGAGGAGAACAAGGATGGTGCCTTCTACATGTATAGGGCAAGCAAAGGCGCCTTGAACACCGCCATCAAGAATTTGTCGCTAGAGCTCGGCAAACGCGGGGTAACGTGCATCGGATTGCACCCCGGTTGGGTGAGGACAGATTTCTCGCCAGCCGGGATTGTTGAGCCTGAAGACAGCGCGAGAGGTCTCTTGAATGTGATGATCAACGCCACCGCGGCAGAGAACGGACGGTTCATCGACTACACGGGCGAACGAGTGCCTTGGTAGCCAATCGAGCAACCGTTGACGTACTGCGACAGGCGGTAGATCGAGCACACGCGCGTCCGGGCGTGAACGAAAGCCGGAGAGATTCAGAGCAGGGCGTGTATCAAGGACGGAGCCGTCCGGATCTCTGCAACTGTAGGCGCCCCGATCTCTGCAGCTGCATGATTCGATCACGTAAGCTCAAGAGATGCGACCGCATTGCCTTGCTCGCAGCGGTCGCGTCGTGCTTCTGGATACCGCGCAGGATTTCGCGATGCTGGTGATCCGTCACAGTCGTGTCCAGCGTCTGCCAAAGCGTGAGGAGCCAGTATCGTGTGGACCGCTCGTGAAGCATGCGGGCGAAATCGCCGAGTACTTTAGTGCCCGACATCGCCGCGATCTTGTTATGAAACTCCCGGTCCTTGTCGATGAATACCTCGATTTTTCCGCCCGATATATGCGATTCGGTAAAGAGGATCCGCTCTAGCTCTTGAATCATTTCGTGTGTCGCGTTTCTGGCCGCGCCGCGAACCAGTTCCGATTCCACCACAATTCGTGCATCCAAAATTTCGATCATTTGCTCCACGGTATCCGGCTGGATGATGACGCCCCTTCGGGGAATAATTTCGACGAGCCCCTCGACCTGTAACCGTTGAAGTGCCTGATGTACGGGTGTGCGGCCCAGTCCGAGTTGATGGGCTATTACGGGTTCATTCAAATATTGGCCTGGCAAGAAGAAGCCGACGATGATTTTTTCCTTCAAGCTTTCGTAAGCCAGGTTGGTGAGCGATTGAGTTTTCGAAGCGGCGGCCCCATCCGCTTTTCGGCGCTTTCGCCCAGTGCGTTTTGTTGCCTTGCTCTCGCGTTTGCTGCGCCTCAATTGCTGCTCCATGTGCCGATTGGCGTTCATTGCGATCCGCGGCGAGAGGGTGGAGCGTAGCGGAAGGCGCCGCCGCAGCCAAGAATCAAGAATACCTCAAGGTAAAATCAGGGTTGTCTCAAAGCGAAACGGCAGGGCCTGCCGCATCCTCCCCGGCATGACGACCGCGAATGGCGCAGTCGCAATGTCTGAGGAAACGACAATGTCCGCGATAGCCAGCCGGAAAACCGCGCTCGTGCAACCCGATCTCGCCGCCGTCAAAGCGCGCCAGCAGGGCGCTTGGTCCTCCGGCGACTACGCCGTCGTCGGAACGACGCTGCAGATCGTCGGCGAGGAGCTGTGCGAGGCACTGGATCTTGGCGCCGGCAGCAAAGTGCTCGATGTCGCGGCCGGCAACGGCAACGTGACGCTGGCGGCGGCACGCCGCTGGTGCGAGGTGACCTCGACGGATTACGTGCCGGCGCTGCTCGAACGCGCAAGCGAGCGCGCTGCGGCCGAGCGGCTGGTGATCGATTTTCTCCAGGCGGACGCCGAGGAATTGCCGTTCCCGGACGCGAGCTTCGACGTGGTGGTCTCGACGTTCGGCGTGATGTTCACAGCCGACCAGGACAGGGCCGCGGCCGAGTTGCTTCGTGTCTGCAAGCCCGGTGGCAAAATTGGGCTCGCCAACTGGACGCCGGGAGGCTTCATCGGCCAGCTATTCAAGACGCTTGGTAAATACCTGCCTCCGCCGGCCGGCGTGAAGTCGCCCGCGTTGTGGGGCACACGTGCGCGCCTCGACGAGATGTTCGGCGCGCAGGCCGCCAAGATCAATGCCGACCCCCGCATGTTCGTATTCCGCTATCACTCGCCGCAACATTGGCTCGATGTGTTCAAGACGTTCTACGGGCCGATGCTCAAGGCGTTTGGCGCGCTCGATGCCAATGCGCAGGCGACGCTGACCCGCGATCTTCTTGCGCTGGCCGGCGAATTCAATCACGCGAGCGGTGGCGCGATGGCGGTGCGCAGCGAATACCTCGAGGTCGTCATCACCAAGCGCTGAGGGCCGCGGCGAACTTGATGTTGCCGCGAGAAACACAGCTCAGCCCGAAACATCAATCCGTTCCTGAAGACGTTTTATGATGTCGATCAGCACGCGTTCGCAATCTTCCGGGTTGGATGTGCCCGCATTGAAGCTGGCGACCTCCCAAGTGGCCGGAAGGCGATAGTTGTCGTAGGCGACGACGGTGACGTGCGAAACGGCCTCGCAGCCCGGCACGGCCCGCAAATCGGCGAGCACCAGGGCCTCGATCTGCTCTCTTGTCCTCAGCGACTTGTCCATATCGTCTCCTACCGGCGATGACGCCCTGGCTTCGAGCAATTCATCGCATATTCGGGGCCGCGCCGCGCCCTGTTCTTGAAGCTGCCGCATCGGGTCGAGACGTGGACGCACGGGCTGCGACCGACGGGGAGGCCCGTGTTCTCCACGATGCTGGGCATGCCAACGTGGGCCGGCTCGCCCGATCTGGACTATACCCGGTCATGGCAGAGTTCGTGTTCGGCCCGCCGCTCTTGCTTGCACCTCATGCAACCATTCGGACGCTGAGCGAGGCAATGGCTTACGTCCGTGGCTGCATCACGGTGCGGCGACCGCACATCCGGGCGGGTGTCTTGCGGGCGCTCTCGGCGGTATCGGGCGATGATCAGCAGCGCCTGGCGGCGAAGGGGTCTCGGCTCTGGGTGGAGACGGAGGACTTTATTTGCCGATGATGTGAGCGCGAGTCCTTACAGCTGGCCCCAGTGAGGCTCGAAGGTCGCGGACCGCATTGGAATGGGGCTTTTGCAGCTTGCAGACCACGGCCGGCACAACTTGGTTCGGTCACAATCCAGGCGTCTAGCTCGCTTCCATCCCCCCCTCAAATCCGTTTCGGAGATGTCCGATGATGTCGTCACTCAACGCTCCTACGGAAGAGGCGTGTCCCGTCGGCGACGACTTGCTGGCCGACATGTTCCGGGCGAACAGGTCGGTCCTGCGCGATCTCGTGGCGACTGTGACGCCGGATATTAGAGCCTCGCTCGCATTGTTCTGTTATCGCCGCAGCCACTTCCACGATCTTGGTCTGGCCATCGCGGCGA
>Ga0137415_10004502_pt1 | contig 13791 bp, 10 predicted proteins | sample CZODoug3_1_1_16f_FD_183082 | JGI IMG/M metagenome (GOLD analysis project Ga0137415, IMG submission 183082) | Vadose zone soil fungal communities from Angelo Coast Range Reserve, California, USA - CZODoug3_1_1_16fungal (Hybrid Assembly) | ecosystem: Environmental > Terrestrial > Soil > Vadose... | reverse complement strand
TGCTGCCCGGTGGTAAGGCAGGCCGAGTGGGTACCTTGGGAGGATGGGGCTTGGCAGTTTCCCGATTCTCGGCTCATCCCCGTGAAGCCTTAGAGCTGGTGCGGTATCTCACCCGCAGAGACGTGCAGGTACAGCGGTCCCGCGTGCTCTCGCAGCCACCCACTCTACCGGAACTCTACGACCTGCCTGCGGTACGTGAATCAAATCCCCGTTTTGCCCTGTTCGGTCAAGCGTTCCGGGCTGGCATCGTTTCGCGTCCCTCGGCCGTCACCGGAAAAAAATACCAAGACGTGACCGACGCTTACATCCAGGCAGTGCACTCCGTGCTGACTGGCGAGAAGAGTGCGCCGGAAGCTGCCGCAGTCCTGGAGGAGGAATTGGTTCGCATAACCGGTTTCAAGAAGGGACCACCCCAAATGGGAACAGCAACACATTAAACAGAAGCTCGAAACCGGCCAGGTGACTCTGAACCAAAGAATTTCGGAGGAGCATCGTGACGGTATCCCCACCGTTTACAGACTGCATCCACGTTTTTCGGAGCGCCGTTGCCTTCGCCGCAGAAACTGGTCCTTCACACGGGCAATGCTACAAGAGCTTCCACTTCAAGTCCACGCCCCAGACGGCCGGATTTGCCACCGTGCAGCCCCCTCCCTATCGGGGTGATCAGAACGGCGGGGTGATGCCCGTGTAATCGCCGACGACGTAGGCGCTGTAGGGTCCATTCATCTCAATGGCGGTGCTGGGATTGTAGCCGGGGTTGTTGATCGTACCGTAGCTGGCGACGATGACCCCGGACATACCCGACGCAACTGACATATCGACGCTGATCACCTGATGACTGAACTGGTCGCTGATCAAGGTATCACCATTTGCAAGGCGTACCGCGCGAGTCGGTAGCGGGGACGGATTGCTGCCCGGACGATTGTTGGTGAAATACTGCCAGAACACGTCGCCGGCTACATCGGTTTCAACGATGCGGCTGTTGTTGGAGTCGGTGATGAGCGTATGGCCGTTGGGGAGGCGGCTGGCAAAGGCCAATCCGCTGAAGGCCACGCCGCCCGCGGAAATGAACCTGGCGACGAGAGTGCTTGGAGTGGTATGCGTGACTTCGATGGCTTGGTTGTTGTTTTCGTCGGAGATGAGGATGTTGCCGTTGGTGAGGAGTTCGGCGGCGTTGGGATTATTCAGTCCATCGTATTCCCACACGATCGCCTTGTCTGAGCGGCGGACCTCGATGATGCGCGCATTGCCCTGGTCCGTGATCAGTACGTGGTCGTCTCCGTTTGACTGATGCAGATAGGTGTTCTGTACTGGCGTATTGAGCTGGTTGAACCCGGACCCAGTAACGCCGAACTCCCCGTATTGCCAGACGATGTTGCCGCGACGGTCGACGAGGAGCACACGGTTGTCCGCACAGCCCTTTTTGCAATGCGTAGTGGTCGTGGAGCCAGCGGGAATGCCGGTGCCTGCCATCAGAGTGAGGTCGCCAACGCGCTCGGCGTCATTGGTGCCGATGGTCGCACTCGGCGTGATGTTGCCTGGACCGCTTCCGAACTGCCACACGATATTGCCACTGGGGTCGATTTCAATAACGCGATTGTTGAACTGATCGGTGATGAGGATGTTGCCGGGCTGATTGAATTTGCTCGAACTCCGTCCCTTCGAGACGGTCACCGACAACAAAATGGCGCTGCCGATGAAAACTGCGGCGGCAATGTGTCCAAACCGGATGAGATGTGGCCTCTTCATGGTCCCTCCTTGCTTGTACCTTCAAACGATCTTTGACGGGCCGATTCCGCCTGGGACCTGACGGGAGATAACTAGGACATTCCGAGTGGTTGAAAAAAAGGTCGCACTAACCGGCGAACTATAAATCCCAATAATTGTGGAGAGCGTCGCCGGACTGTAAAATCTATGTAAATCTGGTGTCAACAAGCCAAAGAGACTGTTTGGTCCGGCCCGAGTAGATTCACTTGGGCGTATGGGGCACTAGGCAGCCGCGGGCGATAGGGCTGCGGCGGGCAGCGGTTGCGGCTTGGCGCCCTTGATCACGAGCCATAGCATTAGCGCCAGCTCCGCGAAGAGGGCAGGCTGGGAGAAGATAAACACCTTATTCTGGTATTGCGGTAACAGTACGCCCGTAAAGCTCAGGATCACGTAGGCGAAGCCGTTAATGACGAGCCAGACGCCCAGAAAGCGCGGCAGGAAACGCGACCTGTACACAAGGATCGCCAACGGGAAGAGCCACATACCCCAAAGGATTTCGGCGGCAGTGTTTTGGTGGTCACGCAGATGAAGGAACAGCATGGCCAGGGCGTCCCGCTGAGGTTTATCGAATACGGACAAGAAATCGGCGCCGCGCACGGCCATCAGGGCGCCAGCGTCGCTCACCACACCAACAAAGTTGATGAGGGCTGGCATGATGCCGCCGAAGATTACGACGAGCACAGCGAGGTACTGGTCTACGTCTTTGAACAACCGGTAAAAGGCCAGCGTGAGGAAAATCAGGATGACCGCGCAAAGCAGGTCGCCAATAATCCCGAAACGGAAGAGCCACTGGTGAGCGGCGATGTTGTTGACCGTCGCGGCCGCGTTCCCATGCACGAACAGTTTGCTGGGAATATACATGAGGCGCAGTGGGCCGATAAGACAGAGGAGCAGGTACCAGAGTCCGGCGACTCTCCCTGGGTTGCGGGTTGAGCTCATGTTGCCTCCCTTGTCGCAAGTTGTAAGAGGCCCAGTGTAGGGGTCTACTGGAGAGACGGCGAAGGTGGTCAAAGTGTTTCGCCACACGCGCGAATGCGGCTGATGTGGGTGGTCCGCGAGCAGCTTCTGCCTTCCACGGTTCGGGTCACGACGATTTGCATGCACGAACGAAGTGGATTTTCTGGGGCGACGTGGTGATGCTCAATGGGGCACGCAGTACGTTTGTACCATCGCAAATGGGCTAGCCGAGCTGAGAACATGGAAGGGCTCGAACTCGGCAAAGCCGGACGGGTTTCCGCAGGCTAAATCTTGCCCTGGGGCATCGCGCAATCCCGGCACAAGGGACGACCGAATTGTCTTCCGCAGAGGACATGAGCTCTTTGACTACCCCGCCCTCGGCGAGTTCTTCGGAGCCGCAGCCCGAGGAGCGTCCGATCAAGCCGAGAGAAGTCGACGCACGCCTGTCGAGTCCCAAACCGAGTACAAAAACGAATATGGTCGCGCATGAAGTGCAGGTGAAGGCCACGGGAACGCGTCGCGCCAAGAGTGCGGGCGAGCGCGAGCTATTCACCGAGGATACTAACTCAGTTCTAGTTTATGAAAATGGCGGAGTGATCCAGTTATCCGCGGCGGTGGCTCCTGGGCAATTGCTCTTTCTTGCCAATGTGGAATCGAAGCGCGAAGTCGTCGCGCAAGTGAAGCGCAAGCGCACTTACAAACCGATGAATTGCTATGTGGAGTTGGAATTTGCCGAACCCGCTCCTCGCTTTTGGGGCATGGAGTTTTCCGCGGCGGCGGCCTTGCTGCCGAAGGACGCTAAGGATGCGGAAGCTGCCGCGCTGGTGATCTCAGCGTGTGCCGATGAGTCGGGCGAACCGCCTCCTGCGCCAACTGTCGAGGAAGTGCAGGCGCTAAAGCGGGAAGTGGGAGCATTGAGGGAACAGGTAGCTGGCGCAGCCGCCACAGGGAAATCCCTGCCGATCGAACACGATTATGTTCCGATGCAATTGACGGCAGCGGAGCAAGCGCAGCTTCCGACGCCTTCGTTGGATTTTACCGTGTCACTCCCGAAGGCCAAGCGGCGGTTCCGGGCGAGAGGGAATTTCACGCCAGGATTTCGGGGAGGTGTCTTGCGTCTCGCGCTGCTCACCACAGCGCTGGTGGTCACCGCAGTCGCCGCAGCGTGGTACAAGAACTGGATTCCGTGGAAGTCAGCGGCAAAAAAACCATCGGTCAGTGTACCGGTAATCGCTGCGAACACGAGTACATCGCTGGCGCCGGGAAGCCGAGGGGTGGTTAAGGAGCATTCGGAGTTCACCAATACGAACGTGGCGAGCGACGCGCCAGTGACCTCGCCAGGCATGCCATCGCAGGTAGCTGAATCCCGCACTCAACCCTTCGCATCGAGCGGTTCCGTAGCACGGCGGGCCGTAAGGAAAACGTCTCCTTCTACAACGCTGGCGGGAAAAGGGGCGACGGTTCGTCCGACGGCAAGAACCACTGCTGACCCCATTGTGGCTTCTACGGTGACGAGCGGCATAGTACCGCCGAAGTTGATCAAATCGGTGCGAGCGGTGGCTTCTTTGGACGACCTGCGGGACTTCGAAACTGGTAACGTCGTGATCGACGCAGTCGTTGGCACGGAGGGCGAAGTGCATTTCATAAGAGTGATTTCGGGACCTCCGTCACTTCGCGCCGCCGCCGTGGGAGCCGTGAAGCAATACCGATACGAACCCGCGACACGCAACGGCCAGCCTGTTCCGGAACACGTCAATATCACCATCCGCTTCCGGTTCGAATCGTAAATAGCCTTGTCTTGCGCGCGGGCCGGTGCCGGAAACTGACCCACTGTTGGAATATGAGCTAGCCGCTACTGGGTGGCGAACTCGCGGAGGGCGGCGAGGAGACGGTCTACCTCTTCGGGGGTGTTGTAATGGACGAGGCCGATGCGAAGGAGGCCGCCACTTTTCTCCACGCCGAGGCGCTCGGTCAGGTTCAGCGCGTAGTAATTTCCGTCCCAGGTGAAGATTCCACGGTCGCCGAGAAACTTCGCGATTTCCGTGGGGTGGCGATCGCCGATGCGGAGGGAGACCGTGGAGCAGCGCTCGTGGAAGCGATTTGGATCGCTGATGCCAAAGAAGCGCAGGTTGGGAATGGCGAGCAGGCCTGGGATCAAACGAGCGAGCATCGAGGTTTCGTGCTGATGCGTTACGCGGTAGGCGGCGAGCAGAGCGCTGCGGCGATCGGAGGCGGTGGGATCGTGGCGGCGGCCAAGCTCGGCGAGATAGTCGACCGCGGCGCCGATTCCGGCGATCAGCTCCTGCACTTGCGTGCCGGTTTCCCAGCGGTCGGGAAGCGCATCGGTCGCGGGGCGAACTTTGTACGGCTGGAATTGCAGCAGTCGCTCGCGCTTGCCGTAGAGCGTGCCCATGTGGGGGCCGAAGAATTTGTAGGGCGAGCAGACGAGAAAATCGCAGTCGAGCGCGCGGACGTCAATGGGTCCGTGCGGCGCGTAATGCACGGCGTCGATGAACATGAGCGCGCCGGCATCGTGCGCGAGTTTGGTGATTTGCGCGACGGGATTGATGGTGCCAACGGCGTTGGAAGCGTAGCCGACGGCGACTAGTTTTGTCCTTGGGGTGATTTTTCGCTTTAGATCGTCGAGATCGAGGGTGCAATCACTTTCGCGGATATCGACCTGGCGGATGACAACTCCCTTTTCCTCGAGCGCGCGCCAGGGGGCGACGTTGGCGTCGTGGTCGAGAGTGGTGACGACGATTTCGTCTCCGGCGTTTAGCTCGCGGCCGATGGCGCGCGCGAGCGCGAAGGTGATGGTGGTCATGTTCTGGCCGAAGACGACTTCGTCCGGGTCGCAGTGGAAAAAATCGCTCATGGCCGCTCGCGATGCCGCGATCATCGCGTCGTTGGCGCGACTGGTGGCGAATGCGCCGCAAGTGTTAGCGTTCGCGGTGAGAAAATAATTTTGCACCGCGTCGATGACCTGCTTGGGAACTTGCGTGCCCGCGGGGCCGTCGAGGAACGCGGCGGGCTCGCCGTTCACCTGCAATTTCAGCGAGGGAAACTGGGCGCGAACCCAAGCGGAATCGAGCGGTTTGCTGCTGGTTTCCTGCAAAGCTGGTGTGCTCATGTTTGTCTCGCGAGTTTAAATGCCAAATTGTCCGGCCAGCTAGTTTCTCATAACGGACGTTCCCGCTGAAATGCCGGTGAGCGTGTTACGATTAATTTCTGTTCCTCACTCATGCCTTGGTGGCGCTGGCTATCAACTCTGCGCTACGTTTCTCAAGAGGTGCATCGTGCCCGACAGTTTCACTCCGACGGAGCGCACGCGTGTGGTTCGAGAGCCGCATCGCGGCGTCTACGATCGCGAGACCATTTACAAAATTCTAGATGAGGGGATTGTTTGTCACGTCGGATTTAGCGCGGATTCGCAGCCGTTTGTGATTCCGACGCTGTACGCGCGGGTAGGCGACGCCATTTATTTTCACGGTTCCGCGGCCAGCCGCATGCTTCGCGGCACGGCGGCCGGCGTGCCCGTGTGTGTGACGGTTACCTTGACGGACGGCTTGGTGCTGGCGCGCTCGGTGTTCAACCACTCGATGAATTACCGCTCGGTAGTGGCGCTCGGCAAGGCGACACTTGTGGATGAACCGAAGGAGAAACTCGAAGCGCTGCACGCGTTCACGGAAAAGATTTTGCCGGGGCGATGGCAGGACGCGCGGCAGCCCAACGAAAAAGAGCTGAAAGCCACGAGCATCCTGAAGCTGCCTCTGACCGAAGTTTCCGCGAAGATTCGATCCGGCCCGGTGCAGGATGACGAAGAAGACTACGCGCTGCCGGTGTGGGCGGGCATTGTTCCTCTGCATTTGCAGGCCGGAGCGCCGCTTCGCGACGAACGCTGCGACGCGGCGATTCCGACGCCTGCGTATGCGGCGAATTACAAACGGTGATCTGCGCCTTGCGATGCAAGAGAGCGCCGCGCCCAACGCCGCTCGCGCCGGTTAATTGCTACTTGCAAACGGCGCGAAGGAAATCCGCCAACAGGCCGTACCCGGTCGCTTCGATTCCCGGGTTGTGTTCCACAAGGGAAAGCCCGAACACATCCAAATCGAAGCGCACCGCAGAGCTCGTGCCTTCCAGGTTCGCGAGGGGATCGGAGGCGAGCAGCATCTCTGGCTGGACGCTGCAGTCCACGCCGTCGCCGCGCCGTTCCGCCCGGCAGACCAGCTTGTAGCGCATGCCCGATGCGCGAACCGAACGGATTTTTTCTTCGCTAAGCTCGCGAATGCCGGTGCGGCGGACCTGCTCGAGCCGCAATGGCGCGTTCATTAAGACAATCGCGAGCGCCGCGACTTTCACCGCGGAGTCCCAGCCGTCCAAGTCAGCGCTCGGGTCGGTTTCCGCCACGCCCATCGCCTGGGCCCGCCTAACTCCCTCCTCAAAGGAACGGCCCTTCTCTATTTCCGTGAGCACGACATTGGTGGTGGAGTTCAGCACGCCGGAAAAACCGCGCAACTGCGTAGCGGGCAAGCCCAGGGGAAACATGGAGAAAATCGGCACACCATCCATCACCGTCGCCTCGTACAAGAAGTTCTTGCCCTTATCGCGAGCCAAGGATGTCAGTTCGCTGAGCGCGTGGACGATCGGCCCTTTGTTCACGCTGATGGCGTGAGCACCCAGATCCAGCGCAGTCTTGATGTGGTCGATGGCAGGTTGACCGGTGTGCACGTTCAGCGAACTCGCCTCAAAAAACACGTCTGGCTTGGCGTGTTCGAGCCACTCGCGCACATTTCGCGCCGGCGAGACGTGGGGCTGCGCCGGCCAGCGCCCACTTAGGATTGCCAATGGGTGCAGGCCGTCCGGATCGGCAAGCCAACCGTTGCGGCGCGTGGCCACTCCGGTGAGCCGCCAGCGCACGTCATAGCGCCGCTGAATTTCCGTTTCTTTCGCGATCAGCAGGCGCAGAAACGCCTTGCCCACATTTCCAAAGCCCACGATGGCAAGGTTGTAGGAAGGAATGTTCGTTGCTCCGCAATAATTTCAGACACGTCTACGACGTTACGGCACCAATCCGACGTTCACTTTGCTGCCGCGAGCTTAGCGGATGCGGACGCGATCAGCGCGGCTTCGTCGCGCAAAACGCCGGCGACCACGACGATGGCTTCATCCGCCTGCTTCCACTGTTTCTGCTCGATGGCTTCGCGGACGGCGGGCACGGTCTTGACCGCGTAGCCGGTGTAAAAGCCTGGCGCGTAGAGCTGATGCTTGAACCACGGCCGGTTGGGCAATCCTTCAGACGTGGTTAACTTGCGCTCGCTTTCGATCAGCAAATGGTTCACTTCCGCCAGCGACGCCGAAGCGAGCCGCGAGCCGCCATCGGCTGTGGCCTGTTCGAACGCTTTGTGATATTCGGTAGCGCTACGCGTCAGTTCCTCGGCGGCATTCTCGAGCGGCGCGAAATTCAGATGCGGCGGAACGGTCTCCGCGTGCGGCGCAACGAGCGGGTGGCGCGGGTCATCCGTGGCCGTGAAAACGCCTTCCTCGATTTCGCGATTGCGCTCGCGAATATCATCCTGTGTTTTCTGCGACAGCGCCTTCAGCTCCTTCACGTACGTTTGCACGGTGTCCGCGAAGTCCCCGAATTCGAAGGGCAGCAGCTCCGCATCGGCCAGGCGCATCACCGCGGTTCCCCCGGTTTGCGCCAGGGCGCGGCCATAGACAAAATCGGTGTCGCTGAAGTGCGTGTACCAGTAGAAATCATCGTAGATGGAGTGATAGATGCCGCCGCCGTCTTCGCCGCCGAATCCGATATTGAGGGAAGCGACGCCGTCGTGCTGCAGAAACGCCGTGTAGTCCGAACCCGAACCCAGTGCCGGGATACGCAGGTCCGTGCGTTCGCGGACTTCCTTGCGCTGCTCAGGAGATTTCGCGGCAGCGATTTCGTGCAAACGGCTGCGTTTCCAGGCCGAAAGCTTCGTCTCCGGATCGGAAATATCGCGCGCGACGTCGTTGCTGAATCTCTCCAGGGTGTGCGAGCCCTCCACGCCCAAATAACCGCGGCCGTTGCTGTCGGAGTTGACGTAGGCCACGGCGTGCGCGCGCAGCTCGTCGTAATGCTCCTCCGCAAACTCCGTGGAGCCGAGCAAGCCCGGTTCTTCGCCGTCCCAGGCGCACAGAATAATCGTGCGCTTCGGCTTCCATCCTGATTTGAGCAGTTCGCCGAAAGCGCGCACTTCTTCGAGCACCGCCACCATTCCTGAGGTTGGATCTTCCGCGCCGTTCACCCAGGCATCGTGATGGTTTCCGCGGATCACCCACTCATCGGGGAATACCGAGCCGGGAATTTTCGCGATCACGTCATAGACCGGCTTGATGGGCCAATTCGATATCACTTTCAGGTGAACTCTCGCGGCGCCCGGCCCGATGTGATAAGTGATGCCCAGACCGCCGCGCCAGCCTTCGGGAGCAACACGTCCGGTCAGCGCAGCAAGCAACGGCTGCGCATCGCCATAGGAGATTGGAAGCACGGGAATTTTCGTAATCGTCTGCGCATCTTTGACGTTCAGGCGCTTGGCGTTTTTTGTGGCGCCGATTCCCGGCGTGAGCGGATCGCCAGGATAAATCGGCATGTCCGCAACGCTGCCGCGCTGCACGCCATCCTTCGGGCGCCACGGTCCGTTCGGAAATGTGTCGCCCTGCATGTAACCATCTTCGTGCGGGTCGGAATAAATGATGCAGCCCACGGCGCCGTGCTCGGCGGCAACTTTGGGTTTGATCCCGCGCCAGGAATGAAAATAGCGCGCGATCACGATGGCGCCTTTCACGGAAACGCCCATGCGCTCGAGTTGCTCGTAATCTTCCGGGACGCCGTAGTTCACATACACCAACGGCGCAGTCACATCGCCGTCGATCGAATAGGCGTGATAAGTGGGCAACTGTTCGTTCTGCTGGTTCGAGGTGGGATCCTGCGGAAGGGCCGGTTCCTGCAACTTGGCCACGAACTTCGGTCCGCCGTCTACCAACTCGACCACCCGCTCTTTCGGAGTCGGGTACAGCACATCAAATTGCTCGATGTGCGCGTCCAGGCCAAACTCTTTGAATCTTGCGAGAATCCATTCGGCGTTTTCCTTGTCATAGGGAGAGCCGACGTTGTGAGGACGCGCCGAAAGGTGCTGCATATAAGCGCGTAGATTCTCGGGGCTCGGAATCGCGCGAAGCTTTTCTTCCCACTGCCGCTCAGCGCGCGAAGATTCCGCCGAATAGCCAAAAAGCGTTGGTTCATCAGCGATGACGTGCGTTCCAAACGGTGCGAGCGACACACCCGCAAACAGAATTCCCTTGATGATGCTCCTGCGATTCATCAGCCCTCCTCGATGGCGCACGTATTCTGCCTGAAGCTCGCTTTTTTTGGAATGAAAGAAGGAGGGTTGCGCGCGGCGACCATCACCGGATTTCCCGGAACTACTGCCACATCGCGTTATCAGCGGAACGACATCAGAGGTTTGGACATCAGAATGTAATGCGAGGGCACCTTAGCAACTAGATCCGGAGGGAAAGGTTCGGTGCGAACGAATTGGTATCCGAGGCGCTGATAGAAGGGCGATAGTTGCTCGCCTCGCGCGCTGATGACCCGCAAATCCATTGCGCGGGAACCTGATTCGCGCGCAAGATTCTCGGCCGCGGCTACCAATTGCCGCCCAAGTCCCGTACGTTGCCTTGCTGGCTGCACCGCAAGAAGACCCAAATAGCTGCGATCATCACGGGTCTCGATATAAACGCATCCGGCCAATCCACCGGAACCTTCCGCCACGAGGAACGTGCCGCGGCTCATGTACGCGCGGACTTCCAGGTCATCGATGCGATCGCCAGCGAAGACCGCCTGCTCCACCACAAAAGCCGCATTGATCAGCCGCCGGAGCGCTTCAACATCCCTGCTAGCCGCTTGGCGGAGCCGAACATTCCCTACGGAAGAGGCCGAGTTTGCGCCAGCAGCCATCATCGTGATCGCGAACCCATTCTGACGCATTCCGCAACATCTTGGAACTGCGATTAGCTCTGGACTGTCTTGCCGTTGAATTTTGCGCTTGCGCCCAGTTCTTCCTCGATGCGCAATAGCTGGTTGTACTTCGCGATGCGGTCCGTGCGCGACGCGGACCCTGTCTTGATCTGCCCCGCCGCCGTGGCCACCGCCAAGTCTGCGATAAAAGTGTCTTCCGTTTCGCCGGAGCGGTGCGAAATGATCGAGTTGTATCCGGCTTTGCGCGCCAGTTCGATCGCGTCGATCGTCTCCGTCACCGTGCCGATTTGATTCAGCTTGATCAAAATCGCGTTGGCGATGCCTTCGTTGATCCCCCGCGACAGCCGCTCCGTATTCGTCACAAATAGATCGTCGCCCACCAATTGAATTTTCTTCTTTGACGACTTGCTCCCCACGCTTAGTGTCAATTGCTTCCATCCCGCCCAATCGTCTTCCGCCATGCCATCTTCAATCGACACGATCGGATATTTTTCGGTCCAGCCGGTCCAATACGCCGCCATCTCCACGGATGAGTGCGCGGACTTGTCCGACTTCTTGAAAACGTACCTGCCGCTGCTCTTGTCGTAAAATTCACTCGAAGCGGGATCCAGCGCGATGCTCACCTGCTCGCCGGGTTTGTAACCGGCCGCGCCAATCGCTTCCAGCACGATCTGAATGGCTTCTTCGTTCGATTTACAATTGGGTGCGAACCCGCCTTCGTCGCCGACCGCCGTGGAGTAACCGTGCTTCTTTAGCGCCGCCTTGAGCGCGTGAAACACTTCCACGCCCCAACGCAGCGCTTCCGAAAAGCTCGGCGCTCCCACGGGCATCACCATGAACTCCTGGAAGTCCACGGAATTGTCCGCATGCGCGCCGCCATTCAGGATGTTCATCATGGGAACGGGCAGCAGGTTCGCGGACCTTACCGTCGAATAGTTTGCCAAATATTTGTATAACGGCAATTTCTGCGCGGCAGCCGCACCGCGCGCCGCCGCCATAGACACGGCCAGAATCGCGTTTGCGCCCAGGCGCGACTTCGTCGGCGTGCCGTCCAAATCAATCATGCGCTTATCCAAAGCGCGCTGATCCCCCGCGTCCAAACCCGCGACCGCTTTCGCAATGTCGCCGTTCACGTTCGCGACCGCCTTCAGCACGCCCTTGCCCAAGTATCGCGACTTGTCTCCGTCGCGCAGCTCCAGCGCCTCATGTTCGCCGGTTGACGCGCCCGACGGCACCGCCGCTCGCCCCCGCGCCTCTGTACCGACGTAAACATCCGCCTCCACTGTGGGGTTTCCCCGTGAATCAATGATTTGCCGCGCGTGCACTCGTGTGATCTTCGTCGACATTGCGTGTTCGTCTCCTGATTTAGATGCGAACAAAAGATTTTACAGGAACCCCGCCGGCAACACCTAAGCGGAAAGGGGAGGGCTTCGCGCAAAAAAGAACGAACATGACTGTCCGTCACAACAAATTATATTTTCTTTGGCTGAAAACTGATCACTGAGAGCTGAAGACTTTTCTCACGCCAGTTCGGGTTCTTCGATCAGCGATTCCTGGCGCACCACTACCACAATTCCCGAATCGGTCACATGGAATCGCCGCTTGTCCGCTTCCGTGTCGTAACCGATCTCCGTACGCTCCGGCAACGTGACGTGGCGATCGATGATCGACCGCCGGATACGCGAGTGCCGTCCCACATTCACGTGGTTGTACAAAATGGAGTCGGACACTTCGCAGTAGCTGTTCACGCGTACGTTGTTTCCTACAATGCAACGCTGCACGCGTCCTCCGGACACGATGGACCCGTTCCCCACGATTGAATCGAGCGCCACGCCCATGCGCTCCGGGTCGGCGAAAACAAATTTCGCCGGCGGATATTGATGCTGCCAGGTGCGCAGCGGCCAATCCTTGTCGTAAAGGTTGAAAATCGGTGAAACCGAAACCAGATCCATGTTCGCTTCGTAGTACGCATCCAGGGTGCCAACGTCGCGCCAGTACAGCGCGTCCTTGCGGTTCTCATCGATAAAGTTGAACGCAAACACGCGGTGCTTGCTGATGATGCGCGGCAGAATGTCTTTGCCGAAATCGTGCGCGGACTTGGGATCCTCGGAGTCCGCCAGCAAAATCGGAATCATCAGGTGCGTGTTGAAAATGTAGATGCCCATCGAGGCATTGCAATGGCCCTTGTGATGCGGCGATTCCTTCGGCGCAGCCGGTTTTTCTTCAAATCCCACGATGCGCCAGTCCTTGTCCACCTCGATGACGCCAAATTGCCGCGCCGCCTGCTGGGTAGGAATTTCAATGGTCGCTACCGTAACGTCCGCGCCGGAGTCCACGTGCTGCTGCAGCATGCGGCTGTAATTCATTTTGTAAATGTGATCGCCGGAAAGGATGAACACGTACTTCGAGCGCTCGCTCCCGATCGAATAAATATTCTGGTACACCGCGTCCGCCGTGCCCTGATACCACTGCTGCGACACGCGCATCTGCGGCGGCAGCACCTCGATGTAGTCGCCAAGTCCCGCGAGCGGCGACCATCCCGCGCGAATGTGCCGGTTCAAGCTCAGCGCCTTGTACTGCGTCAGGACGAAAACGCGCCGCAAATCCGAATTGATGCAGTTGGAAAGCGTGATGTCGATGATGCGATACAGCCCGCCAAACGGCACGGCCGGCTTCGCGCGATCGCGCGTCAGCGGCCACAACCGTTCGCCCTGCCCTCCGGCAAGCAGTACTCCGATGGCATCGCGCATCGCAGACATGGCAGACCCCCGGGCGTCGCGTGGATGGCGCGGCACATTCTAACAACAGAATGGAGTGAAAAGACAAATGGTCGCGGGGACCACTTCGGGTTGCCGCGTGCTTGTCCCGGACTCCCATTCGACAAGCCGTTACGAGAGCGTAAACTTCGCCGAGTTATTCACCTCGTTACGCCCCCGCCCAGCCTCCTCCCCTAATTCCCCTCCCTGCATAAAGATTGCTTGACTTCCCTACCCCTAATTGATTAGAAGATGCCATCTACCTCGTGCGATAATCTTCAGGGGCGGTGTGCA
>Ga0137415_10004501_pt1 | contig 13795 bp, 8 predicted proteins | sample CZODoug3_1_1_16f_FD_183082 | JGI IMG/M metagenome (GOLD analysis project Ga0137415, IMG submission 183082) | Vadose zone soil fungal communities from Angelo Coast Range Reserve, California, USA - CZODoug3_1_1_16fungal (Hybrid Assembly) | ecosystem: Environmental > Terrestrial > Soil > Vadose... | reverse complement strand
CCGCGTGCACTGCATCGTGCCCGACTACGGCGAACTCGACTCACTCGTCGCGATGGCACAGTCGGTGCTCGCGCAGGCGCCGTCACGCTTTGTGCTCGTCGGACACTCGATGGGCGGCCGGGTTGCGCTCGAGATCCTGCGCACCGCCGCGGCGCGCGTAAGTGCTGTAGCGCTGCTCGATACCGGGTACGAAGCGCGCGCCCCGGGGGCCGACGGTGAGCGCGAGGCGCGCCGGCGGGGTGCGTTGCTTGAGATCGCCTCATCCGAAGGCCTGCGGGCCATGGGCCGCGTGTGGGTGCGCGACATGGTGCCGCCGGCCCGGCTCGCCGATACGGCGCTGATCGAGTCAATCCTGGCGATGGTCGAGCGCTGCACTGTGCGCAAGTTCGCCGCGCAGCTTCGCGCGTTGCTCGGCCGCCCGGATGCGACCGATGTGCTGACGGCGGTCTGCTGTCCGACGCTGTTGTTGTGCGGGCGTGAGGACACCTGGAGCCCGCTCGCGCGCCACGAAGCCATGGCGCGCCTGATCCGCCATTCACGGCTGGCCGTGGTCGAGGAATGCGGCCACATGTCGCCCATGGAGCGACCCGCCGAGGTGTCTGCCCGGCTGTCGCAATGGCTCGCCGAGCTCCCTTGACCGGCAGACCGGGCAAATGGTATGCAACGCTTACAACAGGGGGTTGAGTGACCGGCACAGCGCTGTATGAGGAGCAATCCCGCCGTCATGCGACGGCTTGGGTCGCGGCGGGGGCCGTCCTCTTCGGTGCGCATGCGGCCGCAGCAGGCACGGTGGACGCCAAGGCGTTGCTGTCGGCCGCGGACAATCGCAACGAGTGGCTGACCCACGGCCGTACCTATGACGAGCAGCGTTTCTCGCCGCTCGAGCAGATCAACACCGGTAACGTGAAGAGCCTGGGTCTCGCCTGGTTCGCGGACCTGGATACAGCGCGCGGCCAGGAAGCGACCCCGCTGGTCATTGACGGCACCGTCTACATCACGACCGCCTGGTCCAAAGTGAAGGCGTATGACGCGCTCACGGGCAGGCAGCGCTGGGAATACGATCCCAAGGTGCCGGGCGAAGCGGGCATCCTGACTTGCTGCGACGTCGTCAACCGGGGCCTCGCCGCGTGGGGCCGGCGCCTCTACCTCGGAACCCTCGATGGCCGCCTGGTCGCGCTCGACCGTGACACCGGAAAGCTGCTCTGGTCGAAGCTGACCGTGGACCGCTCCAAGCCGTATGCAATCACCGGCGCACCGCGCGTGATCGACGGCAGGGTGATCATCGGCAACGCCGGCGCGGAGATGGGCGTGCGTGGGTATGTCGCAGCGTACGACAGCGACGACGGGAAGGAGCTGTGGCGCTTCTATACCGTTCCGGACCGGCCCGGCGCCAACGCAGCGCCGCATCTGAAGCGCGCCGAGGCAACCTGGAGGGGCGAATGGTGGACGCTCGGTGGCGGCGGGACCGTGTGGGACTCGATGGCGTACGACCCCAAGCTCGACCTGCTCTATGTGGGTGCGGGCAACGGAAGCCCCTGGAACCAGCACTACCGCTCCCCCGGCGGCGGCGACAATCTGTACATCGACTCAATCATCGCGCTGAAGCCCGAGAGCGGCGAATACGTCTGGCACTACCAGACCACACCGGGCGACACCTGGGACTTCGACGCCGCCCAGCACATGATCCTCGCGGACCTCCAGATCGGCGGCCGGGTGCGCCGGGTGCTGATGCAGGCCGCGAAGAACGGCTTTTTTTATGTGCTCGACCGCGCAACCGGACAGCTGATCTCCGCTGCCAGCTATGTGGCGGTCAACTGGGCCAAGGGTATCGATGTCCACAGCGGACGACCGATCGAGAATCCGGACGCGCGGATCGACAAGACGGGCAAGCCTTTCGTAGTCGTGCCCGGACCGGGCGGCGCGCACAGCTGGCAGCCCACGGCCTATGATCCGAGGACCGGGCTCGTCTATATCCCGGCGCAGGAAGCCGGCTTTCCGTATATCCCCGAGGCGAACTGGAAGCCCACGGCGCAGGGCTTCAATACGGGTATCGATTTTGCGGCCGCCGCGATGCCCGCCGATCCCAAGGTCCGTGCCGGCGCGATGGCGGCAACCAAGGGAGCACTCATCGCCTGGGACCCCGTTGCACAGCAGGAGCGCTGGCGCGTGGCCTTCAAGGGACCGTGGAACGGTGGCGTGCTGGCGACGGGCGGCGGGCTCGTGTTTCAGGGCAACGCGGCCAGGGAGTTTGTGGCCTACGATGCCGTGAGTGGCGCGAAGCTCTGGTCGAGCAGCGTGCAAACCGGCATCACCGCGGCCCCCATCACCTACTCGATCAAGGGCGAGCAGTACGTGGCGGTGCTGGCGGGCTGGGGCGGCGTATGGGCGCTGGCTCCGGGCATCCTCTCCGAGGTTGCGGGACCGGTCCGCAATGTGTCTCGACTGCTCGTCTTTCGGTTGGGAGCGAGCGCACAGCTCCCACCCGAGTCCCCCGTCCCGCGGCCCCCGCTCGACCCACCCGCGACAACCGGCACGCCTGAGCAGATCGCCGCAGGCGCGCAACAGTACGCACGCTTCTGCGGCGGCTGCCATGGCGACGCCGCCTACGGCAGCACGGTGCTGCCGGACCTGCGCCGCAGCGCGCTGATCGCGGACAGCAAGGCCTGGGCGAGCGTGGTGCACGAGGGAGCCCGGCGGAATCAGGGCATGGTCAGCTTCGCGAGCGTTCTCAACCTCGAGCAGATCGAGGCGATCCGTCACTACGTCATCCAGCGCGCCAACGAGGACAAGGCGCTGGGGCTCAGATAAGAGGCGTCGGGTCCTGGAAGGCGGGATCCCGTTTTGCTGCAGCAGCTCTGGCGCATTGACCAGGACAGCCCCTACACCTGCGCGCAGCAGCCCAAGGAACTGCTGCCAAAACCGTGGCTTACATTAGCCAGGCCACTCCACCCCGACCGGTGACCCCGCGGCATTCATTGACAATTGGGATCCCGACATGAACACTTCCCGCGCTCTCTTCGGGTTCGCCCAATGAACAGCCACCAGACCCGAGCGATCGTACGCATCCGCGAAATGATCCTGCGCGGCGAACTCGCCGCTGGAGCGCGCGTTGCGGAGGCGCCGCTCGCGCAGCTGCTGGGCATGTCGCGCACACCGGTGCGCCAGGCGCTGCCGGTGCTCGCGCAGGAGGGCCTGCTCGCCGAGCACGAGACCCGCGGCTATGTCGTCCGCGGGTTCAGCAGCGCCGATATTCTCGACGCCGTCGACCTGCGCGGCGTTCTGGAGGGTCTCGCCGCGCGCCGCGTCGCGGAGCGCGGCGCCTCGCGGACTCTGCTGCAGGCGTTGCGCGTCTGCCTGGCCGACGGCGATCAGATCCTCGCCGAAGGCCACGTCGCCGACAAAGCCGAAGCGCTGTACGTCGACATGAACGTCCGCTTCCACCAGCTCATCGTGCTCGAGTGCCGCAGTGCCATCATCCAGCAGGCTCTGGAGCGCAACGCACGCATTCCGTTCGCGGGTCCGCAGGCGCTCGCCGTCGACAGGACGAGCCTGCAGCGGATGCACGAGACGCTCGCTTACGCGCATCGGCAGCATCACTACATCGTGTCCGCCCTGGAGCAGGGTGAGGGCTCGCGCGTGGAAGCGCTGATGCGTGAGCACACGAACCCGGTCAAGGAGAATCTCAATATTGCGGCGATCGGCGGGGAGGACCGGGAGGCGATGCCGCGTCTCGCGCTCGTCAGGTGAGGGCATGAACCGGACGGAACGTCAGCGCCGGCCGGTACGAAGGGGGGATTGCAGGGCGACGAGCGCTGTGGCGTCGGGCGCTCCTGAGCTTTCGGGGCTGGGTTTTGCCAGGGGGAAATACCAACATGAATATCTCATTTGCGAAATGGGGTCGTGGCTGCGCGAGCCAGGCGCTCTACGGCACACTCATCGCGCTCGGCTGCGCGCAAGCCGTGGCGCAGGCGATCCCGGAGGTCGTCGTGACCGCGGAGCGACGCGAGGAGAAGCTGCAGGACGTGCCGATCGCGGTGACCGCATTCACCTCCGAGGCTCTGCAGAGCCGCGCGCTCGCAGACATCCACGCGCTCAGTAATCTCACCCCGAGCGTCAACCTCGATTCCGGCGCGCCATTCTCCGGAGACCGATCGGTGCTGTCCGCCTCCATCCGCGGTATCGGACAGGACGACTTTGCGTTCAACCTGAACCCCGGCGTCGGCGTCTACCTGGACGGCGTGTATCTCGCGCGCACGATCGGGGCGAATCTGAACCTCCTCGACGTGGACCGCATCGAGATTCTGAAGGGTCCGCAGGGCACGCTGTTCGGGGCCAACACCATCGGCGGTGCGATCAGCGTCGTCACCCATACGCCCGGCAACACCCCGCGCTTCATCGGCACCGCAACCGCGGGTAAATATAACCGCCGTGACTTCGCCTTCACCGCCGACCTGCCTATCATCCAGGACAAACTCCTGAGCTCGATCAGCATCTCCACGCTGAACCAGACGGGCTGGGTAAGTGTCATTCCCTATCCGACCAATTCACCCCAGGGATCGGCGCCGTTCATCGTCGATCCACAGAATGTCTATCCGAAGGCCGGCTACCAGACCTCCGACAACTACGGCGGGACGGGTGTGACGAGCCTGCGTGGCAAGGTTCTGTGGAATGCGTCGGACAAGTTCAGGATGACCTTCACGGGCGACTGGTCGCACGAGGATCAGACCGCGCTGCCGTACACCGTCCTCGGCGTCTACTCGGGGAACCTGAATGCATCCACGTTCTCGACCCTGTACAACGTGTGCATCAGCAACAATGCGTCGACGCTGCCCGGGGCGATTGCCGCAGCAGGTGGTCCGCCGACGGGCATAAATCCGACGCTGGACTTCGTCAACGCCGCCTTTGCCGCCAACTGCGCCAAGCCGCGCGCGCAGGTCCCCGGCCTTTCGATCGGCGGCGCGCCGCTCCTGGGTGCGGGGTATGTGGGCGGTCCACCCGGACCGTTCAACTACAACAACCATCCCGGCACGGGTTATCTCGGCTCCAACCAGCCGCGTCTGTACTTCGACTTTGCCGCAGCGAATACCGGCAACATCGATACGAGCTACTCGAACGGTCCGGACTTTGCGCGCTATGACGCGTTCGGAGGCTCGATCACGGGCGTCTACGACGTGACCGACACACTGCAGCTGAAGTCGATCACCGGCTATCGTCAGATCAAGTGGAACATCGGCACGGACCTCGACGGTACGCCCGAGACGCTGCAGGAGGTCACGGATGCGCAGCATCAGTACCAGTGGTCCGAAGAGATCCAGCTGCTCGGCAAGGCCCTGGGCAGCAAGCTCAATTACGTCGGTGGCGTGTACTTCTTCAAAGAGGCCGGCTACGTTCACGACTACGTGCCGTTCGAGGACGTACTGTTCATCTACGACTTCGCCAACGATGTGGACAACAAGAATTACGCGGCTTTCATCCACGCCGACTACGCGGCCACCGACAACTGGGGATTCAGCGTCGGCGGCCGCTATACCGACGTCGACACGAGTTTCCTGGGCGGCCAGGGTGACCTCAACGGGTTTCTGACCGGCGCAATTCTGGGGACCGGGCCGCTGCGGTACTTTCCCCCCATCCCGGACAGCCAGTCCTGGCATATCTTCGACCCGACCGCCGGTGTGCAGTACCACTTCGACAAAGACGTCATGGCGTACCTGAGCTGGGGGAAGGGCTTCAAGGCAGGTGGCTGGACGACGCGTCTGCACCTGCCGATTGCCAGCCCAGCGGATGCGCGCTTCTCGCCTGAATACTCCAAGACCTGGGAGCTCGGGCTCAAGTCTGAATGGTTCAACCACCACCTGCTCTCCAACGCGGCGCTCTTCTACACCGATTACGACTCCATCCAGCTCAACATCCAGACGGGCATCTCGCCGGTCTTGGAAAATGCCGGCAACGCCAAGATCAAGGGGGGCGAGCTCGAGCTGCAGTCCATCATCGGCGGCGGCCTGTCGATTGCCCTTTCCGGCTCGTACATCGACGCGTACTACACCTACGTAAACCCGATCTCCGGTATTCCGCAGTTCATCGCACCGGATGGAACGGTGCACTGCCCGGTAGGATGCGCTGGAACACTCCCCGGAGTGAGCCCGCTCGATGCGTCACTTCCGAAGACGCCGAAGTACAAGGTGAGTCTCGCTCCCGAATACAGCTACTCCCTGGCGAATTCGGCTCAGCTGCGCGTGTTCGCGAGCTTCACCTACACGGCCGAGATGTTCAACGACGCTCTGAACACCCCGGTGCTGCGGCGGCCGCCGACGCGCGCGCTCGATGCCTCGATCCACTACGTTTCGCCGACCGGCATATACGACGTTGCATTCGGTGGAACCAACCTCACCGATGACCGCTACGTCACCGCGGGATCCCCGAACAACGGCGCGGGCGAGGTCGGTGGCTACTACAATCCGCCGCGCATGTGGTATGCCTCGGTCAGGGTCAACCTTGCGCATTGAAGCGTGCTATGGCACGTCGGTGCAGTCCCGGCGCATGCGCCGGGCGGAACAACTGGAGCGATGAAACATGGCTACTTCCACTGCCCAAAAGCCCATAACGGCGCCGCCGTCCACGGCTTACAAGATCGTCGATATCCCCGAAATACACCGGGAGGTGATCCGGCGCCACGCGGTGCCGGGAACCTTCGTCGGATCCTCGGAGCAGGAGAGTCCCTGGGTGGCGTTCGGGCCGAACGCCGCAATACGCCACCTCGCCTTCGACGTCCGGCACAACATCTTCAGCAACGTCCTGTGGGTCAAATCCAAGGGTGTGATCGGCACGCACAAGCATCGCGGCACGGTGGTCATGATGTGCCTCGAGGGGAGCGTCCGGTACCTCGAGTACGACTGGGTGGCCCATCCCGGGGACTTCATCTACGAGACCCCGGGGCTCACGCATACCCTGGTGTCCGACGATCCGAAGGGCGTGAAACTCTTCGGATGGCTCCAGGGGCCCATCGAGTTCTACGATGAGCACGGCAATTTTGCCGAGACGCTGGATGTGTGGTGGTTCATCAACCACTACGAGACTCACTGCCGCGAGCACGGCGTCCCGATCAACAAGCAGCTGTATCTGTAAGCCTCGGCCATGGCCAGGATCGTAGGCGGCATCGGCTCGTCGCATACGCCGACGATCGGTTTCGCGCTGGACGCGAACAAGCAGACCGACCCGGTCTGGGCGCCGATATTCGCGGGCTTCCAGCCGGTGCAGAGGTGGTTGCAGGAGAAGCGGCCGGACGTCCTGTTCTTCATCTACAACGACCACGTCACGTCGTTCTTCTTTGACCATTACTCGCACTTCGCGCTCGGCGTGGGGGAGGAGTACGCGGTGGCCGACGAGGGCGGCGGACCGCGCAATCTGCCGCCCGTCAAGGGCCACCCCGCCCTCGCCCGCCATATCGCCACGGCACTCACCGCCGACGAGTTCGATCTTGCGTACTTCCAGGCGAAGCCCCTCGACCATGGCTGCTTCTCGCCGCTGTCGATGCTGTGGCCGCATGACGGGCGATGGCCCGGCGCGATCGTCCCGCTGCAGGTCGGCGTGCTCGAGTTCCCCATCCCCACGGCGCGGCGCTGCTTCAGGCTCGGCAGGTCTCTGCGCCGGGCGATCGAGAGCTACCCTGAGGATCTCAAGGTGGCCATCGTCGCCACCGGAGGCCTCGCGCACCAGGTGCACGGCGAGCGGGCCGGATTCAACAACACGCCCTGGGACATGGAGTTCCTCGACCTGCTCGAGAGGCAACCCGAGCGGCTGAGCGAGCTGACGATCGCACAGTACGCCGAGCGCGGCGGGCTGGAAGGCGCGGAGGTGATCATGTGGCTGATCATGCGCGGCGCCTTGTCCGCGAGGGTGAAGAAGCTGCACAGCGCCTACTACCTGCCGTCGATGACCCCGATTGTCACGGTGATCTACGAAGACGACTCCCCGGTGGCCGCGACCGAGACGGACGCGGCGTTCCGGGAGCGCATCGCGCGCGAGCTGGCCGGATTGGAACGGCTGCCGGGCACCTACCCGTTCACGCTGGACCGCAGCGTGAAAGCCTACCGCCTCAATCATTTCCTCCACCGGCTGATCGAGCCGCAGTACCGGCGGCGCTTCCTCGCCGATCCGGAGCCGATGTTCGAGGAGGCGGGGCTGACGGCAGAAGAGCGCGACCTCGTGCGGCGGCGCGACTGGCGCGGGCTGATCCACTACGGCGTTATCTTCTTTCTTCTGGAGAAGCTGGCCGCCGTGCTGGGCATCACCAACCTGCACGTCTATGCCGCGATGCGCGGTCAGACGCTCGAGGACTTCCAGAAGACGCGCAACGCCCAGGTGCTCTACTCCGTCGCCGGCCAGGGTCCGCAGCTCAAGCAATGAATGCCAGTGGGGAATTGCAGCGATGAGTGGCCAGAGTCTGGAGAGTTTGCTCAAAGGGGCGGGTAACACGGTCGAGCTGCTGCGCAACTCGCAGATCGGCGCCTACGTCTATCCCGTCGTTCCGATCGAGTTCAGCAACTGGCGCAGCGAGCAGGTCGGCTGGCAGAAGACCGCGGTGCTCTTCGATCAGTCGCACCACATGGCGGAGCTGACGGTCTCGGGACCCGACGCAGTGAAACTGCTGTCCCATCTCACGATCAACAGCTTTGCCAACTTCACGCCGAACAAGGCGAAGCAGATGGTGCCGTGCAGTTACGACGGCTACGTGATCGGCGACGGCATCCTCTTCTATCTCGATAAGGATGAGCTGCTGTTCGTCGGACGGACCCCTACCGTGAACTGGATACAGTTTCACGCGGAGACCGGCGGCTACAAGGTCCAGGTCATCCGCGACGACCGCTCGCCGTCCCACCCGCGCGGCAAGCCGGTGTTCCGCCGGCACTACCGCTATCAGATCCAGGGACCGAACGCCGCCCAGGTGCTCGAGAAGCTCAACGGCGGCCCGCTGCCGGACGTGAAGTTCTTTCAGATGGATGCGATCAACATCAGAGGACGCAGGGTGCGCTGCCTGCGGCACGGCATGGCGGGGGCTCCGGGGCTCGAGGTCTGGGGTCCGTACGCTGAGGCGGATGAGATCCGCGAGGCCATCCTGGAAGCGGGCAGAGACTTCGGTCTGGTGCAGGTGGGGGCGCGCGCCTACTCCAGCAATACGCTCGAGTCGGGGTGGATTCCTTCGCCGCTGCCAGCGGTGTACACCGGCGAGCGGATGAAGAAGTACCGCGAATGGCTGCCGGCGAACGGCTACGAAGGGACGGCCTCCATCGGCGGCAGCTTCGTGTCCCGAAACATCGAGGATTACTACCTCACCCCGTACGCGCTGGGCTACGGGCCGTTCATCAAGTTCGACCACGACTTCATCGGGCGCGAGGCGCTGGAGAAGATCTCGAAGGGGCCGCACCGCAAGAAAGTGACCTTTGCCTGGAACGCCGAGGACGTGCTCAAGATCTTCGCCTCGCTCCTGGCGCCGGGCGGGGAGAACTACAAGTACTTCGACTTTCCGAACTGCAACTATGCCTCCTCGTCCTTCGACAAAATCGTGATGGGCGGCAAGACGGTCGGCTTTTCGATGTTCGGTGGCTACAGCTACAACGAGCGCACGGCGCTGTCGCTCGGTGTCGTCGACCCGGACATCGAGATCGGGGACGTTCTGACACTCTTGTGGGGCGAGGAGAACGGCGGGACCCGCAAGACCACCGTCGAGCCGCACCGCCAGCTCGAGGTCCGGGTGCGAGTCTCCCCGACCCCGTACTCGCGGGCGGCGCGCGAGGGCTATCACGAGGGCTGGCGCACACGGCAGAGCTGACCGAGCCATGACGGACGCAGCTCCCGTCCTGATCGCAGGCGGAGGGTTGGTCGGCCTGTCGGCCGCTACATTCCTCGCGCAACAGGGTATTCGCTCGGTAACCATCGAGCGTCTGCGGGCAAGCTCGCCACTGCCGCGAGCCGCATTCTTCCATATGCGCACGCTCGAAATGTTCCGCTCGGTAGGAATCGAGAGCCGCGTGCGGGAGCAATCGGCGCGGGACTTCGTCCCCGAGGGCGCGATCATCGCGATGGATTGCCTCGCGGGCCGCAAGCTCGCGGACATCATTCCGAACCTGAACGAGGGCGTTGAGGCTGTGAGCCCCTGCCGCCGATTGTTTCTGAACCAACCGAGCCTTGAGCCGATTCTTCGCGACCGTGCACGGGAAGCCGGAGCCACGATCATTCAAGGCGCGCAGATCATCGATGTGTGCCAGGACAGGAACGGTGTCAGCGCCACCGTGGAGTATGTCGATGGCGGAAACACGCGCGAGTTGCGTGCCGAGTATCTGATCGCCGCGGATGGCGGCCACTCCAGAGTACGCGAGTGCCTGGGAATCGGCTACGAGGGGCGAGGCGCGTTCTCTAATTCAGTCACCATCTACTTCACCGCGGATCTGTCGCCCTGGGTCGGCAAGAATGCGTGGAGCCTGATCTACGTGAACAATCCGGTCCTCCGTGGATTCTTCCGGTTGAACCGCAGCGCGCAGGCTGGCTTCCTCGCAATCAATACGCTGGGCGATCCGAAGCTCGATACGCAAGCTGCCGCGAATGCGGCCACTGACGTCAGCGAGCATCGGCTCATTGATCTCGTTCGCGCGGGCGTGGGAAATCCGAATCTCGCGGTTCGGATAGATGGCCACACCCGCTGGCGCGCGACCGCGAACGTCGCGCAAAAATTCCAGGACAAACGCATCTTCATCGCGGGCGACGCCGCACATCTGATGCCGCCCAACGGCGGGTTCGGTGGCAACACGGGAATTCACGACGCGCACAATCTTGCGTGGAAGCTCGCTCTGGTCATTCAGGGACACGCGCGTGCGAGCCTGCTCGACACCTACGGGATGGAACGCAAGCCCGTCGCCCGGTTCACGGTCGAGCAGGCCTTCTCGCGCTACGTGGCACGCACCGCGCCGTGGCTCGAGTCGGGTCAACAACCTGAGGCCCTCGTAGATGATTTAAACATCGAGCTCGGCTACCTGTACAACTCCCCGATCGGCATTCACGCCGATCCGCGGACGACGCTCGGAGTTCCCGGCTCGCGGGCACCGCACGTGTGGCTCACGCGCGCAGGCAAGCGCCTTTCCACGATCGATCTGACTGGACACTTCCTGCTGCTGGCCGGCGCTGAAGGCCGCTCGTGGGTGGATGCTGCCAGGGCAGCGACCGAACGCTTCGGTGGACTGCCGCTTGAGGCTTACTGCATCGGAAAGGATTTCGACGACGCCGAAGGCCGCTTTCAACAGGCCTACGGAATCTCGAACTCGGGTGCATCGCTCGTGCGGCCTGATGGCTTCGTCGCATGGCGCTGCGAGCAGGCCGCGCACGATGCGACTGCCGTTTTGCACGACGCCCTGAGCCAAAGCCTGGGGCATCATCCGGCACCCCGTAATGTCTAAGAAGTCGAGGCGAAGGCCGGCTAAGGGGCTTCGCGTTGAAAGTAGCTGAGCATCCTTCCGAGTCGCTCGCGCCGCTTGTTGGTCAGTGCGCCTCGGATTCGCGTGCCGATGTTTCCACTTCGCATCGCACACGAGTGATCCGCATGCGAGCGGCGGACATCGGGCCAAGACCCGCCGGTCGAGGGCAAGAACTCATCGCCCGGAGGCGGTCGTTCACAAGGCTCTGGCTGCTGGTGCGCGACAGTAGTGAGGCCGTAAGCCTCGGCTGCAACTCGTTGTTGGGCCCCTTAGAAATGATCTGCGCAACTACCCTTTGGGGACGCGGGATGACAGCCGCGCCGGCGGGACGCATTCAGCACAGCGTCCAACTCCTCCAGTTTGCCGGCGGCGATCGAGCGCCACCGCGTTGACGCCGTCGTATCGGTACTGAGTCACAGATTTACCATCGACGTACCTTGACTTGAAGTGCGGTTTAAGTCTTAGCATATACCCAATGCGCGCGCGCAGGGCACACGGCAATGGCTGGTGCTTGCAGATTGCGCCAGGAGGTAGATTGTGGAGCGATTGAGATTTGGGCAACTTCCACTGCTGGTGAGAGTGGTCGTCGGCCTCTCGCTATTAAATGCCTGGGCGAGCTTCGAAGAATTCGTCGTTGACCGCAGCGGCCTATGGAAGTACATGCCAGACTACAAAGTCGGCCGGTTCTGCGTATGGGACCTCACCGTCGTAACCTTGATAATCGCCGGCCTTGTTTGGGCGTCCGTCGAAGGTCGCCGATCACAACCGCCGGAAGCAGCGCGCAGCTCCCGCCCGCGCTAATCCGCTCGAACCTGTCGCAGGTTGATAAGCGCGGTTGGCCCCTGATGCCATTCGGGCCCCAGGGGGTCCGCTTCCTTCCCGTGCTTACTCACTCCACCCGCGCCTCCTCGCTCAGAGGAGGGCGGCGTCCATCTCATTTAGTCGGACGCAGCAAAGCAGACTTGCCCGGAATAACGGAATACCGTCCTGCCGGTACTGAGGTCGGCAGCGCCGATGTTGTTGAAGTCGCCCGTTACGCCGGCAAACCTACCCGTGCCACCTGTGATATGCACCGGATAACTGAGGACGGCGTAAAGCCCGGGTGCGACCACGGTAGTGGTGGCGGTTGCGACATCCGTCAGGATCGTGTCGCCGGACTGTGTGACGAAATGATGCTGGACGGTGAAAACAACCGTTCCGTTTGAACCTTGGGTGACATTTAGGATCGTGGCGGCGACCGCGCCCTTGAGGTCGCCATCAACCACGCCCAGCGTCGTGGAATCGTTCACGACTCCGAGGTTGGTCATGACCGTGCCGGCGATCGGTTGGCAGTGAGGCGCCGCGTTCGAGTTCTCCGCCAGTCCTCCCGCCAGGAGCAGCGTGGCAGCAGCACCAAGCACGAACTTCGTGACTGTCGTTTGCATAAGCAGTCCCCCTTGTTGGCGATTCGTAACAACAACCTTGTGGATTTCTGTGGCTGGTAGGCGTTCTGGCAGACGACTGTGGACCGCACGCTTCGAGCGCGGCGATGGTCGCGATGTAATTTGCGCGTGATTCGGTAAGCCCTCAGTGCCGGAGCCGCTTCTCCTTCTTACAGAAGGTTACGCCTGTCTCGGATGAGGCTCCAAGGCAATAGAGCAACCTCTTCGCCAGATGGTGCGTCGCAGTACGGGTTTACCACTAACGACGAGCGACAAGGAAACGAGAAATCGGGCGTCCAGGCGGTAGAACGGCGGCCGCTAGGCTAACAAGCGTGGCGCCCCAGTGAGGCCTCGCATCTATGGCTGAAAGCAAAGCTCCTTGGTGCGGCGGTGGCTGCCACTCACATCAGGTCTTTTCGATGGCTCTCCCGAACTGACATGGTCACGCCGGTTTGATGTTGGCATTGAGTCTGAAAAGATTGGCCGGGTCATAGCGCTTCTTGACCGCTGCAAGTCTCGGATAGTTGTCACCGTAGGCCGCACGGATCCGGCCCTGCGCTTAATCGCCAACGCTGTGTTGACGTAGAAGCCGCTCGTAAGCGGCTCGACCGAAGCGGTCGTTCACGAGGCTCTGGCTACTGGTGCGCGACAGTAGTGAGGCCGTAAGCCTCGGCTGCAAGTCGTTGTTGGCCCCTTAGCCACTGTTGCATACGCGAGCGCTCGGAAATGGATGCGGTGGGCATTTACCTGGCCGCCGGCCGCCGCGGCACGGCCGCGGAGCCGCCGCGATGCAGCCGGTAAATGTCGGCCGCCCACTGCGTGGCCGGATGCCGCAGGAGCGTGGCGCGGTAGTCCTGCAGATACGGCGGCAGCTCCACGCGCAGCGGGTACTGGATCTCGGGTGGCTGCAGC